>WNFL01265037.1_pt1 | contig 18036 bp, 23 predicted proteins | sample 5400361 | NCBI WGS metagenome assembly WNFL01 (sample SAMN13153351, study PRJNA577476) | soil metagenome | isolation source: 40 cm soil on Douglas fir-dominated hillslope | place: USA:California | collected 2013-09-17 | reverse complement strand
CGAATGTTGTAAGCACCGCGTCCAGCATACGTGCGAACCCCCGATCCATCGGGCCAGTCGCACATATCAGCTCCACTTGACTGTCCACTTGACTGTGCTCGTGGATGCCCCACTTCTTGTTGAATGCGACAATCTCAAACGGACCGTCCGGTTAGCTTTATCTCCATCATCTCTCCCCCGGCCTGCTCCGAAGGGATCTGATCCTGGTCTTCCCTCGTCGGTATTCGGTATCTCCAGATCAGATCACTATTCGGGGATTGTGGCGTATTGGAAATTGGAAGACGTACATGCCAAAGTCATATCCGGTGTCCTGACTATAGAACAGCAGTCAATCTTTTCCAAAGGAAGGGATGGGTCGCCGGGCTTTTAGACGCCCCATCCCGGCTGTCCCCTTGTGGTAAAGCCCCTCACAAAGGAATACGACAGGAAGGAGTCAGACAACTCGCTCAGACCGTATCTCAGGCTTGAGGCATGAGATTAATAAGCGCCATTCTGAAGATGACGATTCAAAAGACAAAGACGAAGGCCCTTCGACCTAGAATATGTATTTTATTGTATTTTTGGGTGGGAAGGGAGGGAAATGCACCATGCACCGGAACGCCCTGAGGCGCCCTGTGTGGGGCTCCAGCAAGGCTTGCCGGTGGGCCTGTTCGCTCGTTGGACAATCTGGCTTGCCAACCTACCCACTAAACCCCTCCACGCCGGGGGGCCCTGCCACATCCCGTTACGTGAAATCGACGATTGGACTTGATTTAAGGTCGAATTCGGCACGACACATACCCGCCCACAGGACTCGATGTTCGTGCTATCGAACCAACCCCCCACCGCCTTCCATGACACTCGTCGCGTTCCAACCTTTCCTCACAAGGTCTGTAATGAGGTCCTTGAAAACCTCTCTTGTCTCAACGGCCGCTACTGCCTTCGACCTAGATATTGTACACATTGCAACAGAAAGTCATGTTATAGTTGCCGTTCATAGATCACAAGTCATGACATTGGGTACACGGAAATACTGCCATCGACAGTCAACCTCCGAGATGAGAAACTTAGGGCGCACTCTTTAGATTTCGGCAACCTGCTCCTCCTCTTCTGCTTCTAGCTTCCCGTCGAGTGATTTGAAACGAGTGTCTCTATTCCTCCTTATGACAATCCTCCTATCTTCAACATAGCGTTTCAACGACTTTCGAAGTGGGCTAGGACCGATGAAACTAATCACTCCATCACAGTGTTCCAGCATCAAGACGTTGATTCGAGCAGCTTGATCCTCACTGAGAGTGCTGATTGGGAATTTGAGCGTATCCTTTAGCCGGCTATTGATGCATTTCCCATCCAGTTTGTTCTCTTCCGCAAACTCGCGTCTTAGTCTATCATCCTCCTCTGTCCGTGACCCGGACATCATGCGCCTTGTGGCCGCAGAGAGCGACGGGTTATATGTGACCTTAGGACTGAGTCGCGGAAAATCGTGGAAGTAGGATTGCATGAGGTCGTGGGCTCGTGGACGGACGCCTTGGGCGAGCTCGGATTCCTCTTCGCTCAACATCCGATGGCGCAACATGACCACGAGGCGAGGGGTGAGTGGCCAAGAGCGGGTAAGGGTTATCGTGGGTTCCACGGGTTGTACTCCCGGCCTCCATCTTGGCACCCCGAACATTTTATCCATCTCCATGCGCGCTATCGGATTGAGAATCGGCGATCCCTCGAAAAGCCCCATCGAACCCGTGGCGATAAACTCGAACCCTTGTGGGACACAAAATAATCCCATCTGGAACGCTTGCTGTTCAATCTTGTAGTCAGTTCTATCGACCCAAAATACTTTAGGGTTCTCCCCGATTTCCCAATGCTCCGAATCGAGGATATTCTTAATGTTGAACAACCACACGGCCTTGGTATCTTTCAGACCGTGCTCCGCTTGGAACTCCTTGATAACGTTGTAGGTATCCTCGTCGAAATTTTCTTCGATAAATTGTCGAGAACGACGGTTGTTGCGGTAAGAGAGGAGGAAGAGGAACTTGCGAAGCGTGTTGACTTCCCCACGTGGTAAGCTCACTTCGCCTTTATCCACTACTTTGTCGATTTTTTGAATAATCCGGGCTGCGTTGCTCTCCAGCCGTGAAAAAGCCTTCTCGATATGATCAACGTCCGTCGCGTTTTCTTCATCTCGGTACATGTTGACGATCCCATATGTCGTTTCAATGGGTGTTCCGCCCATTGTGAGCGTATCAGTTGCGATATCGTACGAATTCATGCACTCGTTTATGATGATTTGAGGTTTCTTCTTCCCCCTTACGTAGACACGATTATAGTCAGCTTCTGCTACGTAAGAATAGTAACATAATGACGCGTGCGTTCTCTCTCTCACCGTTTGGTCACCGTCTTGACCGTGGCCCATCGGCGAAGCAGGAAGCGAGGAACGTAATGCTGAAACTGTGGCTTAGGTTGTTGACCGGACATCACTTGGTATAAGAGAGTGAGGTCGGTTTGGGTGTCGTTTGAGGAAGTTGGTCCTGGGAAGGGTTTTATTAGACAACTTATGTTGTTAGGGAGCCTGATCAATATTCCTGATAGGCGTGCCCGATAGACGCCCGCCGGGTACAGATAGGTACCGTTCTCAGGATGCTCAATTGCAATGATCACGGCCCTGATCATGCGCCATATGCGGTCGAGTGTTGCCACAGGGCATTAATGAGGACCAGCGCGTGGTCATTAATATATAACGGGCGAGCCGCGGGTTCGAGATTTGCCCATTCCTGCATGCATCAGCTCCACCTGGTGAGGTAATGTGAGCATTGTCAGACTGCTAGATATGGCGACGAGCTGCGCAACAGAATATGGGAAGACCGGGCGGTGTGGGATGGAACGAATAGGTCGAGTTCCCCAAACTGACCACGCCTCTTTCCTGTGTGTTTTACAATATTTCGATTGACAATGACTGCTCTCACCTATGTCCATTACGAGAAAGCGATTGAAAGGTCGTACGATTGATGGCCTTATTGTGAAATATGATCGAACCATCCCGAGGAGAATTGCCCATGGGTCGGATAAGTTGATGCGAGCAGTAGCGTGACCGGCGCGGCGTGCACCGAGATAAAAGTAGATCGTCACATATGTTGGCCGTCCCCTGGGTAGCTCAATAACTGGAGTATCAATTTGCTAAATTATTGGACGAGTTGGACCCCGACCACATCTGGCTCTCCGTCAACGAACACGGAGGAACAAGAAATCGCGGGACCATGCAATGGGCATTTGACGCCTCTTCATGAATCATTGCAAACTGGGTGCGTGAAAAGTGTGGCCACGAAGCAGCTCGAGGCGAGATTTTCCACTTGTTTGCAGCAAGTCTTGTACTCACATCTCAGCGGGAAGGACTGTATGTAGCCTTTTACTACCGCGGAGCCTACCCCATCTTCTTCAAGTCCAAAAGGATGTTCTAATATATTGTCAAGTTCGTGGCAATCGTTACAGGAAATTGGTCATTTTGCCTGGAACAGGATGACTAATATGGCACATGTGGGAATCTATTACCCTCAATGTTGTAACTGTCACCCTTGCTCCTTCAATGGCGCTCATCTCAGTTGTTGGTGAACCTGTGAGCCCAGTACTTCCAGGTGGATTATATCTCCCTGCTCTACCTCCCCCTCGTTCGGACTAGTTCCACTACAGTAAACGGTCTTGCGAATTTCCAAGTCGATGAAGTTGTTTGTCACACGCCGACCTGATTGTTTTTGGGTGCGTGTGCGAAGAGGGGAGGTTTCAAAGGGCTGAGGATGGCTTCCGAACACTTCTGCTCTCTGGTGATTGGCAATAGACCGCAAGTTGAGAAAGAAACGTGCTGTGAACCTGTGGAGGCATTCACTTGGGCTTCGCGGCTCCACCAACGAAAGCACACTTACACCGCTTCCAAACCCCATTCGGCATAAATCAGGATGCCTGTGCACCACGGCGGAAGAAAAAGATAGATGAGCGCGTTGACGACGCGAAGCGACGACTATTGGCAATGATTTAGATTTCAAAAATTAATGACTTTGTAATCCACTTACGATGATAAAAAAAAACCTGTGACCCAGTTATGTAAGATACGACGAATGGCATTTGCTATTCCACGTACAGAAGCTCGTCCCGGAGCAATGCGAATAGCTACGAGGTTTCATCTCAGAATTCCACATGGACTCAACTAGGATTTTACACGTACAATGGAATTTGATTTCAGAGAAACAGGACTCCTCAGCGCTTTGTAAGCGGTGAGGATAAGAAGGAGAAGATCGAATATTGCAGGTACTATTGCCATGAAAGCCGTGGATCGATTGGTTAGACGGCTCATTTGGCATATGTGGTTTATTGGAGAGTACACAATGGCCCCTGCATACACTAAGTCAGTCGGTTGGTACAGCTGAGTAAATGGCACCTTACTAAAGACCACATATTGCCCAAAGAGAAGTACGACGATTCGCAACCCATGGAAGCCCGCGAATCCAAGCCATAAGAGCCATACAACCCATCGCACACTACCGTAGAGCGCTGTTACGCGTAACGTGAGCAAGACTGTAAACATTTAGTTATCATTTTGACTGAAAGAGCCGATTGAAAGGTATCACCTGTCGATGCTGTTGTAGTTATTAAGTGAGCTGTTCCTGACGCGATAACCGATGCATGACAACTGAGATCTGGTGAGCATAGGAATTTCGATGAATAAAGCAAAACGGACAACTGAAATGAGTTAGTCCCTGTGAGTTGCAAGAGTCCGAATGAAAGGAGCTCACCTCTATGGACAGGTCGGGCCGCAACGCCGCAACATCTAGCGATAACCCTTCAATACTCTGACTTTCAACAAAAATATACTACTCACGGTAAGAGACAAATACCATTGAAATTGCACTTAGGTATCGACTGATGTAGTACAAGACTTTTGGGAAATTCAAGGGTCCTGGCCAAACAAAGCACATCTGCCAAAAGAACGTAAACTGGGATGGCCCAGAGGCGCGAAAGGATCAAAGCTACCTCGTCCTCGATAGTGAGGAAACCGTCATAGAACACGAGCACGATACCCACTGCAGAGAGGTATTGCGTAAGTCTGCCAGCCATCATATCTACCATGGCGGCTTCGGTAGTTATTTCCATTTCTGCCATTGACGCAAGAGACACCTGTTAACGAACAGTTGGAGACAATACGCGGGAGAGTGAGAGTGAACGCGACACTCGTCCCTCACGATAATGCCGGGAACAGATGGGGTGGTATGAACGTACGTGCAGTGACAGAATATCCAGAGGCGTACATATGTATGCCTCGACGAACAACTAAGTTGCAAAGGGTCGGGTCGTCCGTCGTTTACCGCACACCGGCAACTTCCATTCCTCAGGGGTGGGAGCGAATTCAGCCCACGTGAACGTGTTGACGCAAAGCCAACACGCGAATGAATTCAAATGATCGGAAAACTGGAATTGGTGGCAGGTAAACCCGCGTACGTGGTATAGGGTCCAAGTTGGAACGAATTAATCGTACTGCAAAGGGAGAAATTTGCGCCGTAACGTAAAATGTGTTGTTCCGATGTCCCGATGAGCGGAATATATTGACATGTACTTTGTAAGGCAGCTCCCACGACGACAATCTAATTTTCCTTTGCTCACTGCCACAAGATCGAAATGGAATCCAGACGTACGGCGCTTATTACACTGGTTAAGACCAACTCGACCACACCACACCCTTGACGGAGCGGATGCACTTGACACTATTGCCATCACGCTTAACGAAATTGAAGAGACGCCAATATATTTGAATGATGAGATTAGCGAAAATATTAAGGGCGGTATCGCTTATTAACAAGCGGGCATGTGGCGCGGAGCCGGGTTTCGGAGGAGTAAGACACGTGAACGAGGCGTTGGATCACTTGGGGCTGAGGAGAGGGTGACACCTGGAAATGTACGAATATGATTTACGCCCTTACCGTTCTCCCGACAGTTCCCACCATTCATTCCTCCACTTTTATAAGAAAAAAGGTCGAGGAAAAGGGTGGAAAAGAGATACATGGCTCATAATCCATATGTATTCGTTTCATGCCCACGATCTTTTCTCTCCTTTTCCGAGCCTCATAGCTAGGTGGCGGAGACATTTTACGAACCCCGCCGGGCGGCGACGTCGTGTTGTATGGTCTTCTAGGTAGGATAGAGTTGTTTACAGTTTTAGGGTGAGGACAACGAAGCGGTTGCTTGAAAGCTGTTGCTTACTTCGGCTTCACCCGGCCGGTTGCCTGCCGACGAACGCAACCCCTCGAAATGCATCATAGGTGCACGGAATACCTATGAAATCCATACTCACATACAACCATAATGAGCCGCTCCACCCCCATCGACTTCGTCGTCGGAATATTATTTCGGCGACTTCGGGCGTGTCAGCCGCCAACAAACCTTCCCAGCAAACAATATTATTTGTAGGTACCATAAAACCGAAATCCTCCTCGTACTTGGGTGCGTTCGACTTTCACTGCCTTTTCGCTAAATGATCACGGCCTCGATCATACACGGTCGAGTGTGGCCATAGGGCATTAATATAACGAGGACCAGTGGTAATCAATATGTTCGCCCACATCTAACTCATGTCCGGCGGTGCGCTGGCCCCTGTTGTGTAGAGCGTTGTCTATCTCCAGTCTCCGTCAATGAACACCAAAGAACAAGAAATCGTGAGACCGTACAATGGGAATTTGACCCTTCTTCAAGAATTTTTGAATCTATGGGTGATAAGGGTGGCCACGAAGCAGCTCGAGGGGAGATTTTCCAACTGTTTGCAGCAAGTCTTGTACTCACATCTCAGCGGGAGGACGGTATTTACTGGCGTAGCCTTTTACTACCGCGGGTCCTACCCCATCTTCTTCAAGTTCGAAAGGATTTTGTAATTGTTAAGTTCGTGGCAACCATTACAGGAAATTGGTCATTTTGCCGGGCCAGGACGACTAATATGGCACATGTTATTACCTTCAATATTGTAATTGTCACCCTTGCCCCTTCAACGGCGCTCACCTCTGTTGTTGGTGAGCCTGTGAGCCCAGTACCTCCAGGTGGATTATATCTCCCTGCTCTATCTCCCCCTCCTTCGGACTGGCTCCACTACTGTAAACGGTCTTGCGGATTTCCAAGTCGATGAAGTTTGTCACACGCCGACCTGTATGTTTTTGGGTGCGCGTGCGAAGAGGGGAGGTTTCAAAGGGCTGGGGATGGCTTTCGAACACTTCTGCTCTCTGGTGATTAGCAATAGACCGCAAGTTGAGAAAGAAACGTGCTGTGAACCTATGGGGGGCATTCATTTGGGCTTCGCGGCTCCACCAACGAAAGCACACTTACACCGCTTCCAAACCCCGTTCAGCATAAATCAGGATGCCTGTGCACCACGGCGGAAGAAAAAGGTAGATGAGCGCGCCGACGACACGAAGCGACGACTATTGGCAATGACTTGGATTTCAAAAAATTAATGATTTTGTAATCCGCTTACGATGACAAAAAAAAACCTGTGACGCAGTTATGTAAGATACCACGAATGACGCTTGCTATTCCACGTACAGAAGTTCATCCCGGAGCATTGCGAACAGCTACGAGGTTCATCTCAGGATTCCACATGGACTCAACCAGGATTTTACACGCACAATAGAATTTGATTTCAGAGAAACAGGACTCCTCAGCGCTTTGTAAGCGATGAGGATAAGAAGGAGCAGATCGAATATTGTGGGTACTATTGCCATGAAAGCCGTGGATCGATTGCCTAGACGGCTAATTTCGCATAGCATACACTAAGTCAGTCTGTTGGTACAGCTGAGGAAATGTACCTTACTAAAGACCACATATTGCCCGAAGATAATTGAGACCGCTCGCAACCCATGGAAGCCCGCGAATCCAAGCCATAAGAGCCATACAACCCATCGCACACTACCGTAGAGCGCTGTTACGCGTAATGTGAGCAAGACTGTAAACATTTAGTCATCATTTTTGACTGAAAGAACCAATTGAAGGGTATCACCTGTCGATGCTGTTGTAGTTATTAAGCGAGCTGTTCCCGACACGATAACCGATGCATGACAACTGAGATCTGGTGAGCATAGGAATTTCGATCAATGAAACAAAACGGACAACTGAAGTAAGTTAGTCCCTATGAGTTACAAGAGTCCGAATGAACGGAGCTCACCTCTAAGGACAGGTCGGGCCGCAACGCCGCAACATCTACCGATAACCCTTCAATACTCTGACTTTCAACAAAAATATACTACTCACGGTAAGAGATAAATACCATTGAAATTGCACTTAGGTATCGGTTGATGTAGTACAAGACTTTTGGGAAATTCAAGGGTCCTGGCCAGACAAAGCGCATCTGTCAAAAGAACGTAAACTGAGATAGCCCAGAGGGCGAAAGGATCAAAGCTACCTCGTCCTCGATAGTGAGGAAACCATCGTAGAACACGAGCACGATACCCACTGCAGAGAGGTATTGCATAAGTCTGCCAGCCATCATGTCTATCATGGCGGCTTCGGTAGTGATTCCCATTTCTGCCATTGACGCAAGGGACACCTATTGGAGACTATACGCGGGAGAGTGAAAGTGAACGCGACACTCGCCCCGCACGATAATGCCGGGAACAGATGGGGTGGAATGAACGTACGTGAAGTGACAGAATATCTCGAGGCGTCCATATGTATACCTCGACGAGCAACTGAGTTGCAAAGGGTCGGGTCGTCCGTCATTCGCCACACACCGGCAACTCGCATTGCTCAGGGGTGGGAGCAAATTCGGTCCACGTGGACACGTGGACGCAAAGCCAACACACGAATGAATTCCAATGATCGGAAACTGGAATTGATGGCAGGTAACCACATACACACCCGGGTACGTGGTATAGGGTCCAAGTTTGAACGAATTAATGGTACTGCAGCGAGAGAAATTTGCGCTGTAACCATAAAATGTGTTCTGTAATCTTGTTCCGCTGTCCCGATGAGGAGCGGAATATCGACATGTACTTTGTAAGGCAGATCCCACGACGACAATCTAATTTTCCTTTGCTTACTGCTACGAGATCGAAATGGGATCCAGACGTATGGGCTTGGGGGCGCTTATTACACTGGTTAGGACACGCTAAACACCCTTGATGGAGCGGAAGCACTTGACAACCTATTGCCATCACGCTCAACGAAATTGAAGAGGCGCCAGTATATTTGAATGATGAGATTAGCGAAAATATTAAGGGAGGTATCGCTTATTATGTGGCGCGGAGCCGGGTTTCGGAGGAGTAAGACCGGTGAACGAGGCGTGGGATCACTTGGGGCTGAGGAGAGGGTGACACCTGAAAATGTACGAATATGATTTACGCCCTTACCGTTGTCCCGACCGTGCCCACCATTCATTCCTCCACTTTTATAAATCGACAAAATGGTCGACGAAAAGGGTAGGAAAGACGGACCAATGGGCGGAACCAAAAAAAACTAAGTCCAAAGCGAAACAACTTGAACCCAACCATATCCTTCATCCCGTCATCGATTTAACGTCAATGCCTCACGAACACACCAAGAACTCATCTTTAACCATTAATCTCAATGAGAGCGAGTACAGATGCATCCCCTGAGGTGTTGCTTACCACCCCTTGCCAGGATCGACAGAGGCAATCGGCCGATCTCTGCCACTTCTTGGCCACTAGAGCCTTCATCAGCATCCTATTGCAAACGTACGTTGCTGTGCTGAAGGCTTCCACCCAAGGGATCTCGGCAGGCCAAAGTTGTGAAGCATGGCACACACAGCCTTTGTGAGTACCCCAATCATTCGTCCAGCTACACTGTTACACGCAGGGTGGTATGGGTCCGCGGTGTGCAGTTTGATCCTGTCACCCTCACAGATATTGTGCAACTTGCACATCGATCATTCATGCCTGTCATCCGTCATGATCTCCCGGATCCTCTGCCGTTCTCTGCCGCCACCCTGAGCATGGGACCAGCTATGTCAATGTGGACCTGTTTGAGGTACTTGCCCGCCCCACGCCTGTCCAGATATACCAATTTCTCTGCAACACAGCGCATGCATCAAGACCGGGAATCGTCACAGGTAAGTCGGTAATGACCATCTCGAGATACTTGCCTGCCCATCCATGTCTTTGTGAGGTTGCTGTGCTGATTTTCCACGACACACACAGTCCACAAATCCAGACTGGGAATCCTCATAGGTAAGTCAGTAATGACCACCCCACTCGATCTACTGCTAATTACTCTACTGTATTCGTTTTCCAGATCACTACTCGCAGGTTTCCAGCCTCTATTTTTCGCAGCTCTCTCAACAGGTTGCTCAATTCTTCATAGGTGCCCACATCGTTGACGGAATGAGATGGCTGGACGCTCTTGGATCGATGTAGAAACAAACAGTAAGCTATTCCTTTGTAGGAGCGATGGCTGTGAAGAGTGTTCCTGATGGATGCATCCTATTCTGCCACACTTCTCGTTGTCCATCAGTACTTTTCTATGACTCAAATACTGCGGTGCTGATCCTCATGTATTTATCACAGATCGAACGGCGAATGCAAACTACTCACAGAATGCAGACCCTTCCTGTTCCCAGCTGCTCAATGACCCCCTCCGACAAAAGCGAGCATGGGACCGATAATTCCTGCAATGTCTCAAGTACCTGCCGCTCGTCGCTTGCCAGTAATCGCCTGTCGCCCGTTGCCCGTCGGACATGGTCAATCAATTATTATTCTATCGCCTGCTCATTGCCCCCTCCCCAGTTACGATCTCAACAATGAAAGGTAAGTAAATAGTTCTTCGATGCATTGTTCTATTATAGGTGCTGTAGCGTCGTTAGCACAAATCACAATATACATTCATTTGTGTAAAAGTATGCATAGCAGTAAATGATTGAAGCGGCGTATTTCTGATATCTAACCCCATTTCAGTGATACAAATCTCACCGATCTGAACTTTTGAAGCAAGTCTTGTACTCACATCTCAGCGAGGAAGGCAGTATTTACTGGCGCAGCCTCTTACTACCGCGGAGCCTACCCCATCGTCTTCAAGCCCAAAAGGATGTTTTAATTGTCAAGTTCGTGGCAACAATTACAGGAAATTGGGCATTTTGCCCAAGTCAGGATGATTAATATGGCACATGTAGGAATATATTACCTTGTATATTGTAACTGTCACCCTTGTTCTTTTAATGGCGCTCATCTCAATTATTGGTGAGCCTGTGAGCCCAGTGCTTCCAGGTGGATTATATCTCCCTGCTCTATTTCCCCCTCATTCGGACTGGCCCCACTACTGCAAACGGTCTTGCCAAATTCCATGTCGACGAAGTTGCTTGTGATACGCTGACCTGATTGTTTTTTGGGGGGGCGTGTGCGAAAAGGGAAGGATTCAAAGGTCTGAGGATAGCTATCTCCCTGGTAATTGGCAATAGATCGCAGGTTGAGAAAGAAGCGTGTTGTGAACCTGTGGAGGCATTCACTTGGGTTTCGCGGCTCCACCAACGAAAGCACACTTACACCGCTTCCAAACCCCATTCGGCATTAATCAGGATGCCCGCGCACCAAGGCGGAAGAAAAAGATAGATGAGCGCGTTGACGACGCGAAGCGACGACTGTTGGCAATGATTTGGGTTTCAAAAAATTAATGATTTAAAATCCACTTACGATGATAAAAAAAAACCTGTGACGCAATTATGTAAGATACGACGAATGGCGCTTGCTATTCCACGTACAGAAGCTCGTCCCGGAGCAATGCGAATAGCTACGAGGTTTCATATCAGAATCCCGCATGGATTCAACCAGGATTTTACACGTACAATGGAATTTGATGTCAGAGAAACAGGACTCCTCAGCGCTTTGTAAGCGGTGAGGATAAGAAGGAGAAGATCGAATATTGTGGGTACTATTGACATGAAAGCCGTGGATCGGTTGCTTATGTGGCCCATTTCGCATATGTGGTTTATTGGAGAGTACACAATGGCCTCTACATACACTAAGTCAGTCTGTTGGTACATCTGACTAAATGCCACCTTACTATAGACCACATATTGCCCAAAGAGAAGTACGACCGCTTGCAACCCATGGAAGAGCGCGAATCCAAGCCATAGAAGCCATACAGCCCATCGCACATTACGGTAGAGCGCTGTTACGCGTAACGTGAGCAAGACTGTAAACATTTAGTCATCATTTTTGACTGAAAGAACCGATTGAAAGGTATCACCTGTCGATGCTGTTGTAGTCATTAAGAGAGCTGTTTGGAACACGATAACCGATGCATGACAACTGAGGTCTGGTGAGCATGGGAATTTCGATCAATGAAACAAAACGGACAACTGAAGTAAGTTAGTCCCTATGAGTTGCAAGAGTCCGAATGAAGGGAGCTCACCTCCATGGACACGTCGGGCCGCAACGCCGCAACATCTAGCGATAACTCTTCAATACTCTGACTTTCAACAAAAACATACAACTCACGGTAAGTGGCAAATATCAATGTCATCGCAGTCAGGTATCGATTAATGTAGTACAAGACTTTTGGGAAATTCAAGGGCCCTGGCCAAACAAAGCGCATCTGCCAAAAGAACGTAAATTGAGACAGCCCAGAGACGCAAAAGGATCAAAGCTACCTCGTCCTCGAGAGTGAGGAAACCATCGTAGAACACGAGCACGATACCCACTGCAGAGAGATATTGCGTAAGTTTGCCAGCCATCATATCTTCCATGGCGGTTTCGGTAGTGAATTCCATTTCCGCCATTGACGCAAGGGACACCTATTGGAGACTATACGCGGGAGAGTGAAAGTGAACGCGACACTCGTCCCTCACGATGATGGCGGGAACAGATGCGGTAGTATGAACATCCCTGTATTGACAGAATATGTCGGGGCATACATATGCAACTGCGTTGCAAAGGTCGGGTCGTACGTCATTTACCTCGCACCGGAAACTCGCGTTCCGCCGGTACGTCAGGGGCGGGAGCAAATTCAGCCTACCGTGGACGCGTGAACGCAAAGCCAACACGCGAATGAATTCCAATGATCGGAAAACTGGAATATACGATGGCAGGTAAACACGTACACACCCGCGTACGTGGTATAGGGTCCAAGTTAGAACGAATGAATCGTACTGCAAAGAGAGAATGCGCCGTAACGTAAAGTGTGTTCTGTCATCTTGTTCCAATGTCCCGATGAGGAGCGGAATATTAACATATACTTTGTAAGGCAGATCCCACGACAACAACTTGAATTTCCTTTGCTCACTGCTGCGAGATCGAAATGGGATCCAGCCGTACGGGGAAGACCAACTCGACCACACTGAACACCCTTGATGGAGCAGAAGCACTCGACAACCTATTGCCATCACGCTTGAAGAAATTGAAGAGGCACCAGTATATTCGAATGATGAGATTAGCGAAAATATTAAGGGCGGTATCGCTTGTTAACAACCGGGCATGTGGCGCGGAGTCGGGTTTCGGAGGAGTAAGACAGGCGTTGGATCACTTGGGGCTGAGGAGAGGGTGACATGCACGCATATGATTTACGCCCTTACCGTTGTCTCGACCGTTCCGGCCATTCATTCCTCCACTTTTATAAATCGAGAAAAACGTCGACGAAAAGGGTAGGAAAGAGATACGTGGCTCATAGTCCATATGTATTCGTTTCATGCCCACGTTCTTCTCTTTCCTTTTCCGAGGCTCATGGCTAGGTGGCCGGGACATTTTACGAACTCCCCCTGGCGGCGACGTCATGTTGTATGGTCTTCTGGGTAGGATAGAGTCGTGTACCGTTTTAGGGTGAGGACAACGAAGTGGTTGCTTGTAAGTTGTTGCTTTCTTCGGCTTAACCCATTTGCCTGCCGACGAACACAACCCCTCGAAATGCATCAAAGGTACACGGAATGCCTATGGAATTTATACTCACATAAGCCGCTCCATCTCCTCGTCCTTGTGCATTCGACTTTCACTGCCTTTTCGCTACCCGTAATGGAGTTCGGCGAGAACCTTCAATTTGCTCACGTTGTCGAACGAAGCGGAAGTAGCGGCTCATGTGGTCCGTCGCCGCGTTACTGACCCTTGAACCCCTTTTTTCTCGCCGATCAAAATGCGCTCTCTACCTTCCATCGCCTGTATCCCACGGCTCTGCGGGATCGCACGCTCCCCCCGCCTTACATACGTTTGACAACCCGTTCGCACCGTGTCCCTGGGAGATGCCCCACCACAATACTGCGGATCACAACACGCTCGATCATCTGTCGCGCTTTGAGACTCACTCACATACCCACGGTTCTCCTTGATGGTCTCGCATGTACCCGGCCTTGCTACATGGCGCGTGCCTAGCCACCCACTCTGACGAGGGAGTTCGCCAGGCGTCCATGAAAATTCCATCCGCAATGTTGACTGACCATTCCTGACTTTACTAGTGCTCCCACTAGAGGTAGACTCCCTCAAAAGATGGCGTATAAACAGGCCGACAATTGTCCAAAACACCCTCATACATCTTCTTCACGCCTCTGTTCACTCCTGCTCTCAGTTTCGCGATTCTGGCCAATATATTCCCCTATCTACATGTGCACACGCCGAACGTTCTACGACGAATGTAAACTAAAACCCTTCCTGTTTCCAGCTGCTCAATGCCCCAATGCGCCGCCACCATCCAACAGTTGTCCATTTCCGGCGCTGGTATCTCTGAGGAATGGTAATCGAGCCCGACGGACCCGGGTTTAATCGCGTGTTTAATTCGGCTAGTACTGGTAGGATCGTACTTGATCGTGCCCTTTCTGCAAGCTGGATCTTTGGCGAGTTTTTCATCGAGTCCTTCCCTGCTCACTTGTCCTACACCTGTATCTACAGATATGCAACGCTTCTTCCACCCTCTCACCAACCGCTCTCCCGCTCTTCGCTCATCCCATACTTATTCCTCGCACAAAGGTTCCTCAACTACTCCGAGAAGGTGGTGAGTGGTACGGTATTGTTTGGATTAGCCCTGATAAAGCAATCTTTACGCTGGCGGTATTCTCGCATCTCTCGCACTGGTTAGTTTGAGCTATGTCAAAGGGTACGTCCGCTCCTGCCATTTCCCACCTCTCCTTTTCTTTTTCTTCTTTCTCTACCCCACCGAACAAGCTTCTGAATGAACGAACAGCCAGCACATGAAGCCGTCGTATGGTGATTCTCTATGGAAAGGTACTTGCCCCACATGAGTGCTCAGGGTTGTTGGGCGCAAGCACGCACAAGGGCTCGATAAACCCATGCCTGAGCTTGGTGAGGTCGCTAAGGCCATAAAGTAGAGATTGGAGAGTGTGTATGGCAAAATGGCAGTTGTATTCGAGAATCTCTTGGTGCGAGTAGCTACAGTGAATCCCAGTAGCAATCATAACATACAAAAATATTTTTGTTGGGGTTCAAACTCAAACCTCCAACATGGCTTCCCCCCCATGGATGCGGAATCGCACTGTAAGGTTGTGATCTTCTTCTCCGACTGTTCTCAATCCGAAACGCCGAATACAATCGAATCCCTTTAATCTATTGAAAGAGACGAGTGTACTAAGTAGGCGCTATAAGTGGAGGAGTAGTGGTAGGAGTAAAAGATCGATGTGTTTGAGGGACAGCGCTTGGTCTACATGGAAACGAGAACATTACGAAATGGGAAAGCTAATTACCCGTATGCTCGCCCTTACACGCACAGAACAGGCTCAGCAGGAGCGCGGGGCCCTGTTCCAAAAGGAACGAATTGGTAATAGAAGTGCCTGCACATAAGAGTGTAGCAACGGAGAGGAAACCTATGGCCGCCCAAGAAACCACGTTGGCATTTCCTTCAAGAGACTGCCTCATCCCTACAATTTCCAACCCTGCCACGGACTCTGTATATGCCACCATCGATGACTTGACGGATGGAGGAATCAATTACTTAACATTCGATGATGGAATTATTCCCCTCAGAGTAATCATCAGTCTTGCAATTGTCTTAATATCCCTCGATCTCCTCAAAATCACCCAACAGCGCAATGACCGTCCACAGGCAGGGTACAGCCACCAACTCCTGGACGTAGGTTCGAATGTAGGTAGTCGCGCCTGTTCAGAGAACAGGCGAGTGGCGGATCAGAGATTCAGTGGCACCCCATTTACTGACAGGCTCGAGTGGCCTGGGAATCCGCAGGGCCATGTGGTCTAGGAATCGGCCTTTTGGTCCCGATTTGGGGATGAGAGAATCGGGAGAGAAAATTGGATTAAAAATGTCTCTGACCAGCTCCCCCCAATCTCAAAAGTTTGGATCGGTGAGCTGAGATTTGTATTCACTGAAATGGGGGTTAGATACCAGAAATACGCTGCTTTAATCATTTACTGCCGTGCACACGTTTACAAAAATTAATGTATATTATGCATTTGTGCTAATGAGGCTACAGCACCTATAATAGAACAATCCATATGAAGAACTATTCACTTACTTTGATTGTTGAGATCGTAATTGGGGAGGGGGCAATAAGCAAGGGATAGAATGATAATTGACCATGGATGACGGGCGACAGGTGATTGGTGGCAAGCAATAGGCGGCTGGTACTTGAGACATCGCAGGAACAATCGGTCCCATACTCAAGTTCGTCGGAGGGGGTCATTGAGCAGCTGGGAATGGGAAGGGTTTGCGTTCTGCAAGTAGTTTGCATTCACCATTCGATCTAGACTTCTCTATGCATGATAACATTGTGCTGAACGTCGAATACGTCTATACGCGAGGCTCAGCACTGCATCATTTGAATCATAGAAAAGGACACATTCTGATGGGTGACGAAAAGTGTTGCAGAATACTCTCAACAATGGAGAAAAGCATAGGGTGCTTCATATGGAATGGTAGGAAAGGCCAACTAGCATGGGACAGAACTAGGCCAGCGCGAACAGAATTTTGTTATGGAACGAGAATTTGGAGGAATAATATTTATGACTTGACGCACGCTACATAAATCGTTATTTAATTGTGGCAGCTGATTCTAAATAACGATTGATATTTATATAATTATTGTATGAGTGCCCTGTGCAGAAATGCGTATAAGATCAGGGATCGCGGGAATGCCTGCCCTCGAGTGGCTAAATGGCGCACCACTTGCCACCTTACCTTTGTCTACCGGGTGGTAAACAAAGAACTCATTGGGCCACATCACGGGCTATGTGGCACTGCGCAATACTCTTTGTAAACGAATGACTCGGTGTTATGGAATACGTGTCATCGCATGGAATCAATGTACATGGCTGCGCTGCAGCGGAGTCGCTTCATCTATAAATAGGGGCGACTCCTGAGCGGACTTTGAAATTAACTTATCTTCCTATTACACGTTTAACATACCTAAAGAGCCCATTAGCAAGCCTACCTAAATAAGAGGTAAGGAGTGCCCAGGACAATAGGTACTAGACATATAGGATACCTTATCATAAATTGCTACGATACCATTGTACACGCCGCGCTAAGTTCTAATAAGTACGCACTATAGTCTGAGGAATAATATCCTAAAATACTATGCGTACTGTTAACCTAAAGCGCTTCATATCGACCTCACGAATATTACTCATACTCAATAATATTACATATAAAAGCGAATATATTATTTATATTAACTACATACATACATATATTTGTGGAACTGAAATAAGATGTTCCCAGGTTTAAACCCAGGCTACTAGAATTAAGTTACTAAATACGATCAGTCGCGATCGGAACTGTAACAAATTTAGGTGGGTGAAAGGCCATGACAAGGAAAACTATGGAAATGAGAGGGCAGATGCATTAGCAGACACCAGAAGAGACCAGAACGTACTAGTGGACTTGGATGACAAGGTGTGGCTTTGTTAGGAACGCGACACGATTGCCGAATCCTCGGATTCGATCACGGGTTCACAAAGCGACTCGGCAGGCGATTGCCTACGGCACATGGCCCACACATGTGAAAACCCAACAAAGTTCTCCCAGCTCGGAACCGGTGATTGTTCCCCACACTCTTCCTTTCCCACCCGTAGTCGCGCGTCCCCATGCTCACCACCGTCCGGTCACCCACTCCACCTTCTCCCCTTCACCTCCCCA
>WNFL01088537.1_pt1 | contig 18038 bp, 11 predicted proteins | sample 5400361 | NCBI WGS metagenome assembly WNFL01 (sample SAMN13153351, study PRJNA577476) | soil metagenome | isolation source: 40 cm soil on Douglas fir-dominated hillslope | place: USA:California | collected 2013-09-17 | reverse complement strand
GCCCTTGCCGCCACGGCGGCCTCCGCCCCGTCCGCCCTGGCCGAGGACCCGATGGCGGCGGCCCTGGCGACCATCCGGCCGGAGGCCCTTCACGCCCACATGGCGTTCCTCGCGGACGACCTGCTGGAGGGACGGGGCACCGCGACCCGCGGGCACGAGATCGCCGCGCGCTATGTGGCGTCCCAGTTCGAGGCCCTGGGCCTCGAGCCGGCGGGGACGGGCGGGACCTGGTTCCAGAGGGTCCCCCTGCGACGGGCCGAGCTCGTGACGGAGCGCAGCGCGCTCGCCCTGACGAGCGGGGTGTCGCCCGCGAGCTCGCCGCGGGCAGCGACTTCGTGATGATGCCGGACGCGCTTCGCGAGCAGACGGAGGTGGCGGCATCCGTCGTCTACGTCGGCTTCGGCATCACCGCCCCCGAGCTGCGACACGACGACTACGCCGGCACGGACGTGCATGGCAAGGTGGTCGCCCTCCTGTTCGGGGCTCCCGCCTCCTTCCCGAGCGATCAGCGGGCCTACTACAGCTCGCGCCAGCTCAAGGCCGAGACGGCGGCCGCGCGGGGGGCGGTGGGCCTCCTGTTCATCCAGCCCCCGGAAGAAGAGAAGCGCTTTCCCTTCGCGCGCCTCGCCGAGATGCTCCAGGCGGGCAGCATGCACTGGCTGGACGAGCAAGGCAGCCCGGACGGCGCCCCGGCCGGTCTCCGCGGCCGCGCGCTCCTCAGCCGTGAAGGCGCCAATGCGCTCTTCGCCGGATCTCCGGGCGCTCTCGACGACGCGTTCAAGAAGGCGGCCGCCGGCAAGACCGGGCCCCTGGCCCTGGGGGTCGAAGCGCGCCTCCTGACGGTGAGCCGGCATGCGACAGTCGAGAGCCCGAACGTCCTCGCGGTCCTGCGCGGCTCCGATCCCGCTCTCGCCAAGGAGCACGTCGTGCTGTCGGCCCACCTCGACCATCTGGGCATCGGCCCGGCGAAGGACGGCGACGCGATCTACAACGGCGCCTATGACAACGCCTCGGGCACGGCGGGGATCCTCGAGATCGCCCGTGCCTTCGCCGCTCTCCCGCACCGGCCGCGACGGTCGATCCTGTTCGCCGCCGTCACCGCGGAGGAGAAGGGGCTCCTGGGCGCCGAGTACTTCACCCACTACCCGACGGTTCCGATCCAGGGCATCGTGGCCGACCTGAACATGGACATGTTCCTGACCCTCTTTCCCGTCAAGGACGTCGTCGCCTTCGGCGGGGAGCATTCGAGCCTCGGCTCGGTGGTGAAGGAGGCGGCTGGTCGGGTGGGCCTGGAGGTGAGCCCGGACCCCTTCCCCGAGGAAGTCGTCTTCATCAGGGCCGATCACTACGCGTTCGTCAGGAAGGGCATCCCCGCGGTGACGCTGTCCTGCGGCCTCAAGAGCGCGGACCCGAAAATCGACGGCGGCGTCCTTTTCCGGCGGTGGCTCGGCACCGTCTACCATTCGCCGAAGGACGACATGGCCCAGCCCATGGACTTCGAGTCGGCGGCGAAGATCGTCCGGCTCTACTACCTGATGGCGGACGAGGTCGCCGACGCGGCCCGGCGGCCGAGTTGGAACCCCGGCGATTTCTTCGGGGCGCGCTTTTCCCGCTGAATCAAGCGCCGGTCAGGAGCCCGCTCCAAGCCAGCCGCGGGCCCGCCGGATGTCGGCGGCATAGAGGGCCGGCGGCGCCTCGCGCGCGAAGCGCTCGAGGACGGCGCGAGCTTCCAAGGCGCGCCCCTGCTTCCGCAGCAGCAGGCCGAGGTTGAACAGCGCGTCGAAATCCCTCGGATCGAGGCGCACCGTCTCCTGCCAGCGCTCGATGGCGGCGGCGGGCCGGCCCGTCTCGGCCTCGATCACCCCGAGCGCGTTGTGGGCGCGGGCGAGGTTGGGGTTGAGCGCGAGGGCCGCCTCGAGGGCCGCCCGCGCGGGCGCGTACTCCCGAGCCCCGAGGTGCACGGTGCCGATGTTCACGAGGGCCATGGCGTTGTCGGGCAGGACGTCGAGCACCGCCTGGAAGGCGGCGAGCGCCTCCGCGCGGCGGCCGAGGGAGGCCAGGGCCGCCCCGCGCGTCATGAGCACGTCGATGCTGGGGTCCGCGCGCCTTGTGTAGGGCTCCAGCAGCTCCGCGGCTTCCTTGAAGCGCCCGGCGTCGTTAAGGTGGCTGGCCAAAGTGGCCGCGGCCTGCGCATCGTGGGGGCTCGCCGCGAGGGCCCGCTCGGCGCTCCCCATGGCGCCCGCCAGGTCGCCCGCTTCCCGCTGGAGGAGCGAGAGCTGGACGAGCACGAGCGGCATGCCCGGGCGGCGCCGGACCAACTCCTGGCAAAGGGCAAGCGCGCCCCGCAGGTCGCCCGACTCGCGGCGCGCGTCCACCGTCTGCATCTCCGCGTCGATGGCGATCAGGCGCTTCGGGTCGTCGTCGGGGCCGTAGCGGCGCTCCGCCGGCACGTCCGCCGAGGCCAGGTATCCGAGCGCCTTCAGCCGCTCGCGCGTCTCCGCGTCCTCCGTCTTGCGCTCGACGCCCCGGTCCTCGGCGCGCAGCCGCCCCAGGAGCGCCCGCATCTCGTCCCGGTCGCCGGGCCGGCTGGCCGCGAGGTTCCTCTCCTCGCGCGGGTCAAGGGCGAGGTCGTACAGCTCGGGGAGCGGCACGCCGTGGAGCGGCGCCCAGCGCCGGTTCATCATCCCAGACAACGCCTCGAAGTAGACGGGGGCGCTCCCCGGCTCGCGGCCCGCCGCGGCCGGCAACAGGCTGCGGCCGGCGAGGCCTTCAGGGGCGGGCAGAGCGAGCGCGTCCAGCACGGTCGGGACGAGGTCGACGTGCCGCACCGGCTCCGCGACCCGCGCCGGGCGCAACAGGCGCGGGCAGAAGAGGACCAGCGGCACCCGGAGCGTCGCGTCGTAGGCAAAGATGCCGTGCGTCTTCTCGCCGTGCTCCCCGCGCGACTCGCCGTGGTCGCCCGTGAGGACCACGAGCGCCCGCCCTTCGCGGCCACGCTCGAGGAGCGGGCGAAGAAGGGGCTCGAGAGCGGCGTCGGCCGCCGCCACCTCTCCCGCGTAGGGGTCCGTGGCGAAGCGCCCCGCGAACGGCTCCGGCGGCGTGTACGGGAAATGCGGCTCATAGAGGTGGACCCAGAGGAAGGACGGGGCCCCTTCGCCGCGGCGCAGCCACTCGAGGGCCAGGGCGACCGTGCGGGCACCAGGCCGCTCGTCCTGACGAAGGCGCAGGCCGTCGTCGCCGGTCAGGAAGCGGTCGTCGTACACGTCGAAGCCGGCGTTCAGTCCGAACTGCGCGGCCAGCGGGAAGGCGCTGACGAAGGCCCCGGTGCGGTAGCCGCGGGCCTTCAACAGGGTGGCCAGCGTGTCCTGGCCCTTCGGAAAGCGGAAGCCGCCGTTGTCCCGAACCCCGTGCTGCAGCGGGTACCGGCCCGAGAGGATGTTGGAGTGGGAGGGCAGGGTCACCACGTTGTGGGCGTAGGCCCGCTCGAAGCGCACACCTTCACGGGCGAGGCGGTCCATCCAGGGCGTGGCCGCGGTCGCGTTGCCGCTCGCGCCGAGGGCGTCGGCCCGGAGGGTGTCGATGGTGACCAGGACGACGTCGAGGCCGGCCTCGCGCTTCACCCCCCGGTCGGGCAAGGAGCACGAGGCGGCGAGCGCAGCCGCCGTGAGGCCGGCCGCCACCCTTGCCATGCTCTTTCTCATGCGGGCCCAGGCGCGCGGCCCGGGGCCATACCGCCGAGCCACCCACGCACCTTGGGAAAATCGCGGGAGTACGTGGCGGGCGGGGCCTCGCGCAGGAACCGCTCGAGATACGGGCGGGCCTCCGGGGCTCGGCCGGTGCGGAACAGGAGCGCACCGAGGTTGAACAGCGTGTCGTACTCCTTCGGCTCGAGGCCAATCGCTTCCGTCCAGTGGGCGATGGCCTCCTCGGCGCGGCCCGCCTCGGCCGCCAGGACGCCCAGGCCGTTGTGGGCGCGGGCCAGGCGAGGGTTCAGGGCGAGGGCCGCCTCGAGAGCCGCCCGGGCTCGCACCGCGTCGCCGCTCGCGACGTGGACCGAGGCCTCGTTGACGAGCGCGAGCGTGTTCGTTGCGTCGAGATCACGGACGCGCGCGAAGGCCTCGAGCGCCGCGCCGGGCTGGCCCAGGTGCGCGAATGCGACACCCTGGGCGATGAGCACGTCGAGATCGGGATCCTTCCGGCCGGCGTAGGGACCGAGCAGGGCGAGGGCCTCCTTGGAACGTCCGGCTTCGTTCAGGTAGGCCCCGAGGAGGGCCGCCGTGCCCGCCTCGTCCGGGACGAGTGCCATCGCCTTCTCGAGGCTCCGTATGGCGCTCGGGAGGTCGCCCGCTTCACGCTGCAGGAATGCCAGATGCTCGAATGCGAGAGCCATCGTGGGCCGGCGGCGTACGAGCCCCTCCCCCCTCCGGAGCGCCCCCGGTAGGTCGCCGGCCTGGTATTGCTCGATCAGCGCCTGAAGCTCGCCGTCCAGGACGATGAGCGTCTTCGGATCGTCCTCATCGGTGTAGCGCCTCGCCCCCTTCGGCGCGGCCGCCGCGACGTAGCCGAGGCTGCGCAGCCGTTCGCGCACGGCGGCATCCTCGCGGGCTTCGCCCCAGCCGGGATCGTTCGCGCGCAGGCCGGCCAGCCGGCTTCGCAGCGCCAGGAGCCCTTCCGGATCGCGGGCGGCCAGGTTGTTCGTCTCGCCGGGATCGCGGGCGATGTCGTACAGCTCGGGGATCGGCAGGTCGATGAGCTTTCGGCCGCCCTGCACGAGGCCGTAGAGGGGCGCCCAGCCGCGGTTCTTGGCGGAGGAGAGGGCCTCGAAGTACGTCTCCCTCTCCGGCGCGCTCCGGCCGGCCAGGAGGCCGAGCAGGCTCTGGCCGGCCACGTCGGTGGGGACGCCGACGGCCAGGGCATCCAGGATCGTCGGGACCAGGTCCACGTGCCGCACGGCCTCAGTCACCACTCGCGCACGGAAGAGCCGCGGCGCATAGACGATCAATGGGACGCGAAGGGTCGCGTCGTAGGCGAAGATCCCATGGGTCATCTCCCCGTGCTCGCCCAGGGACTCACCGTGATCGGAGGTGAGCACCACGAGCGTCCGGCCGGTGGCGCCGGCCTCCAGGATCGGCTTCAGGAGCGGCCCGAGGATCGCATCCGCCGCCGCGACCTCCCCGTGGTACGGATCCGCGGCGAAGCGGGACCGGAACGGCTCGGGTGGCGCGTAAGGGAAGTGCGGCTCGTAGAGGTGCACCCAGGCGAAGAACGGCCCTGGCCCCTGCGACTCGATCCACTGCCGCGCGACGGCGACCGTCTCCGTGCCGAGCCGCTCCTCCATCACGAACGCGTTCGGGGCGTCGCCGCCCCCGAAACGGTCGTCGTACACGTCGAAGCCCCGGTCGAGACCGAAGCGCGAGTCCAGCGGGAACGCGCTCACGAACGCGCCCGTCCTGTATCCGCGCTTCTTGAGTCGCGTGGCCAGCGTCTCCTGGTCGCCCGGGAAGCGGAATCCCGCGTTGTCCCGGACCCCGTGCCGCACCGGGTAGAGGCCGGAGAGGATGTTCGCATGGGACGGCAGGGTGACCACGTTCTGGGCCCGGGCTTCCGCGAAGCGCAGGCCGCCCGCCGCCAGGCGGTCCATGAACGGCGTCTCCGCTTGCGGACGGCCGTACGACCCCAGGGCATCGGCCCGCAACGTGTCGACCGTGATCAGGAGGACGTTGAGCCCGGCTTCGCGCGGAGCGCGCGCGCAGCCGGCGGCCAGGAGGCTCGCGACGAAGACGACGGGCGCGGGTCGCGTGAGCGGTCGAAGCCGGGCCATTCAGTCATAATAGCAATGGTCGCTCTCGTGACCGCGCCGGAATGTTCACTTCCTTGAACGCACTTATCAATTCGGTCTTGAGTCTTGCCGTGGCCGGCGGGATGGTCGCGGGCCCCGACCTCCCGCGGGGCGCGGTCATCGAGACGCTCGCCGCGGCCGGCGATGCGACGGAGACGTACGCTCTCTACCTCCCGAGTGGATACGACCCACCCCTTCCCGCCCCGGTCCTTTACCTTCTGGACGCCCGCGGGCGGGCTCTCGTGCCCCTGGAGCGCTTCCGTGAGGCCTCCGAGGCCACGGGCGTGATCCTGGCGAGCTCCTACCGTTCGCGGAGCGACGAGCCCATCGATCCGAACCTGCCCGCGCTCCGCGCGATGTGGGCGGACACTCACGCCCGCCTTCGGATCGACGACCGCCGCGTCTACCTCGGCGGGTTTTCGGGGACGGCCCGCGCGGCCTGCCTGATGGCCGACATGGCACCCGGCGCGATCTCTGGAGTGATCGCCGCCGGGGCGGGCTTCCCGGCCGGCCACCCGCCGAGGCGCGACACGCCTTTCGCCTACTTCGGGGCAGTGGGCGACGCCGACTTCAACTACGGCGAGATGCAGGAGCTGGACCGCGCGCTCGCCGGTCTCGAGCGGCCCTACCGGCTCGAGGTGTTCGAGGGGCCACACGACTGGATGCCGCAGGAGGTGGCGACGGCGGCGCTCCGCTGGATGGAGCTGCGAGCGGTGAGCAACGCGCGGCGAGGCCCGAGCCCGCTGCTGGTGGCGGCCGCCTGGGACCGCGACGTGGCCCGAGCGGCCGCCCTCGAAGCGTCGGGGCGTGCCTTCGAGGCGCGACGGCAATGGACCTGGATGGCCCGCGACTACGAGGGCCTGCACGCGCTGGACGCCGCGCGGCAACGAGGGGAAGCCCTTGCCACGGCGGCCCGCGTGGAGGAACGCGGCCGCGTGGCTCGCGAGAGGCGCGAGGGGCAGCGGCTTTCGGAGGCACAGCAGGTCCTGGCCCGGGCCGCTTCCCCGGAGGCCGAGCCTCTTCGCCTCCCCAGGATCATCTCGGAGCTGCAGATCGAGGCGCTGCGCAAGCGCGCCGCTGCGGAGGGCGAGGACGCTCGCGCCGCCCGGCGCTTCCTGAACGGCGTTTTCGCCCAGACGGCTTTCTACCTTCCCCGCGACGCACGCGCGCGTGGCGACCTGGAGCGCGCGGCTCTCTTTCTGTCCGTCGCTTCCTTCATTCGCCCCGAGGACCCGCAGGTGTGGTATCGACTGGCCGCGACGGAGAGCCTCAAGGGGCGCCGGCAGCAGGCGGTGGACGCCCTTCAGCGCGCCGTGGAGAGGGGATTCGCGGACGGCGCGCGGCTCGAGAGCGATACCGATTTCGACCGCTTGCGCCAGGACCCCGACTTCCGAGGCCTGGCGGCGCGGCTCGGGCCCTGAGCGGCTTGCCCCCCCGCTTCCGCGCTCGCAACGCAGCCCTTGCCGCCGGCCTCGCGGCCGCCCTCACGGCGATTGCGGCGTGCCGCTCTTCGCGGTCCGTGGACACGTGCCGCGACTGCTCGGTCTTGCTCGTGTCGATCGACACCCTCCGGGCCGATCCCCTGCCCGCCTACGGCTACGCGGCGGGATCCACCCCGAACCTCGACGCCCTCGCGCGACGGGGGATCGTCTTCGAAGAGGTCTACAGCCACTGCCCGCTCACCCTCCCCGCCCACGCCGCGCTCTTCACCGGCCTCCTCCCCCCGCACAACGGCGTCCGGGACAACGTGGGCTTCTCGCTGAAAGACTCTCACCGCACGCTGGCCAGCCGCTTCCGGGGGGCCGGATGGCGCACCGGGGCAGCGGTCTCGGCCTACGTCCTGCGCCGCCAGACCGGAATCGCCGCCGGCTTCGACTTCTACGAGGACGCGATCGAGTCGGCGGGAGCGGTCGAGTCGTTGGCGTCCGTCCAGCGCGACGGAGCGGTAGCGGTGGAGGAGCTGGGTCGCTGGATCGAATCTCAGGGGAAACAGCGCGTCTTCGCGTTCCTTCACCTCTACGAGCCGCACACTCCCTACACGCCGCCCGAGCGGTTCCGGGGGCGCCCTCCCTACGACGGCGAGATCTCCTACGCTGACGAGCTGGTGGGCCGCCTGCTGGAGCGCGCCCTGAAGGACGACCGGCTCCTGGTGGCGGTCACCTCCGACCACGGCGAGGGCCTCGGGGACCACGGAGAGCAGGAGCACGGCATCTTCCTGTATCGCGAAGCCGTGCGCGTTCCGCTCATCCTGCGCCTCCCCGGCGACGTCCGGGCGGGCACACGGGTGGGCGGGACCACGGCCCAGGTGGACATCGCGGCCACCCTGCTCGACCTCGCCGGGCTCCCCACCGACGGCCTCGACGGCGTCTCCGCGCGGCCGCAGCTCGCGGGAGAGCCGCCGGCCGTGCGGCGCGTCTACTCGGAGACGTTCTACCCGCGCTACCACTTCGGTTGGAGCGAGCTGCTGGCCGTGACCGAGGACCGCTTCCGCTACGTTCGCGCGCCGAGGCCGGAGATGTTCGACCTCTCGCGCGACCCGGGCGAGAAGCAGGACGTGGCGGCGACCCGGCCCGCCGCCGCCGCCAGCATGAGCGCATGGCTGTCGCAGCAGGCGGACGCGGTCCCCGCCGCGCCGGAAGAGGTGTCGCCCGAGATCCGCGAGAGACTCCAGGCCCTCGGCTACATCGGAGCGAACCCCGGGGTCGGGGCGGGGGGCGATCTCGCAGACCCGAAGGACAAGATCGCGGCCTACGAGGACCTGAAGCGCGCCCTGGCTTTCCGGCAGGCCGGAAGGGACGAGGAAGCGGTGGTGGCCTTCCGCAAGGTCCTCGCGGACAACCCGGGCATGATCGACGCCTGGGAGACGCTCGGGTACACGCTCATCCGCCTCGGCCGGACCCGCGAGGGAATCGAGGCCGTGGACAAGGCGCTGCGCATGGACCCGCTGCGCACCACCGCGCACCTGGCCCTCGCCAAGGTCTACGCCCTCGAGGGAAGGGACGGCCTCGCGCTGCAGCATGCGCAGATCGCTTCGGGCCGGGACCCGGCCCAGGGGAACGAGACTCTCGCCCAGTTGATGATGGACCGCGGGGACCTGCCAGGGGCGGTGGCGTACGCGCGGAAGAGCCTCGGCGCCGACCCCCAGAGGATCATGAGCCGCTTCATCCTGGGGGTGGCGGCGCAGCGGGCCGGGCGGTACGATGACGCGCTCGGCGAGTTTCGCCAGGCGGAGCAGGCGAAGCGCCGGCAGCGTCGGGTCGTGGTCAAGAACCTGCACGCGAACATGGCCGACTGCCTGGCCCGCCTTGGCCGTGAAGCCGAGGCCGAGCGGGAGTTCCAGGCCGAGCTCGAGGCGATCCCGCATTCCGAGGAGGCGCGCGTCGGCCTGGCCATGCTCTACCGGTCGCAGGGACGGGACGGCGAGGCGCGCGCGGTCCTGTCCGGCGTCGTCACGTCGCTCCCCCGGCCCGGCCCCGAAGCCTTCCTCAAGGTGGTCCGGACATTCGCGGCCCTCGGCGACACCGAGGCGGCGCGGGAGTGGACGGCCCGGGGACGCGCTCAATTCCCGTCGGACGCACGATTCCGGTGACCAAGCGGCGACGGCTTGCCCTGGCGGGAGTTCTCTGCATATTTGCGTGCGGGGCAAGGCGACAGGAAGGTCATCGGCGAGATCGCGTCGGTTTGTGACACGTGGGGAGACAGCAGACTGGACGGGGCGTGGCCTTGACTGTTGCAAGTTCTTGGGCGCAAGGTTCTCCTCATGAGTGACCGCCGCAGCGGATTCCCGGCGTTGGGGTGACCAAGAGAGGTGAGCGGGGTGCGGGAAATCATCGGGTCTATTGAGAGCGAGTACCGTCGATACAAGAGCCTTGCCGAAAGGACCTTCGAGCAGCTGTCGGGCGATCAGCTGGCTCACGTCCCCGCACCGGAGGGAAACTCCGTAGCCATCCTTGTGTGGCACATCGCGGGCAACCTCAAGTCGCGCTTCACCGACTTCCTCACCACCGACGGCGAGAAGCCGTGGCGTCAGCGGGAGTCGGAGTTCGAGGAGAGGCAGGTCAGCTACGACCAGCTTCGGCAGAAGTGGGACGAGGGATGGGCGGCGCTGTTCGGGACGCTCAGCCAGCTCTCCGACGCCGATTTTGGCAAGCGGATCATCATTCGGGACGAGTCCCTTGCCGTTCATGAAGCCCTGCATCGGTCACTCGCGCACACGAGCTCCCACATCGGCCAGATCATGCTCCTCGGCAAGACCCTGCGCGGTGCGGAATGGCGTTCGTTGAGCATTCCGAGGACGCCTCGCAGCTGATGTGGGATTGGATGGACGATTGAGGGAGTGACGAACGTGCGGCGGCAAGAAACCGAGCCCTCGCTCTGGCAACTTCGGTGGGATCTCGCATCTACACACGCGCTCGTGTGGCTTGCGCGTCCTTCTGAGACCAGGGAGCTGCGTCCGGAGGTACACCTCTTCAATGACGCCGCCTGACGAGTTGCGACGAATCTTGCGGCTGGCGGTGTGTGGCCTCGTCGGACTTCCGGTCGCGGTCTTTTCTGTAGCTCTGCCCATCGGAGCGGTCTACGTGTGGCTCACCACCGGGCTCTCGCCCCTGACCCAGGTGCGCGAGGGTGGTTGGCCCGCCGTGCTCGTGATGTGGCCCATCGTAGGCTCCCTGTTCGCGGGCATCCACGTGTTCGGTGCCTTTCTCGAGGGCGGCGCCCAGGGTCGCGCCGGAATCGCCGGCATTACCTTCGGCCTCCTGGCTCTTTGGGTGCTGGCGCTGCGTCGGGGGCGGGTGTACGAGCACGCCATCGCCCGACGATGGCTCTGAAGCAGCATGAGGCAGGTCTTGGTGACCATTCGCGACGCGTCGGAAGCTGATCGGGACGCCGTTTGGGGCATCTTCAACGCGGTGGTCAGGGACGGGGACACTTACGTGTTCGATCCGGACACGCCCCGCCATGACGCGCTGGCTTATTGGTTCCAGCCTACGGCGCGCACCTACATCGCGGAGAAGGAAGGCCGGGTCGTCGGCACCTACGTCCTGAAGCCCAATCAGCCCGGCCTTGGCTCGCACGTGGCCAACGCCGCCTTCATGGTTTCGCCTGCGGCTCGGGGAGTCGGTGTCGGCCGGGCCATGGGTGAGCATTGCCTCGGCGAGGCGAGGCGCCTGGGCTATCGCGCCATGCAGTTCAACTTCGTGGTTTCGACCAACCAGCCAGCGGTTCGTTTGTGGGAGCGGCTCGGCTTTCGCATCGTCGGCACCCTGCCAGGCGTGTTCCGGCATCGCACGCAGGGGTTTGTCGATGCGTTTGTCATGTTCCGCTCCCTGGACGCCTAGCTCGAGCGTGGTCGCCTCGGCGCGAGGGGCGGGGGTTTGATCTCCCGCTCACACCGCGCGGCGTTCCTTGTGTCGCCCGCGGCCAAGAAGGCGGCGCCGAGCGCGCGCCACACCTCGGCGCGACGCGGACCGATGGCGAGGGCGCGCTGCAGCAGCGCGAGACCCTCCTCCCGGCGCCCTTCGAGCACGAGCGCGTGGCCAGCCAGGCCCAGGGCCCAGGGATGCCCGGGGGAGCGCGCGAGGGCTCGTCCTGCCGCGTCCCCTGCCTTCGCGGCGTTGCCCAGGCTCAGGTAGGCACCGGCCAGCTCCAGCAACGGGCCGGGCTCCTTGCCTTGCGACGCCGCGGCCTCGAGGTAGGGAACGGCCTCCGACGCGCGGCCCGCCGCCACGAGCACCCTCCCGAGCGCGGCTTTCGCCTTTGCGTGGTGAGGCTCGCGGTCGAGCACGTGGCGAAGCACCTGCTCCGCCTCGTCGTTCTTGCCGAGGGCAGTGAGCGTCTCCGCGAGATTGATGCGGGTCATGAAGTCCGTCTCGGGCGCCTGGGTCGCGGCAATGCGGAGCTGGCGCTCGGATTCCTGGAGCCGTCCCATGTCGCGCAGCAAGGCGCCGTAGTACTGACGAATGACCGGCCGGTCCGGGTCGAGGTCGAGGGTGCGCTGGAACGCTTTGTCGGCGAGGCCGAGCTCTCCGCCACGATAGGCCACCGCCGCCATTACGAAATGGGCGAACGGGCTGCCGGGATCGAGCGAGAGAAGGCCGGCGATCTCGCGGATGGCCGGAGCGATGGCGGGCCCGGTCACGCTTTGCAGCACCTCGAGGCGTTCGTACACGGACACGAGGCGGCGCGGGTCGGGCAGGCCCGGCTCGTCGACGCCTCCGGCCCCGCCGCCTCCGGCCGTGTAGCCGAGGCTGCGCAGGCGCTCCATCTGCTCGGTGGAGACGACCACCGGCCGCGCGCGGTCGCCTCCCGGCGTCATGGCCGCGACCGCCGACCTGAGGGCCGACCGCATCCGGCGCAGGCGCTCCGGGTCTTCGCCCGAGCGGTCCACGGTCTCTCCGGGGTCGGTGGCGAGGTCGAACAGCTCGGGGGTTGCGCCCTCGACGAGCTGCCAATCCCCCTCGCGCCAGCCGCGGAGGCTTGACCAGCGGCAATTCAGACGGCCGAAGAGGGCCTCGCTGTAGAGGGGCGCCGGGAGAAGAGCGCGCCCCTCGAGGGCCGGCCGCAGGCTGCGCCCGGGCAGGTCGCTCGGCGCGTCGAGGCCGAGGAGGGCCAGCACGGTCGGCACGACGTCGATGGTGCCCACCGCGTCCTTCACGACGCGGCCCTTGGGCAAGCCCGGGCCGCTCACCAGCAGGGGCACCCGGAGCGTCGACTGGTAGGCCAGGATGCCGTGACCACCCTCGTCGTGCTCGCCGAGCCCCTCGCCGTGGTCGGCCAGGACGACCAGCAGCGTGTCCTCGCCGTGGCCGGCCGCGCGGAGCGCGTCGAGGATGCGCCCGAGCTGCGCGTCCGTGAACGCGATCTCGCCGTCGTAGGGCGCATCCGCGAAACGCTCCTTGAAGGGCGGCGGCGGCGCGTAGGGCGCGTGCGGGTCGTAGAAGTGGACCCACGCGAAGAACGGCGCGGGCGTGTCCCGGACCCAGGCCACCGCCGCGTCCGCGACTTCGTTGGCCGGCCGCTCGGCGCCTTGACCGATCCCCGGGTTGGGGTGCAGGCCCTCGCTGAAATGGTCGACGCCCTGGCCGAAGCCGAAAGCGGCCGCCACCGGATAGGCGCCGACGAAGGCGCCGGTGCGGTAGCCGCGGCGCTTCAGGCGCGTGGCGAGGGTCAGGTGGCTCGGGTCGAGGAGGAAGTTCACGTTCTCGCGGACGCCGTGCTGCGGGGGGTACTGTCCGGTCAGGATCGTCGCGTGCGACGGGCCGGTCAGCGGCGCCGCGCTCTGGGCGTTCTCGAAGCGCACGCCTCCCCTGGCGATGCCGTCCAGGACCGGAGTGGCCGCGCTCGCGTAGCCATACGCCCCCAGATGATCGGCGCGCAGGGTGTCGATGGTCACGAGCAGCAGGTTCAGGCGGGGGCGCCGCGCGAGCCAGGCATGCGTCGCCAGGGCGGCGCCGGCCAGCCCCAGGCCCAGGACGAGCCACCTCCAACCGAACCGGTTCTTCACTTCGTGTGCCTCAACCCCACTCTAGCGCGTGCCCGAACGAAGGACGGAGCGAGCGGGGGTTTCAGGGGGTGCGACGCAGCACCCCCTGACTCAATGAAGTACTAGAACTGGAACCGCATGCCGAGGCGGAAGACGCGCGGGTTCAGGATCTCGTCGAGACGGTTGAACGAGCCGGTGTTCGCCGCCTTGTTGTACAGGGCCGAGCTGGCCTGCCGGCCCCGGGCAAGCTCGGTGTTGGCGTTGAACACGTTGAACAGGTCGGCGCTGAGCACGAACGTGGTGCCCCCGAGGTGGATGTTCTTGGCGGCCCGGAGGTCCAGGTTCCATACGTTCGGCAGCCGCAGGCTGTCCAGCTGCGGCACCGCGAGGAGCCGGACGGGCCCCTCGAAGCCCAATATTCGGCGCTGGACGATGGGGCGCGGATGGCCCTGCCGCCCGAACAGCGCGCCGGACACCTCGAACCCCGCCGGGAGCTGGAACAACGTGTTCGCGGTGAGCTGCCACTTCGCGTTGACGAACGAGTCGCCCTTGCCGGAGCCGCTCGACCGCGTCGGGTAGTTTCCACCGTCGACCTGGGGACCGGACAGAGCCGAGAAGTTGCCCACCACGTCGGTGTCGGTGCGGCTGGGGTTGCCGATGGCCCCCGGACCGTCGATGTACTCCTTGGGGTCGTTGTAGGTGAAGGCCACTCGGCCCATCCAGTGATGGGAGAGGCGCTTCAGGATCGAGGCCTCGAAGCCGCCGAAGGTGCGGTGGTAATCGGGCCGGTTCCCGAGCGTCCGCGAGCCTCCGCTGGCCAGCACCTTGTCGCCGTCCGGGACGTACCCGACGGCGGTGTACCCGTTGCGGGTGAACGTGGCCTGTGTGTAGTCGGCCGGGGTGAACCCGGTGCGGGGCGTCCAGGAGGTGGCATCGGTGGTGCGCCGGTACGTGTAGGCGACGCTCACCGCCAGGTCGGTGACCAGCTCACGCTCGAGCCCGACGATGAACTCGTCGTCGTGCTGGGCCTTGTAGTCGGCGGCGAGCCGGTTCGAGCTGGGCCCGTTCGGGTCGTTGGGGTTCACGTAGTTGAAATACTGGACCCCGAGGTCGGTCCGCACCTCGTTCGGCTGCGCAAATCCGTCGCCGTTGGTGTCATCCCAGAGATAGGCGAAGTAGGCGCCGGGCGACACGGCGGGGGCCAGGAAGCTGGCCTGCCCCGAAGGAAGCTGGCTGGCGTAGCGGGCGTAGCTCGCGCGCGCCACCGTCTTTTTCGACTCGTCGAGGGCCAGGGTCAGGCCGACCCGGGGCGAGAGGTCGTTCCACTTGATCTCCGGAGTGTTGCCGTCGAAGTTGATCGCCCCGAGGATGTTCGGGAAGGACTTGTTGGGGGCCACCGAGGAGGGAAGGTTCTTGCTCGTCTGGCGGTCCCAGCGCACGCCGGCGTTCACGGTCAGCCGGCCCTTGCTGAAGGTGTCGCCCGCGTAGCCGCTCCAGTAGTCCGCTTGGGTGGCGTTCTTGGCGTCCCGGGCCACGTGCACGTAGCCGGTGCCGCCCGCGATGTAGCTGAAGAGCTGGTTGCCCCCCCAGTGGGTGGTGCTGGTCACGTTGAACTTGCGGTAGCCGAAGCCGAACTTGAACTCGTGGGTGCCGCTCTTGCCGGACTTGAAGTAGCTTGCGTCCAAGTTCGCGGTCTGGGCCGGACGCGTGTTCTTGACGGCGAGGTAGGCGCCGTGGGCCTGCCCGGAGTCGAAGTCGGCGGTGCCGTTGATGTCGCCTCCGCGCGGGGTCAGGAAAAACCCGGTGTTGTAGTGGGAGTACTTGCCACTCAGGTAGAAGTTCGGGGTGAAGGTGTGGTTCCACTCCGCCTTGACGAAGCCGTGGGGACCGCTGCCGTAGAGGTTCCCCTGGTTCCACAGGAAGCTGTCGTCCTCCTGCAGCCCGATACCCGTCGAGCGCCCGTCCTTCGTCTTCTCTCCGTTGAAGTAGAAGAGGGAAACCATGTCGTTCTGGTCGGCCTGCCAGTTCAGCTTTACGTTGTAGCTGTTGAGCTTGGTCTTGTCCGCGGTCTGGGTGATGCGGGTGAGGCGCACGTCCTGCTTGCCCCAGGAACCGTAGAACCAGAGCTTGTCCTTGACGACGGGCCCCCCGAGGTCGAAGCCGTAGTCGCTGATCTGCTCGATGTGATCGCCCTTGTCCTTGCCCTTCAGGCGGAGGTCGCCCACGAGCTCGGCGGGCAGGTTGGAGGACTGGAAGTCGTCGTGGGTGAGGTAGCCGTGGGCCGAGCCCCGGAACTTGTTGGTGCCCCGGCGGGTCACCAGGTTGATGCCGATGCCGCCGGTCTGGGCCCGCAGGTCGCTGCCGCCCGTGCTGATGGAGATCTCCTCGAAGGCGTCGAAGTCGAAGTAGGTGGGGGACGCGCCCACGGAGCCGGTGTCGGTGATCACCACCCCGTCGAGGTTCCACATGGTGTTGTCGCCGTTGTCGCCCTTGCCCACGAAGTTGGCCTGCTGCCCGTTCTCGTTTCCGCCGATGTTCACCCGGTCCATGATCACGCCGGGGACGGTGCGCAGCATGGCCCAGGGGTCGCGGGCGTTCGGGATGTTCGCGATCTCTTCCCTGGTGATCGTGGTCGCGGTGCCCACTTTCTTCACGTCGACGATGGGAGCCTCCGCGGTGATGGTCACCGTCTCCTCCACGGTTGCCACTTTCATCTGGAAGGTCAGGCTGAGGTTGGCGCCGACGTTCACGGTGACCTCGCGGGCCTGTCCGGCGAAGCCGGTGAGGCCGGTCTTGACCGTGTACTTGCCCTGGTCGACGTTGAGGAAGCGGAACTCGCCCTGGCCGCCGGTGGTGGTGGTCCGGGTGCCAAAGGGACCGGTGAGGGTAACGGTCACCCCCGGCAGCACGGCGCCGGAGTCGTCGTGGACCACTCCGTAGACGTTGCCGGTCGAGACCTGCGCCTGGGCCGCGGGGACGGCGGCCAGCAGGAGGGCCAGGGCGATGCCCAGGGCCCGTTTGACGAGACTTCCCTTGATGAGACTCTGCATGCCACTCTCCTTCAGGAGACGATGGGACCGTGCGGCCGGAAGGCCCCGAGGGGCCGGCGGACCGCGCCTAACCGTCGCGGCCGGCGATCAGGCCGTCACGCGCGCGGCGTGAGGTCCCGCACCGGGAAGAGAGGGGCGGCGGAGCGCGGCCGGGCCTGCTGCTGTCGCAGGCCCCACTCGTACATCGCGGCCACGATCAGCTTGAGGCCTTCCCCGAGAGGCGTGAGCGAGTACTCGGCCTTCCGGTTGGCGCCTCGGCGCACCTCTCTGCGCACGAGTCCGTGGCGCTCCATGTCTGCGAGAGCCTGGCGCAGGGTCTTCTTGCCGATCCCGTCGACCAGGCGCATGAGCTCGCAGAAAGGCCTCGCGCCCCAGAAGAGGTGCCACACGATCATCGTCTGATGACGATCGCCCAGGAAGTCCAGGGTGACTTCGAGGGGGCACCGGCGGGCGGTCGAGGCGGACACGAGGTCCGTGGCGTTCGGCGTTCGAACGTGGAGGCTACGGGCAGCGTCACCGCCGGCTTCGCCGGAGGTCCGGCGCGGCGGGACGGGTCTTCTGAGGAGGGCGGAACGCGCAGGGGTGATGCATGCCGCAACGAGCGGCTCGGCGTTCACCGGGTTGAACGAGTCTCGCGGTTCCGTCATTCGTATGCGACTTGTATGACGAGAAATGTAAGCCATTGGTTGCGATGGTGACCATGGAGCCTGCCTGAGCCGCGCGTGAGTTACGGCTGATGGCCCAACTCACGCGTTGGAAACGGGTTGTGGCCCTCGCTCAGGAGCGAGCGCATCCACAATCCTGAACGATGGGCTCTGAAGCGGAGATCTACTTCGGCCACTCCCCGTCGACCATGTCGCGCGGCGCGAGCTTCGCGGGGTCGATGACGGCGTGTCGCACCTTCCGGCGCTTCCAGGTGTAGGTGACGTGCACGAGACCGTCGCTCGTCTGGATGATGGCGGGGTAGCTGAACTCGGCCTTCGGCTCGTCTTCGAGCACGAGCGCGGCCTGCCATGTCCGGCCGTCCCTCGAAACCGCGATGTTGAGGGGCGAGCGGCCGTCGGTGGCGTGGTTGTAGACGAGCAGGTGGCGACCGTCCCGAAGGGTGAGGGCGTCGGCTCCCGAGTTCGGATTGGGAAGCGCGAGCAACGACATCGGCCCCCAGGTGCGGCCGGCGTCGCCCGACTCGACGGTGAAGAGCTTGCCCTGCCGGGTGCGGCCAATGGCCTGCAGCCGGTCGCCACCGTGGAAGAGGATGCTCGGCTGGATGGCGCCGATGGCCTTGCCGTCGTTGATGGCGCCGGTGCGCGCCCACGTGCGGCCCAGGTCGCCCGTGCGTTCAAAGTGGACGCGCCAGCCGTTGTCTTCGCTGCTCGTGGGGCAGAGCAGATCGCCATTCGCGAGTTGCACCGGCTTGTTCTTGATCGGCCCCAGGATGCCCTCGGGCAGGCGTCCGGGCGGTGACCAGGTGCGGCCGCCGTCCTCGCTGGTCATGAGCATTCCCCACCACGCGCTCGGCGAGGGGCCCGCTTTGTAAAACAACATCAGGGGCCCGGCCTTCGGCTGGAAGAGCACGGGGTTCCACGTCGGGTGGCGCTCGGCCGAACCGTCCGCCCTGCGATACTGCACTCCGTCGGCCACTTCGACGGGCCTCGTCCACTTCCCA
>WNFL01405082.1_pt1 | contig 18044 bp, 16 predicted proteins | sample 5400361 | NCBI WGS metagenome assembly WNFL01 (sample SAMN13153351, study PRJNA577476) | soil metagenome | isolation source: 40 cm soil on Douglas fir-dominated hillslope | place: USA:California | collected 2013-09-17 | reverse complement strand
CTCCTTCGGGCCCCAGTCGGACTCGGGCTCGCTGCCGTAGGCGGCGCTGAGCGGCCAAGGGTCGCCGGCCTCGACGGCCGGCCGGAAGGCCTCGAACGCGGCGCTTCCCCGGGCGAGACGGTCGGACAAGGCGGTCAGGTCGATCGGGTCCGCAGGCTCGGTCGCGTCGATTGTGTCGGTCGTGTCCGTCATCGGCTCAGTGTCGCACCTCGGGCGTAGCATGGGAGGCCACATCATCGTCCGGCAGCAGCTGGTCGCCGGATGCCCGCCCTCGCAGGGAGATCGAGACCGTGACCGACACGATCGCCCGCGGTGCCGCCAATCAGGCCGGCGCGCGGATCAACAAGGACGCCTACGCCGAGGCCCAGGATTTCCTCCCGCTCAACGGCATCGACCACATCGAGTTCTGGGTCGGCAACGCCCGCCAGGCATCGGCCTACTACCGCGCCCTGTGGGGCTTCACGCCGGTCGCGTTCTCGGGTCTCGAGACGGGCGTCCGCGACCGGGCGAGCTACGTCATGCGCCGCAACGACATTACGTTCGTCTTCACCGCGCCGCTGACCCCGCACGGCGAGATCGCCGAGCACGTCCGAGCCCACGGCGACGGGGTCAAGGACATCGCCTTCGCGGTGGATGACGCGACGTTGGCGTTCGCCGAGACGACGAAACGAGGCGCCAGGGCCGCGATCGAGCCCGTCGAGCTCGACGGTGGCGAGGACGGCGTCCTCCGTCGGTCGGCCGTGTCGACGTACGGCGAAACCCGCCACAGCTTCGTCGATCGGAAGGATTACCACGGCGTCTTCGCGCCCGGGTATCGGAAGGTCAGGAAGCCGGCGAAGGCGGCCGAGGGCCTCAGCCTGCTCGAGGTCGACCATTGCGTCGGCAATGTCGGGCTCGGCCAGATGGATGAGTTCGTCGCGTTCTATCGCGACGTCTTCGGCTTCAGCCAGCTGATCCACTACGACGACAAGGTCATCCACACCGAATACAGCGCCCTGATGTCGAAGGTCATGACCAACGGCAACGGCCGCGTCAAGTTCCCGATCAACGAGCCCGCGACGGGCAAGAAGAAGAGCCAGATCCAGGAGTTCCTCGATTGGTACGGGATGCCCGGCTGTCAGCACATCGCGCTGCGGACCGAGGACATCGTCGGGACCGTCGCGCAGCTGCGCGAAAACGGCGTCGAGTTCCTCGGGCTGCCGCACGAGTACTACGCGACCCTGGCCGATCGAGTCGGGGATGTCGGCGTGCCGATCGACACGCTCGAGGAGCTCGGCATCGAGGCCGACCGTGACGAGGAGGGCTACCTCCTCCAGATCTTCACGCGGCCCGTCCAGGATCGCCCGACCTTCTTCTTCGAGATCATCGAGCGGCACGGCTCGCGCGGCTTCGGTGTCGGCAACTTCAAGGCCCTGTTCGAGGCGATCGAGCGCGAGCAGGCGAAGCGCGGAAACCTCTAGGCTTGCCACTGGCGTGGCGGCACGGCCGGCGGCCGCCACGAATCGCGGGAGGGTGCGATGGACTGGTATCCGTGGATCGTCTTCGTCCACGTCGCGGCGGCGTTCCTGTTCGTCATGGGCCACGGCGCCGCGATGTGGGTATCGGACCAGATCCGCTATGAACGAGACGTGGCGAGGATCAAGGTCCTGCTCGTGATGTCGAGCCGCAGCCTCGGCCTGGTCTATGCGGGGCTGGTGACGCTGCTGGTTGCGGGCATCATCGCCGGCATCATGCACGGCCATTTCAGCAGAGGCTGGATCTGGGCGGCGATCGTCGTCCTCGTGGCGATCATCGTCCTGATGTATAGCCTGGCGACGCCTTATTACGCCCGCGTGCGGGCGGCAGTCGGGCTCCGCCCGCGTGGCCATCCGAAGGACGCGCCGGATCCGACGCCCCTGCCGCCCGACGAGCTGGCCTCGCTAGTCGATACGCGACGCGCCGACTACATCGGACTTGTCGGCGTGATCGGCCTGCTGATCCTCATCTGGCTGATGATGTTCAAGCCGTTCTGACGGCGACTTGACGGCGACTCGCCGGCTATTCGCCGGAAACGAGCCGCAGGGTCGTGCCGCCATGACGAGGGGCGGTACCCGTATCGGCGCCGTCCGCTTCGGAGCCGCGCTCCTGGACCCGTCGAGTGGCGTCGGCCGCCAGGAAGGATTCGGTCGCGTCGACACCCATCGGCCGTGAGAAGAGATGGCCCTGGCCGAGCGGGCAGCCGAGGCCGATGAGCCAGGCGGCCTGGTCGGGCTCCTCGATGCCCTCGGCAACGACCTTGAGCCCGAGCGTCCGCCCGAGCTCGATGATCGCCCGGGCGATGGCCGGCCGGTCGGCGCTGGCCGACATCCCGGCGATGAACGAGCGGTCGATCTTGAGCGAGTCGACGGGGAACCGCTCGAGATAACTCAGCGACGAGTAGCCGGTCCCGAAGTCGTCGATCGCCAGGTGCGTGCCGAGCGCTCGCAGCTCTTCGAGCGTGTTGATGGTGCCGTCGGTGCGCTGCATGAGGCCACTCTCGGTGATCTCGAGGATGAGGCTGGCCGGCGGGAGCTCCGTCTCCGCGAGGATCGTCCGGACCGACTTGACGAGGTCGTGCTCGCGGAACTGGCGGGCCGACAGGTTGACGCTGACCTGGAGATGCGGGAGGCCAAGGCGGAGCTGCCACTCGCGCAGCTGGCGGCAGGACTCACGGAGGATCCACTGACCCATCGGGACGATGTCGCCGGTCTCCTCGGCGACGTCGATGAACTGGCTCGGCATCCGCAGCGGCCGGTCCGGCGGCTGCCACCGAACGAGCGCCTCGAGACCGACCACGGCGCCGCCGACGAGCTCGACGATCGGCTGATAGTCGAGGCGGAGCTCGCCGCGTTGTTCGACGCCGCGGAGCTCAGCGGCGAGCTGGCTGCGAGCGGCGGCTTCGGCGCGATAGGCCGAGCGGAAGACCTCGGCGCGGCCGCGCGATGACGCCTTCGCCGCGTACATCGCGACGTCGGCGTTGCGAAGCAGGTCGTCCGCAGTTTCATGTGGGTCGCTGCCGCTGAGCGCGACGCCGATGCTGGCGGCGATCGCCGGCGAGGCATCGCCCAGGAGAATCGGCTCGCGGAGCGCGTCGGCCAGCCGGATGGCGATCGAGAGAGCGAGCTCCTCGTCGTTTAGGTCGTCGAGGAGGACGGCGAACTCGTCGCCTCCAAGCCGCGCCGCCATGTCCGTCGGGCGGAGCGACTCCTCGACCCGCCGGGCGGCCGCCACGAGGACGTCGTCGCCACGCGCGTGACCGAACGTGTCGTTGAGGCGCTTGAAGTCGTCGAGGTCGATGAAGAGGATGGCGAACGGGTGCCCATCGCGACCGCGGCTCCGATCGAGGGCTCGCCCGACGCGCTCCCGGAAGAGGGCCCGGTTGGCGAGCCCCGTCAGGCCGTCGTGCAGCGCCTGGTGGCGGATGGCGTCGTACAGCCGGGCATTCTCGAGAGCCATGGCCGCCTCGCCGGCGAGCATCTCGGCGATCTCGAGGTCGCGCGGGCCGAAGGCGCCGCTGCGATCCGACGTCAGCTCGAGCGTCCCGATCGTGGTCCCCGCGGCAACGAGCGGGATGATCATCATGCTCTGCTGGTGGATCGAGGAGAGGTAGGCGACCTCCTGGCGATCGGCCGCGGGATCGGCGGTGTCGATGATCGCGGGGCGCGTCTGCTCGAGGACCACGCGCGTCGCCGGGTAGTCGGCAAGCGCGTAGGACGGCTGGAGTGCGTTGCGCCGTTCCGGCGGGAAGTAGCCAAGGGTGACCACCCGGTCCGCGGGTTGATCCCAGTAGCTCAGGGCGCAGTCACCGGCCCCGACGGCCTGGCCGATGTGCCGGGCGATGCGGTCGCCGACGAGCTGCGGGTCCATGGTCCGGGCGAGGTCGTTGGACATGGCGACGATGCTCCGCAGGTCGTCGGCCGTCGACTTCATCCTGCGACTGACCTCCCACAGGAAGACGAGCAGGAAAACATACGACAGGACGAGCGTCAGGAACGCGATCCCCTGGGTCACTTCGGGCGGGAGGCGGTCGCCGGCCGGCAGGACCTCCTCGGCGATGACCGACCCGATCCCGACCACCCCGGCGACGAGCAGCGTCCGGCCGATATTGCGGCTGCCGAGGAACGGCAGGACGAGGACGGCCGGCAGGAGAGCGGCGATCGCCATCGCGACGGCAAGGGATGGCTGGACGATCGTTCCGGTTGCGAGCAGCCCGAGCGTCAGGGTCGCCACCCACGCAACGACGCGCTCGCGGCCGATTCGGTCGATCATCGCGGTCAGGTATGCCACCAATCCCGCATATCCGAGGGCGGCCAGGCCGAGCCCGATGGCCCGCGGCTCGCGATAGGCGAACCCGGCCACGACTTCGAGGATGGCGACACCGGCCGAGGTGATCGCGACCGCTCGGAGCATCGTGCGCAGCTGGCGGGCGCGCCGATCGACCCCGACCGCCATGGTGGCGACGAGTTCCTCGCCGAGGTCGACAGCGGGCGTGCGCACCTGCGCTGAAGGAGCCATGCGTCGCGACGGTGACAGGCGATCGGATGGGTCGGCATCCCCCGAATGCGTTACTCAGGCGTAGGACCCCGTCGACGCTCGGCGCCCGTCGCACGGCGTCGGGCGACCCGCGATCCGCGATCGGCAACCCATTCGCGCCGCGACGAGCCGCCGCTACACTCGGCGACGATGAAGATCGCCCACGTGCGCGAGGTCAACGCGCCGGCCGGTGCCGCGTGGCGCCTGGCGGCTGCGCTCGACGGGGCGCCAGAACCTGCTTCGCTCGTGCCGCCGACGGAGTGGCTTGACCTCGAGATCGCCCGGCGACGCGCGGTCGCTGCGGATCCGCGCCTGGCCCACAACTCCGCCCTGCATCGTGCGCCGCTGACCACGCTGGACGATCTCCTCGCCGCCGGCTCTCGGGTGGCGGCCCTCGCCGACCTGGTCAGTGGGTTCATCCGGCGCGGCGACGGCGATGACGACGACGCCGTGCTCTCGGCTGCGGACCTGCGGTTCGGTCCGCCCGTTCTGCGGCCGCCATCAGTTCGCGACTTCTACGCCTTCGAGGGTCATGTCCGAACAATGTGGGAGCGACGGGGCGGCGAGGTGCCGGAGGCGTGGTACCACCTGCCGATCTTCTATTTCAGCAACACCAGCGAGATCCGCGGCCCGAGCGATCCGATCTGGTCGCCGGCTGCATCGACGGAGCTGGATTACGAGTTGGAGATCGCCTCTCTCGTCGACACGCCGGTGAGCGACCTCTCGCCAGAACGAGCGGAGGAGGCGATCGGCGGTTACACGATCTTCAACGACTGGTCGGCCCGCGACCTCCAGCGCGAGGAGACGACCGTTCGGCTCGGACCGGCCAAGGGCAAGGACTTCGCCTCGTCATTCGGGCCGTGGCTCGTGACGCCGGACGAGCTGACTGATGCGCGGCCCGGCGGGGCGACCGGTCCCGATCTGGCGATGACCGCCGAGGTCAACGGCGTCGAGACGTCGCGGGGCCGCTGGTCCGACGCCCACTTCAGCTTCGGCGAGATGCTGGCCCGCGCGTCGGCCGACGTCCGACTGCGGCCCGGCGATCTCGTTGGCTCGGGCACTGTCGGGACCGGCTGCCTGCTCGAGGTCCGAGACGCGACACTTGGCCGCTACCTGGAGCCGGGCGACACGGTGACCCTCACCGTCGAGCGCCTCGGCTCCCTCACGAACCCGATCGTCGACCGACCACGATGAGCGCCGGCCACGAGGAGGATCTCGTTCACCTGTCGACGACCAGTCGCGTCGAGGCATTCAGCGACGGCGTCATGGCGATCGCGATCACCCTGCTCGTCCTCGACCTGAAACTACCGAATGCCGACGTCGGCGACGGCAGCCTCCTGGACGCGCTGCTGGTTCGCTGGCCAACGTATGCCGCCTACCTCGCCGCGTTCCTGACGATCGGCATCATCTGGCTGAACCACCACACGCTCATCGCGAAGATCGCGCGCTTCGACGCACGCCTCCATTGGCTGAATCTGGTTCTTCTCCTGGGCGTCGCGACGCTGCCCTTCCCGACTTCGCTGGTGGCCGAATACGTCGGCAAGGGCGGCGCGAACGCGTCCGTTGCCGCGGCCACGTACGGCCTGTGCGCGACCCTGATGGCGCTGCCATGGAGCTTCATGTGGCGCCACCTTCGCGACCACCCGGAGTTGCTCGAGCCCGGTTACGACGCCACATACGCGAGCGCCGAGATGAGACGGGGCGGGATCGGCGTGCCGATCTATGTGGCCGCGACGATCGTCTCGCTGATCCAGCCGCTCCTCGCCCTTGGACTCTACGCCGCGATCGCGGCGCTCTATGCAGTCACGAGCCAGGGAGCGCTCGCTCCACGGCCAGGCTCCGATCCGTCCGGGACGGCCGATGGAGGACGCCGATGAACCGATCCGCCGATCTCACGACCGACGCCGGCACGCGCTCCGCGCTGAGCGTGCCGGCACTGCCCGCCGATCTCGCGACGCCGTGCCTCGTCGTCGACCTCGACATCGTCGATGGAAACATCGAGCGACTCGCTACCGGTGCCCGGGATCGCGGCGTCGTCCTCCGCCCGCATGTCAAGACCCACAAGAGCGTCGCCCTGGCCCGGATGCAGCTCGAGGCGGGAGCCGCCGGCATCACCGTCGGTACCGTCGGCGAGGCCGAGGTGATGGCAGCCGGCGGCATCGGCGACATCTTCATCGCCTATCCGGTCTGGGCCGAGGGCACCCGGGCCGAGCGGCTCGCCGCCGTACACCAGGCGGTGACCCTGTCGGTCGGGATCGATTCGGTCGAGGGTGCCGAACGCCTGGCCCGCGCCGTCGAAGGCACCGAGCGGCCGCTGACCGTCCTCGTCGAGATCGACTCGGGCGGACGGCGGACGGGCGTCGCCGACCCGGCCGAGATCCTGCGGGTAGCCGCGGCTGCCCGCTCCGCGGGCCTGCGCGTGGTTGGTGTCTTCACCCACGGCGGCCACTCGTACCGTGACCCCCACGCGCCGATACCGGCCGCCGCCGACGAGGTCGCAGCGCTCGGTGCCGCAGCCGCCGTGCTTCGCGATACCGGCCACGTGATCGAGGTCATCAGCGCCGGCTCGACCCCGACCGGCGTGCTCTCGGCGGCCGGCGAGGTCAACGAGATTCGGCCGGGAACGTACCTGCTCGGGGATCGCCAGCAGCTCGTCCTTGGTGCCGTACCGCCCGACGGCCTGGCCCTCGTCGTCGCCGCGACGGTCGTCAGCACGGCCGTCCCGGGCCAGGTCGTGGTCGACGCCGGGGCGAAGTCGCTGACGAAGGATCGGGCGTCGTTCCTCGAGGGTTTCGGCCTCCTGCCGGCCTACCCCGATGCGGTCATCGAGCGGCTGTTCGACTATCACGGCGCGATCGCGATTCCCGACGGGACCCGTGCCCCGGAGCTTGGCGAGATCGTGGCGATCGTCCCGAATCATGTCTGCCCGGTCGTCGATCTCTTCGACACGTTCGTCGTGACCAGGGCCGAGGCGATCGTCGGGCGGTGGCCCGTCGACGCCCGAGGCCGGAGCGGCTAGGTGGGCGATCGGGCCACGGCGATACGGGTGGAACCGATGACCCCGGACGACGGCCCGGCCGTCCTGGCGATCTACGCTCAGGGCATCGCCACCGGCAACGCCACGCTCGAGACGGCGACGCCCGATTGGGCCCACTGGCACACGAGCCACCGCCGCGACTGCCGGCTGGTCGCCCGCGACCGGGAGGGCCTGGTCGTCGGCTGGACGGCGCTGGGGCGCTACTCGACCCGGGACGTTTACGAAGGCGTCGCCTGGGAGAGCGTGTATGTCGACGGGGCGGCCCGCGGGCGCGGCGTCGGAACCGCCCTGCTCGCAGCACTTGTTACCGCCTCGGAGGAGGCGGGTGTCTGGACGCTGCTGGCCGGCGTCCTCGTCGAGAACCTGGCGAGCCTGGCCCTTCATGAGCGTGCCGGCTTTCGCCGGATCGGCGTCCAGGAACGAATGGGCCGAGACGCCGCGGGCCGCTGGCGTGACGTCGTTCTCCTCGAGCGCCGGAGCATGACCGTCGGCCTCTGAACGTTCGGCAGTCCACCTCCCGTCATAGTGGGTAGTCCGCGGCCATCATGGCTGCGACAACCGGAGGTCGAGGGGTGGATCGAGACCTCGTCGAGCGGGCCCGTCGCGGCGATCGGGAGGCGTTCACAGTCCTGGTGCACCAGGTCAGCGACGTCCTCTATTCGATCGCCTACCGGATCCTGCGCGACCCGGGCCTCGCCGAGGACGCGCTGCAGAACGCCCTCGTCCTTGCCTGGCGCCGGATCCCGAAGCTTCGGGATCCCGAGCGTTTCGAAGCGTGGATCCATCGAATCCTCGTTCACGCCTGCTACGACGAATCGCAGCGGGCCCGTCACTGGACGGCAACCGTCCGGGTCCTGCCCATCGATGGGCCGTCGACCCCGGATGGCAGCGACGCCGTCGCCGACCGCGACGAGCTCGAGCGGGCGTTTCGCCGGCTCTCGATCGATCAGCGGGCGGTCTTCGTCCTGCACCACTATCTCGGGCTGCCCCTCGTGGAGGTCGCAGAACTCCTGGAGATCCCCGCGGGGACAGCCCGATCTCGACTCCACTACGCCATCGCCGGGCTTCGCTACGCCTTGACGGGCGAGCCGGAGCCCATCGTCCAGGAAGGACGGCTCGCATGACCGACGATCGTTCGCTCGAACGTGCGGCGCGGTCGTGGCTGGAAGACGGGCCTGCCGAGGCCCCCGACCGGGCCGTTGAAGCCGCCCTTCTGCAGATCCAGACGACAACCCAGGAACGGGACTGGCACGTCCCGTGGAGGAAACGACCCATGACCCAGAACGCTCGCCTGCTGGCGGGAGTGGCGGCGATCGCCATCCTCCTCGTCGCAGGTTCCCTCCTGCTCCGTCCCGGTTCGAACACCGGGGTCGGCGTCTCGTCGCCGACCACCACTGCCAGCCCCTCCGCGACGCCGATGGCTTCGGCGGCTGCTTCGCCTCCCGCCGCCCTAAGCCTGAGTGCAACCTTTACCTCCGCCCGCCACGGATATTCGGTTCACTACCCGTCGAGTTGGACTGTGAAAGACGCGACCAAACCTTGGTCGGCGATCGGCCAGAACAATTGGGGCAGCGGCATCAACGACGAGCTGAGCAGCTCGAGGGCCCGGTTCTCCGGTGCGTCACAGCCGCTCGCAAAGGGCCAGACGGCGGACCAGTGGATGACCGCATATGCGAACGGCGTGGCGACATCGAGCTGGGCCACGGTGACCATCGGCGGGCAGGCAGGCAAGATCACGTATGACGGCGGCCCCGCGGCCGGTGGCACCGTCGCACCCGGCGGCGTCATGTTCGACGCGGTCGCGGTCGTCGGTGGCCGGGCCTACAACTTCAACATGGACGGCATCGTCGACCGCAAGACGTTCGAGGCGTTTCTCGCGACGGTCGTCTTCGATCCGGGCTCGGCCTTTGTCGTCCCGCCCACCACGCAGCCGTTATCTCGTACCCGCCGAACTGGAGGGTCCAGCCGGCGACCGCCCCGTGGCCGGCTGGCGGTGCCGGGGCGTCGCCGCCCCATCCAATGGTCGACGTGTTCACCGATCCGGCGGATCCAATGCGGTCGTTCGTGATCCTGTCGCAGCCGCTCGCGAACGGCGTGACGCCCGACGCGTGGCTGGCGACCTACGAGGCCTCCGCGCCGTCCATGCCAGCGGATTGCTGGCCGGCGCCGGCACAGATGGAGCGAACGACGATCGACGGCCAGCCGGCGTGGATTCATGGTGGGCTGCCGATCTGCTCTTTCACCGAGGCGATCTCATTTGCCGGTGGCCGCGTCTACGAACTGACCTCGTACTTCCCGCTGGCCGGCACGCCGCTGCCCAGGGACCTCTTCGACGCGCTGCTGACGACCGTCACGTTCGACCCTTCGGCGGCCGACGACTCACCTGCGGCGTCGCCCCGCCCGTCCTGACGCCCCGGCTCTAGACTGGCCTCCTCGACCGAGGAGGCCAGTCTCTTCATGTACTACGTCCAGCGCGGCAGCATCCCGCGCCAGCGCCACACCCAGCACCGGGCGCCGGACGGCTCGCTCTACGCCGAGGAGCTGTTCGGCGTCGAGGGCTTCACCGGGCGCAGCTCGCTGCTCTACCACGTCGTTCCGCCGACGGAGACGCACAGGATCGAGCCCGTCCGACGTGTCGTCCTCGAGGCCGCCGACGACGATCTGCACCGCCATCGGCTGACGAAGACAGGCGCCCTCAAGGCGAGCGGCGACGCGATCTCTGGCCGAATCCCGCTCTATTTCAACAACGACGTCGTTTTCGGGGTCGTGCTGCCGGCCGAGTCCATGCCCGACGGCATGTTCTATCGCAACGGCATCGCCGACGAGATGCTCTTCGTCCACGAGGGCAGCGGCGTCTGCGACACGAACTTCGGACCGCTCCGGTACGGACCGGGCGACTACCTCGTCCTGCCGATCGGGACGACCTGGCGGCTGGAACCGGACCCGAATTCCCCACAGCGCATGCTCTATCTCGAGGCGCCGTCGGAGATCGAGCCCCCGAAGCGCTACCGCAACGACTACGGCCAGCTCCTCGAGCATTCGCCGTATTCGCAGCGCGACCTCCACGCCCCCGACGTGGTCGAGCCGCGCGACGAGGAAGGCGAATTCGTCGTCCACGTCCGCTCGAGCGATCGGGTGACCGCCTATCACTACCGCCATCACCCGTTCGACGTCGTCGGCTGGGACGGCTATCTCTGGCCGTTCCGCTTCAACATCGGCGACTTCCAGCCGATCACCGGGCGGGTCCACCAGCCGCCACCGGTCCACCAGACGTTCCAGGCCCGGAACTTCGTCGTCTGTTCCTTTGTGCCCCGCAAGTTCGACTACCACCCGCTGGCGATCCCGGCCCCGTACAACCACTCGAACATCAACAGCGACGAAGTCATCTACTACGTCGCGGGCAACTTCATGAGCCGGCGGGGCGTGGACATCGCCTCGTTCACGCTCCATCCGGCGGGCATCCCTCACGGGCCGCATCCCGGCACGGCCGAGGCCTCGATCGGCAAGGAGCGGACCGAGGAGCTGGCGGTGATGGTCGACACGTTCAACCCGCTGCGGGTGACGAAGGCGGCGATGGACCTCGACGACGACCGCTACCCGTACAGCTGGCTGCCGCCCGAGGATGGCGCGGGCGAGGCTCGCGAGCTGGCCGATCGGGGCCCGGAGGCGTTCCCGGACTGACGCCTGGTCCGGAGTCAGATGTCCGTGAAGGAGGTTGAACGACCGATGCCTGGACGCGTGAGGTGACGGAGGAGCGTCGGCTCGTAACGGTCCTCTTCGCCGACGTCGTCGGATCGACGGCGATGGGTGAAGCCCTCGACCCGGAGGACGTCCGGGCCCTCCTCGCGCGCTTCTTTGCCATCGCTCGCGACGCGATCGAGCAGCATGGAGGGCAGCTGGAGAAGTTCATCGGCGACGCGGTCATGGCCGTGTTCGGGCTGCCGATCGCGCACGACGACGACCCCGCCCGCGCCCTTGCCTCGGCCCTGGAGCTCCGCGATCGCGTCCGGTCGGACCCGGGCCTCGGCGAAAAGTTGCCGATCCGACTCGGCGTGAACGGTGGCGAGGTGATCGCGACACGCGGCGTCCACGACAGGGCAGGATCGGACTTTCTGATCACCGGCGACGCCGTCAACGGTGCGGCACGTCTTCAGCAGGCGGCCGATGCCTGGGGGATCCTCGTCGGCGAGCGGACGGCTCGGGCCGTCGGCGAGCGGTTCGTGTTCGGCGCCCCCCTTTCAGTCGAGGCCAAGGGCAAGTCCGCTCCAATGCCGGCGCGGCTCCTCGTCGGTGTGGCGAGCGCACCTCATTCGCCCCGCCCTCGAACGACCATCGTCGGCCGGGACGCGGACCTCCTCCAGCTCCAGCTGATCGCCCAGCGTGCCATCGACGAGCGGCGACCCTACCTCGTCAACGTCGTCGCCCCGGCCGGCGTCGGGAAGTCGCGACTGCTCGAGGAATTCCTGGACCGGGTCAGCCGCGACCGGAAGGTCCGCGTCGCGTTGGCCCAATGCCTGCCGTACGGTCAGCGCCTGACCTATTGGCCGATGCGCGCAATCCTGCTGTCCATTCTCGAGCTGCCGGACGATGCGCAGCCGGATCGGGTACGCGAGGCCCTGGCCGGCTGGTTCGAGTCACACGGCGACGCGGATCGACGCACCGCGGACCTGGTGGCGGCCACGGTGGGCGCGTCGGACCTGGAGTCGTCCGATCGGATCGCCCTGTTCGCGGCGTGGCGGCGGTTCGTCGAGCTCGCGGCGGAGCACATGCCCCTGATCCTGATCATCGAGGATCTCCACTGGTCGAGCGACAGCCTGCTCGACCTCATCGAATCGATCCTCCAGCCCCACGCCGACGTTCCGCTAATGATGATCGCGCTGGCACGGCCGGAGCTTCTCGACCGCCGACCCACCTGGGGTGGCGGTCGCCGGAACGCGGTGTCGATTGCGCTCGAGCCGCTTCCGGACGACGCGGTCGCCGCTCTCGTGGCGGATCTGCTCGAGTCGCCGGCGCCGGAGATCGTCGCTGCCGTCGTGGGCCGTGCCGAGGGCAATCCTTTCTACGCGGGCGAGATCGTCCGATCGCTCATCGACCAGCTGGGCGCCACGCCCGACACCACCGCGGTGGCGGCGGCGGTCGGGGCGCTCCCGGACAGCGTCCAGACGACCGTCTTGGCCAGGCTGGACGCCCTCGAGCCGGCAATACGTCGCGTCGTCCAACTCGGCGCGGTGTTTGGCCGGTCGTTCCAGCCGGCTGCGATCCCGTCCCTCGAACCGTCGCTGTCCGACGACGCGGTCGTGGCAGCGATCGACGGTCTGCTCGATCGGGACCTCGTGAGACCCGGCGGAGCCGGCTTCATGACCTTCCGGCACATCCTGATCCGTGAGGTCGCCTACGGGATGCTGCCCCGCGCCGAGCGCGCCCGGCTGCATGCCGCGGCGGGCGGTTGGCTCGAGCAGCGCGCCGAAGCCGCCGGGCGAGAGGACGAGCTGGCAGAGCTCGTCGCCTTCCACCTCCGGGAGGCCACGACGCTCGGTGCGATCACCGGGGAGGCAGTCGACCCCGAACTCGCGGTGCGTGCCGTTCGGTGGTTGCGGCGGGCCTCGGCGTCCGCTGCCGCAGGCGCAGCCACGGTCGAGGCGGCACGGCATCTCGAGGCCGCGATCGAGCTGGCCCCGGTCGAGACGCAGGTTGAGCTGTACGAGGCGCTGGGCACGGTCTGGGTCGGCGGGGATCAGGCGGTCGAAGGGTTCGCGCGAGCCCACGAGCTCGGTCAGCAGCTGGGCCTTGGGCCGGACCAGGCATTGCGGACGCTGGCGCAGCGCCTGATCGTCTCGAGCCGATGGATCGGATCGGTGAGCGCCCCGCCCACGGACGACGAGATCCTTGACTCCATCCCCCGGCTCAAAGCGCTGGCCGTCACGGCGACGGACGAACGATCGATCGCATTCGGGCTCCTGGCGCAGGCGTTCCTGCCAGGCGCACTCCGGGACCCAGGTCGTGCGGACGTGGACGCCGCGATGACGGCTGCCGCCGAGGCGCTGGCCATCGCGGAACGGCTGGGCGATGGAGATCTCCAGAGCGCTGCCCTCGACGGAAGCACGCTCGGTCCATTGACCGACGATCGCCCGACCGACGGGCTCACGCCCGTGCGGCGCCGGCTCGCCCTCGCAGGCCTGGTCACGAGCGAGCGCCTGGACGCGCAGATCATGCTGTCCTGGCTCGAGATGCTACGCGGCGAGCTGGCCGCCAGCGAGACCGCCGCGGGGGCGGTCCGCGCAGGTCTCGGTGCTGGTCAGGCGCCGGCCTGGGTGATGGGCGCATCGGGTTGGCGGACCGATGCTCTCTGGGCGCTCGGGCGTTGGGACGATGCGCTCGTCGAGGCTGGCCGGAGCGAGCTCGCATGGCGGGAGTCGCAGATCCACGCGCCGTCATTCGCCCTCAATGGGTTCCTTGCCGCTTTCTCCATCGCGCAGTCCCGACGCGACCCGGTGGACGAGGCCCACTGGCGCTCGCTCGCTGAGACCGTTGTGCAACGCAGCGACGTTGGGGCCCGCGTCCGACGGATGGAGGCGTTCTATCGGGACGACCTCGCGGCGCTGGCAACGGATGTGCTCGCGGAGCACCGCCTGTTCTACGGGCGGCTCGATTACGTTCACCGCACGCTCGCACGGCTCGTCGACCGCCGGTATCCCATCGAGGAGCGGATCCTGGTCGAGCTGCTCGACTACGTCGAGCATCGGGATCTCCGGTTCATCGAGGCCCTGGTCCGTCGCGGGCTCGGCGTCCTGCATGGCCGGACCGACCAGCTGCGCGAGGCACTGGCGGGCTTCGAACGCTCCGGGGCCAGGCCGTTCGTCGCCCGCGTCCAGACAGAGCTCGGGCGCATCGACAGCGATCAGACACTGTTCGAGACCGGGCTTCGGGAGCTCGAACGGCTGGGAGATCTGGACCAGCTGGACCGTGCCCTCGCCGAGAGCCGTCGACCTGGCGTCTGAGAGCCCCCTGCAAGGCCGACGGTCACCTCGTGTGGCGCGAGCGCGCCGACCGCGCGGGCACGCTGGTTTCGATCACCTGACCATCATGAGCGGAGGTGCCGTCATGGCCGAACTTACCGAGAAGAAGCGCGATTCGCTCAAGAGTTCCACGTACGGGCTGCCCGAAGAGCGCAAGTACCCGATGCCCGACAAGTCCCACGCCCGGAACGCCAAGGCCCGCGCCTCCCAGCAGAAGGACAAGGGAAACCTCACGGCATCCGAAAAGGCCAGGATCGACCGCAAGGCGGATCGGATCCTCGACAAGTAGTCCTCGGTCCTGGAGCCCGCCGATTGCGGGCGGGGTCAGCCGGCGTCGAGGTCGTCGTCGAGATCGTCGACCAGGTCGCCCTCCCAGATCACCTCGCCGTCACACAGGCCAAATGGGTCGAGAAAGAGCGGGGCTAGCTCGCTCTGCTCCATGTCGACGACGATCTCGGCAACGGCGAGGGTCGGTGCGTCCATCGGAAAACTCAGGAGCGTGTGTCGCCCGGGAGCGGCAAGAACCTGGTCCTGCGCGCCGAACAACCGCCTGACCTGGTCGGGCACGAGCAGTACGGATGACGCGCAGCCGGCCGGGCTCCGCAGCATTCGGAATGCTCTGCCGCTCCTGACGGCGTGCTGGACGACGGTGGGTGGGATCGCCCCGACCCGACGAGCAAGGTTTTCCATCGCGGCGTCATGAAGCTGCTCGACCGAACACTCCCAGCGCTCGGCCACGATGCGGTCGACGATCGGGAAGTGGCCGCCGAGATCGATGCCGAACTCGACCGCGCAGCCGGCTCGACCGACAACGCGGATCCGTTCCTCGCCGGGCAGGTCGGTGCACGGCTGGGCAAGCAACGGCATGAGGCGCGGCCTGGCCCATTCCCACGGAACAGGCTTCGGCATCTTGTTTGCAGCCCGCCGGAACGCCCGATCGTCCTTGAGGATGCGCGCGGTCCTGCGGAATCCTGTCCGGATCTCGACCTGCATGGCTGATCTCCTGTCGTGGGTGCCTCGCGACACGGTGCCACGAGCCCCTTCGCCGGTGGTCGATCGCGGCTGCACCGTTGCTCACCCGCGGATCACCCCACGGGTCCGGACTGCCGCGCGAGCCACGCGACCAGATCCCAACCGGCGATACTTCGCCTCGTCCAGACAGCAATGGAGACTCGAGTGAGCGGCCCCAGCCCCGAGCGAACCCTCCGCGCCCGTGTCCTCGCCGGGGAGACCCTGTTCGGGCTCTTCCTCGACCTCGGATCGCCGTTCTCCGCCGAGATCTGCGCCAGAGCCGGCTACGACTGGCTCGTCGTCGATCTCGAACACGGCGCGGGCACCGAAGCCGGCCTCGTCGGGCTCCTGCAGTCGGTCGAGGTCGGTGGGTCGACCGCCGTTGTCAGGCCGCAGTCGGGCGAGCGGCTGCGCATCGGCCGGGCGCTCGATCTCGGTGCTGCGGGGATCGTCATCCCTCGACTGGAGTCGGCCGCCGAGGCCCGCGAAGCGGTGAGCTTCCTGCGCTACCCGCCGGCCGGCGTTCGAGGCGTGGCCCTCCGGACTCGCGGTGCCGGCCTGGGCAGTGTCGCCCACGGCGAGGTCCACGAGATCAACGAGCGGATCCTCGGGATCGTCCAGATCGAATCTGTCGGGGCACTGCGCGAAGCCGACCAGATTGCGGCGATCGACGGCGTCGATGTCCTGTTCGTCGGACCGGCCGACCTGACCCATTCACTCGGCGTGCCGGGCCGCTTCGACGACGAGACATATCTGAACGCGCTCAAAGCGGTCGTTGACGCCTGCACGGCACACGGCAAGGCCGCCGGGATCCTCGTCTACGACCTCGGCGTGGTGCCCGGCCTTCTCGAGCTCGGCTACCGCTTTGTCGGGATCGGCGCCGATGGCGCGCTCATCGCGAGCGGCGCGCGGGCCGCCCTCGCCGCGGTCCGCGGCTGACAAAACCCCTGCGGGAGCCTGCACCTGGTTCGATTCCAGGCGATTCTCGTGCCACGTGCACATAGAGCAAGCCTTACCGCGAATCCGTCCTTCTGGCACGCCCGGCGAGAATCCTCTGCAGAATTCGGCCTCCCAAGGCTTCAAGAGTGCCGCCACGTCGCCATACCTCGTCGCATGTGAACGTGGGGCGTGAATCCCGGCGCCCGATAGCCCGATCCCGGCTCGGGTCAGTCGGGTAGAACCGCGATCGCCTCGATCTCGACGAGGAAGTCGCCGGCCAGCTTCGCGCCGACCGACGACCGGGCTGGCCGAGGCTCCGGAAAGTACGTCCGGTACACACCGTCGTAGCCCGCGAAGAGCGACAGGTCCGTAAGGAACGCCGTCACCTTCACGACGTCGGCGAGGGTTGTGCCGCCGGCCTCTAAGACGGCCTTGACGTTCTCGAGCGCCCGCGCCGTCTGCTCCTCGATTGTCGGCCCGGCCAGCTCGCCGGTCGCCGGGTCGATCCCGACCTGCCCCGCAGTGAAGATGAGCTTGCCCGCCTTGATGCCCTGCGAGTAGCCGCCCAAGGCGTGCGGCGCCCCGTCGGTTCGGATCTCCGTCCTGGCCATCGGTCGCGAGCTCCTTTCCCTGCGTTGACTTCGGTTCTACTCGTCTGCCATGCGCACGCCCGGCCGGATCGAGCTGAAGGCCTCGGGCGGAGCCTGGGCAATGATCACCCCGATGATGATGAGCGCGCCGCCGGCAAGCTGGATCGGGGCCAGTGTCTGGCCGAAGAGGAGCGCCGCGAGGGCGATCGTCCAGGCCGGTTCGATCGTACTGACGAGAGCGGCCTGGGCCGCACCGATCCGGCGGACGCCGGCGTAGAACGCCTGGATCGCGATGAACGTGGCGACGACGCCGACACCGACCAGACCCGGCCAGGCAGCGCCGGGGATTCGTTCGGGCGTCACGGGCAGCCCGAGGACCAGGGCCGACAGCCAGTAGACGGCCGCGGTGCCGGTCATCATCAGGGCGGTGGCCGCGGCCGCGTCGGTGCCCTCCGCCCGCTCCCCGCCGACCGCGTCACGCTTCTCACCTGACAGGCGGGCCGACAGGACGATCCAGACCGAGTAGATGAGCGGCGAAGCGACGATCAGGGCCACCCCGCTGAGCGGCGGCATCGCCCCGGTCGGGACGCCGCCGAGGGCGAGCACCACCCCGGCGAGAGCCAGCCCCAGCGCGAACCACGGCCGCCGGCCGTCCAGGCGCCGTCCGAAGCGAAGCGTCATGACCGCAACGACGGCGGGATAGACGTACACGATGAGGGCGGCCAGGCCGACCGGCACCGTCTCGAGACCGGCGTAATACGTTCCGGAGTTCCCGACGTAGAGGACTCCGAGGGCCACCGCGACGACCGCCGTCCGCCGATCGACGAGACCGAGCCCGCGGCGCCGCTCCGCAGATGCCAGGAGCCAGATCCAGGCCAGCAGCGCTCCGAACCCGAATCG
>WNFL01113392.1_pt1 | contig 18047 bp, 16 predicted proteins | sample 5400361 | NCBI WGS metagenome assembly WNFL01 (sample SAMN13153351, study PRJNA577476) | soil metagenome | isolation source: 40 cm soil on Douglas fir-dominated hillslope | place: USA:California | collected 2013-09-17 | reverse complement strand
CGCCCAGCATTGGCACGGCGACACCGGGCAACGCGCAGGCGACGATCGGCTTCAGCGCGCCGGCGTCCAATGGCGGCTCGGCGCTCACCAGCTACACCGCAACGTGCAATCCCGGTGCGATCACGGGATCGGGAGCGGGCTCGCCCGTCACCGTGACCGCCCTCACCAACGGCATCACGTACACGTGCTCGGTCCAGGCAAACAATGCCATCGGCGCGAGCGCCACCTCCGGCACGGTCAACGTCACGCCGGGCCTGGGTCCCGCGTTCACGAGCGGCGCGCCTCCCGGAGGGACGTTCAACGTGGCCTACTCGCACACGTACACGGCGAGCGGCTCGCCCGCGCCCACGTTCAGCGTGACATCGGGTGCGCTCCCCTCGGGCTTGTCGCTCAATTCTTCTTCCGGCGTGCTGAGCGGCACGCCAACGGCCGCCGGGACCTTTACCGGCGTCGTCACCGCCACCAACTCCGCCGGCTCGGCGACACAAGCCTTCTCGATCGTGATCGCAGCGACGGCTCCGGGCGCGCCCACGATCGGCACCGGCACACCGGGCAATGCGCTGGCGACGATCAGCTTCACCGCGCCCGCCTCCAATGGCGGCTCGGCGGTCACCGGCTACACGGCGACCTGTAATCCCGGCGGAATCACCGCATCGGGAGCGGGCTCGCCGATCAACGTGACCGGACTCACCAACGGCGTCACCTACACCTGTTCGGTCAAGGCGAACAATGCCGTGGGCGCGGGCGCCGCATCCGGCACGGTCAACGTGACCCCGGGCCTGGGTCCGGCGTTCACGAGCGCCGCGCCCGCGGGCGGCACGTTCAATGTCGCCTACTCCCACACCTACACGGCGAACGGCTCGCCCGCGCCCACGTTCAGCGTCACGTCAGGCGCGCTGCCCACCGGACTCTCGTTGAACGGCACGACCGGGGCGCTCACCGGCACGCCCAGCGCGGTCGGCACATTCACCGGCGTCGTCACCGCGGCCAACTCCTCCGGTACGGCGACACAGGCTTTCTCGATCGTGATCGCGGCGACCGTTCCCGGCGCGCCGACCATCGGCACGGCGACCGCGGGCAACGCGCAAGCGACGATCAGCTTCATCGCGCCCGCGTCCAATGGCGGCTCGGCGATCACTGGCTACACGGCTACTTGCAATCCCGGTGGGATCACCGCTCCGGGAGCGGGCTCGCCGATCACCGTGACCGGACTCACCAACAGTGTTGCCTATACGTGCTCGGTCCAGGCGAACAATGCCGCGGGTTCGAGCGCGGCTTCGGGCACGGTCGGCGTCACCCCAGGTGTGGCTCCCGCGTTCACGAGCGCCGCGCCCCCGGGCGGCACGTTCAATGTCGCCTATTCGCACACCTACACCGCGAGCGGCGCGCCCGCGCCCACATTCAGCGTCACCTCGGGAACGCTGCCGGCGGGCTTGTCGCTCAATCCTTCCTCCGGCGCGCTGAACGGCACGCCCACGGCCGCAGGGACCTTCACCGGTATCGTCACCGCCACCAACACCGCGGGCACGGCGACCCAGTCCTTCTCGATCACGATCGCAGGCACCGTCCCGGGGGCACCCACGATCGGCGTCGCGACGCCGGGCAACGGCCAGGCGAGCATCTCGTTCACCGCGCCGGCATCGAACGGCGGATCGGCCATCACGAGTTACATCGCAAACTGCACCCCGGGGGGCATCTCGGGCACCGGCATTGCGAGCCCCATCGTCATCGGCGGACTGGCGAACAACACGACGTATACGTGCTCGGTGCGCGCCATCAATGCGATCGGCACCGGCGCAGCCTCCGGCAACGTCTCGTTCACGCCGACATTGGGCGTTCCGCTCTCGTTCCTGTCGGCCGCGTCGCGCAAGACGCATGGATCCTTCGGCACCTACGAGATCGCGATCGATACCTCGAAGCCGATCAACGGCGCGGTCACTGTCGAGCCGCGCGTGATCGGCACGGGGCACAAGATCGTGTTCACGTTCAACGACGCGATCGCCAATGCGGGCACGCCGAGCTGCAAGGATGCCTCGCTCGTCAATGTCGGAACCGCCAGCGCTCTCGCGGTAGGCAACACGGTCGAAGTGACGCTCACCGGCGTTCCGGACAACAAGCGCGTGACCGTATCGCTAAGCGGTGTGAACGGGACGCTGGCCGTGTCGGCATCGATGGGGTTCCTGGTCGGCGACGTCAACGGCTCGGGTTCCGTCACGTCCACCGACATCCTCAGAGTCCAGGGAGGCGCGGGATCGGTGAGCGCGTCGAATTTCATCTACGACATCAACACCGACGGCAGCGTGAGCCTCACGGACGTCGTCCTTACCAAAGCCAACTCGGGCCTCAAGCTTCCCTAGGCCCACGGGCTTGCGGAAAAGTCATGACCACCATCGTCCTCGTGCGCAAGGGCGACTCCGCGGTGATCGCTGCCGATTCGCTCACGACCTTCGGCACGACACGCCTCGCTCCCGCTTACGATCGCAGCCCGGAGAAGATCGTCGCCTACCGCGATTCGTTCATCGGCGTCGCCGGCAGCGCAGCGCACCAGCTGGTGCTCGAGAACATCCTGCTTCGCAATCCCAACCTGGAGCTGCACGGCAAGGCGGCGGTCTACGAGTCGTTCCGAAAGCTTCACCCGATCCTCAAGGAGGAAGCGTTCCTCAACCCGAAGGAGGAGGAGGACGATCCCTACGAGTCGAGCCAGATGACCGCGATGATCGCCAACAGCTCGGGGATCTTCGCCGTGTACTCGATGCGCGAAGTGTTCGAGTTCGACCGCTTCTGGGCGATCGGCTCGGGACGCGATTTCGCGCTCGGCGCGATGTACGCGGTCTACGCGAAGGCGAAGAGCGCAGCGGCGATCGCCGAGACGGGCGTGATGGCGGGGGCCGAATTCGACACCGGGACATCGGCGCCCGTGTTGCTGCATGAGGTCCGCATCCGGCCGTAATCATTGACCCGCCGATGAGGCTCGACAAGTGGTTATGGGCGGCGCGCTTCTTCAAGACGCGCAGCCTCGCGGTGGAAGCGATCTCGGCTGGCCACGTCTCGGTGAACGGCGAGCGCGCGAAGGCGGCGAAGGCGCTCCGGGCCGGCGACGCTGTCGAAGTCCGCAGGCCTCCCTTCGTCCACGCGATCGTCGTCAAGGGCCTTTCGGATCGGCGCGGGCCCGCGGTCGAAGCGCAGGCCCTGTACGAGGAGACGCCTGAGAGCCGCGAGCGGCGCTCGCAGATGGCCGCGGAGCTCAAGGGATTCGCCGCGCCGCGCTTTCGCGGCCGGCCGACCAAGAAGGACCGGCGCGACTACGAACGGTGGCTGCGCAGCGACTCCGAAGACGACTGATGCCCGCGCCCAATCCCGTCGAATCGCTCGCCTTTGTCCAGGCCCTGGCCAGCACGCCCGCCCTCTTCGCGGCCGTGGAGACCCTGCACACGCTCGGATTCGTGGTGCTGGTGGGATCGGTCTTCTTCTTCGACCTGCGGGTGCTGGGAATCGCGCGGCACATCCCGGTTCGCGCCCTCGCGCGCCTGCTCCTGCCGTGGAGCTGGGCCGCATTGGTCGTTATCGTTCCGACGGGCCTTGCGATGTTCGCCGTGAATGCCGAGGTCCTGCTCGCGAGCCGCACGTTCCAGATCAAGATGGCGCTCCTCCTCGCCGCGGGAATGAACGCGGCGTTCTTCCTCACCGGCCCTTATGTGGGCGTCAAATCGTGGGACACCGACGCTGCCGCTCCCGCGAGCGCGAAGCTCTCCGCCGTGCTTTCGCTTTTCATCTGGACCGCCGTGATCGCCTGCGGACGCTGGCTCGCCTATGTCTAGACCGTCATTCGGCCCAGCATCCTGACGCCGCAGCATCCCTCGGCTTTGACGACGACGATCTCGCCCGGCGCGACCGACTGGCGCGTGAGCGCGGCGATGTTCACGTTGTGGGTCACCATCACCACGTTGCCGCGCCACTCGCGTTGGGCGAAGCTCGCGATGCGCTTCTTCACGCGCTCGCCATAGTCGGCCTCGCGATCCGGAAAGTCGAAGAAGGACGAAAGCGCTTCCCAATCCTCGGCCTTGCCGAACGCGAGCGTCGCCGTCTCGCGGCAGCGGCACCAGGGGCTCGTGTAGACGCGCTCGATCGGCACTCGCTCCCGCTTGAAGCGCTCGCCCACGCGGCGCGCCTCGGCGCGCCCCGCGTCGGAGAGGTTGCGCTGCGTCGCGCAGTCGTCGAGGCGAAAGCCGGCCGGATCGCCGAAACCCGGCTCGGTGGAGGCGTGGCGCATGAGCAACACCAGCTTTCCACGGCGCAGCGCCGGCCAGAGCGCATTGTTACCTGGGGCGAGCGGCGCGGAGGCGAGGCAGGCCGAGGCGAGCGAGGCGAACGCAAGCGCCGAGGTGGCGAGGAGGAATTCGCGGCGCGGGCTCAGACCTTGACCGCGGGATTGAGCGTGTAGCGCCCGGTGATCGATGCCTGCGCGAGCACGTGATGCTCGATCGCCTTGCGCACGTCCGCGCCCCCGAAGCGTCCCTCGACTGCAAGGCGAGGCACGTCGAGCGCGTACACGGTGAAGACATAGCGATGCGACAACTCGTCGTTCCATGGCGGACACGGGCCGTCGTAGCCGAAGTAGTCGCCGGCCATCTCGCCGTCGGATGCGAACCAGCCGGTGAAATCGTTGATGCCCTGGCGCGCGCCGAGCGGCGCCTGGGGGCCGGCCTTGCCGCGCGGCGTCACGCTGGAAGCGAATTGGCCCGCATCGATGGCGCGGGTCGCCGCCGGGAGGTCCACCAGCACCCAATGGAAGAAATCGACGCGCGCGAGCGATGCGGAGACGGCGCGCCCTTCCTGGTTCACGTCATTGCCGCGGCTCGGCACGTCCGGATCGTGGCAGATCACGGCGAAGGATTTCGTGCCCGCGGGCGCATCGCTCCACGCGAGCTGCGGATTGCGATTCTTCGAAAGCGTGGCATGGGTGCGCGGATCCGGCGCGCAGAAGGCGAATTCGGCGGGAATCACGCCGCCGTCGGCAAAGCTCGTGCTCGCGAGCTTCACTTGGCCGGCGCCGCCGACGGCTGGGGATAGAAACCCACGGCGATGGTCTCGATCTCGAAGACGAGCGCCGCGTTGGGCGGAATCACGTTCCCCGCGCCCTTTTCGCCGTACCCCTTGTCGGGCGGGATGATGAGCAGGCGCTTGTGGCCTTTCTCCTTCATCCCGACGAGGCCTTCGTCCCAGCCCTTGATGACACGGCCCGCGCCAACCATCACGCCGAAGGGGACTGGACGTGTCGTCGAGGTATCGAACATGGCGCCCTTGAAATCGGGCTTGCAGCCATCGTAGAGCCAGCCCGTGTAATGGACCATGACGGAGGTCTTCGCGACGAGCTCGCGCCCCGTGCCCTGCACCAGGTCCTTGACGACGAGCTCCTTCGGGGTCGGCTGGCAGCTCGGTTGCGCCTGCGCGCTCGTGGCTTTCGCGGGCGCGGGCTTCGGATCCTGAGCCGAAGCGCATGCGGCCGAAAGGAGCGCGGTGAGGATCAGGACGGGAGTTTTCTTCAAGGCAATTCCTTTGTCGTTGTTCGGTTTGTGATCGATTATCGCCCGCGCGCCACGCCCTCGCGGCGCGGATCGGCGCCGCCTTCCCAACCGCCCCGCGTGCGCCGGATGCCCTGCAGCCCGCTGGTCATGTCGATGACGCTGACGTCATGGCCCATCGCCTTCAGAGCCGCCTGCACGCCCTCGAGTTCCGTGCCCTTCTCGATCTCGGTGGGACCATTGCGGCTGCCGAAGTTGGGAAGGCTGATCGCCGATTGCATGTCCATCTTCCAGTCGAGGGTGGCGACCAGCACCTTCGCCACGTAGCCGATGATGAGGCTGCCGCCGGGACTGCCGAGCGTCATCTCGAACGCGCCATTGCCGGCGTCGAAGACGAGAAAGGGCGCCATCGAGCTGCGTGGCCGCTTGCCGGGGGCGACGCTGTTGGCCACGGGCTGGCCATCCTCGACCGGCAGGAAATTGAAATCGGTGAGCTCGTTGTTGAGCAGGAACCCGCGGACCATGACACGGCTGCCGAAGAATGCCTCGATCGTGGTCGTCATCGACACGGCGTTGCCTTCGCGATCGACGATCGAGATCTGCGTGGTGCCGATCACTTCGTCGACGGGATCTTCGGCGTACGCGACTCTCGCGCCTGGCGGCGTGCCCGCCTGCGCCTTGCTCATGGACTTCTGCGGCTGGATGAGCTGCGAGCGCGCCGCGATGTAGCCCGCATCGACGAGGCCCTTCACGGGAACGTCGGCGAAACGATCGTCGGCGACGTATTTCCCCCGGTCGGCGAAGGCGAGCCGCTCGGCTTCCGAAACCAGGTGAACGATATCGGCGGAGCTCGGCCGCGAATTGGCCAGGTCGAAGCGCGAAAGCGCGCCCATGATCTGCAGGATCGCGATGCCGCCGGAGGATGACGGCGGCATTCCGCACAGCCGCCACAGGCGATACGGGCCGCACAACGGTTCGACTTCGCGGACCTTGTAGCCGGCCAGGTCTTCGAGCGAGAGCGTTCCCGGGTTGCGATGGCCATGCACGGCGGCGACGATGTCCCTCGCGATGTCGCCGCTGTAGAAGGCGCCCGCGCCCTTTGCCGCGATGGCCCGAAGCGTCGCCGCGAATTCCGGATTGCGAATCACGGTGCCGACCGGCTTGGGCTTGCCGTCGGCGCCGAAAAAGTAGGCGCGCGCGGCAGGCTCGTCGGCAAGCCCATTGTCCGCGCCGGCGAGGCGGACAAATCGCGGCGAGGCCGGGAAGCCCTTTTCGGCAATCTGGATCGCCGGCTCGAACAACACCTTCCACGGCAACCTACCGTGCCGGATGTGCGCCAACTCGAGGAGCCGCGGCGTTCCCGGCGTTCCGACCGAGCGCCCGCCGACGCGCGCCTCGATGAATGCCATGGGCTTGCCGTCGGGTCGCGCGAACAGCGCCGGAGAGGCTGCGCCCGGCGCGGTCTCGCGTCCGTCGTAGGCTCGAATCGCTTTCGCTTTCGCGTCGTAATAGAGCAGGAATGCGCCGCCACCAATGCCCGAGGAGCTCGGTTCGACGAGATTCAGCACGAGCTGCGTCGCGACCATTGCGTCGACCGCGTTGCCGCCGCGTTCGAGCATCCTTAGCCCCGCCTCGACGGCGAGCGGATTGGCCGCCGCGACCATGTAGCGCTTCGCGGTCGCGAGCTTCTTCTCCGTCCAACCGCTCGGCGGCTCCGGCTGCGACGGCCTCAGCTGCGCGTTGGCGGCGACCGATACTGCGAGGAGCGATGCGATCCAAATGCGCATGATTCCCCGCCTCCTATTGAATGCCTCCGAGCGCGATGTACTTGATCTCGACGAACTCGTCGATGCCGTACTTCGAGCCTTCGCGGCCGAGCCCTGATTGCTTGACGCCGCCGAAGGGTGCGACTTCGGTGGAGATGATGCCGACGTTCACGCCGACGATTCCCGCCTCGAGCGCCTCCGCGGCGCGGAAGATGCGGCCGACGTCGCGCGAATAGAAATAGGCGCACAGCCCGAATTCGGTGTCGTTCGCGGCCGCAATCGCATCGGCATCACTCTTGAAGCGGAAGAGCGGTGCCACGGGGCCGAACGTCTCCTCGCGCGCGACTTTCATGTCCGGCTTCATCTCCGTCAGCAGCGTCGGCTCGTAGAATCGGCCTCCGAGCGCATGGCGCCTGCCGCCGACCACGACCTTCGCGCCCTTGCTCAGGGCATCCGCGACATGCTCCTCGACCTTCGCGAGGCCATGCGCATCGATGAGCGGGCCGATCGAGACGCCGGGCTCGGTGCCCTTTCCCACCTTGAGCGCGCGGATCTTCTCGGCAATCTTCGCCGCGAAGGCGTCGTAAACCGAATCCTGCACGTAGATGCGATTCGCGCAGACGCACGTCTGCCCGGCGTTGCGGTACTTGGATGCGAGCGCGCCCTCCGCAGCAGCGTCGAGGTCGGCATCGTCGAAGACGATGAACGGCGCATTGCCGCCCAGCTCGAGCGAGAGCTTCTTGATGGTGTCGGCGCCCTGGCGCATCAGCACCCGGCCGACTTCGGTGGAACCGGTGAAGGTGACCTTGCGCACGGTGGGATTGGTGCAAAGCTCCTCGCCGATCGAGCGCGCATCACCCGTGATCACGTTCAGCACGCCCTTGGGGACACCGGCGCGTTCCGCCAGCTCGACGAGGGCGAGGGCCGAGAAGGGCGTCTGCGAGGCGGGCTTGAGCACCGCAGTGCACCCCGCGGCGAGGCCGGGCGCGACCTTGCGCGTGATCATCGCGTTGGGGAAATTCCACGGCGTGATCGCGCCGAAGACACCGATGGGCTGCTTGATCACGAGGATCCGGCGGTCGCTCGTGGTCGCCGGAATGACGTCGCCGTAGACGCGCTTCGCCTCCTCGGCGAACCACTCGATGAAGGATGCGCCATAGAGGATCTCGCCCTTCGCCTCGGCCAGGGGCTTTCCCTGCTCGGTCATGAGGATCAGCGCGAGGTCGTCCGCGTGGATGACGACGAGATCGAACCACTTGCGCAGGATCTTCGAGCGCTCCTTCGCCGCGAGCGCGCGCCACGCCGGTAGCGCGGCCTCGGCGGCCTCGATCGCGCGCCGCGCTTCGGCGGCGCCCATCTTGGGCACGCTGCCGATGATCGTGCCGTCGGCGGGATTGTCCACATCCACGCGCGCTTTGCTGTCGGCTTCCACCCACGCGCCGTTCACGTAGGCGTGGTCGCGGAAGAGCTTGAGATCTTTCAGGGCCGGAATGGCGGAACGGTCCTTGACGAGGGCGTTCATGGGGGTCTCCGGGGGGAAAAATGGGGGCGAATACTTCGTTTAGTATAGAGCAACGCCCGCCTAATTCTTGAGCGGGATCAAACGAGGAGACTGTTCATGCGAAGCATTCTTGCCGTCGCCGCCATCGCCCTTGGCGTCGCCGCGACCGGGGCCGATGCGACGACGCTCCGCTGGTCGAGCCAGGGCGACTATCTCACTGCGGACCCGATGGCGCAGAACGAATTACTCACCAATTCGATCAACGGGCACGTCTACGAGAGCCTCGTGGTGCGCGGGAAGAAGCTCGAGATCCTCCCGGGCCTCGCGGTGAGCTGGAAGCAGACGGGCCCGACCACGTGGGTGTTCAAGCTGCGCGAAGGCGTGAAGTGGACCGATGGCTCCGACTTCACCGCCGACGACGTGGTGTTCTCGTGGACGCGCATGCAGGGCCCGACGTCGCAGTTCCGCGTCTACGCGAACAACGTGGGCACCGCGAAGAAGATCGACGCGCACACGGTGGAGTTCACCCAGCCTTTTCCGCTGCCGGTGATGCTCGAGACGCTGGCGAACAGCCTCTTCATCATGAACAAGAACTGGTGCGAGAAGAACAACGCCACCAAGACCCAGGACTTCACCAACAAGGAAGAGAGCTACACGGCGCGCAATGCCATGGGAACGGGCCCGTACATCCTCGTCTCCCGCGAGCCCGACGTGAAAAGCGTCTTCAAGAAGAACCCGAACTGGTGGGGTGTCAAGGACAAGAACTACTGGGACGGCAACATCGACGAGATCGTGTACACGCCGATCAAGGAAGGCAATACGCGGATGGCGGCGCTCATCTCCGGTCAGCTCGACTTCGTGCTCGATCCGCCGCCCCAGGACGTCGACAAGCTCAAGCAGGACAAGGGCGTCAAGGTCTACGAGGGCCGCGAGAACCGCATCATCTTCCTGCAGATGGACCAGGCGCGCGACGAGCTCCTCTACTCGAACGTGAAGGGCAAGAATCCATTCAAGGACGTGCGGGTGCGCAAGGCCTTCTACCAGGCGATCGACGTGGACGCGATCAACAAGACCGTGATGCGCGGCCTGTCGGTACCCACGGCGATCAATCTTCCGAACCCGACGCTTGCCGGAATCCCGAAGGACATGGACAAGCGCTATCCCGTCGACATCAACGCAGCGAAGAAGCTGCTCGCGGACGCGGGCTATCCGAACGGGTTCGAGGTGCAGCTCGACTGCCCCAACAACCGCTACATCAACGACGAGAAGATCTGCGTCGCGGTCGCGGGAATGCTCGCCAAGATCGGCGTCAACATCAAGGTGAACGCCATCCCCCGCGCGCAATACTTCCCGAAGGCCCAGAAGATGGACGTGAGCTTCTGCATGCTCGGGTGGGGGGGTGCCACCACGGATGCGATCTTCACGCTCCAGCCGGTGCTGCACTCGCGCAACGACAAGGGCGACGGCGACTACAACTGGGGCAACTACAAGGATGCCGAATTCGACGCGATGATCGACAGCGCCAAGGGCGACACCGACGCGAAGCATCGGCAGGAGACGATCAACAAGGCCATGAAGTACTTCCACGATAAAGTCTTCATGATCCCGCTCCACCTCCAGGTGATCCCGTGGGCGTCGCGCGCGAACACCACGGTCATCCACCGCGCGGACAACTGGCTCCAAGCGACCTGGATAACAATCAAATGACCGCGCGGTAAAGAGCATGCGATTCGTTTGCGCGGTCATCCCCGCGCAGGCGGGGATCCAATTCATCATGTTCGCGGCGCTCGCGGTTTTCACCGCGGACGCCGCGACGCTCCGCTGGTCCTCGCAGGGCGACTACCTCTCCGCCGACCCGCACGCGCAGAACGAAGGCCTCAACAACAACCTGAACGACGAGATCTTCGAGCGTCTCACCACGCGGGCGAAGGACCTGACGCTGCGCCCCTCGCTCGCGACGTCATGGGAGGAACGCAGCCCCACCGTGTTGCGCTATCACCTGCGCAAGGGTGTGCGCTTCCACGACGGCACGCCGATGACCGCGGACGACGTCGTGTTTTCCTTCGAGCGCGCGCAGCTGCCGAGCTCGAACTTCAAGGTCTTCGCCACGCCGACCGGCAAGGCACGCAAGATCGATGACTTCACGATCGAGCTCGAGACGCCGCGCCCGACACCGGCCGCGGTGATGGCCGAGAACGTGAACGCGGTGCGCATCATGAGCAAGGCGTGGTGCGAGAAGCATGGCACGCTCAAGCCCCAGGATTTCAAGACCGGCGAGGAGACCTACGCCTCTCGTAACGCCAACGGCACCGGGCCGTACATGCTGGTGAAGCGCGAAGCCGAAGTGGCGACGGTGCTGCGCAAGAATCCGAACTGGTGGGGGCTCGCGGAGAAGCGCTTCGAGGGCAACGTCGACGAGATCGTCTACCGCCCGATCAAGTCGGACGTGACGCGCATGGCGGCGCTCGTGTCCGGCGAGATCGACCTGGTGCTCGATCCGCTGCTGAACGACATCCCGCGCCTCAAGACCAATCCGGCCGTCGAGATCATCGAGGCGCCCGAGAACCGCGTGATCTTCCTGGTGATGGACCAGGAGCGCAGCGAGCTCAAGTATTCCAACATCAAGGGCCGCAACCCGCTGAAGGACCTGCGCGTACGCCAGGCGCTCTACCTGGCGATCGACATCGACGCGATCCAGCGCCAGGTGATGCGCGGCCAATCGCGCCCGACCGGGGCCATGGTGCCGACCCCGGCGATGAGCTTTCCCGAGCTCGAGCCGCGGCTCTTGCCCCACGATCCGGCGCGCGCGAAGAAGCTTCTCGCCGAGGCCGGCTACCCCGACGGCTTCGACCTCGGCCTCGCCTGCCCCAACAACCGCTACGTGAACGACGAACGCATCTGCACGGCGCTCGCGAGCATGTTCGCGAAGATCGGCGTCAAGACACGCCTCGATTCGATGCCGCGCGCGCAGTTCTTCCAGAAGGTCGACCAGTTCGACATCAGCATGCACCTGTACGGCTGGGGCGGAGCCGCGCGCGATCCGGGATTCACGCTGACGCCCGTGCTCCACAGCCGCGACGGAAAGGGCAAGGGCGATTTCAATTCGGGGCGTTACAAGGACGACGACCTCGATCGGCTGATCGACGCGGTCGAGGTCGAGATGGACCCGGCCAAGCGGCGCGCGATGATGTTCGACGCGCTGAAACGCGTTCGCGAGCAGGTCTACGTGATCCCGCTCCACCGCCAGCTGATTCCGTGGGCGGTGCGCAAAGGGGTGAAGGCCTTCCATCGCCCCGACAATGTAGTCGAGGCGGTATGGATGAGCGTCAGATGACAAGGGCGCGCCGGAAGCTCGCGGCGTAGCTGCGGTAGACCGCGATCTCGAAGACGGATGAACCGTCGGGATCGTCAGCACGGCGCCAGAGCGCGACTCCGATGTGACTCGCCTGGGTAACGGCGACATCGCCGATCTTGAATGCGCGCGCGTGCACGTCGATTGGAATCAACTTGCCGAGCAGACCCCGTACGTTCGGTCCCGAAATACGCTGGACCGCATAGGCATCGCTCTGGTCGCAGACCGATGCGAGGCCGCCGAGCTCTCCGCGAAACTGGGTGATCAAGGCAGGGTCCGCGGGCTCACGCATGGCGAGCCAGCTGCCGGGGCCCACACCCAGCAGCGACAGGTTCTTGCCGGCAGCCAGGCGCGGTCCTTCTGGCAACACAATGCCGAACCTCTCCTGCAGCCGCGCCCCCAAGGCAGCATGCTGGCCCTTTCGCGCGAGGACAGAGACGATTTCGAGGTCGTCTCGAGATTGGATCGCGACACACGATTTCGAGGTCGTCTCGAGATTGGATCGCGACACCTTTGAGTTCTGGCATGGCGGCTACGATTTCAACCGAGAGCCCTCGGGATCGAAGAAGACGGACGCGACGACTTCGACCTCGAGATCGCTGCCACGCAGAGGATCGTAGGCACGGATGATTTCACCATGACGCTGCGGGCCCCTCGCGAGGAGACCGAGCCCGACCCAGTGGCCGAGCATCGGGGAAAAAGCGACGGACGTCACATAGCCTTCGTCATTCTCGAGCGAGACTTGCGCGCCCCGGGATAGAAAATGTGCACCGGCGTGAATGCGGCATGCGCGATCGACGGGCTTCACGCCGACCAATGCCGGGCGGTTCGGATCGGTGAGCCCCGGCCTCGCGGACAAGACCCGCCCGATGAAATCCTTCTTCGCGGACATCATTCTTCCGAGCCCGAGATCCGCCGCCGTCGTGTGGCCATTGAGCTCGTTGCCGGCGACGTGGCCTTTCTCGACTCGCATTACGCCGAGAGCCTCGGTGCCATAGGGAACGATGGCCCACTCCGAGCCGGCAGCGAGTGTTGCGCGAATCGTTGCGTCACCGTGGCGCGCCGGGACCGCGAGCTCGTAGGCGAGCTCTCCCGAGAAGGAGATCCGGAAGAGTCGCGCGCGAATGCCGCGCCATGAGAGCTCGGTGCAGGCGAGATAGGGAAATGAAGCGTTGGATACGTCCAGCGCATCCCCGAGGAGGCATTCGAGGACACGGCGCGCGTTGGGCCCGGCGATCGAATACTGCGACCACTGCTCGGTGACCGAGACGATCTGCACATCGAGTCCCGGCCAGATGACCTGGCGTGCGTGCTCGAGATGTTGCATGACCTTGGCTGCGTTCACGGTCGTGGTCGACATCACGAAATGGTCGTGGGCAAACCGCGCGCTCGTCCCGTCGTCCATGACGAGGCCGTCTTCGCGGAGCATCAAGCCGTATCGGACCTTGCCGACGGGAAGCGTCGAAAAAGTATTGCAGTACACGCGATCGAGGAAGGTCGCGGCGTCCGCGCCCTGGATATCGATCTTGCCCAAGGTGGAGACGTCGCAGACGCCTACACTCGAGCGCACGGCCTTCACTTCGCGCGCGACCGTCTCGAGCGAATCCCTTTCGCCCGGCAACGCAAACCATTGCGCGCGCAGCCACTGGCCGACTTCGACAAAGGTCGCGCCGCGCTCCTCGGCCCAAGAGTGGCTTGCGGTCAATCGCGTCGGGCGGAAGTCCTTGCCGCGATGATGACCGGCCATCGCGCCGATCGCGACCGGTGTGTAGGGCGGGCGAAAGACGGTCGTACCGACTTCGGGAATGCTGCGCTCGGTGAGCGCGGCGAGTATCGCCAGGCCGTTGACGTTGGATGTCTTGCCCTGATCAGTCCCCATGCCGAGCGTCGTATATCGCTTCAGCAGCTCGACTGAGCGATAACCTTCGCGATTGGCGAGCGCGATGTCCTCGCTGGTGACGTCATGCTGGAAGTCGACGAAGGCCTTGCCCTTCGATTCGGACACGCACCAAAACGCGCTCACGCGCGCTTCCTCGTCGTCCGCACTTGGGAGACTCGAGGACGCGGCTCGATTGCCCGTCGCAACCGCCGCTTCCACTCCGGCCGCAAATCCTTCGCGCAGAGCCTCCGCCAGCGTGAACGATCCCCGTGCAGCCCCGACGACCGACATTCCCGGAGGCAGGACCTCGCCGGGCACGAATGCGGTCATATCCTCATGCCACTGCGGGCGCCCGCCGAGATGCGTCGAGAGCGATATCGTCGGATTCCATCCGCCCGATATCGCCAGGACATCGGCTGCAAGGCGATGGGCCCGCCCGCTTTCGTCCAGAACGCTCACGTGCGTGAGTGCGCGAGATCCCTGCGTCTCGACGACGCGGCTCCCGTGAAATAGACGCGTGCCCACACGCTGGACTAGACCCTTCAGGGATGCGGCGACGTCCAGACGCGCATCGACGATGGCCTCGACGGCGACGCCGGCATCGGCGAGGTCGACGGCGGTCTTCCAGCCGTCATCGGTCGATGTGAACAGAACGACGCGTTTTCCGGCTGCGACGCCAAAGCGATTGAGATAGGTGCGCACGGCGGAGGCCATCATCACGCCGGGCCGGTCGTTGCCGCCGAACACGATCGGCCGTTCGATGGCGCCCGCAGCGAGGACGATGCGCTTCGCGACAAATTTCCAGTAGCAGTGCCGCGGCTGATGCGGTGGAGGCAACGGCAGGTGATCGGACACGCGCTCGATGGCGCCTAACGTGTTGCCGTCATAGAGACCGAAGACGCTCGTGCGCCGCAGGATGCGCACCTCGGGCATCGACTCGAGCTCGGCTGCGACGCGCCGAGCCCATGCCGATCCGCTCATCCCGTCGATCTCGCGACGATCGCCGTTGAGGCGTCCGCCCAGGACGAAATCCTCGTCGCACACGATCACGCGCGCACCCGAGCGCCCGGCGGCAAGCGCCGCAGCCAATCCGGCGGGACCGCCGCCGACCACGAGAACGTCGCAGAATGCGTGCGACTTCGCATAGGTATCCGGATCGGGCTCCGCGCTTGCGCGTCCGAGTCCGGCTGCGCGCCGGATGATGGGCTCGTAGAGTTTCTCCCACAACGCCGCCGGCCACATGAAAGTCTTGTAGTAGAAGCCGGCGACGAAGAGCGGCGAGAGCAGCGAGTTGATTGCGCCCATGTCGAATGCGAGCGACGGGAAGCGATTCTGGCTATGCGCCTCGAGACCCTCGTAGAGCTCCGCGACGGTCGCACGCGTGTTGGGCTCGCGGCGCGAACCGCTGCGCAATTCGACCAATGCGTTCGACTCTTCCGAGCCGGCAGTGAGAATGCCGCGCGAGCGATGGTACTTGAACGATCGGCCGACCCGCTTCACGCCGGACGCCAGCAACGCCGCCGCCAATGTGTCGCCGGCGTATCCGCCATAGGCCGCACCGTCGAAGCGGAATGAGAGCGACCGACCGCGATCGATCAAGCCTCCCGTCCGCAGTCGATACCCGCTCATGGATCGCTCGCGTTGCTTGCGAATTCGGTCGCGAAGATCTCGTGGGTGCGCGTATCGCGCGTGACGCGAATCCAGCTGCGGCAGCCGAACGCGTGGTACCAGAGCTCCTGGAAGCGGCCCGCCGGGTTGTCGCGCAGGTAGACCGCCTCGAAGAAGCGCGACGCCGCATCGGCTGCGCCCGGATCGGGCCGAGGACAACTGGCATCGCCGAGATAGGAGAACTCGCCCGAGTCGCGTTCGCCGCAGAAGGGACAGTTGATGCGCATTCAGTGCAGGTTGGGCTGCGCGCCCTGCCCTTTCTCGTCGATGAGATGACCCGTCGCGAAGCGGTCGAGTCGATAGGCGCGCGCAACCTCGTGCGAAGTGTCGCGCGCGAGCAAGTGGGCGAAGCACCAACCAGAAGCGGGAGTCGCCTTGAAGCCGCCGTAGCACCAGCCCGCGTCGAGGTAGAGGCCGGGAATGCCGCTCTGATCGATGATGGGAGAGCCGTCCATCGACATGTCCATGAGGCCTCCCCACGAGCGCAGCATGCGCACGCGGCCAATCACCGGCATCAACGCCATGCCTTCCTCGAGCACGTGCTCGACCGCCGGGAGATTGCCGCGCTGCGTATAGGAGTTGTAGCCGTCGAGATCGCCGCCGAAGACGAGGCTCCCCTTGTCCGACTGGCTGATATAGAAGTGTCCAGCGCCGAAAGTGACGACGCCCGGGATCAGTGGCTTGATCGCTTCGGTGACGAACGCCTGCAAAACGTGGCTTTCGATCGGCAGCCGAAGCCCCGCCATGCGCGCGATCCGCGACGTGCTGCCGGCGACTGCCATGCCGACCTTCGCCGCGCGGATTTCGCCGCGTGTCGTCTCGACTCCAATGACGCGGCCCGCTTCGCGCACGAAGCCGGTCACTTCGCAGTTCTGGATGATGTCCACGCCGAGATCGCTCGCGGCGCGTGCGTAGCCCCACACGACGGCGTCGTGGCGAGCGGTTCCGCCGCGGCGCTGCAGGAGTCCGCCTCGAATGGGAAAACGCGCCGTGTCGAAGTCGAGGAACGGCGCCATGCGACGGACCGCGTCGACATCGAGGAGCTCGGCATCCACACCGTGCATGCGCATCGCATTGCCCCGTCGAGCCGCCGCGTCGCGCTGGCCGTCGGAGTGATAGAGGTTCAATACGCCGCGCTGGCTCACCATCGCGTTGTAGTTGAGATCCTGCTCGAGCCCCTCCCAGAGCTTCATCGAGAACTCGTAGAAGGGCTCGTTTCCCGGAAGCAGATAGTTGGAGCGGATGATCGTCGTGTTGCGGCCCGCGTTTCCGGAGCCGATGTAGCTCTTCTCGAGCACCGCGACGCGCGTGATGCCGTGGACCTTGGCGAGGTAGTACGCAGTCGCGAGGCCGTGGCCACCGCCGCCGATGACGATGACGTCGTAGGCGGGCTGTGGCGCGGGGTCACGCCAGGCGGCGGGCCAGCCGCGATGGCCCTCGAATGCCTGGCGAAAGAGGTTGAAGAGCGAGTAACGCATCCGTGGCAGCGGGCCAGTCAAAGCACCTGCGAGAGAAAGGCGCGCGTTCGCTCCTGCGTCGGGTGGTCGAAGAGCTCCGCGGGCGGAGCTGACTCGACGATCTTCCCGTCGTCGGTGAAAATCACCTCGTCGGCGAGCTCGCGCGCGAATCGCATCTCATGCGTGACGAGAATGCAGGTCATGCCTTCGCGTGCCAGCTGCTTGATGGTGTTCAGCACCTCCTTGACGGTTTCCGGGTCGAGGGCCGCGGTCACCTCGTCGAAGAGCATCACCTCGGGGCGCATCGCGAGCGAGCGGGCGATGGCGACGCGCTGCTGCTGGCCGCCGGAGAGCTCGCCGGGATAGGCGTCCTGCTTCGCCTGCAGGCCCACCTTCGTGAGCAGCGCCACCGCGCGTTCGCGCACTTCCTTCGGGTCCTCCTTGAGCACATAGACCGGCGCCATCATGACGTTTTCCAGCGCCGTCTTGTGCGGAAAGAGATTGTATTGCTGGAACACCATCGAGACTTCCTTGCGCAGCGCGATCCTCTCGGCGTCGGTCTTGAGCGCGTGCACGTCGAATCGCGCGACACGGATCGTTCCCTTCTGGATCGGCACGAGCCCGTTGATGCACCGCAGGAGCGTCGACTTGCCTGCGCCGGAGGGGCCGATGATGCAGACGACGCCGCCCTTGCGCACGCTGAACGAGACTCCCTTCAGGACCTCGGCAGGACCGAAGGATTGGTGTACGTCATTGAGCTCGACGATTGGAGTGGTCATTGCCGCACCGCGTAACGCGACTCGAGCCGCACCGTCCAGCGCGCGATCGGATAGCAGTAGGCGAAGAACCACAAAAGCGCGTAGCTGTAGAAGGCGAGCAGCAGCTCGGGGCGGCTCTCCGCC
>WNFL01088648.1_pt1 | contig 18051 bp, 16 predicted proteins | sample 5400361 | NCBI WGS metagenome assembly WNFL01 (sample SAMN13153351, study PRJNA577476) | soil metagenome | isolation source: 40 cm soil on Douglas fir-dominated hillslope | place: USA:California | collected 2013-09-17 | reverse complement strand
TGGCGGAGAGGGCGGGATTCGAACCCGCGTTAGGGTATTACCCTAAACACGCTTTCCAGGCGTGCGACTTAAACCGCTCATCCACCTCTCCGGTGGTCACAACAGCGGGCCAAACACGCTTTTGGCTCCGGCCCGCTCGGCCGATTCGGCCTACGCTTAACCTGCCAAGGGCGGGCAGGTTAGCCTACGCCGCAACAGGCCTCTACTATCCCGGAGGTCGCGATCGGCCTGTTGTCAGGCGTGCGACTTAAACCGCTCATCCACATCTCCGGAAGATGAAATTATAGCAATCCGACAGTGGACTAACGGATCGTTGCCGCCGATTGCGGCGTCCGGAATGACGATCAGCGGCCCAACGCTAGCCAGCGGAAGCCTGAGAGCTGCCGGTAAAACAACACCACGAGAATGACCACCATCGCGCCATGCACCGGCCAGAGTCCGAGCCAGCCGGGGATCTTTCCCTGCGCGGTGTACGCCTGGAAGATCGACAGGAGGTTGTTGTAGAGCGCATAGATGAGGACCGCAAAAATCAGGTTCCAGGATCGGCCGGAACGCGGGTTCACGAAGGAGAGCGGAATCGCGAAGAGTCCCATGATGAGCACGGCCATCGGCAGCCCGATCCGCCAGTGCAGCTCGGCGACTTGCTCGGGCTTGCGCTCCTCCAGCAGGTCGAGCGTCGCCATGGCCTTGGTCGACGGCGCTTGCCGCTTCGCCTCCTTCGGCTCGATGCGAAGCGCATAGCGATCGAAATCCACCGTGCGGTAATCGAGCGTGCCGGGCGTGCCCTCGTAGCGCCGGCCGTTGAGCAGGACGATGAAGCGGTCGCCGTTCGCCGCGGTCTCGATGAAGCCGCGTTGCGCGACCACCACGCCGAGCCGGTCGTTCTGGGTCGACTGCACGAATACGTTGTTGACGACGTCGTCGCGCTCGGAGAGCTTGTCCACGAAGAAGACGCGATCGGCCGTGCGCGACTCGCGAAACACGCCGGGCGTTGGTATTCCACGCTCTGCGCCTGCGACCACGGCGAGAGCACCAACGAGAGCAGCGCGCAGACAAGCGCGACCGGCAAGCTGAACTGCAGCACCGGGCGAATCCAGGCCGCGACAGAGAGTCCCGACGTGAACCACACGGTCATTTCGCTATCGCGGTAGCTGCGGGTGAGCGCAAGCAGCACGGCGACAAACACCGCAATGCCGAGCAGGACCGGAAGATAGGTCAGAATGCCGAAAGCAATGAGGCCAAGGACCGCTTCGGGCAGCACGTCGCCGCTCGCGGCCTTGCCGAGCATCAGGATCAGCAACCGCGTGAGGATGATCGATGAGGCTGCGCTGGAAGATCACGGCGCTGGTGGCGGCCTTTTGACTTGGTCCTCCGGAAGCGGGGATAATCCGCCGTTTTGCATCGAGTCCAAGCCGAGGAAAACAAATGGAATTTAGCATAAAGAGCGGCAATCCCGGAAAGCAGCGCTCGGGATGCGTCGTCGTAGGCGTATACGAAGGCCGAAAACTGTCGCCTTCGGCGCAGAACATTGACGCAGCATCGCGCAAGCAGCTCGCCGAAGTGCTGCGCCGCGGCGACCTCGAAGGCAAGCTCGGCGCGACGCTGCTGTTGCAGAGCGTTCGCGGCGTTGCGGCCGAACGGGTCCTCCTCGTGGGACTGGGGCGCGAGCGGGACTTCCTCGAGTCCGCTTATCGCACTGCGCTCGCAGCCGCCGTCAAGGCGCTGAAGACGACGGGCGCGACGGAAGCCGCGATCTGCCTCACGGACCTCACGGTGAAGGGTCGCGACATCGCGTGGAAAGTGGAGCAGGCGGTCCTTTGCGTGATGGAGGGGATCTATCGTTTCGATCGCATGAAGAGCAAGCCGCCCGAGATCAAGCGGGCACTGCGCAAGGTCGTGCTGCACGTCGCCAATCGCGACGAGATCGCGCAGGGCCAACCCGCGGTCAACCGCGGGCTCGCCATCGCCGAAGGCATGAAGTTCGCGAAAGACCTGGGCAACCTGCCGGGCAATTACTGCACGCCGACGTACCTCGCCGAGCAGGCGCAGGAACTGGGCAAGCGCCACGGCATTCGCGTCGATGTCCTCGAGCAGAAGGACATCGAGAAGCTTGGCATGGGGTGCTTCCTGGCGGTCGCGCGTGGCTCACGCGAGCCTCCCAAGCTGATCGTCCTCGAATACCAGGGCGGCAAGCGCGGAGCCGCTCCCGTAGCCCTGGTCGGCAAGGGGATCACGTTCGACACCGGCGGCATCTCGATCAAGCCGGCGCCGGAGATGGACGAGATGAAATTCGACATGTGCGGGGCGGCGAGCGTGCTCGGCGCGATGAAGGCCGCAGCGCTCATGAAGCTGCCTCTCAACATCGTCGGCGTGATTCCGGCCACCGAGAACATGCCCGGCGGCAACGCCATCAAGCCCGGCGACATTGTCACGACGCTCTCCGGCCAGACCGTCGAGATCCTCAACACGGATGCGGAGGGACGCCTGATCCTCTGCGATGCGCTCACTTACGTCGAGCGCTTCAAGCCCGTGGCGGTGGTCGACATCGCCACGCTCACCGGCGCCATGGTGATCGCCTTGGGCCATATCGCCACCGGTCTTTTCGCCAACAGCGATCCGCTCGCCCGCGAGCTCCTGCAGGCCGGGGAAACCGCATGGGACCGTGCCTGGCACCTGCCGCTCTGGGACGAATACCAGGACGCGCTCAAGTCCAACTTCGCCGACTTCCCGAACATCGGCACGCGCGCCGGCGGCTCGATCACCGCGGCTTGCTTCCTCTCGCGATTCACCAAGAGCTTCCCGTGGGCGCACCTCGACATCGCGGGAACCGCCTGGAAATCGGGCGCGGAGAAGGGCGCGACGGGACGGCCCGTGGCGCTGCTCGCGCATTTCCTGGCAAGGCGTAGCGCCGCTTGACGCGGATCGACTTCTACCGCTACGCCGAGAACAAGGTCAATTACGCCTGCCGGCTGGCCGCGAAGGTCTACGACAAGGCGAGTCGGCTCGTCGTCTACTCGGCCGATCGCGCGCTGCTTGCGGAGTTCGATCGCGCGCTGTGGACGTTCCAGGCGACGCGGTTCATCCCGCACTGTTTCGTCGAGTCGCCCAACGCCGCCGAGACCCCGGTCATACTCGCCTCGTCGGGCGATGCCCTGCCCCACCACGACGTGCTCCTCAACCTTGCGGACGAGTGGCCGCCCTTCTTCGCGACCTTCGAGCGCCTTCTCGAGATCGTTGGCGCGGATGAGGACGACAAGGCGCGCGCACGCTTGCGCTATTCGTTCTATAAGGAGCGGGGCTACGATATCAACGTGAACACGATAGAAGGCTAAAGCGATGGCGGGCGAAAAGGACGTGTTGGGCAAGGCGGACGAGCTGCTGCGCCGCCATTCGATCGCGGCGCCGGCGACCGGGTCGGATACCGGCGGCGTGCCGATCCTGACCGAGCTCGTCGACGCGCCGATGTTCGTCGGGCACGAGGGCGAGGACCTGGCCCGCGAAGTCTTCACGCGGGTGATGGCCGAGGTCGAGGGGCGGCTCGCTCTCGACCTCGAGAAGCGCCTGGCCCAGCACCTGATGCCGGAAGTCCATGCCGCCGTGGCAAGCGCCATCGGCGACTTGCGCCAGGAGTTTGCCAACGCCATCGGCGATGCCGTTTCCGAGGCCCTCGCGCGCCACAAGAAGAAGCCCTGATCGATGGAACTCGCAAAGACCTTCGATCCCCACGGCATCGAATCGCGCTGGTATCCGTACTGGGAATCTCACGGGTACTTCAAGACCGGCTTCGACCCTGCGCGCGAGTCATTCTCGATCCAGCTGCCGCCGCCCAACGTCACCGGCACGCTGCACATGGGGCACGCGTTCCAGCAGACCCTGATGGACGTCCTCACGCGCTACCACCGGATGAAGGGCGAGAACGTGTTGTGGCAACCCGGCACCGACCACGCCGGGATCGCGACGCAGATGGTGGTCGAGCGCCAGCTCGAAGCGGCCGGCGAGTCGCGCCGCGGCATCGGCCGCGAGGAGTTCGCGCGCCGCGTCTGGGCATGGAAAGAGGAATCCGGCTCGACGATCACGCGACAGATGCGCCGGCTGGGCGCTTCGTGCGACTGGTCGCGGGAATACTTCACCATGGACGAGCCGCGCTCGCGCGCCGTGACCGAGGTGTTCGTGCGCCTCTTCGACGAGGGGCTCATCTACCGCGGCAAGCGCCTGGTCAACTGGGATCCGGTCCTGCGTACGGCGGTGTCCGATCTCGAAGTCGAGTCGCGCGAAGAGAGCGGCACGCTCTGGCACCTGCGCTACCCGCTCGAAGACGAAAGCGGCCACCTGGTGGTCGCCACGACGCGTCCCGAAACGATGCTCGGCGATACCGCCGTGGCGGTGCATCCGGATGACGAGCGCTATCGCCACCTGGTGGGACGCAACGTGCGGCTGCCGCTCGCCGATCGCCTCATTCCCATCATCGCCGACGATTATGTCGATCGCGAGTTCGGCACGGGCTGCGTGAAGATCACGCCCGCCCACGACTTCAACGACTACCAGGTGGGGATGCGGCATGGGCTGCCGCTCATCAACATCTTCACGCTCGACGCGAAGGTGAACGACGAAGCGCCCGCGGCTTATCGCGGCCTCGATCGCTTCGAGGCGCGCAAGAAGGTGCTTGGCGATCTCGAGCGCGCAGGGTTGGTGGATAGCGCGAAGCCGCACACGCTGATGCAGCCGCGCTCGGAGCGCTCGGACGCGATCGTCGAGCCGATGCTCTCGGACCAATGGTTCATGCGCATGGAAGGGATGGCCAAAGCGGGCCTCGAGGCCGCCGAGTCCGGGCGCGTGCGCTTCGTACCCGACATGTGGACGACGGTATACCGCCAATGGCTCGAGAACATCCAGGACTGGTGCATTTCCCGCCAGCTCTGGTGGGGCCACCAGATACCGGCCTGGTACGCCGACGACGGCACGCCCTTTGTCGGGCGTGACTTCACCGAAGCGTCCGCGCGCGCGCTCGCGGCAGGGAAGCACATTCGCGACGAAGCGCGCGACCCGGACGTGCTCGACACCTGGTTCTCGTCGGCGCTCGTGCCCTTTTCCACGCTGGGGTGGCCCGACGAGGCGATGCTCGCGCGCGAGCGCGCCTTCTACCTGCCCTCGTCGGTCCTCGTCACCGGCTTCGACATCATCTTCTTCTGGGTCGCGCGCATGATCATGGCGACCCTGCACTTCACCGGCGAAGTGCCGTTCCGCGACGTCTTCATCCATGCGATCGTTCGCGATGCCGAGGGCAACAAGATGTCGAAGTCGCGCGGCAATACCATCGACCCGCTCGACGTGGTCGACGGCATCGGCTTCGCGGATCTTCTCGACAAGTCGACCAAGGGTCTCATGCTCGCGGCGCACAAGGAATCGGCCGCGCGCCACATCAAGGGCCATTATCCGGAAGGCATTCCCTCCTACGGCGCGGACGCACTGCGGTTCACGTTCGCGGCGCTCGCCACACACGGCCGCGACCTCAACTTCGATCTCAAGCGTTGCGAGGGCTATCGCAGCTTCTGCAACAAGCTGTGGAACGCGACCCGCTTCGTGTTGATGAACTGCGACGGGAAGGACACGGGGCTCGTTGCTTCAGCGCCGATAGAGCTTTCCGCCGCCGATCGGTGGATCACGAGCCGCCTGCAGGAAGCCGAGCGCCAGTTCGCCAGGGGACTCGCCGAGTATCGCTTCGACGTCTCCGCGCGCGCGGTCTACGAATTCGCCTGGGACGAATATTGCGACTGGTACGTCGAGATCGCCAAGCAGCAGCTCGCTTCCGGCAACGAGGCGCAGCAACGCGCCACGCGGCGAACGCTCATTCAGGTGCTCGAAGCGACGCTGCGTCTCGCACATCCGCTGATCCCGTTCATCACCGAGGAGCTGTGGCAAAAGGTCGCGCCGCTCGCGGGCGTGAGCGGCGACAGCATCATGGTCACGCGCTTTCCCGAGCCGCACGAGGAGCACCTCGACCGCGACGCGGAGGCCGAGATCGCCGCGGTGAAGGACGTGGTCAACGCGGCACGGACGCTGCGCTCGACGATGAACCTGTCGCCCGGGGAGAAGGTCCCGATGTACGTCGTCGACCACGCTCCCTTCCTTCCGCTGCACGGAGCTACCATTGCCGCCCTCGCGCGGCTTTCCGAGCTGCACTTCGTCGACGCATTTCCGCATCACGATGCGCCGGTCTCGATCACCGGCAGCGCCAAGCTGATGCTGCACGTGGAGATCGATCGCGAGGCCGAACGCAAGCGCCTCGCGAACGAGATCGAACGAATCGAGGGCGAGATCGCCAAGGCGGGCGCGCAACTCGGGAACCCGTCCTTCGTCGAGCGCGCCAAGCCCGCGGTCGTTGAGCAGATGCGCAAGCGCCTCGCCGACTTCGAGGCGAAGCGCGCCAACCTGCGCGACCAGCTCGGCAAGCTCGGCTAGGCCCGCGTGCCGCTGCCCCATAGCCTGAGGGCGCTGGGCTCGAGGAATTTCCGCCTGTACTACAGCGGCCAGGCGGTGTCGATGCTGGGCACCTGGGTGCAATCGATCGCGGTGATGTGGCTCGCGTACCGCCTCTCGGGATCGACGGCGTTCACGGGGCTCATCGGTTTCCTCCACAGCGCCCCCCACCTCTTCATCGGCCCGTTCGCGGGCGTGCTCGGCGACCGCGTGAGCCGCCGCAAGATGCTGATGACGGTCCTCGCGCTCCTTGCCGTGCAGTCGCTCACGCTCGCCGTGCTCGCGGGGCTCAAGCTCATCACCATGCCGCAGCTCGCGGCGCTTGCGCTCTTCTCGGGCCTCTGCAACGCGTTCGAGACGCCGACCCGCCAGGCCTTCTTCGTGCAGATCCTCGACCGCCGCGAGGATCTCCCGAACGCGATCGCGCTGAACAGCATCCTGATGAACGGCACGCGCCTCATCGGTCCTTCCATCGGAGGACTCCTCATCGCGCTCACGGACGAGACCGTTTGCTTCGCGCTGAATGCCGTCTCCTACGCCGCGGTTCTCGCCGCGCTTTATCGTGTACGCGTTCCGCACGCGCGCGTGCCTCGCCCGCCGTCGCATCCGCTTGCGGACCTCGCCGAGGGCTGGCGCTACGCGATGGGATTCCTGCCCGTGCGCCGCATGCTCTTCACGCTCGGCGCCGTGAGTGTCGCGGTGAGCCCGTATTCCACGCTGATGCCCGCGATCGCGGTAAGGACATTTCACCAGGGCGCCGAGCTCGTGGGCCTCTTCGTCGGCGCGGTCGGCCTCGGCGCCGTGATCTCGGCGATCTTCCTCGCGCGCCGCCCCAGCGTGGTCGGCCTGGTGAAATGGATCGCGATCTCGGGGGTCGTCGCGGGGTTGGGCGCCATCGGCTTCTGCTTCTCGCGCTGGGTCGCGCTCTCCGCGGTCTTCATGATGATGGCGGGCTTCGGCATGTTCATGACGGGCGCGTGCTGCAACACGATCCTGCAGACCATCGTCGACGACGAGAAGCGCGGCCGCGTCATGAGCTACTACACGATGTTCTTCATCGGCACTTCGCCCATCGGCCACATCGGCGGCGGATGGCTCGCGGAGCACATTGGCGCGCCGCTCACGTTCTTCGTGGGTGGCGCGATCGCGCTATTCACCGGGCTCCTCTTCGCCTGGCAGATGCCCACCTTCCGCGCGCACCTGCGTCCCGTTTACGTCACGCGCGGTATCATCCCCGCCTCCAACGATCGGCCGCGCTGACGCGCCGGAAGGAATCCATGGCCACGCTCAAGGACAAGACGCTCTTCATCACCGGCGCATCGCGCGGGATCGGACGCGAGATCGCGCTGCGCGCCGCGCGCGATGGCGCCCGCATCGTGGTGGCGGCGAAGACCGCCGACCCGCATCCGAAGCTCGCGGGCACGATTCACACGGTAGCGGCGGAGATCGAGGCCGCGGGAGGAAAGGCGCTGGCGATCCAGCTCGACGTGCGCGACGAGAATGCCATCGCGCAAGCGGTCGCGCGCACGGTGGAGACCTTTGGCGGCATCGACATCCTGGTCAACAATGCCAGTGCGATCAGCCTCACCCCGACGCTCGCCACTCCCGCGAAACGCTTCGACCTGATGTTCGGCGTGAACGTGCGCGCGACCTTCCTGTGCTCGCAGGCGTGCATTCCCTACCTCAGCAAATCTTCGAACGCGCACATCCTCACACTCTCGCCGCCGCTTTCGCTGCAGCCGAAGTGGTTCGCCGGGCACGTCGCCTACACCATGTCCAAGTACGGGATGAGCATGTGCACCCTCGGCATGGCCGAGGAGCTCAGGAGCGCGGGCATCGCGGTGAATTCGCTGTGGCCGCGCACGACGATCGCCACTGCCGCGGTCGAGATTCATTTTCCCGAGGCGATCCTCAAGGCGAGCCGCCATGCCGCCATCATGTCCGACGCGGCGCATGTGATCCTCACGAGCGACGCGCGCGCGAACACGGGAAATTTCTATATCGACGAGGATGTGTTGCGCAAGAGTGGCGTGACGGACTTCGAGGGTTACGCGGTGACGCCGGGAGTGCCGCCCTTCAGGGACTTGTTCCTGGACTAGCGCTTCTTCATGAAGAAGGTGAATTCCGACGGCGTCTCGGCGTGCGAGAGAAGCTCGTTGCCGGTCTGCTTGCAGAACGCCTGGAAGTCCTTCACCGAGCCCGGATCGGTCGCCATGACCTTCAGCACCTGGCCCGCGGAAAGATCGCCGAGCACCTTCTTGGCGCGCAGGATGGGCAGTGGGCAATTGAGCCCGCGTACATCGAGTTCTCGATCGAAAGCATGCATGCCGATGGGTCTCCGGAGGGCGTGAAGTTTAACATGTGGGTAACTCTTCCGGAGGCCGCATGGACACCGTATCGATCGATTCCCCTTCCCTTTTTTCCCACCTCGGCTCGCCGAACGCTCCGTTGCTGCTCGACGTACGCCGCGACGCCGCGTTCGACGCGGACGATCGCCTCATCGCCGGTGCGTTGCGTCCTCCGGCGGACCTTGTCGAATTCGCCGGCCGCATGGCGCAGGGCCGCCAGGTTGTCGTGTACTGCGTGCGTGGCCACGAAGTGAGCCAGGACGCGGCGAGCGCCCTGCGGGCGAGCGGCCTTGCCGCGCTTTATCTCGTGGGCGGCATCGAAGCCTGGAAGGCCGGGAAATTTCCAACCGTGCTGCGCCGTCCCGAATGGAGAGTCCCGGGCGGCTCGCGCTGGATCACGCGCGAGCGCCCGAAGATCGACCGCATCGCGTGTCCGTGGCTCATTCGCCGCTTCATCGATCCGCTGGCCACGTTCGAGTACGTGCCGGCGGCGAGCGTGCTTGCCGAAGCCCAGGCGCGCTCGGCGGTCGCCTACGACCTGCCCGGCGCCCCGGTCACGCATCGCGGCGAGCGCTGCAGCTTCGATGCGTTGATCGAAGACTTCGCGCTGGACGATCCGGCGCTCGCGCGCCTCGCGACGATCGTTCGCGGCGCCGATACGAATCGCCTCGACCTCGCGCCCGAATGCGCGGGATTGCTCGCCACGTCGCTCGGCCTGTCGCAACGTTTCTCCGACGATCACGAGATGCTCGCGCACGCGCTCCCCGTCTACGACGGCTTGTACGCGTGGTGCCGACGCGAGATCGACGGCGGGAACGAGCCCCACAGGTGGGAGCCGAACCCATGAGCGCAGTCCCCGGGCAGATTTCCTTCTCCGAGGCATTGCGCTTCTGGTGGAAGCTCGGATTCATCAGTTTCGGAGGCCCCGCGGGCCAGATCGCGATCATGCATCGCGAGCTCGTCGAGCGGCATCGCTGGATCTCCGAGCGGCGTTTCCTGCACGCGCTCAACTACTGCATGCTGCTTCCCGGACCGGAAGCCCAGCAGCTCGCGACCTACATCGGCTGGCTGCTGCACGGCACGCGCGGCGGCATCGCCGCCGGGGCTCTCTTCGTTCTGCCCTCGCTCTTGATCCTCATCGCGCTTTCATGGGTCTACGTTCGTTTCGGGCAGGTTCCCGCGATCGCGGCGATTCTTTACGGGGTGAAGCCCGCGGTCGTGGCGATCGTCCTCGCCGCGGCCTGGCGAATCGGCTCGCGAGCGCTACGCCATCCGATCCTCTGGGCGATCGCGGCTGCCGCGTTCCTCGCGCTCTTCGCATTCGACCTGCCCTTCCCGCTGGTGATCCTCGCAGCGGCGCTTGTGGGCGCGGCCGGCGGCAAGCTCGCGCCCGCAGTCTTCGTCGCGGCGCCCCACGCGGGATCGAAGGCCGCGGCGGCGCAGATCGACGACAACTCCCCGACCCCCGAACACGCCTTCTTTTCGGCGCGGCGCCTCGCGCTCGTCGTGCTCGCGTTTCTCGCGATCTGGGCTTGCGCGCTCGCAGCGCTGGCGTTGGCCTTCGGCTGGCGTTCGGATCCGACGCAAATGGGCTGGTTCTTCACCCAGGCCGCGCTCATCACGTTCGGCGGCGCCTATGCGGTCCTGCCCTTCGTGATCCAGGGCGCGGTGGAGAACCACGGCTGGGCCACCGCCACGCAAATGATCGATGGGCTGGCACTCGGCGAGACGACACCGGGCCCGCTCATCATGATCGTCGCGTTCGTGGGTTTCGTCGGTGGCTGGTCGCGACCGGTCTTCGGTCCGGAAGCCGCGTTCGCTTCGGGCGTGATGTGCGCGTCGATCGCCACGCTCTTCACGTTCCTGCCCTCGTTCCTCTTCATCCTCGCCGGCGGCCCGCTGGTCGAGGGGAGCCGCGACGAGGTGAAGTTCGTCGCGCCGCTCACCGCGATCACCGCGGCCGTGGTCGGCGTGATCGCGAACCTCGTGGTGTTCTTCGCTTGGCACGTGTTCTGGCCGGGGTCGACGGCACGAGCCCCGTTGGGCGGGCCTGTCGACGGCATCAGCGTCGCGATCGCCGTGATTTGCGCGGTGGCCCTGCTATCGAAGCGGGTCGAGGTGATCCCGGTGATCGCCGCGAGCGGGCTGGCCGGCCTCGCGCTCTGGGCGGCGGGACTCTAGGACGCGCTGTAGCGTCCCGACTTTCCGCCGCTCTTCTCGAGGAGGCGGATGTCGCCCATGGTCATGCCGCGGTCGACCGACTTGCACATGTCGTAGATCGTGAGCAGCGCGACCTGGACGGCCGTGAGCGCTTCCATTTCGACGCCCGTGGGGCCAGTGCATTCGACCGTGGCCCGGCACTCGATGAGCGAGCGCGATGCGTCGGGCGTGAGCTCGATGGCGATCGAGCTGAGGGCGATCGGGTGACACAACGGGATCAGCTCCGCCGTGCGCTTTGCCCCCTGGATCGCGGCGATGCGCGCGACTCCGAGGACATCGCCCTTTTTCGCCGTGCCCGAGAGGACGAGCGCCAGCGTGGCGGGTTTCATGCGGATCGTCCCGCCGGCGGTAGCGACCCGATGGGTGGCCGATTTCGCGCCGGTGTCCACCATTCTGGCGGCTCCGCGTTCATCGAAATGGGTCAGTTTTTCCTTCATAATGGGATGGTAGCAGTTCGCCTACGGCGCTCCTCCTCGTGACCGTCCGCTTTTCCGCTCTCGTTTCCGTCATTTGCCTCCTCGCGCTGCCCGCGGCCGCGCAGGTGGCCCTGCCCGATCTCGGCGACGCATCGGCCGCGGCGCTTTCGGAGTCCCAGGAGCGCACGATCGGCAACCGCATCATGCGCGACGTGCGTATCGATCCGGCCTACCTCGACGATCCCGAAGTCGCCGACTATGTCTCCTCCCTCGGCTCGCGCCTGCTCGCGGCGGCCGAAGGAGTCCCGCGCCGCGACATCGATTTCTTCGCGGTGCAGGACGACACCATCAATGCCTTCGCGCTGGTCGGGGGCCATATCGGCGTGCACAGCGGGCTCGTTCTCCTCACGCAAAACGAGTCCGAGCTGGCGATGGTCGTCGGCCACGAGATCGCGCACATATTGCAGAAGCACCAGGCGCGCATGGCGCACGGCATGGGCAAGGCGCAGATCACGTCGCTCGCCGCGCTCGCGCTCGCGATCCTCGCATCGCGATCCGGCAACAGCGGGCAGATGACCGAGGCCGCCGTCGCCACGGCGGGCGCCATGCAGATGCAGAGCATGATCGACTACACGCGCGAGCACGAGCGCGAAGCCGACCGCGTCGGCCTCACGATGCTCGAGCGCGCGGGGTTCGATCCGCGCGCCGGAGCGACGGTCTTCGAGCGCCTCCTGCGCGCCAATCGACTGAACGAATTCAAGGGCGCGCCCGCGTACCTGCGCACTCACCCGCTCAGCACCGAGCGCGTGGCCGACATGCAGGATCGCCTCCAGCGCGCGCCGACCCGGCTCGTTCCCGATTCCTTCGAGTACCGCCTGGCGAAAGCGAAGTTGCGCGCGATGAACGGGTCGGCCGTCGAGGCCGTGAGCGCCTTTCGGACGATCCTCGCCGACCGCACCATCGTTCGCCCGCGCGAGGACGTGTACGGGCTCGCGCTCGCGCTTCGGCGCGCGCGCGACTTCGACGGCGCATGGAAGATGCTCGCACCGATACGCGAAGGCGCCAGCCACCCGGCATTCGAAGTCCTCGCCGCGCAGATCATGGCGGACCAGCGCCGCCACGACGAGGCGCTTGCCATCTATCGGACGGGCCTCAAGGCGAACCCGCGATATCGCGCCCTGATCTACGGATATCTGGATGAGCTGCTGCAGACGGGGCATGCCAGCGAGGCGCTCGCCGACCTCGAGGAGCGCGTACGCGTAACGCAGGACGATTCGCGCCTCTATGAGCTCCAGGCACGCGCATTCGAAGCGGTAGGCCGGCGCCTGTCGCAGCATCGCGCGCAAGCCGAAGCGCTGTTTCGCAAGGGCAACCTGAACGCCGCGGTCGAGCAGCTGCAGCTTGCCGTGAGGTTCAAGGGTAACGACTTCTACGAGCTCTCCAGTGCGGAGTCGCGCCTTCGCGAGCTGCGTTCGCAGCTCGAGAACGAGCGCGCCGCGGAGAAGGCGCTCAAGATCAGTTGATGCGGCGCTCGTGCCTCCTCGCCGCGCTGGCCGCAGTAGTCGCTCTACCCGCGCTCGGCCAGGATCGGGAAGCGCTCGACCTCTTCGTGCGTCCCGACAAGGGCCATTGCATCGCGTGCCACCAATTGCCCGCGGGAGTGGGTCCCGAGACACGCTCCGACCTCGGTCCGCGCCTGGAGGGCTCACGCATGCGGGAGCTCGGACGCGATGCGCTGAAAGACCTCATCGATGACCCTATGCGCCGCAGCGGCGAATCGGTCATGCCGCCCTACGGCCGCCATCGCATCCTCGATCCACGCGAGATCCAACGGTTGGGCGAATTTCTCCATGCGCTGCCCTGAAGCCCTCTTCAGGGCAGCGGCCGCGGTCGCGTTGGCGGCCAGCTGCGGCGCGTTCGCCGCCGCAGATCAGGTCAAGGCAGAGGTCGCCGCGCGCCTGCAGCAGCAAGTCCCGGGCATTTCGGCGGCGGACTACGCGCTCGGGGCCGCGGCCCTCGACAACGAGTTGCGGTCGAAAATGCAGGAGAATGCGGCGGCGAGCGCGCCCGTGATCGAGGCGGGAAAGAAGCTCTTTGGCCGGAAATTCGGTAATGGCCGTACGCTCGCCGCGTGCTTCCCCAACGGCGGGCGGCGCATCGCCGCCGCCTATCCGCAATATGACGCCCGCCTGAAGCGCGTGGTGACGCTCGAGATGGCGGTCAACCAGTGCCTCAAGGCGAATGGGGAGGCGCTCTACGAAGCGGCCGATGCCGACACGATGGGCGCGCTGACCGCCTACCTGCGATCGTTATCCGACGGACAAAGGGTCGCGGTGCGCATGCCCGCGGCAGCCGAAGAGCGCTTCGAAGCAGGACGCCGTCTCTACTTCACGCGCCTCGGTCAGCGCAATTTCGCTTGCGCCTCGTGCCATGTGCAATCCGCGGGCCGGCGCTATGCGGAACAGGTGCTCTCGCCGGCTGTGGGGCAAGCCACGCATTGGCCGCTGATTCGCGACGGGCGCGCGGTGACGCTGCAGGTGCGGATGCGCGAATGCCTCGAGCTGATGGGCGCAGCGCCGTTCGCCGCCGGCTCCGACGAGCTCAACCACCTCGAGTACTTCCTCACCTACCTCTCGAACGGCCTTGCGCTCAAGGCGAACGCCTGGCGGCCTTCCACGGCGCCCTGAGTGGGTTTGCGGTCACAACGCGCCGCGGGCCGCAGCGTGAGCGCCTTCAGCAAGCGCAGCTCGGTGCCTGCTTGCCCGGGACGCACCCAGCGGGGCAGGCCGGCGTGCAAGATCGCCTGCGCGCGCCGGGGTTGCGCGTCGCAGACCAGCGAAATCACCGTCGCGAAGAGCGCGACCTCGCTGGCAGTGCTCTTCACCTCATCGACCGAATCGAGCAGTGCCGGCGCCGTCGCCAGCATCCGCTTGGTGTCGCGTTGCGCAATGGCCAGGAAGAGGTCGAGCCAGCGGCGTTCGTTTTCGGCGAGCGCCTTTACGCACGGCGATTCCCCGATCCTTCGCCAGACCAGCGCCGCGACATCCGGATGCAGGCGCGAGTTGACGTACTGCGCGAGCCCCACCAGTGACGGCAGGATCTGGCCGAATGTCAGGCCGCTGCGGCAGCCGATCCACTCGCGCACGAGATGGGCCGCCATCAAGTCGGGCCCGATCGGCGCCCCCACCGGCTCGCCCATGATGATGTCTCGCATGCCCCACGCGAGGTGTGTCGACCACTCGATGTAGGCGACGTTCCGCGAATCGTGGCGGGTGTCCACGGGCATCGGCGCCGCGCCGATCATCTCGAGGAGCGGAATCGGCGCGGCCTGCAGGTCGATCAGCTCCGTCACTCGCGCCTGGGTGAAACGGGTTCGCGACACGCGATGGTCGACGAAGGGAAAGTAGTCCGAATTGGCCGCTACATCGTAGGTGCGCAGGAAGGGCTCGATTGCGATCGAGCTCGCAACCGCGCGGCGCCGAACAACTTGCGCATCCGTGAGCCCCAGCCGCTCGAGCAGGGGTTGCAGCTTCGGGAAACCAAGGACGCTGCCGTCGAAAGCACCCGGACCGCCTCCTTTCCTCGCGATCAGGATGATGTCCGAATCGACCGACGAGTAGATGACGAAATCGGGAAACGTCCTGGAGACAGCCGCGACGATCGAAGCGAGAGTTGCCGCGTCCAGCTCGTATGTGTGCAGCCATTGCGACAGCACCCCGCCATCGACGAGGTGCTCGGAAAGGCGCGCGTAGAACTCCTCTGTGAAAAGCGACGCCACCCCGCTCACCCACGGGTTCGACGGCTCCGACACGATGATGTCGTAGCGATGGCGGCCGCGCGCGAAGAATGACTTCGCGTCGTCGATCACGATTCGGCTGCGCGAGTCGGCGAATGCGGGATCCACCGCCGGGCGAAAGAGCCTCGCGGCATCCACGATCGCCGGCTCGATCTCGACGCTATCCACGCGCTCGATCGCCGGCGATCCGAGCAGCACCGAGGTCGACATGCCAGCGCCCAGGCCGATGACGGCTGCCGTTCGGGCATCGGGACGATGGCCGAGGGGAAGGAGCGCGAGGAGCGCCATCGTGTGCTCGTCTTCCGCCGGCACCTTGCCCAGGGCCATCGCTGCGTCGGACTTTCCGTTCGTGCGTATCGCCCGCAGCCCGTTGGCATCGATCACGTCGACCGTCGCGGTCTTTCCGTCGCGATGAAAGAGCACCGGTTGGTCTGCGGGAAGTCGAGCGACGCCGGAGCGGAATACACCCGAGGAGACGCGGCGCGGATCCAATTCGAAATACAGCGCCATCAGCGCGAGCACCGCGAAGCCCGCGATCGCCTCGCGCCCCAGAGGGATGCGCATCGTGCCGCGACCTGCCGACCCGAGCAGCACAACGCCCAAGCCCACGTCGATCGTCGCGCCGACGAGGAGCGCCCCGCGCACGCCCAGCCACTCGAACAGCAAGTGGACGCAAATGACGACCCCCAGGATGGCACCGATCGTGTTCGCGGCGTACACCATTCCCAAAGCCCGCTCACCTGACGGCGAGCGCAGCAGCCGATAGGTGATGAGCGGCAGCGTCATGCCGGCGCAAAAGGTTGCCGGCAGCATGACGAGCAACGCGATGAGGGTCGAGCTCACGCTGAAAATCACGAACCCGGCCTCGTTGCGGGCGACCGAGTGCAGGATCCACGCCATGAAGTCGAAGGTCGCGTTGTAGAACGGCAGCGTCGCCACCGCGGCGAGGCCCATCACGATCTGGATGCGGCCCAGGAAGTTCACGTCATCGCCGATCGCATCGACTCGAGATCGGATCCAGAGCCCCCCCAGCGCGAGGCCCAGAATGAAGCTGGCGAGCATCAGCTCGAACGAATGGGTCGACGCTCCCAGGACGAGGCTCAGCATGCGGATCCACACGACCTCGTAGATGAACGACGAAAGGCCGGTCAAGAGCGCCGTCACGAGGAGCAGCCGCCCGAGCGAGCGATCCGATAGCGCGCGAGGCCCCTTCGCGGCCTCGACCGCGGGCACCTCGAGCGGGCGTGGCGCCTCGCGCGAGAGGCGGTACGCGACCGCCGCGATGAAGACATTCGCGAGCCCCGCGGTGACAAGCGTCCCGTGCAATCCCACCGACGGCAGGAGCAGGAAGGCTGACGCGATGACGCCCAGTACCGCGCCAAGGCTATTCAGGAAATAGAGCGCCGCGAGATCGTGGCCGGGCTGCGTCGCGTCGAGTCGAAGCGCCGCGGAGCACACCAGGGGAAAAGTTGCGCCGAGCAATATGGATTGAGGCGCCAGCAGGATCGCGGAAAGCAGCCATTGCGAGGCGCAGAACGGCGCGCCCTGCTCGCAGGTGGCCGGCAGCAGCGACGCATAGGCCCAGTCCACCGACCCGACGAATATCGCGTGGAAGGCGAACGCGAGCAGGCCGATCGCGAGCTCGACGATCGCATAAAGGCGCAGCGGATTGGCCACGCGTCCCGCCACTCGCGCGCAAAGCCACGCCCCGAACGCGAGGCCGCCCATGAAGACGACCAGCACGAGCGTCTGCGCGTACGCGGCGTGCCCGAGGAAGAGCTTCACGTAATGTGACCAGACGGACTCGTAGATCAGTCCGGCGAATCCGGACACGAAAAAGAGGGCGAGTATCGGATCCGATCGCCTGCTCATTGGATCGAGATCCCGGGAATTCCTATTTGTATTCCCAGGGACGGAGCGCCGCGATGCGCAAGACGTCGCCACTCTGCGCATCGAGGATCACCGTGAGATCGCGCTCGCCCGCGCGTAACGGCAGGAAGCGCACCCGCTCCTCGCGACCGCCGAGATTCGCGAGGAGCCGCTCGACCCCTTCGAGGTCTTGCGCGTTGAATTTGCGCAGCTCCGCGAAGCGCTCCGCGCGTCCCAGGGCCTCGCCGCGAATGTCGTCGTAGGCAACGAAATACTGCGGGAATCCCTGGATGTCCGGACCGCCCCCCATCGCGGACATCGTAATGCGAAGTTTCTCGTTGGGATCTTTGGGCAGGCGAGCGCCGACAACACTCGGCCCGGTCAGCGCGATCCGGTCATACGGCGGTTTGGCCTTGGCGAGCTCTGCTCGATCGATGTCATCGGCGCGCGTGAGCTCGAACCGGTCCTTGACGAACACGATATAGGCCGGCCGGGCCTGGTACAGCACCCAGACGCCATAGGTCAGCGCGGCCGCCTGGACGAGGGCGATCATCGTGAGGTCGAAGGCGAGGCCTCGCTTTCCCGGTACGAAGATGATCGTGGTAATCAAGGGTCCGACGCACACATCTACGAAGGCGATGAGCAGCAGAATCCTCAGCGCGCCCGTGGCTTCCAGGAGCGCCCCCGGATACCACACGAAATGGATCGAGAGGAACACCAGCGCCACGATGACGGCACTGATGAAAAGATGGGTCGCTCCAGCGCGATAACGAGTCACTTGTCCCCCGAACGGAAACGGGCCGCATAACGCGGCCCGCCCGTCAGACAGAAATGCTAGCTCAGCGGCAGGTCGCCGGGAGGTATTTCTTCAGGATGGTCGTCTTCGCGCCATTGCAGAACCATTCCTGGATCGGCGCGCCGGTGC
>WNFL01185001.1_pt1 | contig 18054 bp, 28 predicted proteins | sample 5400361 | NCBI WGS metagenome assembly WNFL01 (sample SAMN13153351, study PRJNA577476) | soil metagenome | isolation source: 40 cm soil on Douglas fir-dominated hillslope | place: USA:California | collected 2013-09-17 | reverse complement strand
GGGCGCCCTGCTCGCGGCCTGCATGGCCGCCTGGCTGCACCAGCTCACCGCCGTCACGGCCGGCGAGGTGATCCTGGCCGGTCACGGCGTCCGCGGCGGGGAGAGCAGGCTGATGACGGGATCGGTAGCGGACGGTGCGGCAGAGTTTGAGGCGAAGCTGGCGTCGTTCGTCCGGGAGAACCGGCTGTACGGAGCGGCCGCCGGCGTCGTGCACGGCGGCGAGCTTGCCTGGTCGGGGGGTGCGGGATTCGCTGACATGACTTCCGGCCGGCGGGCCGGGCGGGACGTGCTGTACCGGGTCGCGTCCATCACGAAGACCTTTACCGGTACGGCGATCATGCAGCTGCGCGACGCGGGCAAGCTCGACCTCGACGATCCGGTTGTCAAGTGGGTGCCCGAACTTGCCGGCAGCGCTACCCCGGAGGCGATCGGCGGCGTCACGATCAGGCGCCTGCTGTCGCACGAGTCCGGGCTCGTCAGCGAGCCGCCCGGCACCGACTTCATGGCCGGGCAGCCGAGCTACCAGGGGGTGGCGGCCCGCAACCTCGAGCGGGTCAGCGAGATTTTCACTGCCGTGCCGCCGAACACCCAACTCAAGTACTGCAATCTCGGGTACCAGCTGCTCGGCGAGATCGTCAGCCGGATCAGCGGGACTCCGTATCCGCAGTATGTTGCCGAGCAGATCCTGGCGCCGCTGGGGATGGCGTCGACGGGATTCGAGCCGCTCGCGCCGGAGCTGGCCAGCCGGTGCGCGGTCGGGTACGCGGGCCGGGCGTTCTCCGACGAACTGGCGATCGCGCCGTCGATGCCGCTGCTGTGGGCCGAGGGCGGGCTCTGGTCGACGGTTTCCGACCTCGCCAGGTGGCTGTCGTTCCAGCTCGCCGCGCACCCCGGCGTGACTGCGGACAGCGCGCAGGCCGAGTCGCCGGTGCTCGCGGCGGCCACTCGCCGGGAGATGCACAAGCCGCGGTACCTCAGCGACGAGGAGTGGTCGAGCGCCTGGGGCATCTCCTGGTACTCGGCCCGCAAGGACGACGTCACCTGGGTTCAGCACTCGGGCGGGCTGCCCGGCTTCGAGTCGAACGCGTGCTTCGACCGCGGCTCGCGGGTCGGCGCGATCGTGCTGGTGAACGGGGGAGCGGACGCTGCGAATATGGCCATGAGCCTGGCCGCGCAGGCCCGCGAGCTCGCCGCCGCCGCGGCCCCGCAGCTGACCGCGCCCGCGCCGACGCCAGCTGATCTGGTCCCGCTGCTCGGCGTGTACGCGCCCGTCGACATGAGCTTCCTGCTCAGGGTCGAGTGGCGGGACGGGAAGCTGGCGATCGTGGAGGGCTCAGGGCCCGGCGAGACGGTGCCGCTCGAGCTCGGGAGCGAGCCGGCCAGCTTCGTGGTCGCTCCGGGGTTCCGGCAGTCGGGCGAGCCGGTCGTCTTCCAGCGCCGCCCTGACGGCACGGTGACGTCGATGCTGATCGGCGCTGGCTCCCTGGCACGGCTCGACCCCGTGTCGTGACGGCTCAGGCCGGCCCACGAATCGACGGCCGGCCAGGCAGGCCAGAACCGGCCTTCGTCAGACGATGCGGCCGCAGGTTCATCAGCCAGTGGGGCACGGCGGGCGCAAGGGGCCAGTGCGGTCACTCGGTTTGCCCCGTCCGTGCAGGGGCGAAAGGGCCAGGCTCAGTGAGGGGTCCCGTGCCCCGGCTGCGAGCCCGTCACCGCTTTCATACGCATTCCAGGGCGGTGCTGGTGTCGGCCCTACCGGCTCGGAGTCCGCATAATGGTCGCCGCGGTGGCAATTGTGCTTCCCGCCGGCAGTGAGTTCTTCTCCAGCCAGGTCAAGCCGATGCGGCCTCGGGCGGCCGAGCCAGGCTGCGAGAGGTCGGAGCTAGCGCGTAATGCCGCAGCGCGCGGCGCAGCTCGACGGCGTCGAGCCAGTCGGGCAGCTCTTCGGGGGCAACTGCCGGAATAATTGTGGCGAGCGCATCGGTCAGTGAGTCCCGTGTTTTCGGCGCCGCAGACGGCCACTTCATGTCGACGTAGGCCAGGCAGAACGCGAGCCAGGACCGGGCTGGGTTGGCGGGCAGCATCGAGCCTGGCAGGCCAGGGTCAGTGTCGAATGCCTGCCCGGCTCGGGCGGCCTGCCGCAGCTCCGACAGGAAGCTTTCGGCCTGGGCCTTGGTGCGCAGCGTCCCCGAGTGCGGCTGATGGCCGACCTTCCGCCGGACCTCGTAGGTGCGCCTGGTCCTGGCCTTGCCCGGCCGGATCGCCCAGAACTTCACGTCGTAGGACTTCACGCCGCATGGCCCTCGCGAAGCCGATCGAGCCACGCATCAGGTCGCTCCCCCAGATACGCAGCTCGCCGTTCGGGAGCTTGACCGCGGCCGGTACCTTGCCGATCTCCCGCCAGCGGTAGAAGGTGCGCTGCGACACGTTTCCCAGCTCCGCGAGCACCTGGGCGACGGTCAGCAGCTCATCTCGCTTGCTGGCCATTCACGCAGCCTCCTTCGTTGCCGAAAGACCGCCTGCGGCTCCAGCTCTTCGCCGAGCTTCGGTCACCGCGTTGCGCCAGCGGGGTGCGCTCATCAAGAGCGGCGCCGCTGCACCGCGGGCGCCTCCCGCGCCGCGCTCAGCCTTGGTCCGCTCGCGCGGGCGCGCCGCCCGAGAGGACACCGGGCCGTCTGTTCGCTTGGGCACTAGCAACAGTTGGCGTCGCAGGCCGTCTTCCTCGGCTCGAAATTGTCCAGCTCGCGGTCACCGGCTCAATGGCGGCCCTCAAGGGCCGTCGCATGCGATCGGCTCCGCCGACCATTGACCCGGTGGCCGCTCCCACGGGTTCGGCGCCTACCAGGAAGACGGGAGCAGACCAGACCGTCGGGCCAGAGATTGCGGAGGTTTTCTCAGGAGCTTGACAACCTGCGGGGCCTCACGCCGGGTCATAGGGAGTGGTTACTGGCAACCTGGCAGGAGCAGGAACGCGGAAACCTGATTCGTCTTACCGTGGCGATGCGCATTCGAGGGTAGGTAGCTGTTGGTTAGCGAGGAGGAGTTCACCGAGTTCGTGAGCGCTGCGCTCCCGCGGTTGTTGCGATTCGGCCATGTACTGACCGGCGACCCCGCCACGGCCGAGGACCTGGTCCAGACCGCGCTGACCAGGTCATGGCGGGCCTGGAGGCTGCGGAGCATCGATGATCCGCAGGCCTATGTCCGCAAGGTAATGGTCAATAGCTATGCGTCCTGGTACCGCCGAAAGGCGCGGCTGGAGACAGCGACCGCCAACCCCGCACAGGGCGTGGTTATTAACGACCAGGCGCTGCGGGTTGACGATCGCGATGCCGTCTGGCGCGCCCTGCTGACACTCCCGCCAAAGCAGCGCACCGTCATCGTCCTGCGCTACTACGAGGAACTCACTGAAGTGGAGATCGCCGCTGTCATGGGCACCACGGCGGGGACGGTGAAGAGCCAGGCCGCCCGTGCCCTGCGGCACCTCGCCGAAACCCTGGCCAAATCGGATGTGCCGATGACGAGCAACCGACGGAGCCCCAGATGACCGACCTTGAAGACCGGATCCGCGAGGCACTGAAGGATCCGAGGCGGCAGCTGCCGGTCTGGCCCGATCCGACATGGCGCATTCGCCATGCCGTGCGCAGGCAACGCGCAGCTGCGGCCGCGGTGACTGCCGCTGTCGTCGCGGCTATTGTCACGCCCCTAGCCCTGCTGTCCGGGCCCGCTGCTCATCCAGCCAGGCCACCGGGCCAAGGACCATCTGCAAGTACGTCGCCGTCCTCCCCAGTCGGCGGCATGCTCGGCCCTTCCGCAGGCCTGAGTGGCCGGGTTCCGTCCTGGGCCAAGCACCTTCGAGGCGAGGTCGCCTACAAGTGTGCGGACCGCATCTGCCTGATGCGCCCCGACGGAAGCGCAAGCCGGACCCTCACGGCCACCTTCCCCGAATGGGATCCGGCGTGGTCTCCGAACGGCCGCGACCTGGCGTTCCGCGGCTACTACGGATCCGGTGACGGACAGTTCGACCTCTACGCCGTCTCAACGAACGGATGTCATCTCACCAGGCTTACACACGGGCTGAACGGCACCACCCCATCGTGGTCGCCCAACGGGCGACGGATCGCGTTCACGGCCGGAGGCATCGACGTAATCAATCCAGACGGAACGGGGTTCCGCCGCCTTATCGCAGACACGTCTACTCATTTCGCCAGCTCACCCACCTGGTCGGTACGCAACCAAATCGCCTTCGTGCGCGAAAGCGGGCGGTCTCCTCTGGAGATCTACGCCGTCAATGCCGACGGATCTGGCCTAATTGCCCTCACCCGCGGTGGTCCCGGGTTCGGCCAGCCGTCATGGTCCCCGGACGGGCGCCGGATCGCCTTGGTGGCCATCACTCATCCTCTTTACTCGACAGGCACCATCGAGGTCGCCAGCGCGGACGGCGCAAGCAGCCACGCAGTGAGCCCAACTTCATGGATGACTTTCAGCCCCACCTGGACTCCCGACGGCAGGATCGTATTCCTACGCCAGATCGGTGCACCAACGCAAACGCGAACGAGCGCGTACATCGTCAACCCCGACGGCTCCGGCCTGCACCTGTTGTACCCGAACCTGAACGCAGTCCAGATCACATGGGGGCCCACGACTCTCCCTAAGCCCACCTGCTAGGGCCCTGAAACTCGGACTCCTCAGTTCGCGCCCGCAGCGCAACCAAGCCGTTGGCTACCGCGTGCATGTGTCCGGTCACCCTGTCACCGTGGGACATGCGCGGGACATCCGACTCTGCGGTGGCTGTATGCGTCAAGCTGCTGCACGTCACAGGCTCGCCGATCGGCTGCCACTGATCATCTTGAAAACCGTCGGCTCAGCCTACGTTGGTTCGAACCCAACACCTGCCACCAGCAGCAGAAATGCCCCTGACCAGCGCTGACGGGTTGCGGCGCTGATCTCGTCGCATCCGGTTGCGTCCGGCCAGGACCGGCTTCCTGCGGCTGCCCGCCGACAATGCGCGGAGAAGTTCGGCGATCAGTTCAGAGTTCGTCCAGCGTGTGCTCCCTGCGCGTTGGCTGCGAAGGGGAGCACGGGTTGGGAGGCCGAGGTCGGCAGGTCGGTTGAGCTCATTCACGACGACGTGGCACGCATCGCACTCGACAGGGTTGAGGGCTTCGCCTTCGAGCGGTTCGCCAGCGCCTGCTACAGCTCGCTGGTCGGTGTTACCTTCGTTCCTCTTGGAGGGGTGAAGGCCGGCGGTGCCGATGGCTACGAAGGCACCATCTACGAGGATGGATCCCGCTCAGGTGCCTACTACCAGCGAGCACAGAGACTGACGTAGAGGGCAAGATTCGCAGGACTGTGCATCGGCTCCTCGAGTTCGGCCGCGACCCGAAGGTGTTGACCTACATCCCGTCGCGAACCGTGAAGTACTGCGATCGCGTCGAGCGACGGCTGTCGGACGAGCTAGACGTAACGATCATCATCCGGGACGGCAACTACATAGTCCTGCACATCAACGACTATCCGGGCACGCGACCGGCGTACGACGTTTATCTGCGTCCTTACACCGAGTTCCTGAGCAAGGTCGGCGCCTCCACGCTGATCAGCCCGTCGAGGCATGTGCAGAGCCCAGCCGTCTACGTCTTCCTCGCGAGCGAGATCGAGCGCCGCGGGGGAACGAGACCCTGGTCGACTCCGTGACCGACGCCCTAGGGCTGTGGCCCTGGAAGGCACTGACCCGGACGCTGGCATCCTTCGGTCTGCGAGCGAAGTCCGGATGTCGAGGACCCCAAGCGCCCGGTTCGCCGTGGGTCACAGCCAGGGACGCGGGGATCATCGCTCGCGACGAGCAGCAGCTTTATTACGTGAACGGCGAGCAGGCGGGGGACGACCTGTACGACGCCTTCGCGGTGCTGGCGGATCAGGCGTATGCGGATCCGGCGCTGCTGGAGAGCCTGCGGAAGCTGTACGACGTGGAAACGAGAACCGATCTGGAAGCCGCGCTAGGCGACGAGACGCTCCCACAGCTCGCCCAGCCTCGGTTCGCGGGGTAATGACCACAGCACCGGCGAGCCGAGGCTGGCGTTCGGCGTCCACGAGGTCGCAGAAGCCCCTGGCGTCAGCCGCGAGCTGGTCAAGCACATGATCCGTACCGGCCAGCTGCCTCGGTCAAGCTAGGTCGTCGCAGGCTCATCTGCCACCAGGCGCTGAAGCGCTTCCTGGCCGGCGGCGATGCCTCATGAGGACGGATACCAGCTGTCGCCTGGACCGCCGAGCCCAGCTCCTAGCCGTGTCGGGCGAGCGTGTAAACGATTGCTACCGCTCGAGTATTGACATCAAGCGAGCGAGGTCGCGGCGTTAGGCACCCGTAGGAGTATGCAACCCAGGCGGACCGCCCATGACAGACATCGACCCAGGTGCGGAGATCTCGATAGGCCGCTGCTACGACGTCGACCAGGACCACGATAGAGATCATCTTGTGGTGCGCATCCCGCTGGCGGACCGCGTAGACCAGGACTGGATTCGCTGGTATCAGCGGCTGGCGCGGGTCAAGGGCATCAGCGCGGGCGCCGAAGATCTTCCGGAGGGGAGCAGCGTCAGGATCGATGTCCCCGGCTACGTTGCACCCGATCGCATCCGCGCGTTGCTGGATACCGCACGGGCCTTGTTCAGGGAAGCCGACGCCGCGCTGGAGAAGCCGCCGCCGATGGCTGAGGCAGAGTACGCAGTCCGCGAGTGGTGGTCCGAGCAGGGACGCTGAGGGTTGAAGACCAGCGGGTGTTCGCCAGGGTGTTCGATGATTCGAACAGTGCATGATCTTGGGCCGGATGGTGGTCCCAATTGGTCCCACCCCATGGTCCGAAACGGTCCCACCGTGCAGACACCCATAGATCCCTCAGCGCCCTTCGGCGGCCTGTCCTTGCAGGTCAGCGACATTTTGTGGATTATCTACCTGCACCTTTGCGGAGGCCGTTTTCACCTTACAAGCGAGAGGCCGTAAGAGGATCGATTGTGGTCTCAAAGTGGTCCCACTGGTGCAGCCCGAGGTGTTGGATTCCGGGCGTGCCAGCAACGCGCGGGGCGTCTTCGAGCACCGGTAAGGCCACGAGTGCACTGACCCCGAGTTCGACCGTCACTGCGTAGGACGCTGGCGGGGCTCGGCCAGCCTCGGGTTCGACGCCGACGGGAACCGGATCCGCCGGCGGGTGACCGGCCCGACGAAGACGGCGGTCCTGGAGGGCCATGGCCGAGCTGCGCGAGGAGCTGGGCCGCGCGCCACGGTCCTCCCGCACGTACACGGTGGCCGAGGCAGCGAGCGCGTGGCTCGACGACGGCCTGCCGGGTCGCTCCGAGCGCACCAAGACCATCTACAAGGACGGGCTCGCGCCGCTCCTGGCCAAGATCGGCCACCGGCCATTGCGCGACCTGACGGCCCCGGAAGGGCCTGGAGGGGCTGTCTGGCCAGCTCTCGACCAGCAGCCTCCAGATTGCCCGGAACTTGCTGGAGCGGGCGCCCAGGTCCACGAACGACTGGGGCGCAACGTCGCTGAGCTGATCGAGGCACCAATGGGCAGGACTGGAAGGCCCTCCAAGAGTTTGTCCCTGGCCCAGGCGCAGGAGCTGCTCAAGGCCGCCGAGGGCAGCCGCTGGTACGGCTACATCGTCCTGTCCTCGTCCTGGGTGGAGGGCAGCAAGTGCGAGCTGGCCGCGTTCGGGCACTCCGGGGACGGCAAGCGCGGCCGCCGGCAGGTCGAGTACGGGCTGCTCACCGACCCGGCGGGCCACCCGGTCGCGGTCGAGGTGTTTCCCGAAAACTCGGACCCGGAGTCGTTCAAGACCGCGATCACCCGGGTCCGGACGGACTTCGGCATCGAGCGGCTGGTTCTTCGGGAGCTGAACGTGGTCGAGAGGTACCGGGCCGCCCTTTCCGGGATTCCGGTGATCGAGGTCGCCGAGCGCTATGGCGTGGCTCAAGGGAGCTTAACCATCCCATGTCCCTGGCAACTTCTTCCTTCGCGGCAGCGATCTCCTCTGCCGTCGATCCGGCAATGTCAGCATCGACTGCCCACTCCAGCCGGGACAGCAGATCAGCCAGCGCTTGCTTCTGCGCAGGATGCACCACCGGCACCAGGTTCAGATCGGTGCTCATCAGCCAGTCGAACAGCACTACCGCATCGGCACGCCACAGCGGCACGTTGACGGTCGGCAGATCAGGCTCCACGCAGACATGATCTCTCGCGAGCTGGACCGTAGGTACGGTGACAGCCGCATGGCCGCGCCGCTCAACAGAGGGCACCGTCGCCACGTCCCGGCGGTCCCGCCTGAGAAAGCAGTCGCGGTGGTCAGGTCAGCACCATCAAGATAGCCCGATGACCAGCGGCATTGAGGCTGACACGATAACGCTCTGGCGCCCTACCGGGCCAGGCGAACTGGCGCTGGTCGAGGCCTCCGGGTGGCGAGCGTGGCCACCCGGCTGCCTGAGCAGCCAATCTTGTACCCGGTGCTGAACCAGGAGCACGCCGCCATGATCGCCCGCAACTGGAACGTCAAGCACTCCGGCAGCGGCTACGTCACGCGGTTTAGCGTACGCAGGGCGTTCCCGGACCACTACCAGGTCCACCAGGTCGGCGGCCAGACTAACCTCGAGTACTGGATCCCGGCCGGAGACCCGGACGAGCTGGACGCCAACATCGTGGGTTCCATCGACGTCGTGGCGGAATACCAAGCCGAGGACGATCAATGAGCCAGACCCGCGAGCCATCGATTGACCTTGATCGGGTCGCCGGCGAGCTGGCCAGCCTGCACGCCGCCTGGAGTAAGCAGGGCTTCACCGCCGGACCGCTCACCTCGCGAGACGCCCAGGCCGCCTGCCCCAGCCGATCCTCACCCGACCGCAGCCTGGTCGCCGAGCCCGAATCTGTCGGCATCACCATGACCACCGCCTGGGGGAACGAGGCACTCATCGTCATCTGGCGGGGCGGATTGGGCGGACGTCGAGGCTCGTACCGGCACAGAGGGGATCGTGCGCGCTCCCGAACAGCATGATGTCGCCGACTGCATCACCCTGGCCGAATCCAGAGCGACGCAGCTAGCAACAGGGCCAGCGTCAGAGCAAGCAGAAACCTGGGGTCCGTCGCACATCAAGCCGAGCCAACCCGTCGCACATCAAGTGCGACTAGGCACCCGATGCTCCCGCCAGTCCGCCGCCGGTGCCTGGCCCGACATGACCCACATAAACCGCCTTCAAATGCCTGAACCCAGCTGATCGTTGACGGATCGTCTTCAGGTGACGCTCGACGGTTTCTAGGGCTGATCGTCTCGCTCGCCGTCGCGGTCGTCCAGCACGCGATCAACCTCACGACGGACATGCCCAGCCGGCCGGGACAGCCGCAAGATCATCGTCCAGCTCATCCGCGTTAGCAGGCGGCGCGGTGCGGGCTGAAGTGGCAACCATGCCAGTGACATCGCGGTACCGATGAGATACTCGCGCTTATGGCGGATTACAGCCGTGGACGCTTCGTGGAGCTTGACTTTGGCTTCACGCCAGCTCCGTCAGGCGGGGGCCTCTGGCTTTGCCAGCAGGAAGAGGCCCACAACTCCTACGCCGTCCTGCACGGGTACGCCCCCAGGGACCTGAAGGCACCTGAGTCTCACAAAGCGATCGCCCTGATCACTATCAGCGGAGTCGTCCAGAGCATCTTTGGCTATCCGAACGAAGAGGCATTCTGGAAAGATCCCCGTGGTGACCTCCGTCACGGCTTCTTTGAGGTGGCCAATTCGCCTTGGATCGACGAGATCAATGGCTACAACGTCGCGACCTTCGGCACCGAGTAAATGTCCCAGTCGGCGCCCGCCACTTCTTCATCGCCTCGAAGGACGTGTCTGCCCAGTTCCTCGCCCGTGACCTCGCAGTCGAAGTGTTCACCGAGCAGACCACCGACTGGGTGCACGGCGAGCACACCAGCAGCCGGGTGCAGGGCGAGGCACTCCGACGCCTGTCGCAGTAAATTCCTGTGATCGCGATCGTCGGCATCATGCCGAGTGCCGAGCTGCCTAGGTCCAACTGAAGGTTGACGTTTTGGCTTCAGGTGATGCTTGACGATTCTGGGGTTCTGGGGTTCTGGGGTTCTTGGGGGCTGTGCCGGGCGTACTGGGATCCCCGGATAGGTGCCAGTCAACGCCGGTGCCGTGGGGGGTCAACGTGCTATCAGCGCCCGGAGCGCGCCAGCGCGAGGACGAACGACGTTGAGGCCGCCACGGCACCGGCGTATCCTCGGCAGGCCGGGAAACCCTGGAACAGCCCCCGCATCATGGCGCCACCGGCACGGCAATTTCCGGTCGGGTCTAGCCTGGTAGAGGCAATGGCGACCGGGTGAGGCTGATGTCGGGCGTGCCTGCTGAACGAGCGGTCTCGGATCCGGCGACGAACGCCAGTCGGGTGTCATGGATGCGGCGAGTGCCCTGGTGGCGGCGGGGTCTTGCAGTCGCGGCGGCGGTGATCGCCGTGCTGGCTGCCATCTGGCTCATCGAGGGGGGCCCGGGCGGTGGCGTGGGGCTCCTTTCACCTTCTTGGCCGGTATCCCTGCGTTCACTACCTCGCGTTCCTTCGGCCGGGTCTGCCTCGCTTTCGCGGTTGCGCTGTTCGCGGTCGGAGTACTTGGCGCTCTGCTGGCGTTGTTCGTGTACCTGCCGGTGGCGGTCATGCTGCTGCTCGCCTGGCTAGCCGATCCCGGTGCCAGGCCCCGGCTGGCGCCGCTGATCGCGGTGACCGATGCCGCGGTTTTCGTGCTAATGGCTACGGTTCTGGGCGCGGCCATCTTGAGCTGAGAGGCCGCCATTGCTTGTGGGCAGCGTTGACAATTCGCGGCCGTTTTCAGATCACTCCTGCGCGGAGAGCTGACGACCTGGCCGGCGACAAGTCCGGTATTGCCGCGGCCCAGTCTGGCCCCGCCTGCCGCGTGACTAGCGATCAGGACGATCAGCCAAGCGCTGGGAGTTGCAGCAATCGCCGGCCTCTGCTGTGGCGGGCCGAAGAGGGATTTGCCGGCGCTACCGCCGAGCACTAAGACGAACCGGCCCAGGTCAGCGCAGCTAGCTGGTGTTGTAGGCAGGGTGGCCGACGAAGTTTTCCAGCAACGCGCCGAGGCGGCCGGGATCGCGCTCGAGCCACCCGGCGAGGAACTCCAGCATCTCAGCCAGCTCGGCTGCGTCATTGGCGTTGAGGGTTACGCCGGGTCATGGGGTCGCCGCCGTCCCGGTAGCGGGTGTGCCTTCTGCTGGGCTGGTCATCGTGGCTGCCTGCTTCCACAGGCCTTGAACGGCTGATCTCGCCGTCGCTTGCGCGCGGCACGGTAGTGAGCACCGTGCTTCTCCGGAGGGCCGGTGCCGTCACGGTAGCCGTCGGCCATCGAGGCTCCCCAGCGTGTGCCGAACTCAACGCAGGCGACGGACTCACCGCTCGCTATTTTGCCCCCGCCTTCGGCTTGCGGATCTCGGTGAGCATCGACTCCAGGCTCACGTTGCCCGGCATCGACTTGATCAGCGCGAGGACCGACTCGGGATCCTCCGGCTCGTCCTCGGTCTCCTCTCCCTCGGTGTCCTCATCCCAGCCGAGCAGGTAGGAGCCGACCCGTGGTGGCGGCGTCCAGGCGCGCGGGGATCGCGGCAAACCAGTCGGTCAGATTGTCCGCATCGGCGACCGAGCACTCCCGGAAACCCAGATGGCTGCGTATCTCGCTGCGATGCCGCAGGCTCGTCCACCCGCCCCGGCCGGACAACCCGAAGTCGCCCGTCCGCGCCGAGCCGGAGGAGCCACACGTTTCTTGAGCCTGGGGGGATCCTTGCCGAGGCAGTAAACGATCTGTATCACCCGGTCGGGCGAGGACACCATGCGCCGGGTGGTTGTCGGGTGCTGGGCAGATTGCGGTTACGTTAGCCTTCATCGCCGCAGCCAAAGTGTGCTTCGGAGGTCCGGATGCACGACGAGGAACTTTCTGTTCCCGACCGCGAAGTCCGCGCTGCGCTGGCCCTTGCGGACGGCCTGCTCGTTGCGCTGACCGCCCGCGACGGGCTTGCGGACAAGGTCGCCGGCGCGCTGCCACCTCTGTCCTGCGCTGCCCGGCTCCCCGAGGTGGCTCAGGCCTTACGTGCCCGGTGCACCCGCTGCGGCACGAGACACCACTCCATCGCAGGAAGATGAGCCGGAGGCCCAGGAGGAGGAGGAGGAGGAGGAGGCCCTAGCTGACCCGGTGCCGATCGAACAGCTTTCCCGGGCAGACCTTGTGCAGATGGAGGACGGCGAACTCGCGAGCGCCTTTGTCTGGTGGGACGACGTCCAGGCCAGTGATCTCGACGTCTACCGCCAAGTTCTCGATGCCGCGGACGACGAAAAACCACCGCAACGACACCTGGCCAGCAACCCGCTCCTGCTCGTCCAGCACTTGCGCGGTGGGCACGGGCGCTGGGTCTGGTCGCAAAAACGCCTTGGAAGTGAATACGTCCCAGACTTCGTGATCGGGGAAAAGAGTTCGGGTGGCTTCGAGTGGCAGTGGGCGGCTGCTCACACAAAACCAGGTGTGCACGAAACCCGGGATGCTCCAGGTTGCCTGGTCATCCCGGTGGCGGGTTGCTGGGTACGGTGGTGGCCTGGAGGCGGTGGCGGACCTCCATGAGGGCGAAGCCCAGCAGGTTGAGTCCCTGCCAGGTGCGCGGTGAGGCTACCCGCTCGTCCTCCGCGGCCAGCCCGATGCCCCATACCGGGTCGTGCGGGGATGCCTCGACCAGCACCCGGTCGCCGGTGGCCAGCAGGAACTGGCCTAGCTGGGGGTGCTGGCTGAATTTGGCCATGTTGCCGGTGACGACGATGCCGAAGCGCTGCTCGGCCCACAGGTGCTCATCGAAGCCGCGCACCTGCCGGCCCAGTGCCTTTGCCGCGCCCGGCTGAGAAGCCTGCACGACCCGTTCCGCCGCCTCCGAATCGCCGAACAGCAGCGCCTTGCCGGCCATCATGAAGTGCTCGGCCGTGGGGTAAACGACTCCATCTACAGTGAATGGTGCTGGCCACCACTGGCTCAGGCAGCCTTTCCCCACACCACTGGCTGTCGGCGGACGATGCCCCCAAAACAGCAGGTACTTCGGCTGCTCACCGGCATCGGACAGCTCACGCAGCTGAGCCACGCTGCGGACATCTACTGCGGCGAGCACCATGCCGCATTGGTACCAGAACAATTCGACGCCCGGCACCTGGTTAACCAGGCACGATCGTCAGCGGCTCGCTCCACCGCGAAGACCACTCCACCGTCGGCACCCGCTCCGGGCCGTGGGCCATGGCCACCCTCAGAAACCTCGCCGTCGGCGCCCTGCACCTGGCCGGACGGCACGACACGACCGAAGCCACCCGCTGGGCCAGCCGCAACATGGACCGGCCCTTCACCATCCTCGGGCTCACGTCATGATCTTTAAACGGCCGTGCAGCCATTGACCCGGGGGCCAGCACACATGCAGTGCCCCCAGGCGACGTAAGGCGCCCGGCTAGATGCGTTCCGAGCGAGCAGGGCTTCGATCTCCCGCAGCTCATGAAGCGGGGGCCCATAGGGCCAGCGGGCGCGCACGTCAATGTCCGGGACGGCCCCCAGGAGGCTGTGCGATGCGCTCACAAAGGCCATGGCCAGGTCGGCTAGCCGCACTGTCGCGTCAAGAACCAGTTCACCCTCCCCAGCTGGCGTGGCGGTGCCGAGCAGGTCGTCGGCCAGGTAGAAGATTCTGACCGAGAGCACTCCGTGGTCGCGGACGCGGAACGCGAACCGGTGGGAGCCGGGCTCCTCGATCCAGACGGCCCGGGTCTCGGCGGCGCCCCGCAGCAGCCCGGTCAGCGCGGCCAGCGTTTCCTGCCAGGCATCGGAGAGATAGGAGCCCAGGAGCACCAAAGAGCCGACGTTGACGCGCAGGCGCATCTCCAGCCAGCCAAGACCGCGCAGCGCCAGCTGAACCTGGACGCCGCCGATAGTGTCACCAGGTGGCGCGGCCAGCGTTCCGCGCGTGGCACGTTCGACTCGCACCGGAAACTGCGCAGCTGTGAGGGCGGCGACCAGATCCACGCTTGCCTGGCCTGCGTCGAAGATGACGACCCGTCTCACCGGTCCGAGCTGGGACAGCCACGTCAGCAGAGCCTGTCTTCCCCCGGCGGTGGCCGGAGCCGTCGTCCGCTGCGCAACGGGCCCTTGCCGTGCGGACGCTTCGTACCTGCCGGCGTAGCAGTCGATGAACACCGCCCACGCGCCGGTCAGCTTCTCGACGTGAACGGGCCAGCCCTGCTCCCGCAGGTCGGTCTCAAGTTCCGCGCTGCCATCGTACGGATCTCCGAGCACGACCTCGGACACCGCTCCGAGCGTCCGCAGCCAGCCGGCCAGGTCACGACGTCCCGCCCCGGTCGCCGGAGTGGACCGGCGCTCGACCGGGCCGTACAGCGAGATGGCCAGCGCGTCGTAGCCGTCGCGCAGGCAGCTCACGGTCACCCGGTGAGGCCTCTCGTCCTCCCGCTGCGCCAGGAAACCTGCCGCCCGGATCAGCTCCTCGAGCCGCCACGCACCCGGGCCATGCAGGTGCACCGGATAGACGCTGCCGAAGCTGAGCAGCCACCGGATCAGATCCTGGCCGCGGTCTGCCCCGGTGAAGCTACTCCAGGGCTGCTGGCCGTGCTTCCTGAACACGTAACCGAAATAGCCGCGGCTGCCGAGATCCATGACATGCCCGGCCACTGCGTCGCTGGTCACGCCAGCGGGGAAGCTCGCTTCCCCAGGAAAATCACAACGTCCATGCCATCACCTGACGCCCCATGGCGCCACGCAGGTCCGGGGGCCTGCCGATCAGAGGTGTGAACCGCCGGGCACTAGCGGCCAGCAGTGAGGATATCAGGCTGGCCCGGAGCTTGCCCGGCCCCAGCACGCGGCCAGGGCGCCTCCGCGCGCACCGGAGACGAGCTCAGCCCGGCGAGCCACTCGGCTGTGGCGGATCCTCCTCAAAGACCCAGCACTCCCGTCGCGTCTGCATTGCACGATCTTGAAACAATTGCGAAATACGGACCTGGACGAGCGCAGATCCCGCCGGACCAGTTCGCAATCACCCGCCAGCGCAAGCACGACTTTCCGACAGTCGTGACCGACGCTGGACAGTAGGGATCTTACTACGGATCACAGGGCATACCCGGCGTGCGCCCGGATCGGGCGAGGAACGGTCTTGCAGCCTAAGCAAGATAGGCGAGGCGAACAGCACGACTTCAGGCATCTCCAGCCGGGCGCCAAGAGAAGCGGCCACCTCGGTGATATTCGCCTCGACGATCTTATTGTTATTCTTCTTGCGACAACTCTTGCCGGCAAGGTGCCAGGCTTGCCGGTGGTCATCGCATCCTCCTTTGACATTAAGCTGGAGGATGAGAAGGAAGTCGTACTTTGGTCAGGTCGCTGCGCACGGCTGATAGCCTTCCCTCCGATATGGCGATGGGGAAAGTTGTTCATAACAAATCGGCGTTTGGTATGGATGACACACCGCGAGCTGGGACTAGCCTCGGACTGGCCTCGGAGCTGGCAATCGAAGTAAGAAGAAGCAACATTTCTTCTAATAGGGCTGCGGGCCCCAATATTCTGACAAAGAGACTGCCGAGTAATGGCATTCCTCCGATTGCGCCGAGTGGATATTTCTTCAAGCTGGCTACCAAATCTGGCGCTAGACTGAGCTTCTCGCGGCAATGGCATGACCTTCGCGACAGCACCGAGCTCGTGGTCCGGCGGCAGATGACCAAGAGCGAGAACGGGGTCATTTCTCAGGCGTCGCTGAGAGGTAGTCGCCGAACCAGGTATACGTACTTCTCGAGCGCCTGCCGGGCGGCATGCGGCAAAGAACTGCCGGGCCTGTCGGCAGTCGGAGCATGGCTGCACACGACGGCATGGAACTGAGCCTGATGGTACCTGAGTTGTAAGTGGAAGCCATGACTTCCGATCGGGGATTGCCCATGCACCGTCGAGTTTCCGCACTGCGGGCAGGCGCGCACGTGCTCGCCTGGCTCCCTTTCGTGTTTGCGGCAGCACGTTCGGTGGCAAGCGGCTGGCGCCCGGTTTCAGACAACGCGGCTATCGCGCTTCGTTCCTGGGATGTCCTCACCGCCCATGCGCCGCTCGTCGGGCAAGCGACCAGGCTGGCGGGTGGCGTATATGACCTGGGACCCCTTCAGTACTGGCTCCTGACGTTGCCAGTCCATGTCGACCCGCTGCATGGCGTGCTGTGGGGCGCGGCGCTGTGGTGCATGGTGGCGGCCTCCCTCACGATCGAGGCCGCCTGGGCAGCGGCGGGGCGACTTGGCGGGCTGCTCGCGACGGCGATAGTCCTCGGGGCTCTTGCCTGGATCCCGGCGATCACCCTGCTGCCGTGCTGGAATCCTTGGTTCGGCCTAATGTTCTTCCTTGCCGCGTTTGCCGGTGGCGCGGCGACATTGGCGGGTCACCTCGGGTGGTGGCCGGTGGTGGTGATCGCTGGTTCGATAACTGCGCAGGCGCACCTGATGTTCACTGTCACTGCTGTCGTTCTTGTTGTCCTGTGCCTAGCCGTCGGCCTGGTTGAGACCTACCGGGCCAAGGCACGCTACGCATGGGCCGTAGTAGGCTTCGTCGCCGCGCTGGCCTGCTGGATCGCACCCCTCATCCAGCAGTTCGGGTCCGGGACCGGTAATTTCACCGCCCTCGCTAGCGGCCGGGGTGCACCGGGGCCCCATGGTGGCCTTGCCTTCGGCCTGAAGGCCCTGGCCGCTTCGGTCCAGCCGCCCCCCTTCTGGTGGAGGCCATTGACGTCGCTGGCGAAATTGAGCGTCATCGACGAACGCACGGTGCCGGCCGGCGCAGGGGTCCTGGCCCTGGCGGTCGTCGCCCTGGCCGTAGCCGCGTATCCGCTCCGCTCCCGCCGCGCCATCGCGCTTGCCGCCCTCAGCCTCACGGCCGCCGCCACTGTGGCCTACACCTACGGCCAAATTCCCACGCCGACCATCAGAATGACCACCAGCGGCCTCGCCAACTTGAGGTACCTGATGGCGCCCATGTACCTCGTTGGTGTGCTCGTCTGGCTCACGACGGGCACCATCCTGGTGCTGGCGGGTCGACAGGCTGTGCAGCAGGTAAAGAGCCGCGACTTGTCTCGGGGGAATCACGCCGCGTCCGCTGCACCCCGGGTCGGGGGTGTACCTTGGGCCGTCCCGGCCGTGGCGATCGCTGCGGTAGCCGTCATCGGGCTGGCAGCGCTGGTAGCGACCGAGATAAGAAGCGTAGCGATCTCCCAGACTTGGGCCATGCGAGCGGTGACTACCGCCGCTCAGCGGATTGAGCCGTCTGTATCGCGCCGCCAGCTAGCGCTCTCGGTGCATGCTGCCAGTAATCCTGACCGGCGGCAGGTGACCTTCGGCCTGGTGTACGCGTTGCACACTCTTGGTTACGGTCCTGAGATCAGCCAGAGGTGGTGGGCGCTGCAGCTCGGGCATCTATACCTATTCCGCGGGCGGCCGATGACGCATGTGAACGTCATAATACGAGGCGGCAGCCTTTCAGTGGTGTCGAGGTAGCCGTTCAGTGGTGTCGAGGTACGAAAGCACCTGTCTTGGCTCATTTAGTGCGCAGCAGGATGCGCATGGCGTGGCTATTGGCGAACTGGCCGACCGGCGGGCGAAGACTTCTCGCACCCGTCCGCGCGGGATAAGTGCGCCAGGGCGCAGCTCATGGTGTCCCTGGTGCTGGTGCTGGCTGCCTCCCTGGCCGTCGCATGGTTCGGCTCGCGCTCGCGTCGGTGATGCCGCCGGGCGGCCTCTAGGGTGATGGCTCGGTGTCCGGTAGAGGACCTGTTGCCGCTGTGCCGGGGTCAGGCCGCTCGGCCTGCGAATCACCAGCCGGCTGCTGCACCCGCCACGCTGGCGTCCCGCCGCGTCGTCAAGGGACCTTCGGTAAGAAAGGCGCGCTTGAGGGCCTTCAGCGCGCTGCCTGGTCATGGCGTCGGCGGGCAGTGCGGATCTCGGCGTCGGCGACCTTGTCG
>WNFL01072488.1_pt1 | contig 18054 bp, 12 predicted proteins | sample 5400361 | NCBI WGS metagenome assembly WNFL01 (sample SAMN13153351, study PRJNA577476) | soil metagenome | isolation source: 40 cm soil on Douglas fir-dominated hillslope | place: USA:California | collected 2013-09-17 | reverse complement strand
CCGGCAAGGTCGCGCGGCATGGACTCACCGCCGCATAATGCTTTTAAATTGCGATTGCCGGCCCACCCGCTTTCCAATAGCAGGCGCCAAACCGCCGGCGTCGCCTGAAGCACAGAAATCCGATGAGCATCAATCGACGCGGCCAGCCGCTGGCCGTCCAGCACATCGGCCTGTGCGGCAATGACCACGTGAGCTCCAGTGGACAGTGGCAGCCATAATTCAAGGCCGGCGATGTCGAACGACCACGTGGTCACCGCGAGGATAACATCGGTTGAAGTCAGGCCCGGCTCGCGCCGCATCGCGTCAAGAAAGCTGACCACATTGCGATGCGCCACCTCAACCCCCTTCGGCTGCCCGGTGGAGCCGGAGGTGTAGATCACATACGCCAGATCGTCCGGCTGCACACGGACATCTGGCGGCTCGGCGGATGGGTCGGCCAAATCCGTCGGCAATTCGTCGAGCAGAACCAGTGTAACGCCGGCTTCCTTTACGAGGTGTGCATAGCGGCCGAGTGTAATGGCGCAAGAAACTCCCGCATCCTTGACGATATATTGAAGCCGCTTCGGGGGATGAGTTGGATCGAGCGGGACATAGGCGGCTCCCGCTTTCCAAATCGCCGCCAAGGCGACGGGCACGTCGACCGTCCGATCGAGACATACAGCCACCAAGTCACCGGGCCCAACGCCCCGCTCCCGAAGCAAATGCGCCAGGCGGTTCGCCATCCCGTCAAACTCCCCGTAGCTCAGGGTGACCTCTTCCGCAGTGACTGCCGGAGCATCCGGCATCGCCCGTGCTGTGAACTCCAGCATCTGGTGGACACAGCACCCGCGATCATGCTCGAAATCGGTGGCATTCCAATCTTCAAGAATTAATTGTTCATCCTCAGGCGTTAGTAGCGACAGGTCGTCGATCCGAAAGAACGGATCGGCGGCGGCCGCGACGAGCACGCGCCTAAAATGCTCGAGCAGCCGCACAATGGTCGTCTCGTCGAACAGGTCGGTACTGTATTCGCATAATGCGCCGAGCTGGTTTTCATGTTCGCCGACCTCGACGAAGGCAAGCTCGAGCGTGATGTCGAATCGCGCCGCGTTGGTATAGGAATCGACCATCTTGAAACTGAGGCCGGCCGGTGTCTCCCACTGCATTGGATATGATAATAGCGTGAAGAGCACCTGAAAGATGGGGGCATGGCTAGTGCTACGCTCAGGATTCAGTCCCTCCACAAGAAGATCGAAGGGCAGCAAACGATGGTCGAAGGCCGACAATGTCGTTTGTTTGGCTTGCTCCAGGAGGTCAACGAAACGCGGGTTGCCGCCGAGCCTGCCGCGCAACACAATGTTATTGACCAGGCAGCCCATCACTCCCTCGAAGACCGGCAGATCGCGGTTTGCGACAGGTGAGCCGACCACGATGTCATNNGATGCAGCAGGACCTGCCATGCCGTGAGCAGAATCATGAACAAGGTAGCCGAGCGGTCCCGACTACGGGCTTTAAGGCCATCAACGGTCGACGCTTCAATATACTGCATAATACGGCCACCGCGGAACGACTGCACTGCGGGACGGGGCCGATCCGTCGGCAACTGTAGCAGCGCGGGTGCGCCTTCGAGTTGCTTCCTCCAATAGGCAATGTGTCCGGCCAAGTGACCCGAGCGCAATTGCTCGTGCTCCCAGTTGGCGTAGTCAACATACTGGATGGGTAGGTCCGGCAGTTTCGGGATGCGTCCGCTCGCGCCCGCCTCGTAGAATTCGCAGATTTCCTTAAATGCAATTGCCACGGACCAGCCGTCGGCGACAATGTGGTGAACGCTGATGACCAAAACGTGGTCATCCGGCGCGAGGCGAATAACAAGGGTCCGTGCCAGCGGTCCACGAGCCAGGTCGAAGGGCTTCGGCATCCATGCGGCCGCGACGCGATGCGCTTCGGTCTCGCGTGCCTCGAGGGGGGTATCCGTAAGATCTGCGACTTCCAGCGCCGATTCTGACGGCTCCAATATCTCGACCCAGGGGCTTCCGTCACGCTGACCGATCCGCGTGCGAAGGGATTCGTGCCGGGCGAATAGCTGATTGATGGCGCTCTGCAGAAATTCGAAGTTCAACGGGCCACGAATTCGAACTCCGTTCCCGATGTTATAATGTGAACGACCGGGCTCTAACTGATCCAGAAACCAGAACAGCCGCTGGGCCGCCGAAACAGGCAGAGTGCCAGTGCGGGAGACCGCGCGAATGCCAACAGAGTTGGAGTGGTCTTGGCGAGGAGAAGCCGACTGGAGTGCCGCGATGATCTCGTCTCGTCTCGCGGTCAGGAGAGCCTTGAGCTCCTCGTCTATGGCTCCCTTCGGTGCGCTGATGCGAAGCCGGTCCCCATCAAGCGTCAACCGAACATCGGAACTTCGGAGCCGGTCGAGTAGCGCCGAAATGGGTTGGCTGATCGAGGCCGCATCACTTCCGACGAGACGCGCCGACCCTATCACGAATTCCGGGTCGCTGGTCACCATGTCGACGAGACTCACATAGTCGGCGGCGAATTTGCGAACCGTCGGTTCCTCGAACAAATCAGTGCTATACTTCAGAGTAGCACGGAATGCGCCCGCGCGTTCCACGATCTGCAAGGTCAGATCAAACTGCCCTTCCTGCTGATTGAACGGATATGCGCTGAGCTGCAATCCACCGAGTTCAACGACGTCTCCGTCTTCATCCGCATAGAGAAGTTGCTCGATTTCCCTATGTTTATGGAATCGCTGCAAGACGAAGAAGCAGTCGAATAGTGGCGACCGGCTCGGATCGCGCTCAGGCTGGAGGCGCTGCACCATGAGAGAAAACGGGAATTCTTGTGCATCGATTCCCTCGCGCACGGTCTGGTGCAATTGCCGGACCAGTTCACTGAATTTCATACCCGCCGCCAAGAACGCGCGCAGGGGCAAGGGATTAATGAAGTCGCCAAGTATACGCAGGAATTGCGACTTCTTGCGAGCCAGTGCCGGCGTGCCGACGATAATGTCCTCAGCACCGGTAAGTCTGAAGAGCAAGGTGTGGAAACACGCCAGGAGGATGACGAAAGGCGTCGTCGCTTCTCGACGTGCAAGCTGCTTGGTCCGCTCGGTAATCGCTGGTTCGAGCAAAAATCGTACCGATGCGCCTTCGTAGGTTCTTGTTGCGGGGCGGGGCCTATCCGTCGGCAAATTGAGTGGCGTTCGCGGAGCGGCAATTGCCCGCTGCCAATAAGCCCACAGCCGGTCGCCTTCCGGCCCGGCAAGCATGGCCGATTGCCAAGCGCAGTAATCGGAATAATCCAATGAAGGCTTGCTTAAGTCAGCGGCACGGCCTCCAGCCGCCCCTTCGTACAATTTGAATAATTCGTGGATAAGAATCACACCGGACCAGCCGTCGATGGCGATATGGTGAGGGGTTACGAGCAGGACGTGATCGGCATCGTTTCGCGCGAGCAAGGACACTCGAAACACTGACCCGCGCGCGAGGTCAAACGGCCGACGATGCTCGGCATTGACGATAGCATCTAGTTCCTCATTCGTCTTGGGTGAAATGTATTTGACCTCGAAAACGTCGGTGCCTAGTCCGACAATCTTCTGGCACATCACACCATCGACGAAGCCGTAGCCGGTCCGCAATATCTCATGCCTATCCACCAATGCCTGAACCGCCGCTTTAAGGGCCTCGACATTCACCTTGCTATGAACTCGCACAACGAAGGAGACGTTGTGCACCGAAGATTCTGGTGCGTGCTGATGAATGAACCAAATCGCCTGCTGGCCGTATGAAAGTTCACAGGTCTTTACCTGCGCGGCCGCTCGCGCGCGCAGGTATGCCAGAATGTCCACAGAGTTGGCCGCAATTCTAGAAGTCTGCTCCTCAGAAGCAGTCCCCTCGACGGCTCGGAAGCGCAACCACTCGCCTTCGAACCACAATTGGACGCCCTGCTCCGTCAGGTCTCGCACGAGTTCAGCAATATCCAAGGCAGTTCCTCATTTTTCGGCATCAGCCGCCGCGTCGGCTTGCCGTCGTTCTCCCTGCAACGCCCCCTCGCCGCGATGCATCACCTCGTCAAGAATGCAAAGCTCAATTACTACGATGCCACCCGGGGACTGGGATGTTCGTCGCTACGCCTTTGGCAACGGCGCGCAACGCTAAGGCGCCCTGGCTTGCCAGCCTCAACATGCCAAAAGCCCATTGTGGCGAATAACCCTTGCAACGTAGTTCACATTAAGTCGCTGTGTAAAGTAGCCGCACTTTAGATGTTGAGGACGGACGGCGCCTGAATAGCTGGAACTCAGCCGTACCCAAACTACGGGAACAGTTAACCACGCGCTAATATCGTTAATAGACATCGGGGAACGACGCGCCCAGCCCTAGGCGAAGCAGGATGCAAAAGGCATAAAAGACCAATCAGTTTCGGATCGGCCCGGCCGAGGCAATGCAGATGCATGCCTCTCATCGTGCGAACGCATAGTACCCGGACTCTAGCGACCGGAAGAGGTCGCATTGTACATGGTTGACGATTGGATCGATGAAGTGTCGAGTGCTATTCCATGGAGTATAATTGGGCTTCGGCGGCTCGGATCCGGCCGATCCATTTCCGAGGTCAGGGGGAGTTCTCGAAGAAATGCGACAACGCCTGATCATCGAATTCGATCGCGCCGATGCCCACTATTGGCGTGATCTGTGGCGATACCGCGAACTCTTCGGCGTGTTGGTTTGGCGCGACTTGTCCGTGCGCTACAAGGAAACGGTCTTTGGAGTGTTGTGGGCGTTGGTGCGACCGTTCCTGACAATGCTGGTCTTGACCATCATATTCGGACGATTGGCCAAGCTTCCGTCCGATGGCAACGTTCCGTATCCGCTGATGGTATTTGTCGGAATGATTCTGTGGAGCTTATTTTCAGCCAGTTGGGCCGAAGCAGGAAGCAGCCTCGTCAGAGACGCAAGTCTGATAACAAAGGTGTACTTTCCAAGACTGATCGTGCCAGCGGCATCGATGGCTGTGAACTTTGTCGACTTTCTGATTAGCTTCGCTATGGTCGTGATTTTGATGTGCTGGTATCGTTTCGTACCTGGCTGGCAGATCACTTTATTGCCACTCTTCATGGTGCTCGCGTTTGTCGCAAACCTTGGGCCTGGCCTCTGGATTGCCGCACTGAATGTCAGATACCGGGATTTCCGGTATATCGTCCCGTTCATTGTCCAGCTTGGGCTATACATTTCGCCGGTTGGGTTCAGTTCGAACATTATTCCCGACGAATGGCGCTGGCTCTACTCCTTGAATCCGGTCGTGGGTATCATCGACGGATTTCGCTGGTGCATCCTTGGCGGCCAAGGGGGATTGTACGGTCCGGGGTTCTGCTGGAGCCTCGGGGCCACCGCGTTTTTCCTGTGGCTGGGCATTCGCCAATTCAGGAAGGTCGAAAAGCGTTTCGCCGACCTTTTGTAAAGTCCATCAGGAACCCCATGCCCGAAACAATCGTCTCCGTGCAAAATCTGTCTAAGCAATATCTAATTGGCCATCGATCCGATCGGGCCAGGCAATATGCCTCCCTTTGGGATGCGACTAATCTTCGTCTGGTGATTCGACAAGGAATAGGGAATTTTGTCCGCAGATCCGCTCGCTTGCTCCGCGGCGACCAACTGGTGCATGGCGACGAGATCCAGGAGTTTTGGGCACTCAAGGATGTCAGCTTTGACGTCGCGCGCGGCGAGGTTTTAGGAATCATTGGTCGAAATGGTGCAGGTAAGAGCACACTACTGAAGATCCTGAGCCGAATTACCGAGCCGAGCGGCGGCCGCGTGATCCTCGATGGGCGTGTCGCAAGCCTGCTGGAAATCGGAACGGGATTTCATCCTGAACTCTCCGGTCGCGAAAACATATTTCTAAATGGCGCTATTCTCGGGATGTCGCGCGTTGAAATCCGCAAAAAGTTCGACGAAATCGTCGATTTTGCCCAGATCGCCGGATTTATCGACACCCCAGTCAAGAGATTTTCGTCCGGCATGTATGTACGGCTTGCATTTGCCGTTGCCGCGCATCTCGAACCAGACGTTCTGATTATTGATGAAGTGCTGGCTGTGGGCGACGCAGAGTTTCAGAATAAGTGCCTCGGCAAAATACGTGACGTAAGCATCGGAGGCCGCACGGTATTGGTCGTCAGCCACAACATGTCTGCAATCCGCAATTTGACCTCCCGATGCCTCGTCATGTCCGGCGGAACGGTGGTTTTCGATGGCAGTCCCACCGACGCCATACGAAAATACACGGAGGTTCTCGACCAACCAACGAAGGCTGAGCAGTCATTTGGAGAGGGAGCCCACACCGCGATTAGATCAGCATCTCTGGTTGATGAAAATGGTGCACCGACCACCAACTACATCGCAGGCGAGCCCTTCCGGCTAGATTTGGTTGTATCGACCGATGGAGGGCCAGCATATTCTGTCGACATAGTTCTTGCCAATGCGGATCGCCAACGGCTGGCATTAGGGTCTCTGCAAGCATTTCATGGAGTTACATTACCGAGAGAGGCGGCGTACCGGACCCTCCTGGAAATTGAACCGCTTTGGCTCGCCTCCGGCGACTACTCTTTGGATATCGCGACCTCAATCGCCAATTCGGATTTCGATCACCATGTGGAAGAGGCTGTTTCCTTTCAGGTCTTGAGCTGCAATCCCGGTGACCAATCGTGGGACTTCAAGCAGAGCTACGGGCTCGGTTCGTTCGCCCTACGGCATCGGCGGGCGCCCTCGTTTGAGCTGACGCGATGACGGCCACCCCAAGTTGTGCTTACGTAGGCTGGCGACTGATCTCGAGTGATGGTCGACCGCGTGGATCGAATCCAGGTTATCGAAACTACCTCGATCGCGCTTCGATTTCGATAAAGTAGTGCATTCCAGGGCATACTTGAAATGGTAGAGCACTTGATCTTTCGTCTTCGGCAGCGAGACGTACTGCTCAGATTGGAGAATGAGCGGCTCGTATGCGATGCCCCACAGGGAGTGATGACCCCCGATCTGATCGATCAAGTCCGACAGAACAAAGAGGCGATCGTCGAGTTCCTGAAGCGGGAGCGCGACCCGAATGTCTCGACAGTCAGTATTCCTAAGGCAGCCAGAGGCATCGAAATTCCGCTGTCGTTTTCGCAAGAGAGTTTATGGTTCTTGGAACAACTAACTCCCGGAACTTCGGCCTACAATATTCCGTTGAGGATACGAGTTGCCACCAGGGTTGACAGGGCCATCCTGCAGCGAAGCCTCGACGAGATCGTGCGCCGGCATGAAGCCCTACGGACGCAATTCCGCATCGTCCGCGGATCACCGGCCCAGGTAATAGGCCCGCCGTGTATCGTGCCGCTCACCTTCATCGACCTTTCGACCGAATCGGCCGAGCTGCGCCCGGGACGGGTAGAGCATTGGTGTGTGAAAGAAGCCACGAGGGCATTCCGGATCGATCAGGATTTATTGCTACGGGCAACGTTGTTGCGGCTGCACACGGAAGAGCATGTGTTGTTGCTGACGATGCATCATATAGTAGCCGATGCTTCGTCTGTTGACCTGATTTTGTACGAACTCTTCGTCATCTATCGAGCATTTGCGGCGGAAATGCCCTCTCCATTGCGGGAACTACGCATTCAATATGCGGATTTTGCAGTGTGGCAACGAAGTTACGTCAGTGGTGAAGTGATCAATCGACAGCTGACGTACTGGAAGCGCCAGATGGCGAACGCACCACCGGTTCTGGAACTGCCGATCGATTGGCCCAGACGCGCGGTACAGTCATCTAAAGGTTCAGTAGAGGCAGTCGTGATCTCGAACGAGTTGACGACGCGTTTGAAATTGCTTGGTCAGAGGGAGAGCGCTAGCCTTTTCATGACGCTGCTGGCGGCCTTTCAGGTTCTGCTATTCCGATGTTCCGGACAATCGGATGTGGTGGTGGGTTCGGCAGTCTCCGGCCGCAAATTGCTCGAGCTCGAAAGTGTCGTTGGTCTATTTGTCAACGCCCTGCCTCTACGCATTGATCTGTCCGGCAATCCACCCTTTCAGCGCGTGCTTTCGCAGGTTCGGGAGATGGTCCTCGAGGCGCACCAGAATCAGGATATTCCCTTTGAAACATTGGTGAAGGAACTGCGGCCGCCGCGCGATCTAGGCCGCAACCCGCTGTTTCAGGTCTTTTTTTCCTTTCGAAGCAGGGTCGGCGGGGATACGACCGCCGGTATAAGCAGCGAGATCATTTCCAGCGAAACCGCAAAGTTCGACCTCTCGCTCTCCGTGGAGGAATTCTCTCACGGTATGAAAGCCGAGATCGAGTACTGCGCGGACCTGTTCCGTCGTGAACGGGTGATTGATGTCCTCAAGCGGCTGACACTGCTTCTTGAGAGCATTACAGAGGCGCCCGAAATGGGGGTCGATGATTTGCCGTTGATCGACGACCTTGATCGGCAACGCGCACTTGCTGGACCCGACCAGACCGACGCCGAGTACGACTTAAGCCGCTTTGTGGATGAGGTGATACTGGAAGGGGCCAAACTCAGCCCGGAACAAGAGGCGGTGAGATTTGGACCGGAGGCGTTGAGCTATAAGGAGCTTAGCGATCGCGTTGAAGCGGTTGCCCTTCATCTTTGCGGCTTGGGGGTTCGGTCGGAAGATGTCGTCGGGCTTTGTGTTGAGCGATCCCTGGACCTCGTGGTCGGTTTGCTCGGAATTCTTAAATCTGGCGCAGCTTTCCTCCCCCTGGATCCTGATTTCCCCAAGGAACGGCTCGCCTACATGGTGAAGGATTCTTGCCCGGCGGCGAACGCGGATGTGCCTGGATGACCTGCCGCGATTGCGACGGGAGAGTGGACGCGGCAGCGCGCCAGAAAGACAAAGGCGCCCCACGGACTTGGCGTATGTCATTTATACCTCGGGTTCGACCGGCTCTCCGAAGGGGGTAGAGGTTTCTCATCGATCGCTGATGAATTTTCTCTACGCTATGCGGCAACAACTTGGTGTGACGTCTAACGATGCCGTGTTGGCCGTGACAACCATTTCCTTCGATATTGCTATCCTGGAGTTGCTTCTGCCGCTCGTCTGCCGTGGTCGAGTGGTGCTTGCCAGCCGGGAGCAGGCGGCTAATGCAGCGGAACTAATTCTGCTGCTTCGGGAACAGAAAATTTCGGTGATGCAAGCAACACCGACGACTTGGCGTCTGTTGTTGGCGTCGCAGTGGACAGGAAACGTCGACTTGAAGATCTTATGCGGCGGTGAGGCATGGTCGGAGGACTTGGCTGCCGCGTTGCTCGCACGATGTAGTTCGCTCTGGAACATGTATGGACCGACAGAGACCACCATCTGGTCCGCGGCCCGGCGGATAGAGCCGGGGGACCGGGTGCTCATCGGTCGGCCGATTGCGGACACGCAGTTCTATGTGCTGGGACCTAATAGTGAGCCTCAACCGATGGATATGCCCGGAGAGCTTTACATTGGCGGAGCTGGGGTGGCGCGAGGGTACCGTGGGCGGCCGGACCTGACCGCGGAGAAATTCGTCGCCAATCCGTTCGGTCGGTACGGGCAGGATCGATTGTATAAAACGGGTGACCGCGTACGTCGTCTCCCTAGTGGCGATATTGAATTTTTGGGGCGTCTGGACGATCAGGTCAAGATACGAGGCTTTCGGATCGAGCTTGACGAGATCGCAACGGTTCTGCGTTCACATGTTGGCGTCGTCGACGCAATCGTTGTGGTGCACGGAAATGAGCACCTAGACAAGCGCTTGGTTGCTTATTGCACGGGCTCCGCGGGTGAGCGCCCGGATGACGATGACCTACGATTATTTTCGAGAAGCAAATTGCCAAATTATATGGTGCCTTCGTCCTTCGAATTCCTTGAGCGTTTTCCAGTGACGCCGAGTGGGAAGATCGATCGCAAAGGGTTGGAACGCAGAGCGCCATCGGCGGGCTCAGCGCACAAATTGAGTATCCCGCCCCGGACCAGTACGGAGAGGATGATTGCCGAAACATGGGAGAAATTTCTGGGAGTGAAGGGACTCGGAATTTCCGATGACTTCTTTGATCTGGGTGCCCACTCTTTGATGGTGGTTCAAGTTATTCACGAGTTGAATTCATCCTTCGGCTTTCGGCTGGGGGTTTCGCAGCTATTCGAAAGTCCCACCGTCGAGAAATTAGCTGCGATCGTGGAAAACCAGCAGCGCGGAGATCGCCGCAGCCCCGGGGTCATTCAATTGCGACAGGGTGGTGCAGATGTGCCGATTTACTTCATCTATGCAGGGCCGGCCGAACTCGCGCTCGCACGTTCGATAGGTGGAGATCATCCGGTGTTCGGAATCGAGGTGCCGTGGTCTCTCGAATGGAGGGAGGCCGTCGCGGAAAATCAAACGGCGCGGTTTCCGGGGATGGACGAAATCGTCAACATATTCGTCGGCGAGCTTCGGAGTCACCTCGGTTCAGGGATCTGTGTGCTCGCAGGATACTCTTTTGCGGGGCTGCTGGCATTCGAGGTGGCACGTCAACATCTGGCAAAAGGAGGGAGAGTTGAGGCAGTCATCGTCATCGACAAATGGCTGCCTTATCCATCGACCATCGCTGCGGCTTGGAAGAACTTAAGGGACTGTTGGACCTGGAATTGGAATGAAGGGATAGTGCGAGCTCTTGAAAAACGCGTAACTCGATCCGGTTTGGTCATCTGGTGGGCGATCGAAGTGCTCGCGAAGCGGCTGGGATCATCTCTGTGGCTTCGGCCGAACGACTTGACAGCTTTCTTGGACGAAGAGGGAATTCCGTTACGCTGGTATCTTATCGAGCGGCTGTACACTGAAATTGAGCGCAACTAAGAAGGTCGAGAGACTAGCTCCTCCAATGGGACGTGTGAGCAATTTTCTGGGTTTTTCTGAACCAAGTTTGCTGTCGCTGTCGGGTGCAAATCCAAATCCGGCGCTAAGGATGTTCGATGCCCCGCCCTGGAGCATCGTCGAAACTTATGAACGAGACCTTAGGTACGACCAATCCAGCGGTCGCGCTTCCTTCTGCGGGCAACCCAAATAATCCCAACGCTGCAAGCAGCGTATGCCGGCGCGATGGCGAATAGAATTCCCAAGCCAATCGCAATCGACAAGTGTTTCATGGCGGCTTTAGCGCGCAGCGGCCCCCTTCTGGAACTTAAGGGCGCAGCAAACGAACCTTCTGAAAGGGGATGGATTTTCAACCAAAATCAGGGGATACGTGAGCTCACGATTGATGCTCGATGACTAAGAGTTCGTCCCCTCCCCCTGGTGGAAGGTTCTCCGCGTCGATCCAAAGACATCGGACCGTCGACGTTTAGAGTTTGGGTCGAACGCTGACGAGACGCTCGCCAGGCGGTTGAATTCAGGCGCCGTGTCGGGTGGTCGCTTTTATTATGGCTGGATATTGGCCCGCCGCGAGCAGTTGGCTATTACATAGGCATGTTCCAGAAAATTATCGCCGTCGCCGCTTGGGCCTGCTTCATCTTCATTGCTTTTGCAACGCTGTCATCACTCCCGATGAGACCGGAATTGACGAGCAATGAGACGAATATGATCGTCTTCATAGAACGGTTTGGCGCATACGGTCTGCTGGGATGTTTATTCCGCTTGGCGTACCCTCGCCGCCTCGCGTTCGTGTGCATTCTCGTCCTCGGTAGCGCCGTCCTTCTTGAGTTGCTGCAGATAGTCGTTCCGGACCGCGACGCCCGTATTTTGGATGCTCTGGAAAAATTAGCAGGCGGAGCTGTGGGCATTTTGATTGCCGATGTGCTGGCTTTTCGCGGCCGTCGGTATTGAAAGATTTAGTTTGAGTTGCCGTTTGGCCCACCGGCGTAAACCTGCGGGTATCCGCCTCCCGTTTAATCAGCCCGCCCTCATTCCAAGTCGCATCGCGTCGGCGTCGACCGCGAGGCATGGCCGAACCATCATCTACCGAATCAACACAAACCACGCAAACCGCTCGGGTCAGAAAGAAAGCCAATCAGCTCTTCAATCTCTTCGCTATCTAGCGTCTAACGTCGGGCATGCGGCGATCCATGCACGCCTCGTTAGCGATCTAGAACTGGCGCGACCGCCGAACTATATGAAGGATGCCTTCTTGGACCACAACGCTCTCTTCCCCTTTGAGCGGTACGTCTCCGGACTCATGCCAGCAGACCGTGCTCAAAGGAATCGAATAGGCCCATCAACCGAGATGGTGGACGTTCTGAAGACCGTAAACCGGTGTGGGAATGCCTTCCATTCGCGCTTTCAACTGGAGGGACAGAAACTGCGAGTAGTGGCGTGACTGGTGCAGGTTACCGCCATGGAACCAAAGCGCCTCCTGTTGTGTCGGCTTCCACATGTTTCGCTGCTCGCCTTCCCATGGGCCCGGGTCTTTGGTCGTATTCGAGCCTAGTCCCCAGACCTTGCCTACCTTGTTACCGACCTCCCTGGAAATCAGGTCCGCGGCCCAGCCGTTCATCGAACCGTAGCCGGTGGCGTAAACGACAAGATCGGCCGGCAGTTCGGTCCCGTCGCTCAAGACGACGGAATGTTCCGTGAGCTTTTTGACATCGACGCCGCTCTTCAGTTTGATGCTGCCATTGGCAATCAGTTCCGAAGCGCCAACATCGATGTAGTATCCGGACCCGCGCCGTAGGTATTTCATGAACAGACCAGAGTCATCGTCACCATAATCGAGCAGGAAGCCTGCCTTCTCGAGACGCTTGTAGAAATCGGCGTCGCGTTCCCTGATCGCGTTGTAAACCGGGATCTGGAACTCGTGCAGAATCTGGTACGGTAGTGAAGCAAAGATCAGTTCGGCTTTAGCCGTCGTCATCCCAGCTTGAACCGCCTGTTCGGAGTAAAGCGAGGCCAATCCGAGCTCCATCAACGAGTCCGATTTCACAATATGGGTTGTTGAGCGCTGTGCCATAGTGACATCCGCGCCAGCTTCCCAAAGCGCCGCACAAATGTCGTGGGCAGAATTGTTCGAACCGATCACCACGGCTTTCTTGTTTTTGTATTTGTCCGGCCCTGGATGCTGCGACGAATGGTGCTGATCACCCTTGAATATATCCATGCCTTCGAATTTCGGCATATTGGCCTTGGCTGACATTCCTGTCGCAAGCACGAGCTGTTTTGGTTTGAGAACGATCTCCTTGCCGTCGCGCTCCACAACAACGGTCCACTCGTGGTTCTTCTCGTCGTAGGATGCCTTCTTGCATTCCGTCGAGCCCCAGTAGTTGAGCTCCATCACCTTTGTATACATTTCGAGCCAGTCGCCGATTTTGTCCTTCGGTGAGAAGACCGGCCAGTTTCTGGGAAATGGCAGATAGGGCAGATGATCATACCAAACCGGATCGTGCAGGCAGAGTGACTTGTAACGCTTGCGCCAGCTGTCGCCGGGCCGTTCATTTTTTTCAATGATGATCGTTGGCACGTTGAGTTGGCGCAGCCGGGCCCCAAGCGCTATGCCGCCCTGACCGCCGCCGATGATGACGCAATAGGGCTGACGCGAGTGGCCGAGTTCAGATGCTTCCGCCTCGCGTTCTTCCTTCCACGTTTTTCGATTGCGTTCGGCGCCGTGTTTCGCTCCCATCGGACGGTCGAAGCCAAGCGGTTCTTCGTGCCCCTTGAGTTCGCTCATGGTCGTCAGCAAGGTCCATATCCGGCCGTCCTTCAGACGGATGTGGCCAAAGCCGCGGGCGACCTCGGTTTCGAATTGTATCCAGCTCTCCGTAATTCCATCGGCCTCAGAAGCGTCCTCGCCGTCGGCAATTTTCCAATTCGACGGCTTCGTATCGGCGAGTCGCGCCTTGAGCACTTCGCGAACCTGTTCCTTACCCTCCATCGTCTTGATGTTCCAGGTGAAGGTCACGAGATCGCGCCAGTAGCACTCCGCCTGAAAGAGATCAGCGGCGTGCTCCACCTCGCCAGCGGACAGCGCCTTGTCGAGCGCGTTGAGCAAATCAGACACTTTTCCGTTTGGGGCTTTGTCGAGCAAGATGATGTCCTCCCTGGTGCCGATAGCGAGAGCCTGCGCTCTTTTCTTCGTTCCGGCGAGCTGAAGCCGAGGCACCGACGAAAGCCAAGAGCTCGCGCGGTGTCATTCGATCTTCCAGAATGCATTTAAATTCTAGCACTTTGCGGCGAAGAGGCGAGCCAGAAACGGCACAATTGGGCTGAAATACGGGCTAGGCCCAATGTCCGCGAAGGGTCCAATCGCGTCAGTTTGACGATGTCCGCGGCGCGATCTTTCACGTGATCGGTAGCAGCCGACTCCTGATCTCAGTTGCTGAAATCGCCTCAAGGGGCCGATCCAGATCAATCCGTTCGACCTGATATCCCACATCCCGTCCATAGTAGACATGTGAAATATTCGGCAACTTCAAAACCGTGAACCGCCCTTCAAACTCACGCAACCCATGTTCGATGCGGGCGCGCACGTATTCGAAGCCGAATGGATTTTTGTCATCAACGCCCGCGGTGTCCCGGACGGCGATACAAACCTGCCCCACGCGGCGGAGACCTTCCACGATCAACGCCTTATGGCCCTCATGGAACGGTTGATATCGACCAACAAACAGAGCCGTCGGCTTTTGCGCATCAAAAATTGGCCGAATGCATCGTGCAATTTGTTCGGCCCAATAATCCACAGTATTCTCAGCCGGTATCCTGAGATCAAAACGGTCCGGAGGCGAGAACAACCGATTGGTATCTTCAAACCTACTCACCTTGATCCGGTCGACCCAAACAACGAAGGCATTGCCGCCCTTCATGAAGGCTGTTCGGGTTTCTGGTGTCGGGCAGATAAAATCAGCGATGGTAAAGCCGCCTGTCTTGACGACTTGGTCGCACAGCCAACCCATCCGTATCGCATGTTCGATTCGGTCCGCTTCGGAAAATCCAAGGTCCTTGTTAATGTTGTGACGAACCTCATCGGCGTTGAAGTGGACGGCATTTAACCGCGGCGCCAAGGCCTCGGCGAGCGACGTCTTCCCGGATCCCGGCAGCCCCATGATCAATATCTTGCGGTACATGATGGACCTTTGCGAATAGAATGCGTTGTATTGGTTTCTTATTGGAATTCGTGACAGGAACAGATATCTGCTGCAACCCATAGAACATCCTGCTCATCACCATCATGGACGAAGCCGACGAGGGACTTGTATTCTTCGAAGCCGACGCCTCCTCCCGCAAACGAGATTTGCTGATGGCAGAATGCAATGTGAAGCTTCATCACCAAAGCTTCGCGCACCTTCCCTCGCGAAAGTGCGGTCCCAAGACGATATTGTGCGACGGAAACGATACCCCCGCGTTTTGCGTTCGGCCCCGACCTTAAGAGGGGTGAGGTCTTTTCGAGTGTCGTGGTGCGCACATCACTCGGCATCGCCGCGTCTCGAACTGCGGGGTGTGAGAAGCATAAGTGGGATCCTCAACTTTACTCTTCGGCGGAGGATCATTGCGATGAGCTGATGGCGTCCCAATTGATGGACTGGATCGACGCCACTCANACACACAATTTCGCTCTAGCTTCGAAAACTCTCACGTTAGCCTCGAAAAATTTACTCGACGGCGCATCCACAGCGTTGTTTGATGTAGCAAACACTGCGAGACATAAGGGAGGCTGCCGATGGCGACCACACGGCGTGAACTTGTTGGTGCAGGAGCCTCGGTGGCTTTAGGCTTATTCCCATGGGGCAATAGCACGTCCGTATTCGCCCAGACATCACCGGCAGGTGCAGCTGCAACATCACAAACCTGGGACGAAGGCGACCTCGCTCATATCTTGCCGACAAGCAGTCACGACCGGATCTTGATTAAGGCGTCATTTAAGAAGCCTTTAGACGCCGCGCCAATTCTTCAAGTCGGCGATCAACGCATATCAGCCGTTCGATCAGATACCCGCGGATCATTTTGGCAATTCCATGCTGGCGGTCTGAAGCCGGGGACATCGTACGAACTGTCGCTGACATCATCTGACGGCCGCGGCCTGTGCCAGCCTTGGAAGTTGTCAACTATGCCGGGGCCAGATGAATTGCCGCAGAAGCTCCGTCTTCTGATTTATTCGTGCGCCGGTGGGCACGACCTTTTCAGCGCTGCTCAAAAGGGTTTTGGGTTCCTCCCCGCCGCCGTCCGCCAGAGGTTGCTCCGACGCGGCCTTTCTTTTGCGCCTGACGCGCTGATTGCAAATGGGGATCACGTCTATTGGGACCTTCTTGCACCGAGAGCTGCGCCGAAATTGGGGGCATCCAAGGCTGCGCTCGAATACGCTCGCTTCGATCGAGATGCACCAGTGCTGGGTGGGGCCAACGAGAGTGCATTACTTCGAGCTGCTGGCGAGCAGATTACTCCGTTATATGGCACGCTGTGTCGTTCGACGCCGGTGTTCTTTCTGCAAGACGACCACGATCATTTCGACAATGACGAAGCGACCGATGAGGCCATTACCTTTCCGCCCGACAATTTCATGCTGCAATCCGCACGGGCCACGCAACGCCTTTGGTATCCCGAATTCCTGCCTGATCCGAACAGATCGCCAGGACTTCCAGGATCGGATAATCCAGACCAACCCTCGTATCGTCCGTCTGGCCTGTCCGAGAGCTTTGGCACCTTGCGTTATGGGCGGCTCGCCGAGGTGCTTCTTTATGACGTAAGGCGGACTGTTACACTTGCAGGACCAACAGCGGTGTTTGTCGCTCCCGATGTGGAGGCTTGGCTTAAGGCTCGTGCCGCAGCCAAAGACGTCATCCATCTGGTGAACGTCCCGTCTAACCCGCCGGGTTGGAGCGCCGGTAAATGGGGCGAATGGTACCCCGATCTTTTGGGGCCAGATGGCAAATTGTCTGAGGAGAGACCCAAGCCTTATTGGCAACGCGGCTGGCTCTCGCAGCATGACCGGCTGATGCAGGCGCTTTCGGCAATGCCTGGACGCATCCCACTTGTGGTTAGCGGTGATTTGCATGCGACCGGCGAAGGCCGAATGATGCGAAGCGGTCATCTCAACTTCGCCAATAACCCCGTCATCGCCGTCCTCCCGGGCACCCTAGGGACCAGCAAAGGCGGCTGGGCTTCCGAGTTCCGCGGCGTAGGCCCAAAGCCGCCGCAGCACCTCGATATGCAGGAAACGATCACGCCCATCGAGGAAAATGGCTTTCTCCTAGCGGACTTCACACCGGAAAATATAACCTTGCGCTATTTCAAGTGGAATCAAAAGACGCAACCCGTCAGCGATATCGACACGCTTGAGCCGTTTCACACGACGGAGCTTAAACGCACTTGATGCGCGGGCAGCGGGGTGAGTCTCAGAAATCTCTCCAAACCTGGCACCTTGGTCGAGATGATTGTCGCGCGAAAGACAGAGCTGACCGGGCAACGTCAGGGCGATCTGCTGCGGCTGCCATAGTCAGCACACGACAGCGCCCATCTTCGATTTCGTCAGTCCAAAACAGGCCGGCGCATGACGATGCCGGCCGGCATGCCGCTGAGAGCGCTTCTCGATGGCACAGAGCGCCGCAGCCCGTTAATCCTGACGAACTCCTATGGCCGACCATGGTCGTCCGACGGCTTTCGAACCTCATGGTCCGAGACCTGCGCCCGCGCCGGCGTCAGCGGCCTTACGTTTCACGATCTCAGAGCGTCAGCGGTGGTCTGGCGCTGGCCGAGGCTGCGGTGCCTCAGATTGCAACCTTCACCGGCCACAGCCTCAAGGACGTCGAGGCGATCCTCGATGCCCATTATCTCGGTCGTGACATTTCAGCTCGCTGAAGCGGCGGTCCTGAAGCTCGAAAAGAGAACAAAACTGTAAGACGGCCTGTAAAATGCCGCTGGTGCTCGCCTGGGTTCAGTCGCCAAGTGCTTGATTTCGATGGTGGGCGCACCAGGGCTCGAACCTGGGACCCGATGATTAAGAGTCAGCCACGGATTGAGAACAATCAATAACTTGCCGGTCGCATCCCGGGGCTTATCCGGCCGAAAATGGGCATCCGTCGCACGATGATAGTCCTTCGTTGCACCGTTTGTGTTTCGGCTTACAATGTTGACCCCAATCGCCGCCCAACATTGACCTAGGAC
>WNFL01051579.1_pt3 | contig 18056 bp, 19 predicted proteins | sample 5400361 | NCBI WGS metagenome assembly WNFL01 (sample SAMN13153351, study PRJNA577476) | soil metagenome | isolation source: 40 cm soil on Douglas fir-dominated hillslope | place: USA:California | collected 2013-09-17 | reverse complement strand
TCTGTGCTGACGGTTGTCCGCCATTCGGAAAAATTGCAGTTGGAAATCGTCCCCGCGGAATCCAATCGGTCTTGAGTCGTCCCGATTGGCTCAGCAGATAGTATCCTGAGGCAACTCGGATCCGGCGTCGTGGGTACGGCGCTTGAGATTTTATTATATCGCGCCAGTTGGAGTGTGTGGCATCGGCTTGTTCCATTTTCTGTGATTTCCCTGGCCTTCCTTGCTTATGGCTTTTACAAGGCCTACAAAGAGAGACGGTGCAAGAGCCAATGATACGGAGCCGATCCAAGATAGCCCTTGCCACCGGGGCAGGGTTGATGCTCTGCCTGATCGTGATTTTCTGGCTGAGACAGTCGCCCGTACCTCCCGTCGTATCAGTAGATCTTCTCGGCCATACCAACCGGGTCGGGCCCCATACCTTCCTCGCCATCAGCAATCGCTCCACGTCGACGATCACGTTGAATCCGCAATGCCTGGTGGAATATGCACCCGCGCAGTCATTGGTTGTGCCACTTCGGTTCGAATCGCGTCGCGTGACCTCGATCGATGCCAACGTGTTTCGCGTGGCAACGCTTGGTCCGGGTGAGGGCTTCGTGCAGGAGTTCTTTGTTTTTCCCGCCGGTTCCAAAAGTGACTGGAAGTTCGTCTACTTTGCCTCACGTAGCTCAACCTGGTTGGAAGCCAGGCGTTTCGCGGAAAACTGGTGGGAGAAGCACATCCGTCATTCGAAGTGGCCCCCCAGGTCGAGAACGTGGCACACCTTCAATAGCGAATGGTTCACCTGCCACCGTAGAATCGGGGATTCGGCCATTTTGAGTGCCAAAAATGTGGAAAACTGCTCAGGCACGTGACACATTGGGAGAGAATCCAGGAGGCAATGGGCAAAGAGATGCGCGGTCCAACAGAGTAGCGGAGCCGCAATCTGCTGTATCGCAGGTTTTTAGCCTGCGCGGCGCGCTCTGTGCTCTGAAAGCCTTATTAATATGCGCGGTGTGCCGATTGCAAATCTTTGCAACAGAGCGTGTGTTGTCGGAGAGTAGTTTGATGTTAACACGGTGCGCCTGCCGCCGATGAAGATTGATGAGGGGCGGCAAAGAGGGCATTCTTTGGTGAGATGTACTGGAAGTCGTTTGCGGCAAAAGATCTGCGCAACGTGGCGGCAAGGAATCCTCTGGCCGTCGCGTTTGGCATTTCGTTAGTGGTGCATGCGCTCCTTTTTGGAGGGTGGCGTCTTGGAAAGAGCCTGGGTTGGTGGGACTATCAGGCCACGTGGCTTTTGAAATTGACAAAAAAACTGCAATCCACTCGGGTTTTAGCCCGTTATGTTCCTCCGGCACCGCAGCCAGAATTGCGAGAAATTCCCCTCATGTTCATGGAAGTTGACCCGACGATTGCCATTTTAGAACCGCCAAAAGACGCAAAGTTCTACGGGGCCAAGAACGCCGAAGCGGCGAATCCGGACCAACGGGAGAAGAATGACCCGAAGGTGGATGGGAAGCAGACGAAAATCGTCAAAGCGGAGGATGTGCCAAAGCCGAAACCGTTCCCACTCCAGCCGTCAGCACCTCCGCAGCCGAAACCGGCGGAACAGGCGCAGCCGAAGAGCGCAGCGCCGGGAGACCTGGCGAAAATTGAAATGAAGCAAACTGCCCAGCAGGAGAAAAAGGAAAGGCCAAGAACGTTGGCCGAGGCCATGGCGAAGAGGAATATGCTGGCCGGTGAAAAAGTGCTGCAAGATGGTGGAACGAAGAAACGAGGGCAGGTTTCATTTAATGTGAAGGCGACGCCGTTTGGGGCGTATGATGCCGCATTTATCGCCGCGGTGCAGCAGCGATGGTACGATTTGCTCGATTCTTCGCAATTCACGCAAAGATCGGGGAAGGTCGTCCTGGAATTTCGCTTAATGTATGATGGACGTATTACCGGTATGAAAGTCAACGGAAACGACGTGGGCGACCTCCTTGGATTGCTGTGCGAGCGGGCGGTGCTCGATCCCGCACCCTATTCACCGTGGCCGGGTGACATGCGCCGAATGATTGGACAGAATTATCGCGAAGTGACGTTTACATTCTATTACAACTGAGCAGCGAGAATCTACCTATGGACATATTCTTCATTATTGCATTGGTGGTCACCTCGATTATTTCGGTGGCATTCATGGTGGAACGCGGGCTGGCGCTGCGCTGGGCGAAAGCAGTTCCGCCTGGTGTCGAGCGGGCGGTGCAGAATTACTCCGGGGCGCGCGATTTGCGCCATCTCCAGCATGTCTGCGAACAGAGCCCGTCGGCCCTGGCCCGGTTGATCCTCTTCGCTTCAGAGCACCTGGATTGGCCGAAGAACGAAACTGTCGACGTCGTGGAAACGCGCGCGCGGCACGAAGTATCGAAATTGGAACGCGGGTTGGTGGTATTGGAAATCATCGTGGGGATTTCGCCGCTGCTCGGATTGGTCGGAACAATTTATGGTTTGATCACGCTCTTTGGGAGCATGGGACAGAATGTCGACAACGCGAAGTTCGCCCAGGGGATCAGCCTTGCCCTGAATGCGACGTTGCTCGGCTTGCTTATTGCGATTCCAACGCTTGTGGCGTGGAGCTACTACAATAAGAAAGTGGAGACTTTGGCCGTTGAGATGGAGAGTTTGTGCGACGAATTCCTCCGCAAGCATTACCGGACGGAGGAAGGGGCGGCTTTGGAAGTAGCGGAAGTGAAGGAGGCTTAAGCGATGCAATTCACGACCCGGAAAAAACATCGCGCGCCGACAGTGATCATTGTGTCATTGATCGACGTGCTGCTGGTCGTGCTGATCTTTTTGATGGTAACGACGACATTTAAGAAAGAGCCGCCGCCCGCCTTGAAAATCAGCCTGCCTGAGTCCAAGCAAGCGAAGGCGGGGGCAAATGATGCAAAACCTTTCGTGGTGACCATCGCGACAAATAGTCCCTATCTCTACCTTGGCGACAGACCAGTAACGCTCGATCGGTTACAGAACGAGATGATTGCAGCGGTGAAAAAGGATCCCCAGGTGAGAGTCGCGATCAGGCCCGACAAATCGTCGCCGATCGGAGAGTTTTTCAAGGTCCTGGATGCGGCGAAGGCAGCCAATGTGGCGCCGGATCGAGTGAGCGCGATCACCGAAAAGCCTGCCCCCAAGTAGCGACCGGACGGGCGGCACGACGCGAGTTTGGCAGCATCCAAGGGCGTGAAATATGCGCGAAGATTTGCCAATTGACGTTCGGCCCGAACGGGAGCAGCGCGGATTTCCCGCGCGCACCGGACAACTGACACCCGCGCTGATCCTGCACGCCTATCGAAGAGGCATTTTCCCGATGGCCATCAATCGGCAGGGGGACATCGGCTGGTTTTCTCCCGATCCCCGGGCAATCATCCCGCTCGATGAACGATTTCATATTCCGCATGGGTTGAAGCGGGCAGCGCGCAAGAATGTTTTTGAGATGACGACTGACCAGGCCTTTGAGGATGTGATCAGGGGTTGCGCGACCGCGCATGGAGACACATGGATATCCGAAGAAATCCTGATCAACTACTGCGAATTGCACCGCCTCGGCTGCGCCCACAGCGTCGAAGTCTGGCAAGACGGAGAACTGGTGGGAGGGCTCTACGGCGTGGCAATCGGGGGAGCGTTTTTTGGCGAGAGTATGTTTCACTACGTAACCGATGCTTCGAAGGTGGCTCTGGTTGCGTTGGTGGAGAGGCTTAGAAATCGTCGATTCGTTCTACTCGACACGCAATGGACCACGGGGCATCTGGAGCAGTTTGGAACGTTTCAAATACGAAAGAGTGAGTACTTGAAGCTGCTCAAAAGCGCGCTCGCGTTGGAACGGACGTTTTAGGCTGCGGTCAGGCCCTTCGTCTGGCCGACTGAAGCCGGGCTCCGAACCTGAAGTTTTCTCGGATAGTTCCCGCTCCGATCGCTCTGCGCTTCCGTCTGCGACTTTGCGTTAACGCGGTTCTCGCTTGTTCGAGAGGCGGCGATAGCTACGATGGCGGGCGGCTATGAGTCGGGCGGCGCGGTTTTCCTATTTTTTTATTTTGGCGGTCATCGTGCTGGCGGGGGCCATACATATGGCTACCCCGCTGGTGACGGTGCTCTTTTCCTATTTTGCGTTGTGCAGGCTCAACTTCAGCAAACAAAAGTGGGTTTCGGTGATCCTGTTCCTGGTGGTGGTTTCCGGAATACTTTATGGGCTTGGGTTCCTGATCAAGAAGGCGTTCGTGGCCTTGCCGAAGATCGCCGGTGAATCGATTCCTCCGATTATTGCCTATGCGCAAAATCATGGAGTGGAGCTTCCTTTTACGGACCTGGACAGCCTAAAGGCTGCTGTCATGGACATAATGAAGGATGAATTTCGTTTTTTGGGAAATTTCGCCCGTGTTGCAACGAAGGAATTCGTGTTCGTGTTGATCGGGATCGTGGTGGCAGTGAGCCTCTTTTTTAATCCGGACATGGAGAAAAGCATCGGCAAACCGAGCGGGCCGAATCTTTTTACCACGGTGACAGATGAGATCAAAAATCGTTTCCGCTTATTCTACGAGAGCTTTGAAACGGTGATGGGCGCACAAATTGTCATTTCGGCGATCAACACACTCCTCACGGCGATATTTGTTTTCGCTATCTCGCTCAAGCACGGGACGGTGGTTATCGGCCTGACCTTCCTTTTCGGGTTGTTGCCGATCGTCGGCAATTTGATCAGTAATTCGATCATTGTGGGGATCGCCTTCACTATTTCGCCACGGGCGGCGATTGCGGCGCTGGTCTTTCTGGTGGCGCTGCACAAGTTCGAGTACTTTTTGAACAGCAAGATCATTGGAGACAGGATCAAGAATCCGGTCTGGTTGACGCTCCTGGCTTTGATTATTGGGGAGCGATTGATGGGGGTACCCGGGATGATTTTGGCACCGGTGATTTTGAACTATATCAAGGTGGAAACCGCCAAACTGCCGCCGCCGAAGCTCGCCGCCGAAGCTTTGTAAAAAAGACTCGTCACGGGCACCCCGCAGATGGCGTTGCCTGAGCAATGGATTGGTTTAGGATGGGAGCATGCGCAGAAGATTGGTCGACAATTTTGAAAGAGCGTCTGGATTAGTGGCCCTGGCTCTCTGTGCCGTCTGTTTTCTGGCGGCAACTCCCCAGAACCGCTGCATCGGAGCGGACGTCGAGGCCGACGCGCTCATGAACAAGGCGCAAACTGCTTACCACAACGGTGACAACGTGGTGGCCCTTGAACTGGCGAACAAAGCCGTGGCGGCCGCCCCGACCAATGCCCAATGCTATTATGTTCGTGGGCATATCCATGCGGCTTTGATTGAACATGCCAAGGCCCTTAGCGATTATGACCGAGCGCTGCAATTGGAGCCTCGCGGCGCGGAACTATACCACTTGCGTGGCTGCGAGCATTTTGCGCTCGGCGAAATCAAGGAATCGATTGCCGATTTCGACAAGTTTTTAAAATTCGTGCCCGAACGCGCGCCCTACCATTGGCAACGCGGGATCTCTTATTACTACGCCGGGCGCTTCGAAGACGGACGCAAGCAATTTGAGCTTCACCAGGCGGTCAATCCGGCTGATGTGGAAAACGCCGTATGGCATTTTCTCTGCGTCGCCCGGTTGGAAGGAGCGGCAAAGGCGCGCGCCTCGCTCATTCCAATCAAAGGCGATCGGCGGGTGCCGATGATGGAGATCTACGAATTGTTTGCGGGAAAAGCCAAGGCAGAAAAAGTGTTTGAGGCCGCAAAGGCGGCTGGTGGGCCACGGACTGGTGACCCGCTCTTCTATGCGAACCTTTATGTGGGGCTTTACTGTGAGGCCACAGGGGATGAGAAGCTTGCGGGAGACTATATCGGCAAGGCGGCAAACGACTTTGAGGCAAAGCATTACATGGGCGATGTGGCCAGAGTGCATGCGGCGCTGCTCAAAAAGCGGGCTGCCAAAGCGGGGTAATAGGAAAGAGCTAACATCTTTCGAGTAACGAAAGGCGGGAGGCGGCCGCACGCCGAAAACTTGTCCTTCCCACAGACTATCCACCTGCCAGGGCCTCGGTCTTTGATCGGCAGCAATGAATCGTCGCTCGCTATGGGGCGTTCTGAAGCACTCGATAAAACTGATTGCTACTGGCGCGTGGGAGGACGAGTTCTGAGACGGGTAGATGGCCGAACACGTTTGTCACTGACACCAGCGGCTGAGCAATGTTGGCATCAGAGAGTATTGTGTAGATGGACGAATCGCGGGCAGGCCAACTCAGACGCGAATACCCGGGCTTGAACTCCGCAATATCGAGGTTGAACACCGTGTTGGGCGTCCTGGGATCTGTTCCCATCAATTGTTCACGCGCATTGTTAAAGCCGTCGCCATCGGGATCGTCTCGTGGTCCAAAGTCAAGATTTCCGAAGTGTTGGAGTTCCCAGTTGTCGTCGAGACCGTCGCGATCCGTGTCTGTGATGGCGACCCCCTGCGCAATGAGTTGCACGAAAGTGACCGCGCCGGTCGCGGGAGAGCCTCCGATAGTTGTGGCGCGCTCATCACTAACCTCGACGCGCCATTCACCGGCACTGCTTTCGTAAAAATGCTGTGAACTCCAGTAAGTCCAATCGCTGGGTCCACTGAAGCTGTCGGCGTTGATGGCTTGCAGCACGGAGCGATTACCCATGGGCGCGACGAGTGTCACACGAACATCCGAGCGGCTGCTGTGGGTGGTCTGAAGGCGAACCCCCACATGTTCGCAGACGAGAGTATTCGTCATGGTCAACCGATAAACCGCCGGCGTTAATTGCAGCCGGGCTGTTGTTTCGGGATGTAACGTGATGAATCCGCGCAATGCCTCCCCGTTGGTCCGGCTGATACTTACGGCGGGAATGGGAACATAAGTTGTGGCGCCCATTGCCTGAATTTCATTGGTCCCCACGTTATTGAAGATGACTGCGAATGCAGCCCCGGCGCGCGCGGCGCGCGCGATCTTATCGGAGAACAAGCTGACGCCGCGCTGGATCAAGGCACCTTTCCCGTGCAAGTCGACAGCCAGTTCGGCGTTTGCTTGTCCCACATAGACGAGCGGCAGCGCAGCCGTGGGATCATCCGGATGCGGGCCGAACGACGGCAAACAGTGAATCGAAGTGAGCGACACGGGAATGCCGGTAGCAGCGCAAATTACGCGCAACGCGTCGTCTGGTATGGCCTGGCTGGTGCTGGTTTGGACGGCTACTTGTTTCATCGCGGGACGATTCGACCACGCCCTCGCCAGTTGCACCGCGAATCCTGCGTCCGGGATGCCGAAGCCTACATTGTGACTGAAGCGAAACCCGGCGCCATTGGTGCGCAAATCGGGATCGGCAAAATCGAAATGCCGAGCGCTCTGCACGACGATGTGCTGCACATCACGATAGTTGAGGTTCGGATTAGCGCTCAGGATGAGAGCCGCCACGCCTGCGACTTGCGGCGAAGCGGCGGACGTTCCATCGAAGCCAGTATAATCAGCCAGATCGTTTGCGCCACTGGTGGTATAGCCGAGGCTGCCAGTGCGGTCGGTCGTGTATACGTCAGGTGCAGCGGGGTCGGTTCCGTCGGGAATTCCGTCACCATTGGTGTCGATCACATCGCCACTCGGGGCGCCCGCCAGCAGACAGGCTCCCGGAGTGCTGTAGGAGCAGGCGCGGCCATCTTTGCGCACGGCGGCCACGGCAATGGCGCGTGGGTCGCTGGCAAAGCCGTCATCGTTCGCGTTCACCAGGTCATCGCGGCTGTTGCCGGCTGCGTGCACAAGAACCACGCCCTTGCCGCCGCGGCCTAATCCGACTGCGTGGGAAATGCCAACGTCAGAGAGCGAGTCGATGGGGGCCTGTGCCGTGTCGGTGCTGGCCCAACTATGGTTCTGCACGGCGACGCGATTGGAGGCGTATTGGAACATATCCATCAACTGCTCATCAGTGGCGATCACTTCGTCTCCGCTCAGCGAGGAAGCGCCGAAGATAACCCAACTGGCGAGCCTGGCTTGGGGCGCAACTCCGGAGACACCCCTGTGATTGTCTTTTTCCGCGGCGATCAGCCCTGCTACCGAAGTGGCGTGATTGGCCGTGCTGGAATAGGGGCCACCATTGGCCGTTCCCTGAAAGAAATTGAAGTGTGGTCCACCGCTGGCGTTATTGGTCAGTTCAGGATGATCCAGTTGAAATCCGACATCGGAGACAGCCACGAGTACGCCAGCGCCGAGAGTAACGGGCCAGGCGGTACGGACGTTCAAGTCAGGACCGGCAAGGTTGCCATCGGCGCTCCGATTCTCGAGGTGCCATTGATTGGCGAAGTAGGGATCGTTCGGGGCCGCAGCATACGGATTTTGATTCTTGAACGCGCGCCGCATCACTGGATAGCTGGCCAAAACGCCGTCTTCCAGCGACAACGCTTCAGCGGCTGCGACGGCCGCGTTGGCGTCGGATGCCTGGAGGATGAATAGATTGGAATTAACGGAGCGGGCAAGGGCGAGAGGGCGCTTGCCGATAATAGTGGCGACGTCCGTGCCGGGTCGGAGGTGCAGCACGACGCGACTGCCCATTTCCACGGATTCAACTGACCCGGGCCGGTGGGCGCGAATCCAGCCTTTCTCTCCCGCAGCACTGCGCACAGGTGGTTCGTGCAAGATGTAATCTGTCTGGTGCGGCTCACGAAAGTGAACCTGCCGAGCGGTATTGGTTTGCGCGAAAGTACTTGTAAATGAAGAGATAAGACAGCACGAACTGAAAAGGATCAACCTCCTCAGGCCGCCGCCAAAGAAGGAGGCATCCGCGTCAGAAAATTGCATGCTCGACCAGTATAATGCACTAGAGAGCGCTCGACTGCACGCGAATTCAAAGCGCCGCAATGCGTTCGGTATTGCGTCGGATGAGGCTCGCCTGAATCATCGCAGGTCATTGACCAAAAGAGAGCTGTGAATTCCAAAGGGATCCTCGCGCAGGGGCTGGTCTTCTGGCTTGCTGCCGGAGGGGTTGGTGTGGCGGCAACATCCGGCCCTGACGACCGCCTTCGTATCATTGTCGAAACGGATGCCGGGGGTGACCCGGACGATGAACAATCGTTGGTGCGCTTTCTTCTTTACGCGAACGACTGGGATGTTGAGGGCATTATCGCAAACAGGCTTGAGGTGCGAGAGGGGGAGAACCGCAATACGGAGCGGACCGGACTTGGCATCGTCCACGCTCTCGTGAAAGCCTACGGTCAATGCCAGAGCAACCTTGTGCAACACGATGCACGCTATCCGAATGGCGAGCGGTTGTTGAAGAGGACTGTGGCCGGGTACGACGGTGTCGATGATGGCGTAGGGCTGATCATTGCGGCAGTGGACCGCAATGATCCGCGTCCGGTTTGGTTTCTGAACTGGGGTACGGATCACGGTTCCGCCACAAGTTGCCTTAAACGCGCTCTGGATCGCGTGGGGCGGGAGCGCGGTCAGGAAGGTTACGTGAAATTCAAGGAGCGCCTGCGTTTGAGTTCCGACAATCAGTTCGAACCGCACACGACCAACGTCGATCCGCCGTTTAAGCTTTGGGTGGATACGTTCCGCCCGCCGGTCGATGGTAAGCGTTGGTATCATCGGTTCTCGGCACTCACGGCAACGGCCGGCGGGTTCGATCTGCAACGCGACGTGCTCGGGGGGCACGGACCGCTGGGCGCCCTGTACCCGACCAATACCACTCATTGGCAGAAGGAGGGCGACACGATGACCTTCCTCTATTTGATTCCGACCGGCATGAATGATCCGGAGCAACCAGGTTGGGGCAGTTGGGCCGGGCGCTACGGGCGGAACGAGAATTCTGCGCCTCGGAACTATTATTGGGCGAATCAAAGCGACCGGTGGATGGGAATCACGAATCGCGACAACACGTTGCGCCGGTGGGCGGCCGATTTGCAGAATGACTTTCGCGCGCGCGTGGATTGGTGCGTGAAGTCATTTGCACAGGCCAATCATGCAGCAGTAGCGGTAGTTAACGGACAAGGAGGAAAGCAGATATTGCACTTGAATGCTGCAGCGGGAGCCGCGTTGAATCTGAGCGCGGACGGTTCGACCGACCCGGATGGCAACGCACTCTCTTATGATTGGTTCATCTATCCGGAGGCGGGCACTTATGCCGGTCCTGCCATGCTGGTGAAGAGTGGAACGTCGCACGCGATGCTCAAGATTCCGAGCGATGCGGCCGGCAAAACCGTGCACGTAATTCTTCGCCTGGAAGACAACGGCCGTCCACCGCTGAGCTCTTATCGTCGGATTATCGTTCAGGTCGTTCCAAAGTGAGGCGCCGCGCATGTTAAACGCCGTTGTTTTGCATGGGCGGGAGGTCCGTCTGGAGCCACTTTCAGCGTCACACTTCCAGGCGCTCTGCGCCGTCGGGGTCGATGAGGAACTTTGGCGCTGGATGCCCACTCGCGTGCGCACTTCGCAAGAGCTGACCGCATGGTGCGAAGGCGCCCTGGAAGAGCAACGCAAGGGAATGGCACTGCCCTGGGCTATCGTCCGTTGTTCTTCCGGGCAGACGGTTGGCAGCACGCGATTCGGCAATATCGATATGTTCCATCGCCGCCTTGAGATTGGCTGGACCTGGATCGCCGGCCCCTGGCAGAGAACGAGGGTGAACACGGAGACTAAATACCTTATGTTACGTCACGCCTTCGAAACACTCGGATGTGTTCGTGTAGAGTTCAAGACTGACGCGTTAAATGAACGTTCGCGAAAGGCGCTGCTGCGCATTGGGGCAAAGGAGGAAGGCATGTTCAGGCGGCATATGATCACCGGCACCGGCCGCGTTCGGGACACCATTTACTTCAGTATCATTGATTCGGAGTGGCCGGAGGTGAAGACCGCGCTGGAACAGAGGCTGGCGATCTCGTGAAGTGAGAATCTGATCTGAATTCGTGGTTGACCGATTGTCCGGCTCAATCGATGAAATCGGCGACGAGACTGTGCTTTTGCTTAATCTCCCGAATCAGCCTGTCGTAGTGGTGGAGACGCTGGATGGAGTGGATGATCAGATACGAGCCGAGAACAATTAAGGCTCCATTGAGCACGAGCAGGGGCACCAGCAATTGGGCTACGTGATTTATGTCGTAGTATCGCGACGTCGCAATCAGCGCGCTCAATACCGAAAGCGGGAGGGCAAACACCGCAATCCCAGTGCGCAAGGACGACAACGCAGTGCGTTTTTCAGCGAGGATTAATTGAATTTCATTGAAGAGGAGTGCGTTATCTTCGAGCTTTTTGTCTGTTTTGACCGATTGCACGACTCGACAATAACTTAGGCACAACTGAGCCGAAACGCATCATTTCATCCGGTCGCTGCACTCAGGCAAGAGGGGTGACCCAACTGATATCGCCAGTAGAGCGGTTTTCCGTTTGACTTAGGTGACTGTAAGCACACCCTTTTTCGTATAAAGAAAGGCCAGTTGATATGCCGCAAGCAATGATGGATCCCGAGCAGGTCAGGCGCTTTGCCGATGAGCTGCAACGATTTAACCGCGATCTGCAAAACCGGATGGGCTCTTTGCAGGCGCGCTTTGCCTCCCTGGGGGATTCCTGGCAGGACCAGGAGCACACTAAGTTTTCCGATGAATTCAAGCAGACGGTGAAGGCATTGAAAAGGTTTGTGGAAATGTCCGACCAGCATGTCCCGTATCTTTTGCGCAAGGCGCAACGGATCGAGGAGTACCTGAACCAGCGCTAGGTCATGGCCGAGAGAGCGCACGTTACATCCGTAGAGGCCATCGAAACGTTTCGGGCCAGGGTAATTACTTACCTCGGCAAAGTGCGGCCAATCCTGGACGACGCGTCGGACGAAGTCGCGCGCACCAGGCAATGGGTGCAAAGTGATCGGCGAACCTTTTGGGAGAATCAGGTGCGCCGCCGAGCGAAGATCCTGCAGGAAGCCGAACAGGCCGTCTTCAGCGCCCGGCTGTCAAACCTGCGTGAGACGACGACCGCCGAGCAGGTGGCCGTGCAACGGGCCAAGCGAGCGCTGAACGAGGCTGAGGAGAAGCTGCGGATCGTCAAGCGTTGGTCGGCTGAATTTGATAATCGGGCCGATCCTCTCGTGAAGCAGTTGGAGAGCGTGCGGACCATGATCGCCAATACGATGCCCAAAGCAGCGGCCCACTTGGCGCAAGTGGTAAAAACGCTGGATGCTTATGCCGGGATAGCCGCGCCGAGTGCCGAACCACCCGCGGCGGCAACGGATCCGACTCCGCCGGTCACTTCTGAGGAACCCGCTGCTCCCGACCAGCCGGAGAAGGGTCCGCGTTGAAATCAGTCGAGACGATGAGGAGTTGGGTCGGATGAACATTGGGGCCAATGGGAAGGTGTTGGCGGCAGCCACGAGGGAGATATCTCTCAGGTGGGGGGAGACCAAAAGCGCATGGCAAGACGCGAAAAGCCAGAAGTTTGAGGAGAAATACATTATTGAACTTGTGGCCAGTGTGGATCGGGCCATGGCAATCTTCGACGAATTGGATAAACTTATTACAAAAGTCAGGAACGATTGTGAGTAGCCACCTGACGGTAAGTCAGAACACCGAACTGCTGGAACGCCTCAAGGTCACGCTCCGGGATGTTGCCACCACCGAAGAGAAATTAAACCAGGACTTCCGGAGCAAAACGGACATCGCGGAACGGCGTTTTCGGGAAGATTCTGAGACTCAGGAAGCAGAAGCGGCGGCGCAAATCAGCCGGGAGGAGTCCCGGTTTGAAAGCGCGAAGGCAAAACTGCGATCCAAGTACGAGCAGCGAAAGACCCGGATCGGCAGGGCCCAACAGTCGAGCAAGCGCCGAACACTGGAATGGGTGGAGCACCACGAAGGCCGAGAGAAATATACCGCGCAGAAGGGCCTGCTCGATACCGAGCGCGGTCGCGTGGAAGGCCTGAAGCAAAATGACACTGCCCTGGCCGATTACGAAAGCCAGCTCGCAGAGGACCGACAGGCTTTCGTTGAACTTGAGCAAACAGCGGAGAAAGCCTTCCGTGGTTATAGACGATTTCGACGGCTGCTCACCGATCCGGTTGCCTCGCCGGAGCCGGACCTTTCCCCCGACGAGTACCAATTGCTGGAACAGCTTCGCCAGGTGCGAACGCGCACGGCTGATGATCTGGCCCGATTCAAAAGGATGGTGCTGCCGCAAATCTTCAAGGCTTTGCCACTTTGGTTATGGGTTCTCTTGCTGGGTGGATGCGCGGCGGCGCTTTTCGTGGCTCCGCAATCTTTTGGAATCCAACCGGCCAGGGCCAAGCAAATGGCCGGAGGGGCCATTCTCATGCTGGTGTTGATTGTCGCAAGCTACTTCGCGGGCAAATCCAAGGCGGCCGGGCTGGCCAAATCCATCGCGCGCTCGTTGCAAAGCGCGCGCCGGATTCATGTGGCATGCACGGAGAAAACTCAAGTTCGGCACACGCAGGAGATACAGAGGATTGAGACTGAAGCCAAAGGGCGCACGCAGATGTTTCAGCAAAAGTGGAAAACGGCTTTGGAAGAGGCGGGCAAAGGCCGAGACTTATGGCCGCAGAAGGTGGACGAAAAATTTCGCCTGGTGTCGCGAACTCACGAAAGGGTGCACAACACGAGGCTCCAGCGAATGGAGCAGGAGCACACGGCTATCGTGGAACGCCTGAAAGGAGACGCGCAAACGCGCCAGGATCAGCTCTCCGAAGTTCACCAGACAAAGATCGCACGATTCAACGCGGAATATCAGGCACAATGGCAGAAGCTTGAGGCCGAGTGGAAGGCACGCATCGAGCCGATCTACGCTGCGATCAATGCGGCGAACGCCGGCGCCGAAAAGGAGTTTTCCTCCTGGGAGGAACCGGTTTGGGAGAATTGGACGCCGCCGCAATTGTTCAAGAACGCCGCAAAATTCGCGCGCCTCGAGCTGGATGCGAAAAAGTTTGCCGAAGCAGCGCCTCAGGACCGGCGACTGAGCCTTCCCGGTCCGTCAAGTATTTCGATCCCGCTCATTCTGAGCTACCCGCAGGAAGGCTCGCTTCTGTTTGAAACCACGCGCTCTGGCAACGAGCCGGTATCTGCCGCCTTAAATAATATCATCCTGCGGCTCCTCGCCACGTCACCGGCGGGAAAGCTAAGCTTCACGATCATTGATCCGGTGAAGCTGGGGCAGAATTTCGCCACGGTCATGCATCTGGCCGATTATGAAGATAATCTGATCAAAGGACGCATCTGGACNNNNGGACACAGGCCAATCAAATCGAAGAGCAGCTCCGGGATTTGAACGAACACATGGAAAAAGTGATCCAGATGTATTTGCGCAATGAATATCAGACGATCGCCGAATACAACGTCGATGCGGGCAACATTGCGGAGAAGTATCATTTCGTCGTCATTGCCGACTTTCCGGCAAACTTCAGCGACACAGCCGCACGGCGGCTTTTGCGGATCGCCGCCAGCGGGGCTCGGTGCGGCGTTTATACCTTGATCCACTGGGACCATCGGCATACCGCGCCGGCAGACTTTCTCCCGGAAGAGCTGAGGAAGAGCAGCGTTTGCATCAATTGTGATAGCGACCGGTTCACGCTTTCGCATCCCGCTGGTGGAAAATCACGCGTAATTCTCGATACACCGCCCGCTCCTGATTTCGCGACTCGCTTCCTCCAAAAAGTGGGCGAGACCAGCCGCGGGTCAAATCGAGTGGAAGTGCCTTTTGCCCAGGTCGCGCCCCCACCGTCCGAAGTTTGGTCGCTGGATACTACCGAGGAACTCCGCGTGCCCATGGGCCGCGCCGGGGCGACCAAGCTGCAATATCTGAGCATTGGGCGAGCCACGCGCCAGCATGCGTTGATCGCCGGAAAGACCGGTTCAGGCAAGTCGACACTTTTTCATGTAATCATCACAAATCTGGCGTTGTGGTGCAGTCCGGAGCAGGTGGAATTCTACCTTGTCGATTTTAAGAAAGGCGTGGAGTTCAAGGGTTACGCTGCGCGCCGGCTACCGCATGCTCGAGTTGTGGCCATTGAGAGTGATCGGGAATTCGGCCTGAGTGTTCTGCAGCGCGTGGACGACGAATTGAAGCGTCGTGGCGACTTGTTTCGACGGCACGGTGTGCAGGACGTGGCCGGTTACAAAAGAGCAGGCGGCACTGAATCCATTCCGCGGTCGCTATTGATCATTGACGAATTCCAGGAGTTTTTCGTGGAAGACGATCGCATTGCTCAAGCCGCCAACGTGCTGTTGGATCGGATTGTCCGGCAGGGCCGGGCTTTCGGGATTCATGTGCTGCTCGGCTCGCAGACCCTGGGAGGCGCTTACACGTTGGCGCGGGCCACGATGGGCCAAATGGTCATCCGCATCGCACTCCAATGCAACGAAGCGGACGCCTACCTGATCATGGATGAAAACAACGCAGCCCCGCGACTGCTGACCCGTCCCGGCGAAGGCATTTACAATGACATGGCGGGCGCGGTCGAAGGGAACAGCCCGTTCCAGGCGGTTTGGTTATCGGACGAGGAACGGGACAATTATTTGACGCAGGTGCGGTCCATGGCTGACCGAAGACCCGGGGCACCGGCTGGACCCATCGTGTTCGAAGGGAACGCGCCGGCAGACGTGCGCGACAATCCTCTGTTCGCACGATTACTCGAAGGGCAACCCTCCACAGCACCGACGCAGGCCCGCATCTGGCTGGGATCTCCGAATTCGATCAAGGGCCCCACGGAAGCGGTTTTGCAAAGGAGAAGCGGCAGCAATCTCCTGGTGGTTGGTCAACGGGAGGAAGCGGGCTTAGCCATTCTCTCACTGGCGTTGGTTGCACTGTCCGCACAATATCCACGCGGCTCGGCACGGTTGGTCCTGTTCGAAAGCACTTTGCCCGGTTCACCGGAACGTGCCCTCCTTGAGCGAATCATTCGCGCGATTCCTCATCCAATGACCCTGGGCAGAAGCGGAGACCTGGAGCAAATCATCAAGGGGCTGACGGACGAACTCAAAAAGAGAATCGAGAATGATCAGGCCGAGGCGCCTGCCACGTTCCTGTTCATTCACGGGCTTCAGAATTTCAAAAAATTTCGCCAGGAAGACGAGTTCAGCTTCTCCGGTGATGAAAGTGGAGCGAGTCCTGCGGCACAACTGCAGAAGCTCATCACCGAAGGGCCCAGCCATGGCATTCATGTGATTGTCATGCTCGATACATTCAACAATGTGAACCGCTTCCTGGGCCGGAAGGCGCTGAGCGAATTTGAAATGCGCGTGCTCTTCCAGATGAGCACGAACGACTCTGCCAGCCTCTGCGATGATCCCAAAGCGAGCACGCTTGGCCTGCATCGAGCGCTGCTTTACAACGAGCAGGAAGGTTACCTGGAGACATTTCGCCCTTATGCGTTGCCGAGCGGGGAATGGCTTGAAAATACCGCTCGCAAGCTGGTAGAGGTGTCAGGACAATCCTGACGTGCGCCCGGCCTGGAAATCGCTACAACAAGGCGCACGAACTCTCTGAGGCTGCTACGGCTAATGAAAACCAGGATTCAGCGGCAAAACCGACAGATCGGACGCACAGCACGGCTGGCCGAAACAGGCATGGCAGGGGCGGCATTCGCCCGACGGTCCCCGAGGATCACCGACTCGGCAAGATCGTGTCAGGCGGGCAGACTGGAGCTGATCGTGCCGCTCTCGATTGGGCACTGGCGAATCGAGTCCCGCACGGTGGCTGGTGTCCGCGTGGCCGGCTCGCAGAGGACGGAATCATTCCCGTCTTTTATAAGCTCCGGGAAACGGTCTCAACGGAGTACGCCGTCCGCACGGAGCGGAACGTTCTTGAATCGGATGGGACGGTGATTTTCACGATCGGCAAGACCCTTTCCGGAGGCTCGAAAGATACGGCAATTATTGCGGCAAAGCTGAAAAAGCCGTGGATGCATTTATCCAAGACCGATTCACTCGATCCTCCGCGCGAGCTGCTGTTATTCATGAAAGCGCACGAAATCAAGGTTCTGAACGTCGCCGGCACGCGCGCATCGAAGGAGCCAATGATAGCCGATTTCGTGAAAGCGACGCTCCGCACGGCCTTCACCGAGGGCGTGCCGACTACACCTGCAGAGACTGTCGATACCTCGCGGCGGAAGCGGTCTTGAACGAGTGATCATTTCCAAGGAAACCCGCTAGTGTTTGGGTCGGCTGCCTCGGCGCGCTAACGAAATGCGCGGACGAGCGGCACGGCACCTGCAAAGCTTGTGATGGGCGGAGCTTCTCAGGAATTTCGCGGTAATCCACTCAAGTGCGTTTCGCCGTGTGAAACCCCCGTCTCGCACAGATTTCCGTGACTCGGCCGCTACCTCGCCGGCTAAAGCCGGGCTACCAACAACTCGCGTTGAAAGATCATTTCTTTGGGAATGAAGGCATAAATCTTCATAAACAACTCATCCTGCAGCAACACTTCGCGTCGCCAGTCTTCGATGTTAATGCTTTGCAGGCGCTCGAATTGAGCGGGCGAGAAGTTTGCCAGGTGCGTGAGGTCAAAATCCTGGAGGCGCGGCAACCAGCCCAACGGCGTCTCGCGTGCACCAACCCGGCCCTGGCAACGATCGATGATCCATTTCAAGACACGCATGTTCTCGCGAAATCCCGGCCAGAGAAACTCACCCTGCTCGTCTTTGCGGAACCAATTGACGGAAAAGAAGCGGGGCAACTGGGTAACTCGCCTGCGCATATTCAGCCAATGTCGGAAATAGAAGCCCATGTTGTATCCGCAGAATGGAAGCATGGCCATCGGGTCACGACGCACCTGGCCGACGTTTCCAGTTGCGGCGGCAGTTGTCTCTGATCCCATGGTGGCTCCCATATAGACTCCGTGGACCCAGTTGAACGCTTCGTAAACCAGAGGCAATGTGGTTGCCCTGCGACCGCCGAAAATGATCGCGCTGATCGGAACACCATTCGGATCATCGGCTTCAGAAGCCAGCATCGGGTTGTTCCTCATGGGCGCTGTGAAGCGGCTGTTGGGGTGCGCGGCTCGCGTAGGTGAAGCGGGCGTCCACAGCTGTCCTTTCCAATCGGTGGCTTCGGCGGGG
>WNFL01066373.1_pt1 | contig 18066 bp, 13 predicted proteins | sample 5400361 | NCBI WGS metagenome assembly WNFL01 (sample SAMN13153351, study PRJNA577476) | soil metagenome | isolation source: 40 cm soil on Douglas fir-dominated hillslope | place: USA:California | collected 2013-09-17 | reverse complement strand
CCCCTGAGCAGCGGGCAGCGAACGCAGCCGGATTCACTCCGGCGTATGCTGTCCTCATGGCTACTCGAACGACGCGCAACGACGGTCCGGCGACGTTCCGGGCGCACCGCGAGGCCCTCGGCCGCCGCCTTCCCGAGGGCCTCATCCTCCTCGCCTCGGCCCCGGAGGTCCTGCGCAACGGGGATGTGCACTTCCACTACCGGCAGGGCTCGGACTTTCTCTACCTCACCGGCGTGCAGGAGCCCGGCTATGCGCTTCTCCTCGACCCGGCCCGGGGAAGAGAGGCGCTGTTCGTTCCCAGGCTCACGCAGCAGCACGCGGTCTGGATGGGTCACATCCCGAGCCGGGAGGAGGCTCGCGATGCATTCGGCATCCGCGAGGTGCTCTACCACGAGGACCTCGCCAAGGTCCTGAAGAAGTGGGCGCGCGGGAAGGCGCTCGTGCATGCCGACGCTCGCGCGAGCGGGCTCGCCCGGCGGACGGTCGGCGCGACGCGGGTGCGGACGGTCGAGCTCAAGGAAGCGCTCCAGGAGCTGCGGATCCTGAAGACGCCGGGCGAGCTGACGCTCCTGCGCCGGGCCAGCGCGGCCACCGCCAGCGGCCACATCACGGCCATGCGCGTCACGCGTCCGGGGCTCCACGAGTACGAGGTCCAGGCGGAGCTGGAGCGGGAGTTCCAGCGGGCCGGTTGCCCGCAGCTCGGCTACGGGTCGATCGTGGCCGGGGGCCGGAACAGCGCGGTGCTCCATTACCACGACAACCGCGCTCGCCTCGGCCGGGCCGCTGCTGCTCATCGACGCCGGGGCGGAATGCCGGGGCTACACGGCCGACGTCACCCGCACCTTCCCCGTCTCGGGCCGCTTCACGCGCCGTCAGCGCGACGTGTACGAGGTGGTGCTCGAGGCGCAGAACCGGGGCATCGACTTCGCCCGGGCCGGCCGCACGAGCATGGAGCTGCAGGTCCTGGCCGAGAGGGTCCTCGCCGAAGGGCTCCGCTCCCTCGGGTTCCTGAAGGGCTCGACCGACGAGCTCGTCGAAACCGAAGCCGTCCGCGTCTTCTTTCCCCACGGGATCGGCCACACCCTCGGCCTCGACGTCCACGACGTGCAGGGCGGGAAGAAGCGCCGCCTGCCCAAGCAGCGCGCGGGCAAGCTGCGGTTCCGGGCGCGCCTCGAGGCCGGCTTCGTGATCACCGTCGAGCCCGGCGTGTACTTCATCGCCGCCCTCCTCCACGATCCGGAGAAACGGCGAAAGCACCGCGGGCGGATCGACTTCGCCCTCGCGGAGCGCTTGAGCGCTTCCTCGATTTCGGAGGCGTGCGCATCGAGGACGACGTGGTGGTGCGCCGGGAGGGGCCGCCGGAGAACCTCACCCGGGTGCCGAAGTCGGTGGCCGAGGTGGAAGCGGCCTGCGCCGAAGGTCGCGAGGCCGAGGCGAGGAGCGCTTGAACCTCGACGAGCTGATGGAGCAAGCCGAGGCCTGGGCCCGGGAGGATCCGGATCCGGACACGGCGGCCGAGGTGCGCCGACTGGTCGAACGAAAGGCCGAGGCCGAGCTGCGCGACGCGTTCGCGGGCCGCCTGCAGTTCGGCACCGCGGGCCTGCGCGGGGTGATCGGCCCCGGCCGGAACCGCATGAACCGCGCGGTGGTGCGGCAGGCCACGGCCGGGCTCGCTCGCTATCTGCTGCGCGTCTCCCCGGACGCCCTCACCCGGGGCGTCGTGGTGGGGCGTGACGCGCGCCGCATGAGCGACGCCTTCGCGGAGGACGTGGCCGGCGTGCTGGCGGCGCACGGCATCCCCGCCCTCGTCTTTCCGGAGCCGGTGCCCACGCCGGTGGGGGCATACGCCGTGCTCGAGCTGGGCGCGGCGGCGGGGGTGGTGGACAACCCGCCCGAGTACAACGGCTACAAGGTCTACTGGGGCAACGGGGCCCAGATCATCCCGCCCCACGATCACGCGATCGCGGCGGAGATCGAGGCGTCGCCGCCCGCCAAGGACATCCCTCTCCTGCCCGTGGAGGACGCGCGGCGGCGGCGTCTGCGACGCGACCTCGGCGAGGACGTGGGCCGCGCCTACCTGGACGCGATCGCGCGGCAGCGCTCGTTCCGCGGTCCGGTGGCGGAGCTCCGCCTCGTCACCACGGCCCTCCACGGCGTGGGGGCGCGCTGGCTCCGACAGGCGCTCGGCGAGGCCGGCTTCGTCCACATTCACGAAGTGGCGGAGCAGCGCGAGCCGGACGGGACCTTCCCGACCGTCCGTTTTCCGAACCCCGAGGAGCCGGGCGCCCTCGACCTGGCCTTCGCCCTCGCCGAGCGGGAGCGGGCCGACCTGGTCCTCGCCAACGACCCCGACGCGGACCGGCTTGCCGTCGCCGCCCGCGATGCGAGCGGCGGCATGCGCTCCTTTGGCGGCAACGAGATCGGCGTTCTGCTCGGCCACTACCTGCTCACCCAGGCCCGATCGGCCCCGGCCCGGCCGCTGCTGATCGCGACCATCGTCTCCTCGACCCAGCTCGGGGTGATCGCGCGGGACCTCGGAGCGCTCTACGAAGAGACGCTCACCGGCTTCAAGTGGATCGCCAACCGCGCCCTCGAGGTGGAGCGGTCCCAAGGGGCGGCCTTCGTCTTCGGATACGAGGAAGCGCTCGGATACGCGGCCGGCACTGCGGTCCGCGACAAGGACGGGATCAGCGCGGGCCTGGTGTTCGCCGACCTCGCCGCCTGGTGCCGCTCCCGAGGGACCACCGCCTGGGGGTACCTGGAGGAGATCCAGCGCCGGCACGGCCTCTTCCTCGCCGGCCAACGCAGCTTCACCTTCCCGGGCGCCACGGGCCTCGCTACCATCGGACGGATCATGGACGGCTTCCGCTCCGCCCCTCCCGCGCGCATCGGCGGCTTCGCGGTGGCGGAGGTGAAGGACTACGAGCGGCGCCTCGCCCGGGAAGGTGGGGTCGAGCGCCCGCTCGGCCTGCCCGCCTCGAACGTGATCGGGTACGCGCTCGCGGGCGGATCGCGGGTCACCCTGCGCCCCTCCGGCACCGAGCCGAAGATCAAGTACTACTTCGAGCTGCGCGAGGAGCTGGGGGCGGCGGAGTCCGTGGCGCAGGCGACCGCGCGGGGGCGGACGCGCCTCGACCGGCTGGCCGAGGACTTCCTGGCTCTCGCGCGGGAGCACGGCCAGCCCGCCTGAGCCCCGATCGGCCCTTGACAGGGTGTCGCCGAGGGTCCAACAATGGCGTCCAGTTAGGATCCAAACACCCAAGGAGTTCACGCGGGCGCTCGCGTCCGTGTGCCGGTCGCGATCCGCGTGAGGTTTGACCCGAAGGGGAGATCGCCAATGAAGAAGAACGGCTACGCGTCCGGGCTGATGGCCGGCCTGTTACTGGCCTTGTTGGCCCGGCCGGTCATGGCTCAGGTCAGCAGCGGCAGCATCCTGGGCACGGTCCACGACACGACTGGTCAGGTGGTGCCCGCGGCTACCGTCACCATCACGGACCAGGGCAAGGGCACGTCCACGACGCTCCAGACCGACGCCACCGGCTCCTACGTCGCTTCGTTCCTGATCCCCGGCACCTACGAGATCTCCGTGGACCTCCAGGGATTCAAGAAGTACCTGCGCCGCGGGGTCGTCCTCCAGGTGAACCAGCGGGCGCGCGTGGACATCACGCTGGAGATCGGCACCCTCACCGAGACGACCACCGTCGAGGCCTTCGCCCCCCTCGTCAAGGAGGACTCCTCCGACGTCGGAGAGGTCATCGAGGAGCGGGCGATCAAGGAGCTGCCCTTGAATGGCCGGAACTTCGCGACCCTCGTCTACCTCGTGCCGGGGATCACGCCCGGGCAGAACCAGGAAAACCTCTCGGGGGCCAGCACCTTCAACCCCCGGGGCGCCTCCAACTTCAACGCCCTCGGCCACCACGCCAACGCGAACGCCTGGCTGGTGGACGGCATCGACAACAACGAGTACACGTTCAACACGGTCATCGTGACCCCCTCGGTGGAGTCGGTCCGCGAGTTCAAGGTCCTGGCCGGCACCTTCTCCGCCGAGTTCGGCCGCGGCGCCGGGGTGGTCTCGGTCTCCACCAAGTCGGGGAACAACGACTTCCACGGGGGTGTGTTCGACTACCTGCGCAACGACACGTTCGACGCCCGCAACTTCTTCGCGCGGCCCGCGCCCGTCCCGAAGCCCAAGCTCCGCCGGAACCAGTACGGGGCCACGCTCTCGGGTCCCCTGAAGCTGCCCGGCTACGATGGGCGCAACAAGACCTTCTTCTTCGTGGACTACTCCGGCCTCGACGAGACCCGCGGCCTCGTCTTCGTGAACACGGTTCCCACCGCCAAGACCCGGACCGGCGACTTCAGCGACTACCGGACTCCGGCGGGCGTGCTCATTCCGATCTACGACCCGCTGACCACCCGCCTCAACCCCAACTTCAACCCGGGCCTCCCCGCCAGCGCCACCAACCCGCGCATCATCCGCGATCCGTTCCCGAACAACGTCATTCCCGCGAACCGCCTCAACCAGGTCGGGCTGAACGTGGCGAGCATCTACCCGCTTCCGAACGGCCCCGGAAACTTCGACAACTACAACTCGACGGTGGATCGGACGGTCAAGGACGACAACTTCGCCATCCGCCTCGATCACAAGGCGGGCGAGAAGGACTCCTTCTTCGTCCGCTGGAGCTACGGCAGCTTCAAGCTCGACGCCCCCCAGGCCCAGGCGGCCTGCTGCCTGCCCACCCCGGCCGAGGCTGCGGCCAAGTACGACCTCGGACCCTTCGTCGCCGGGGTCCAGAACACCCGGCTCAAGACCCAGGGCGGAGCCTTCAACTGGACCCACATCCTGCGGCCGAACATGGTGAACGAGCTGCGGGCGGGATACGCGAAGACCGTCCCCTTCACCTTCCAGTCCGACTTCGGCACCCAGGCCGCCACGTCCCTCGGCATCCAGGGGATCAACGTGACCGAGTTCACCACGGGGCTCCCCAACATCAACGTCACCAACTTCACCGGCCTCTCCGGCGGTCCCGCCTTCCTGCCCGTCAACCCCAAGCAGACCCACTACCAGGCGGAGGACAGCCTCCTCTGGGTGAAGGGCAAGCACCAGCTCAAGCTCGGGTACCGGTTCATCCTGCGGCACGTCTCGCCCTTCACCAACACCGACACCCGGGGAACCCTCAACTTCGCCCTGAACTTCACGAACAACCCCGCCACCAACTCCGGCGGCACCGGCCTCGCCACCTTGCTCACGGGCTACTCGACGGGGGGCGCGCGGGGCTTCCTTCTCGAGCCCTACCTCATGACGAACTCGGAGCACTCGGCCTACATGCAGGACGACCTGCGGCTCAGCAGCCGCGTGACCCTCAACCTCGGCCTGCGCTACGAGGTCTACGTCCCCGACACCGAGGCGAACAACCGCCTCGTGAACTTCGACCCCGTGAACCTCATCCTCATCTACGCAGGGGAGAACGGGACCACCCGGGTCGACAAGAAGACGGACAAGAACAACTTCGCCCCGCGCCTCGGGCTGGCCTGGGACGTGACCGGCGACTCGAAGAACATCGTGCGCTCCGGCTTCGGGATCAGCTACTACCCCGAGCCGCACTCCGCCTCGAACCTGCTCGGCCAGCAGGTGCCGTACACGATCTCCCAGAACTACGCGCCGGAGACGAACCCGCTCAACTGGGCGACCGTGCCCACCATCAACAACCCGTTCCCGGCCATCGTGCCGGTGAAGCCGAAGACCACCGCGGAGCTGAACGCGGCCAACCCGCGCGTGCTGGGGCACGACTTCGAGAACAAGACGCCCTATGCGGCCACCTGGCAGACCAGCTTCGAGCGGCAGCTCAGCCAGAGCCTGATGGTCGAGGTCGGCTACGTGGGGAGCCTCGGCCGGAACATCCCGATCTTCATCAACCCGAACGAGGTCCAGCCGGGGCCGGGCTCGCAGGCCTCGCGCCGGCTCATCCCGGCCCTGAGCAACATGAACAACATCCTCCAGGCCAACAACGTCAACAAGTCGAGCTACCACAGCCTGCAGCTCAAGTTCGTGAAGCGCTATGCCCACGGCCTGCAGTTCCTGGGCAGCTACACGTTCGGCAAGTCCCTCGACTACGGCGGCTCGGCGGCCAGCGGCGGCGGCGCGGTGGGCAACGGGCAGACGGTGACCCGGTTCGACCTGTGGCGCGGCCCCTCGGGCTACGACGTCAAGCACCGGGCGGTGCTGAGCTACGTGTGGGACCTGCCGTGGGGCTCGGGACGCAAGTGGCTCAACCAGGGCGGGGTGTTCGCCGCCCTCCTCGGCGACTGGCAGTTCAGCGGCATCACGACCTTCAGCACCGGCCGGCCGTTCACGGTCTTCCTGAACGCGGGCGTGAACAACGGGGCGCCTTCGTGGCCGAACCGGATCGGCTCGGGCAAGCTCGACAATCCCACCCCGGACCTGTGGTTCAACATCGCCGACTTCGTGGCGCCTCCGGCGAACACCTACGGCGACTCGGGCCGCGGCATCCTGTACGCCCCGGGCCACACCAACTTCGACGTGTCGCTCGCGAAGCGCATCCCCATCAAGGGCAGCGCCAAGCTGCAGTTCCGGGCCGACGCCTTCAACCTGCTCAACCACCCGTCCTTCGGCTTCCCGAACCAGAACATCGGATCGCCGACCGCGGGCAAGATCACCACGACCCTCAACGACAACCGGATCATGCAGTTCGCGTTGAAGTTCGAGTTTTAATTGAGCTGGGGGGCGCTGTGGTCGCGCCCCCCAGACCCCCCGCTCACTTCGCGGGAGTGAATCCCGCTACGTTCGCCGCCCGTTGCGTCCTAGCTCCACAGTCGGTCCCACGACCGCTCGCTGTCCCACTGAGGGGTCGGGTCGAAATAGCCCTCGCCCTTCAGCAGGTGCTGCTTCACCACGTCGGGGACGAGCTCGATCCCGAGCCCCGGCGCGTTCGGTACGGTGGCGAACCCGTCCTTCACGAGGGGCTTGGGCAGGCCGGTCACCATGTCCTCCCACCACGGGACCTCGAGCGAGTGGTGCTCGAGGGCGAGGAAGTTCTCGGTGGCGGCCGCGCAATGGACGTTGGCCATGAAGGAGACCGGGGTTCCTGCGAAGTGCATGGCCATCGGCACTCCGCGCTCCTGCGCGTAGTCCCCGATCTTCTTGGTCTCCAGAATGCCGCCCGCGCTCGCGAGGTCGGGATGGATCATGTCCACCGCCTGCATGTCCACGAGCTTGATGAAATCCTCCTTCAGGAAGATGTCCTCGCCGGTGAGGATCGGGGTGTCCGTCGAGTCCTTGATCTGCTTCAGCAGGTGGCCGAGCTGCCAGGGCACCATGTCCTCCATCCAGGCGAGCTTGTGCTTCTCCATGGCGCGGGCCAGGCGGATGCAGGAGTTCAGGTCGATGTGGCCGAAGTGGTCGGAGGCGAGGGGCACCTCCATCCCGATCTCCTCGCGGATGGCGGCGATGAAATCCGAGAGATGGGCGATCCCCTTGTCCGTGATGCCGATGCCGGTGAAGGGATGCATGACCATCTCGCGGCCCGAGGCGCCGGCCCCCGCCGGCATGTTGAGCGTCCCCGGCTTGTCCTTGAGCAGGTTGATGCCGAAGTCGACCTTGAGGAAGGTCAGGCCGTGGTCCATGCGCTCCTTGAGGCGCTTGCCCTGGGCGTGCCCCTCCTCCAGCTCGGTGGTGTCGGCGTAGAGGCGCACCCGGTCGCGGAACCTCCCGCCGAGCATCTGGTAGACCGGCACCCCGAAGGCCTTGCCCGCGAGGTCCCAGCAGGCCATCTCCACCCCGCAGACCCCGCCCGCCTGGCGCGCCGGGGCCCCGAACTGCTTGATCTTGCGGAAGACCTTGTCCACGTTGCAGGGGTTCTCGCCGAGGAGGCGGCTCTTCAGGATGAGGGCGTAGGTCTTGCTCGCCCCGTCGCGCACCTCGCCGTAGCCCGAGATCCCCTGGTTCGTGTCGATCCGGATGATCGGGCAGGTAAAGGGAGCGCCCGTCACCACCGCCACCCGCAGGTCCGTGATCTTCAGGTCCGAGGGCATCGAGGCCTTGTTGACGGCCTGGACCGCGCCTTCGACGTCCGTGTCCTTGAGGAGGCCGGCCGCTCCGAGCCCGGCCGTGGCCAGTCCCATCTTCTTGAAGAAGCTCCGGCGGTCCACGAGGTCCTGCACAGCGCGTTTCATGATCGCCTCCTGGTTCCTGCGGGGCGCGGAAGCGCCCCGCGGGGAGCGTCCGGATCGTGAGCGCGCGAATTATAGCGCCGGCCCGAGCGTCCGTGGACGAACTGGTATCATCGCCGCGAAAGCGCAGGTGAGCGTCATGGACACGACGGGCCGGCGTGGATTCATGGCAGGGATGGCGGCGAGCGGCCTTCTGGCCGGGATGGGTCGGAGCCTGCTGGCCGACGAGGCGGGGCCCCGCCCTCGCCGCATGACGAGGGACCTCATCTGCGGCAACCTCGGGGTCAAGGCGACCCAGCGCGAGGCCATCGACCTCGCCTCCCGTTACGGCTTCGAGTCGGTATTCCCCGACGCCGCGGAGCTGGGCCGGCTCTCCGAGCCGGAGGTCCGGGACCTGCTCGGCGAGATGAAGGCGAAGGGCCTCGTGTTCGGCGCCGGCTTCCTCGCCGTCGACTTTCGGAAGGACGACGCCACGTTCCAGCGCGGCCTCGTGGACCTGCCGGACTTCGCCGGCGGGCTGCAAAGGGCCGGAGTCCGCCGGGTGGGCACCTGGCTGCCGCCCGCTTCGGACACGTTCACCTACCGCCAATACTTCGCGCTCCACACGCGCCGGCTGCGAGAAGTGGCCCGGGTGCTGCAGGACCACGAGCTGCGCCTGGGCCTCGAGTACGTCGCCCCGAAGACGGCCTGGGCCGGGCACCGCTACCCGTTCCTGCACACCCTGGCGGAAACCCGGGAGCTGGTCGCCGAGATCGGCGCCGCGAACGTCGGCCTCGTGCTCGATAGCTGGCACTGGTACCACGCGGGGGACTCCGCGGCCGACGTGGCCGCCCTGCGCATGGAGGACGTGGTGGCGGTGGACCTGAACGACGCGCCGGCCGGGTTGCCCAAAGACCAGATGGTCGACTCGGCGCGCGAGCTGCCGCTGGCCACCGGAGTGATCGACGCGGCCGCATTCCTGAAGGCCCTGGCCGCGATCGGCTACGACGGGCCGGTGCGGGCCGAGCCGTTCAACGAGCCGCTCCGGAAGATGCCGCGAGAAGAGGCGGTTGCCCTCACCGCGCAAGCCATGAAGCGGGCCTTCGCACTGATCGAGGCGGACTGAGCCGTGGCCACCACCACCCCGGCCGCGCGCCGCAGCCTCTACCCCGAGATCGAGCCCTATCGCACCGGCCGGCTGCGGGTGTCCGAGCTCCACGAGATCGCCTTCGAAGAATGCGGCAACCCGCGGGGCCGGCCGGTGGTGTTCGTCCACGGCGGCCCGGGCGGCGGCGTGGAGCCGAAGTACCGCCGCTTCTTCGACCCCGCGGCGTACCGCATCGTCCTCTTCGACCAGCGCGGGTGCGGCCAGAGCACGCCTCACGCCGAGCTACGGGACAACACGACCTGGCACCTCGTCTCGGACATGGAAGCGATCCGCGCCCATCTCGGGATCGACCGCTGGCAGGTCTTCGGGGGCTCGTGGGGGAGCACGCTGGCCCTCGCCTACGCGGAAACCCACCCCGTGCGCGTCACGGAGCTGGTGTTGCGCGGGATCTTCCTGTTGCGCAAGCTGGAGATCGACTGGTTCTACCAGCGCGGGGCCGATGCGCTCTTCCCGGACGCCTGGGAGGGCTATCTCGCCCCCATCCCGGAGGCGGAGCGGGGCGACCTGCTCCACGCCTACTACCGCCGCCTCACCAGCGACGACCCAGAGGTGCAGCGCCAGGCGGCCAAGGCCTGGAGCGTGTGGGAGGGCAGCACGAGCTGCCTGTTCCCCAACCGAGAGCTGATCCTCAAGTCGGGCGGCGACCTCTTCTCTCTGGCCTTCGCGCGGATCGAGTGCCACTACTTCGTGAACGGAGGGTTCCTGGACCCCGAGACGCGGCTCCTCGACGACATCGGCCGGATCCGCGAGATCCCGGCCGTGATCGTCCAGGGGCGCTACGACGTGGTCTGCCCGATGCAGTCCGCGTGGGCCCTACACCGGGCGTGGCCGGAGGCCGATCTTCGGATCGTGCCCGACGCCGGGCACTCGGCCCTCGAGCCGGGCGTCACCCACGAGCTGATCGAGGCCACGGACCGGTTCCGGGCGTAGGCATCGCCGCGGTCGTGAGCGATTCCGGACTAGAGTACCTGTCACGGCTGAAGGAGGTGATCTCGTGCGCATGCTGCGCTTGCTGGTCGTCGTGTTCCTGACGTGCGCCTTCACCACGGCGTCCGCCGTCCCCTCGGAGCCCCCCGTCCTGAGCTCGACCGCCGTAACCTGGGAGGAGATCCAGGCCAAGGGCCCCGCCGAGAGTCGAGCCCGTCAGGTCTTCAAGAACCCCACCGCGACCCTCGACGAGCTCGAGCTCCACGTCACGACCCTGCCCCCCGGCCAGGACTCGCATCCGCCCCACAAGCACCCCGACGAGGAGCTGATCATCATCAAGCAGGGAACGCTCGAAGCGATGGTCAACGGAGTGACACGGCGAGTCGGGCCGGGGTCGGTCATCTTCCAGGCCGCGAACCAGCTCCACAGCATCCGCAACGTGGGCGACACCCCGGCCGTCTATCACGTGATCCGGTGGAACTCGCCGGGCATGCTGGCGGCGCGGAAGAAGAACTGACGGGCATGAGCGCCTTGGCGAACGTCCTGGTCGTGCTGGTGGCCCTCGAGCACGTGTGGTTCCTGGTGCTCGAGATGTTCCTGTGGACGAAGCCCGTGGGTCTAAGCACGTTCCGGCAGACGGAGGAGAAGGCGCGGTCGTCCGCGGCTCTGGCGGCCAAGGGCTCGTCTGGGGCCTGCTTGCCCAGGAGCCTGCCCATGCCTTCTCCGTCAAGGTGTTCTTCCTGGCGTGCGTCGTCGTCGCCGGGGTGTTCGGGTCCCTCACCGTCTCGCGCCGCATCCTCGTCGTGCAAGCCGGGCCGGCGGCCCTCGCCCTGGCGCTGCTCTGGACGTCGCGGGGCTAGGTCGGCGCCGTCCGGTCTAGCGGTGCTCTACGGCCGGGGCGGGCTTGGCCCGGCGCCCGCCCGGCACCTTTTCGTGGGCGGTGCGATAGGCTGCGAGCTCCAGGTCGGTCACCACGAGGGTCTCGACGGGAGGCTGGTTTTCGTGGAGGGCCAGCTCGCTTTGCACCTTCAGGAAGCAGATGTCCGGCGCGTCCTGGTACCGGGTGAGGTGCCCGCTGAAGGCGGCGTGGGGGATCCTCACGATGACGGGCGCGGAGAGCTCGCCCAGGCGGACGAGGAGTGTGTAGTCGCGTCCGGCCAGCGTGGACACGAACCCGACGTAGCGGATGGACGCCCCTGTGCTCAACGTACGGCCTTCTTCGCGCGGGATGCGGGGGCGGTCGCGGAGGGGACCCGGGGCTTGCGTGGACGCGGCGGGGCTTCGGCCAGGACCTGCGCTTCGAGCATCTCGGTCACGAACTTCTTGGGCCCGTGCTCGTAGAAGTCGATCGTGGTCCTCTCGTCGTTCGACTCGGTCGCGATGCCGACCCCGTAGCGCGCGTGTTCGACGCACTGCCCGATACGTAGGACCTTCACGAATACCTCCTCTGTGCGGGCTCTCTGAAGGGTCGCCACGCGGTTTCCGTTGGGCTCGTGGAGGGGTTGTCGGGAAGACCCCCGCGGCTCACTTCATCTCATTATACTCCTGTTCCATCATGCCCCGTCTCCTTTTCACCGCCCTCGCCGGCCTCGTCCTCGTTGCGGCCGCCGGCCCGTCCGGAGGGCCGAGGCTTCGCGTCCTGGTCTCGCTCTCTGCCGAGCTGGGCCGGGAGCCGCTCGACGGGCGCCTGCTGCTCCTCGTCTCCACCGACGGCCGCGCCGAGCCCCGGTTCCAGATCAGCGACACGGACGCGTCGAGGAGCCAGCAGGTCTTCGGCATCGAGGTGGAGGGATGGCGGGCGGGTCGGGACGCGGTGATCGACGCCAGCATCCTCGGATATCCGCTCGAGAGCCTGGATCAGATCCCGCCCGGGAACTACGTCGCGCAGGCCCTGCTCCACAAGTACGAGACGTTTCGGCGCGCGGACGGCCACGTGGTCAAGCTGCCCATGGACCGCGGCGAAGGGCAGCAGTGGAACAAGGCGCCGGGCAACCTGCTCAGCGCGCCCCGCGCCATCACCATCGATCCCGCCAAGGGCGGGGTGGTCCGCATCACCCTCGACAAGGTGATCCCGCCCCTTCCCGATCCTCCGGCCACGAGCTACGTCAAGCACGAGCGGATCGAGAGCGCGCGGCTCACGAAGTTCTGGGGACGCCCCATGTCCCTGGGCGCCCACGTGCTGCTGCCCGAGGGCTTCTCCGAGCACCCGTCCGCCCACTATCCGCTCGTGATCTTTCACGGGCACTTCCCGAGCGACTTCGGGGGGTTTCGCGAGGAGCCTCCCGACTCCAACCTCCCGTGCGAGCGGAGCGAGCGCTTCGGCCTCGACTGCTACAACCGGACGGTGCAGGAGGCCGCGCACCAGTTCTACAAGGACTGGACGGCGCCGGGCTATCCCCGGATGATCCTCGTCGAGATCCAGCACGCGAACCCCTTCTACGACGATTCCTACGCGGTGAACTCGGCGAACCTCGGACCGTGGGGCGACGCCATCACCTACGAGCTGATCCCGTATCTCGAGAAGAAGTACCGGGCCATCGGCCAGGGCTGGGCGCGATTCATGTACGGGGGGTCCACCGGGGGCTGGGAGGCCCTCGGAGCGCAGGTGCTCTACCCGGACGAGTACAACGGCTGCTGGGCCGCCTGCCCCGACCCCATCGACTTCCGGCAGTACACCGTGGTGGACATCTACAAGGACAAGAACGCGTACTTCGCGGAAGGGCCGTGGGCCAGGGTGCCGAGGCCGGCCCACCGGAACTGGCTGGGCCACGTGAGCGCGACCATGGAGCAGGTCAACCGCCTCGAGCTGGTGCTCGGAACGAAGGGCCGCTCCGGCCAGCAGTGGGACATCTGGGAGGCGGTGTATTCGCCCGTCGGGGCCGACGGCTATCCGAAGCGGATCTGGGACAAGCGCACCGGCGTGATCGATCCCGAGGTGGCCGCGTACTGGCGGGAGAACTACGACCTCGGCCACATTCTCCGCCGCGACTGGTCGAAGGGGCTCGGGAAGAAGCTCGAGGGCAAGATCCACATCTACGTCGGCGACATGGACAACTACTACCTGAACAACGCGGTCTACCTCGTGGAAGACTTCCTGAAGGACGCGAAGGACCCCCCCTACGGCGGCCAGGTGGACTATGGAGACCGGGCCGAGCACTGCTGGAACGGCGACCATTCGCGCCCGAACGCGCTCTCCCGGCTGCGCTATCACCAGATGTACGCGCCCCGGATCGTGGATCGACTGCTGAAGACGGCGCCTCCGGGCGCCGACGTCACGAGCTGGCGCTACTGAGGCGGCGGTTCTAGGGCTTCCGGAAGAGACGCTTCAAGAGCGTCCCGGAGGCCTTTGCGTCGGTCTCCCCGAGCGCCGCCCGCGCGTCCACGTGGTCGGGCTTGAGCTCGAGCACCTTGCGATACATGGCCGTGGCCCGACTCTCGAGGCCCCCGGCCTTGTAGATTTCCGCGAGGACGAAGTACGCCTCGGGGTTCTTGGGGGTGTCCGTGATGACTCTCTGGGCGACCGCCTCGGCGCGCCGTTGCCACTTCGGGTTCTTGGCGTAGGCCCGGGCCAGCAGCAGCCGCGCCTTCTGGAGGCGCCTTCCCGTGAAGGACGTGACCGCGACCTCGAGGGCTTGAATGGCATCCCAGTACTGCTCGTCCTTCATGAGATGCGCGGCCCGGGTCAGGACCTCCGTTTCCCGAAGGGCGATGTCGTCCTCGCTCTCCGGTTCGGGCGGCGCCGGCTCGCTCCAGCCGGCGGTCGCCACGTTGCGTGGAGCGGATTGCGCGGGCCCTGCTGTTGGGGGGTCGCTCTTCGCTGCGCTCGTCGTCGGGCTCGAGACCGGCCCCGCGCGCGGCGACGTGAACGTGCGCCGCGGCAGGTTGGACTCGTAATCCGCCCGCTTGCGCGTGTTGCCGAGGACGTCGTAGGCCACGCCGAGGCGCAGGAAGACGGCCTTCAGCTTCTCCTTCAGGTCGTCCACGCCGGGATCCCGCTGGGCATCGGCGTGAAAGCGCTTGGCGAGACGGAAGTAGGCGGCCTTCACCGCGGCGGCGTCGGCCGAGCGTTCCAGCTCCAGCACCTCGAAGTGATTCCGGTTCTCGACCTTGGAGCTGTAGGCGTGCTCGATCTCCAGGCGCGCGGCGGCGAGCACGGCGGGGCTCAGTCGGGAACCCTCGCCCGCCGCCCGCGGAGCCGGCGCGGCCGCCACCGGAGGCGTCTCGTCCACGCCGAGGCGGAGGTCCAGATCGAGGGGTGGGGCCATGTCGGGGGTCGGCACGGCGGGCCGGCCCGGCAGGGCCAGGTACTCCACCAGGCCGCCGAGCAGCAGCCGGAACAGGCTCCGCTCGGTCTCGACGGGATCGGTGGGGATGAGCTGGAGGACCTCGCGGGCGGAGAGGATGCCGTCGATGCGGGAAAGGATGTAGCCCTCGGTCGGGGTGAGGCTCAAGTTTTTCGCCTTCGACGGGTCGAAGGTCAGCCCAAGAACCCGGTCCACGTCCCCCAGGGTGGCCCGGATGACCTCAGGATCCTTGATGAGCGGGAGCGCCTCGCCGAGCACCTCCTCGGTGGAGAGGGTCAGCGGGGGATCCTCGCCGTCCTGGGGGCCCTCGGTGAAGGTGGAGGAGACGTCGGTCCAGGTGAGGGCCATCAGCAGTCGCTCCCGGGCGGCCTCCCGTGCGAGACCTGGGTCTCCGGCCAGGTCGAGCCCGTCGAGCACCAGGGGCTCTCCGGGGCCCTCCGTCGCCCCCGGGCCGGCGAAGCTTTCGAACGCCACCCCCGTGATCTGGCCCTGCCGGAGGTCCACCACGAGACACTGCGCTCCCCGCGCCACCATCAGGCACCCGGTCTTCCGGGCGCGGTGGAGCTCGGCCAACTGGACGAGCAGCGCGTCGCTGCGTGTTTCGGCGGGCATGGCCCCGGGCATTCCTTCCCGGAGAGACAATCTTACCTGAGGAGAGCGAGCATTGACCTTCCGGTTCCCCCGCCGGCCCATCCTCGTGTCCACGGGCGTCCTCTTCCTGGCGACGGCTCCCGCGCGCGCCCACGACCTGGCCTTCACCGGCGCCCGGCTCGTCGTGCGCGCGGACGGGACGTTCCGGGCGGACCTCACCTGCCACCTCGACGCCCTGGCCCTGGGCCTCGACGCGAAAGCGGACGCGCGCGCGGCGGTGGGCGCGATCCTCGCCAGGAACCCGAAGGAGCGCGAGGCCCTGGCGGCGGATCTGCGCGGGCTGCTCGCCAAGCGAGTGCGGGTGCGCTTCGATGGCGTGCCGGCGCCGTTCGAGGTGGGCTTCCCCGAGCGGGCGTTGGACCCGGCGACGGTGGCGGGGTTGCCCAACCCCACCGTCTTCGGCCTCACCGCCCAGCTCGACGGCCGCGTTCCTGGAGGGGCCCACGAGGTGACTTTCTGGGCGTCACGGGCGTTTCCGCCCGTCCACCTCACGATCGAGGAGGACGGTTCTGCCCGGCAGGTGCGCGAAGTGCTCGAGAGCGGAGAGGAGAGCCCGCCCTTTCGGCTCGGAGGCGGCGCCATGGAGATGGGGCGCCGCGCGACCTGGCGCCGCTACCTCCGCCTCGGGTTCTGGCACATCGTGCCCGAGGGGACCGATCACGTGCTCTTCGTCCTCGGGCTTTTCCTGCTGAGCCCACGCCTGCGGCCGCTGCTCGTGCAGGTGTCCGCCTTCACGGTGGCCCATACCGCCACCCTCGCCCTCTCGACCCTTGGGGTCGTGCGTCTGCCCCCGTCGGTTGTGGAGCCGCTCATCGCGCTCTCGATCGCCTACGTGGCGGTCGAGAACACGCTCTCCAGCACGCTCCGGCCCTGGCGCGCCGCTCTCGTGTTCGGGTTCGGGCTGCTCCACGGCCTCGGCTTCGCGGGCGCCCTGGGGGCGCTGGGCCTGCCCCGAGAGGAGTTCCTGGCCGGGCTCCTCGCCTTCAACGCGGGAGTGGAGCTGGGCCAGCTCGCGGTGTTGGCCCTGGCATTCCTGACGCTCGGGGCGTTCCGCGCCCGGCCATGGTATCGGCGGCGTATCGTGGTCCCGTTGTCGCTCGGGATCGCGGCCACCGGCCTCTACTGGACGGTCGCCCGGGCCCTTCACAGTCTTTGACTTGCGTGGGCCGGCGCGGGGAACGTAGGATCGTGGTCCGGAGCACGTCCAAGGGGCCAAGAAGACCGCGCCCCGCGCGGAGGAGGAGACCCTCGATGCTGAAGGCAGCCCGATGGGGCACGCTGGTCCTCGCGGCCCTGGCCGCGGCTCCGGCGCCCGCGAGCGATTGGCCACAGTGGCGCGGCCCCGAGGGCGACGGCGTATCGCCCGAGACGGGCCTCGTCTCGAAATGGTCGCGGGCGGGCGAGAACCTGGTGTTCCGGATCGACTGGACCGGACGCTCCACCCCCGCGGTCTTCGACGGCCGGGTTTGCGCAAGCGGACGGGCCGATCTGCGCTACGAGGTGGTCGGCTGCTGGGATGCCAAGGATGGCCGGCCCCTCTGGCAGCGCCGCTTCCTCGAGTACAACACCACCATCCCCTTCAGCCGCGTGGGCTGGGCCAGCGTCAGCGGCGATCCCGAGACCGGCTACCTCTACGCGCAGGACGGGGACGGCCAGCTCTTCTGCTTCGACCGGGACGGCAAGACGGTCTGGACGTGGCGGCTGGGCGAAGAGATGGGCCGCAGCTCGGGGTACGGGCGGCCGCACCCACACCCCGCTGATCGACGAGGACCGGGTGATCACGAGCGTCGTGGGGACGGGCTGGGGCGATCAGGCCGCCCTCCGCCAGCGCTACGTGGCCTTCGACAAGCGTACCGGCAAGGTGGTCTGGACCTCCACCCCGAACACGATCCCGGTCGAGGATTTCAACAATCAGGCCAACGGGACGATCGCGGTGATCGGCCCGCAGCGGCTCATGATCGGCGGCGGGGCCGACGGCTTCATCTACGCCCTGAAGTCCCGCACCGGCGAGCTGGCCTGGCGCTTCCGTTTCAGCACCAAGTCGCTGAACACCGCGGTCACGGTGGTGGGCAGCACCGTCTACGCGGCGCAGAGCGAGGAGCCGGTCGACGGGGGCTTCATGGGCCAGGTGATCGCATTGGACGGCAGCGGCTCCGGGGACCTGCCGGCGAGCGCCGTGCTGTGGCACGCCGACGGCATCCTCTCCGGCTTCGCCGCTCCGCTCTACCGCGAGGGCCGGCTCTTCGTGATCGACAACTCGGCGAACATCCACGCCCTCGACGCCAAGACGGGCCGGTCGCTCTTCCAGCGGACGCTGGGTACGATCGGCCGCGGGTCGCCGGTCTTCGCGGACGGCAAGATCTACGCGACGGAGGTGAACGGCAACGTCCATATCCTCAAGCCGGGGGCCGATACGTTCGAGGTGCTCGACCACCAGCACCTGACCATGCCTGAGGGCCGGCACGTCGAGATCTGGGGGTCCTTCGCGGTGGCTTACGGGCGGATCTACTTTCTCGCCGAGGACGGGCTCTACTGCCTGGGGGACAAAAAAGCCCCGTTCCGTGGGCCCGCGCCCACTTCGGGCAAGGCAGGGGCGGCGAAGGTGAAGGTGGCGGCGCCCGGTCCGTCCGAGCCGCCGGCTCCCGCAGATGCGAAGCCGGCGGCCCTCCAGGTCGTCCCCGCCGAGGTGGTGGCTCGCACCGATAGCGACGTGGCTTTCGAGTTACGGGCCTTCGACGAGAAGGGCCGGGCTCTCCCCGCCGCTGCTGCCGCGGGCGCGTCGTTCTCGCTCGAGGGACTCGCGGGAGCGGTGACGCCGGAGGGCCGTTTCAAGCCGGACGCGGCCAA
>WNFL01418901.1_pt2 | contig 18082 bp, 16 predicted proteins | sample 5400361 | NCBI WGS metagenome assembly WNFL01 (sample SAMN13153351, study PRJNA577476) | soil metagenome | isolation source: 40 cm soil on Douglas fir-dominated hillslope | place: USA:California | collected 2013-09-17 | reverse complement strand
GTGAGTGCGTCGGGGGAGAGGCTCGCGCGCTCCTCGATCGCGATGCGCACCTCCTCGTCCCAATCGAGATCGTCGGGCGTGAAGGTCACGAGGCCCAATTCGTAGGCCCGCTTGGCGTCGAGCTTCTCGCCGATACGCGCGAGCGCCGCCTCGACGGGTCCCGCCGCGCCGCTGTAATGCGCGGCGATGCGCGCTTCCTGACTCACCATCGGGCAGGGGCCGAAGTTCATATGCGAGAGCGTGATGACCGGTGCGCCCGGTTCTTCGTCCGGCGGCTGGAGCATGTAGCTGCGGTCGGCGGCCAGCGCGAGCTCGAACAGCGTGCCCGCGAAGCAGGAACCCTTGTCGATGATCGCGAACAGGGTGCGCGAGGACACGTCCAGCCTTGCGAGCGTGCGGCGCAGGAAACCGATCACCTGGCGCACGAACCAATCGTGCTCGTTCGCCTTCATCGCGGCGTCGGCGGCGAGGGCCTTGTCGATGTCCCCGCGCGTGTTGAAGATCCAGGTACCGATCTCGAGATCATTGGTACGCAGCATCAGGATGGCGTCGTCCAGCTCGCGCGCCATCGCGAGGGGCCACCACCTGTCGCCCGCCGCGTGGATCGCCTCGACGCGGGAGGGAACGTCCTGGCGCGGCGCGAATACCGTGATCGTCGCCGTGCGTGCTTTCCGGTCGATCACTACGTCCACGTTGTCGTAGTGGTAGCCTCCGGCGTCGATCGAGCGCTTGAGCGCGTTGAGTGTCACGCCTTTGCCGCTTCCGCGCGCGCTTTGCGCCGCGAGCGCCGCAACGCGCTCGGCCACGGCGTCCTTGAAGCCCTGAGGCTTCGCGATATGGTCCACCAGCTTCCATTGCTTGGCGCGGTCGGCGCGCACGCCTTCGCTCGTCGTGCAGAACACGTCGGCGAGGTCGCGCCGGACCTTCCGCTTGTCGGTGACGCGCGTGAGGCCGCCCGTTCCGGGGAGGACGCCCAGCAGCGGCAGCTCCGGAAGGCTCACGGTGGATGAGCGATCGTCGATCATCAGGATCTCGTCGCAGGCGAGGGCGAGCTCGTAGCCGCCGCCTGCGACCGTGCCATTGACCGCGGCGAGAGACTTCAGGCCCTCGTGGCGGCTCGAGTCCTCGATGCCGTTGCGCGTTTCGTTGGTGAACTTGCAGAAATTCACCTTCCACGCGTGCGTGGACTGGCCGAGCATATAGATGTTGGCGCCCGAGCAGAACATGCGCTCGCGCGCGCTGGTGATCACCACGCACTTCACCTCGGGGTGTTCGAAGCGGATGCGGTTCAACGCATCCGCAAGCTCGATGTCCACGCCGAGGTCGTAGGAGTTGAGCTTGAGCTTGTATCCGGGCTTGAGAGCCTTGTCCTCGTTCACGTCCATCGCGAGCGTCGCCACAGGCCCGTCGAAGGAAAGCCGCCAGTGTAGATAACGGTCCGGATGCGTGTCGTAGGTGACAAGGGGAGGGGAGGGCTTGGTTTCAGGCAGGGCGCTCATGGGATGGGCTCCTGGTGCTAGGGGGTGACTGCCTTGCGCAGCGCCGAGAGACTCTGCTCCGGCGTCTTGCGCGCCGTGTCCACCGTGACGTCGGCCTGTCCATAGAGCACTGCCCGGCCGTCGAGTATACGCCGCAGATCCTCCATCGCCTGGTCGTTCCCGGCCATCGGCCGGGTGTCGCCCTGCGCGATCACGCGCGCCATGTGCTCCTCGGGCTCGGCCTTGAGCCACACCGTGAAGCAGGCGGAGAGCAAGAGCTCGTAGGTTCCGGGTTCCGAGACGATGCTGCCCCCCGTGGCGATCACGGCGCGCTCGTTTTTTCCGAGCACCCTTTCGAGGCAGCGCCGTTCGTAGCGCCGGTAGCCCGCCTGCCCGTAGAGCAGAAAAATCTCCGATAGGCCGGTGCCCGCCTCGCGCTCGATCTCGCGGTCGAGCTCGATAAAAGGCGCGCCCAGCGCGCGGGCGAGCTTCGCTCCGAGCGTGGACTTGCCCGCGCCGCGCAGCCCGACGAGCGCGATGCGTTTCCGGCGTTCGTCGTGCGCGCTCCCGAAGTCGCGGACAAGCTGCGAACGCACGGCGGCGAGCGTCTGCCGCGGCAGGCGCTTGAGGAACTGCGTCGTGAGAGTCAGCTCAACGGCGTCGCCCGAATCCTCGGCGAGCAGCTCGGTGAGGGAAAGATTGAGCGCTGTCGCAATCTGGCGCAGCAGCAGGATCGAAACGTTGCCATGTCCGGCTTCGAGCTGGGCCAGGTAGCGCTCCGACACCTCTGAATCGCGGGCGAGAAGCTTGCGTGACATCCCTCGCCTGGCCCGTGCTTCTCGCACCCGGTCGCCCAGCGCGGCGAGATAACCACGCTCGGAGCGCACCTCGCTTTCCTTCGTGGGGACAGGCTGTTGAGAAGGTTTATTAATGTGAATACTAGACGTTCTCACTGATGCAATATAATGCTTGCACTATGCGGTCCATGCAGTATGATGCACTCGATATCGAAACGCAAGCGGGAACGAGAGTAAAGCCGATGGCGCTCGAACTGACCATCCTCGTGGGGACGATGACCGGCACGGCCCAGCTGGTCGCGCAGGAGCTCGAGCTCACCCTCGACGACGGCGAAATACGCGTGCGGACCGTGACTATGGACGGCCTCGATGCAGGCGTGCTCTCGGACGGCGGCCTGTACCTGATCTGCTCGTCCACTTACGGGCAGGGCGACGTGCCGGACAACGCGAAGAACCTGTACGAGTCGCTTCAGACCGCGCGTCCCGACCTCTCCAACGTGCAATACGGCGTGATAGCTCTCGGTGACCGGACCTACGCCGAAACCTTCTGCAACGGTGGCAAGCGTTTCGACGCAATCCTTTCCGAGCTGGGGGCGAGGCGCATCGGCGAGATCATGTTGCACGATGCCAGCGCGGGCACCATGCCCGAGGAAGTCGCTGTGACGTGGATGGCCGGTTGGATTTCGCTGTGTCGCAAGGAAGCCCGACTCACAGCCTGAGTTGATCGAAGAAGGGATAGACGACCGTGCCGTCGCTCAGCGCGGCTGACCACTCGGTCAACCCGCCCAAAGTCCATATTCCCCGCGACTACAACGCCGCGCACGATTTGATCGAGCGCAACCTCTCCGCTGGCCGCGCGGGCAAGGTCGCGTTCGTGGACGACACGGGCCAATATACCTTCGGCGAGCTCGCCGAGCGCGTGAACCGCTTCGGATCAGGGCTTCTGGCAATGGGCCTCGAGATGGAGCAGCGGGTGCTGCTCGCGCTCACCGACACGATCGATTTCCCGACTGCTTTCCTCGGCGCGATCAAGGCGGGGATCGTTCCGGTCGCGGTAAACACGCTGCTCACATCGAGAGACTACGAATACATGCTCTCCGACAGCCGCGCCAAGGCGCTCGTCATCTCGGAGCAGCTGCTGCCGCAGTTCGCGCCGCTCTTGCCCAATTTGCCGTTCCTGAAGCACGTCATCGTTTCGGGCGCCGGCGCATCCGGTCACAAGGCCTTAAAGGAGGTGCTCGCGAAGGGCTCACCCCAGCTCTCGCCCGCGCCGACGACCTCCGACGATCCGTGCTTCTGGCTGTATTCCTCCGGCTCGACCGGGACGCCGAAGGCCGCCGTACACGTGCATTCGAGCATGACCGTCACCGCGGATCTCTACGGGAAAGGCGTGCTCGGCGTCACCGAGAACGACGTGCTTTTTTCCGCGGCGAAATTGTCTTTTGCATACGGCCTCGGCAACGCGCAGACCTTCGCTCTCGCCATCGGAGCCACGGCCGTGCTGATGGCCGAGCGCGCGACCCCGGCTTCGGTATTCAAGCGCCTCGCCGAAAGAAAGCCCACGATCTTCTACGCCGTCCCGACACTTTACGGGGCGATGCTCGCCAGTCCCGAGTTTCCGAAATGGGAGTCCCTCACGCTGCGCCTGTGCGTCTCGGCCGGCGAGGCCTTGCCGGCCGACATGGGCAGGCGTTGGAAAGAGAGGACCGGCGTCGACATCCTGGAGGGCATCGGCTCGACCGAGATGCTTCACATGTTCATCAGCTCCCGGCCGGGGGATGTGCGCTATGGCGCGACCGGGAAGCCCGTGCCCGGGTACGAGCTGCGCCTGGTGGACGAGCAGGGAGCCCCGGTAGGGCGGGGGGAGATCGGCGAGCTCCAGGTGAGCGGGCCGACGAGTGCGGCGTATTACTGGAACAACCGCGAGAAAACCCGCTCGACCTTTGTCGGCTCCTGGTTCAGGAGCGGCGACAAATTCAGGCAGGACGAGGACGGTTACTTCGTATACGCCGGGCGCTCCGACGACATGCTGAGAGTCTCCGGCTTCTACGTCTCGCCCGCAGAGGTCGAGGCCGCGCTCGTCAGCCATGAGGCGGTGCTCGAAGCGGCGGTGGTCGGCCACAAGGACGACAACAGCTTGATCAAGCCCAAGGCGTACGTGGTCCTCAAGCAGGGCCAGTCGCCGAGCGAATCCCTCAAGGCGACCATGCAGCAGCACATCAAGGACAGGCTCGCGCCTTATAAATACCCTCGCTGGATCGAGTTCGTGAACGAATTGCCCAAGACTGCGACCGGCAAGATCCAGCGCTTCAAGCTTCGCGGGTAGTTGCCTTCGGCTCCTCAGCGGCTTAGAATTTGAACAATGGTTCAAGTTTTGAATCGCAGTTCGAACGAGGCTCCTTTGTCGGAGCGCGTGCAGCGCAAGAACGACGCGCGGCGCCTGGAGATCCTGCGCGCGGCGGCGCGCGTATTCCGCCGCCTCGGCCTTTCGGCGACAGGCATGCGCGAGATCGCCGAGGAAGCCGATCTGTCGCCCGGCAACCTGTATTACTACTTCAGCGGCAAGGACGAGATCCTGCTCTTCTGCCAGGAGCGCACGCTCGAGCGCCTTCTCGCCGCGGTGAAGGAGGCGCGCGCCGCCTCCAGCGCCTGCGCCGGGCGGCTTCGCGCGGTGATGAGCGCGCATGTGCACTGCATGCTCGATGAGCTCGAAGGCGCCACCGCTCATCTCGAGGTGGAAATTCTTCCCGAGGCGATGCGCAAGGGGGTCATCGAGAAGCGGGATGCCTACGAGCGCGCCGTGCGCGCGCTCGTCGCGGAAGGGATGAAGCGCGGTGAATTCGTGAGAACGGATCCAGCGCTCGTCACGCGGGCGATGCTCGGCGCCGTCAACTGGACCGCGCTCTGGTACCGCCCCGAAGGGCCGTTGTCGGTGAGCGAGATCGCCGATTCCCTCTCCGAGTACCTCGTCCGTGGCCTCGCGCCCGCGCCCCGCGCAAGAGTCGCGAAATGAAGACTCCGGCACCGAACAACGTACACCTCGCGCTGCGCGTGAACGGCGAGGAGCAGCAGGTCTCCTTCGCTCCGTACAAGACGCTGCTCGAAGTGCTGCGCGAGGACATGAACCTCACCGGCACCAAGCACGGCTGCGAGCTCGGCGAATGCGGCGCCTGTGCGGTGCTGGTCGAGGGCGTGCCCGTGCTTTCCTGCCTCGCGCTCGCCCTCGATTGCGAAGGGCGCGCTATCGAGACCGTCGAGGGGCTGGCGAACGGTGGAAAATTGCATCCTTTGCAGGAGGCGTTTGCCGATCTCGGCGGCGCGCAGTGCGGCTATTGCACCCCCGGGATCCTGATGACGGCGAAGGCGCTGCTCGAGCGCGAGCCGAACCCGAGCCGCGAGCGCATCAAGGAAGCAATCTCGGGGAATCTGTGCCGCTGCACGGGCTACCAGCAGATCTACGAATCGATCGAGGAAGCCGCAAGAACAATGCAGGAATCCAAGCGATGACGAAACGCCTCGACGTGATCGGCAAGCCTCGCCGCCGCGTGGACGGCCGCGCCAAGGTGACGGGCCTGACGCGCTTCGCCGACGACGTGATGCTCCCGCGCATGCTGCATTGCAAGCTGCTGCGCTCTCCGCATCCGCATGCGGATATCGAATCGATCGACGTCTCGCGCGCTCAGGACTATCCCGGCGTGCACCTTGTCCTCACCGGCAAGCATTTTCCAATCACCTTCGGCATCCTCCCGGTGACGCAAGACGAATACCCGCTCGCGCCGGAGCGCGCGCGCTACGTTGGCGATCCGGTCGCCGCGGTGATCGCGAAAGACGAGCAGACTGCTTTCGAGGCGCTCGATCTCATCGACGTGAAGTACCAGCTGCTCAAGACCATCTCCGATCCCGAGGAGGCGCTGGCGACGCCCGAGCCGCGCATCCACGAATACGGTGAGCAGGGCAACATCCACCGCCTTCAGGCGTTTGAGTTCGGCGACGTGAACGAGGCGCTCGCCAAGGCCGACCACGTGTTCGAGGATCTGTTCTTCTACGAGGGCAACACGCACTTGCCGATCGAGCAGCACGCCTCGGTCGCCGCGGTCGACGGCGAAGGCAAGCTCACGCTCTGGTCGTCCACGCAGGTACCGCACTACATCCATCGCGCCCTCGCCAACGCGCTGCAGATTCCGCCCGCGCACGTGCGCGTGATCGCCTGTCCCAACGGCGGCGGCTTCGGGGGAAAATGCGATCTGCACAATCACGAGATCGTGGTGTCGAAGGCGGCGATGCTGCTCGGCCGCCCGGTGAAGATCTGCCTTACGCGCGAGGAAGTCTTCTACATGCACCGCGGGCGCCATCCGGTGTTGATGAAGATGCGCACCGGCGTGACCCAAGACGGAAAAATAACGGGCATGCACACGCAGACGCTGCTCGACGGCGGCGCCTACGGCGGCTACGGCGCCGCGAGCACGTTCTACACGGGCGTGCTGCAGACGACGACTTACGAGATCCCGCGCTACAAGTTCGACGCCTGCAGGGTCTTTACCAACAAACCGCCCTGCGGCCCCAAGCGCGGGCACGGCACGCCGCAACCGCGCTTCGGCCAGGAGATCCAGCTCGACAAGATCGCGGAGAAGCTCGGGATCGATCCGGCCGAGTTGCGCCTGGGCATCGTCGCCAAGCCCAATACGCTCACCGCGAATTGGCTGAAGATAGGCACGATCGGCCTTGCCGAATGCATCCGCAAGGTGGTCGCGAGCTCCGATTGGAAGAACAAATACAGGAAGCTACCCGAAGGCCGCGGCGTCGGCCTTGCCTGCGGCGCGTATCTGTGCGGCGCGGGGCTGCCGATCTACTGGAACAAGATGCCGCAATCGGGCGTACAGCTCCTCATCGACCGCAGCGGGCAGGTCACGGTGTTCTGCGGCGCGACCGAGATCGGGCAGGGGTCGGATGACGTGCTCGCGGCGATCGTCGCCGAAGTGCTGGGCATCGACCCGTACGACGTGCGCTGCGTCACCGGCGACACCGGCTTGACGCCGGTGGACCTCGGCTCGTACTCCAGCCGCGTCACCGTGATGATGGGCAACGCCGCGATCCAGGCGGCCGAGCGCTTGCGCGATCTCATCGCGCAAGCGGCTGCCGAGCACATGGAGACCTTGCCCGAGAACGTCGGCTTCGCGCTCGGGCGCGTGTTCCGCGCGGACGATCCCGGCAAGCTGATGAGCTTCCGCGAGGCGATCGTCCTCGCCGAGACAAAATTCGGCACGCTCGGCTCGGTGGGCTCGTATTCCCCGCCGCGCTCACCCGGCCGCTACAAAGGGGCGGGGGTCGGGCCGTCGCCCGCGTACTCCTATACGGCCTGCGTGGTCGAGGCCGAAGTGGACCGCAACACGGGCTGGATCACCGTGCCGAAAGTGTGGATCGCGCACGACATCGGCCGCGCCATCAACCCGGTGAGCGCGCGCGGGCAGGTGGAAGGGAGCGTCTACATGGGCCTGGGCGAGGCGCTCATGGAAGAGCAGGTGTTCCGGCGGCTGCCCCCCAAGCTCTCCAACGCGCTCGTGCACAAGATTCCTTCGCTCCTCGAGTACAAGAGCCTGACGTCGCTGGACATGCCGGAGGTCTTCACCGAGCTCGTCGAGGACCCGGACCCCAACTGCCCGTTCGGCGCTAAAGAGGTGGGGCAGGGGCCTTTGCTGCCCGTGATGCCCGCGGTCGCGAACGCCGTATACGACGCGATCGGGGTGCGCATCGACGAGCTGCCGATCACGCCCGACAAGGTGCTCGCCGCCCTCGAGAAAAAAGCCAGGGGCGAAACGGCGCGCGTGGGGCCGGCGAGTTTTCCCGATGTGCCTTACCCCGAGCCGATGCTCGTGCCGCCGCCCTGGGAAGGCGGCGACGGCGATTCCGTCAACACGCCGCGGCGCACGCCCGTGAAGAAGGAAGCCGTAACATGATGCGGTTGCCCTGGTTCGGATTTCATTCGCCGAAGTCCGTCGACGAGGCGGCGAGAATCCTCGCCGCCGAAGGCCCGCAGGCGATGCCGATCGCGGGCGGGACGGATCTCCTGCCCAACATGAAGCGGCGCCACCAGACTCCGGCAACGCTCGTTTCGCTGCGGCAGATCGAGGCGCTGAAGAAAATATCCAACGGCTCGCACATCACGCTCGGTGCTGGACTGACGCTGAATGAAATCGTCGCGAACGCAGCGGTGCGCGAAAAATACGCGGGGCTGTGGCAGGCGGCGGCTCAAGTCGCGACCGTGCACCTGCGCAACATGGGCACCCTCGGCGGCAACCTGTGCCTGGACACGCGCTGCACTGCTGGGTCGCCACCGCGAGCAAGCGCTGCGTCGCGACTTCGTCGACCGACACCGCGCCCGCTTTGATATCCCTGGGCGCGACCGTGCGCCTCGTCTCCACGCAAGGCGAGCGCGACGTGGCGCTCGCCGACCTGTACAGAAACGACGGTATCGACTACTTGACGCGCCGACCCGACGAGATCCTCACCGAGGTGAAGCTGCCCACGCCGGAAGGCTGGAAGAGCAGCTACTGGAAGCTGCGCCGCCGCGGCGCCTTCGACTTTCCGGTGCTGGGCGTCGCTGCGGCGGTCAGGACCGCGCGCGACGGAACGGTCGAAGATGCCCGCATCGCGCTCGGCGCGGTGTCCTCGCGGCCTTTTCTCACGAAGGGCGGCGAGCTTCTCATCGGCAAGAAGCTCAGCGACGACGCCATCGCGGAAGCCGGCGCCAAGGTGGCATCGGCGGCGAAGCCGCTGGACAACACCGACTTGGATCTCTACTGGAGAAAAGCAGTGGTGGCGGAATTCATGGGCTACGCGCTGCGCGAGATCCGCGGCGACGACATGCGCGCGACGCGCGTTCGCATCGCGCGGCACGCGCTCTAGGACGGCTGCACTCCGATCAGCTTCTGTATCACCGGCCGCGAGCCTTCGAGCGCCACGCGCTGCATGTAGAACGCGAGCCCGCGAACGCCGCCCAGCTCCTCCCCGCCGCCGGCGCGCCCCGGGCCACCGTGCACGAGCTGCGGCAGCACCGTTCCCGGCCCAGGAGACATCTCGATCTTGGGATGGCCGAGGAAAAGCCGCCCGTGATAGGGCGCGATGCCTGCGACGGTCTCCTCCAGAAATGCCGCGTCTTCGGAATACAACGACGATACCAGGCCCCCGTTGCCGCGCGCGACGATTGCCGCGGCGTCCGCGGCCTTGCCCGAGTAGGGCAGGAGCGACGCGACCGGGCCGAAGACTTCGCGCGCGTGCACCGAAGGGGCGAGGACGTCCTTTGCGAACTCCAATAACACCGGCGAGATGAAGAATCCCTTGCCCGGGAGCGGCGCAGCGCTGCCGAACGCGGGCTTGCCTTCGATACCGAGCTTGGCGACGCCTTCGCGCACGTCGGCGAGTTGGCTCTCCGAGGCAAGGGGCCCCATACGAGTTTCCGCGAGCGCGGGATTGCCGACGCGCACCGCCTTCAATCCCTCGGCGAGGTCGTCGCGCAGCGTGGCGGCATGCGCGGCGGGAACGAGCACGCGCCGGATCGCGGTGCACTTCTGTCCCGCCTTCTGCGTCATGTCGCGCAGCACGTCTTTCAGGAAGGTCTCGTACATGTCGCCTCCCGGCTCGGCGTCGGGCCCGAGCACCGCGGCATTCAAGCTGTCCGCCTCGACGTTCACGCGCACGGACTCGCGGATGATGTTTGGCAGCGCCCGGATGCGCATGCCGGTGTCGCCGGAGCCCGTGAAGGCGAGCACGTCTTGCACGCCGAGCAGGGCCGGCAGGTCGCGCGGGGCGCCGACGAGAAGCGAGAGGACGCCTTCGGGCAATACCTTCTTCTCGACGAGGATCTCCATCACGCGGTGCGCGACCATCGCCGAGCTGGTGGCGGGTTTGCTGAGAACGGGCATTCCGGCGAGAAGCGCCGAGGCTGCCTTCTCCGCCAGTCCCCAGGCCGGAAAATTGAACGCGTTGATCTGCACCGCGACGCCGTGGCGCGGCACGCTGATGTGCTGGCCGTGAAAGCGCGGCGAGCGGCCGAGCTGCACGCCTTCCCCGTCGATGAGAAATTTCGCAGTGCCGAGCGAAGCGCCGATCTCGGCGTAGGTCTGCAGCGTGAAGATCGCGCCTTCGACGTCGAACTTCGCGTCCGAGCGCGTATTGCCGCCGTTCGCGACCGCGAGGTCGAGCAATTCGTCGCGGTGAGCCTGGATCGCCTTCGCCATCTCCTTGAGCAGGGCGCCACGCTCGGCGAAGCTCAAGGCGCGCAGCGCCGGCCCGCCTTTGCGGCGCGCGTGTTCGAGCGCCGCGGCGAGGTCGAGGCCTTCGCTCGAGACCTGTGCGAGCGGCTCCTCGGTGGCGGGGTTGACGAGCGTCTGCGGCGCGCCCGATCCTTCGACCCAGCGCTCGCCGAGGTAACTACGCAGGGTTTTCATGCAGCGCTCCTTTTGGGTGCGGCAAGGATAGCGCAAGGAGTTCCGCCGCGCATCCGGGTAAAATCTCAGGCGATGTTCCCCATCGCCACAGGCAGGCCCGCGACGATCGCGCCCAAGGGCATGGTCGTCTCGCCGCACTCGCTCGCTTCCTCGGCGGGCGTCGCCGCGCTTCGCGCCGGAGGCTCGGCGGTGGACGCCGCCATCGCGACGGGCGCCGCGCTGTCGGTGCTGTACCCCCACATGACGGGCGTCGGCGGGGACGCGTTCTGGCTGATCTACGACGCAAGCGCGCGCCGCGTGCGCTACTTGAACGGGGGCGGGCGCGCGGCGACGAGCGCGAGCATCGATTGGTTCCGCTCGCGCGGCATGAACGAAATTCCTCTTCGCGGATTCCTCCCCGCGACGCTGACCGTTCCAGGCGCGGTGGCGAGCTGGTGCGCGGCACACGAAGAGCATGGGCGGCTGCCGCTTTCACGCGACCTTGCAGCCGCCATCGAGTACGCGCGCGAAGGATACCCGGTGACGGGAAGGCTCGCACGCTGGATCGAGATGTGTGCCGGCGAGAACGCTCTGAACGGCCACGCCCTGGCGATCTTCACTCCTGGCGGCGCGGCGCCGCGCGCAGGTGACAAGCTCGTCAATCGCGGAGCACGAAGGCTTCTACTCGGGGGATACGGCGCGCTCGCTCGCGAGCTTCTCCCGCGCGGGCGGCGGGTTCTTCGACGAAGCGGATTTTGGGCGGCAGCGCGCGAGTTGGGGCGAGCCGCTACGCGGTACCTACCGCGGTGTAGAGATCTGCGAGACGCCGCCGCCGACTCAGGGTTTTACCGTGCTCGAAATGCTCAACCTCTTGGAACCCTACGAGATCGGCAAGATGGACCCCTTGGGCCCGGAGCTCGCGCACCTGCTGGTGCAGGCGAAGCAGATCGCCTACCACGACCGCGACAGGCTGCTTGCCGATCCCGAGTTCCAGTCCGTGCCGGTGGAGCGCCTGATCTCGAAGCCGTACGCGGCCGAGCGTCGGCTCCTCATGCGCGCGGACCGTGCTCTGCCCTGGGACCTCGTTCCTTCCTTTGGCACGCTCGCCGGAGATACCGTATTCATAGGTGCAGTTGACGCCGAAGGCAACGCTGCCGCGCTGATCCAGAGCCTTTACTTCACTTTCGGCTCAGGCGTGGTCGCGGGCGACACCGGCGTCGTGCTGCAGAACCGCTCGGCGTACTTTTCGCTCGATCCGCTGCATCCCAACCGCCTCGAGCCGGGCAAGCGCCCGATGCACACGCTGATCGCGTCGATCGCGCTCAAGGACGGCCGGCCCTGGCAGGTGTTCGGCTGCATGGGCGCGGACGGCCAGCCGCAGATCCACCTGCAGAGTTACGTGGGCCTCATCGATTTCGGCCTCGACATCCAGCAGGCGCTCGAGATGCCGCGCTGGCTCTCGGGGCGCTTCAATATCGGCGACTCGCGCGACCTGCTCAATATCGAACGCCGTTTTCCCGAGGCGACCGTAAAGGAGCTCGAGCGCCGGGGACACACGGCAAATCGCTGGCCGGATTTCTGCGAGCTAGCCGGCCATGCGCACGGCATCACGATCGATCCGGCCTCTGGCGTGCGCGTCGGCGGTGCCGATCCGCGCAGCGACGGAGCGGCGATCGGTTATTGATCGGCGCCAGCCAGGGGGCACGGCATGGTTTTTGCTCGGGTAATGTCATGGCGGCCCGTTACCTTGAAGCTATGCAGTGCCTCAATCTCATTGCGCCTGAGCGTTTGGCGGAGGCGCTTAAGATCGCTGATGCCCGGGCAGGGCTGCAATCTTTCCAAGAAGGGTGTGATTCACGCCTTATGGAAGTCGTTTTTTCGGTTCCAGATGACCAATTTCGCTGGTTCCGACTCGTGCTCCGCAAGATGGCGGAAAGGTACGAGCGTCAGAAAAGTGGCACTGCTGTCTTGCCGCAACTTGAATTCGCCGCGCCTCACGATGCGTTGAACCGCTGACGGATCAGGCGAAAGGCCGTGTTCGGCCGGCCTTTTCTCTTCACCAACTAGCGCTAGATCTTGTCCGGAAAACGGATGATGAATCCGTCGCGGTTGGGCATACGCACCTTGGGCAGCGTCTCGGCGTTCATCGAGTCGTTCTGGCCGATCAGCTTGTTCTCCGCGAGGATATAAGCGGTGAGCGCATAGACTTCATTGTCGGTGAGCGAGCGCGGTTGCTGCCACGGCATCGCCCGCCGGATGAAGTCGAAGACGGTCGTTGAATAGCCCCAGAAGTTGGCGATGGTCTTCGGCGCCTCGATCCGGTCGATCGGACCGCCGCCCACCACCGGGGCCGCAACCCCGCCCTTGCCCTTTTCGCCGTGGCACATCCCGCACTTCTGCGCGAAGATGCGCTCCCCTTGCGCGGGCGTGCCGCCGCCGGGAGGCAAGCCGGTTCCGTCGGGCAGGATGCTGATGTCCCAAGGAGCGATATCGGCCGGATCGATCGGCCTGCCCAGGTTGGGACCTTCTGCAACGGCTGTGCCCGCACCGAACACGAAGGCAAGCGCGGCCGCGGAGATAGAAACTCTACGCGTAAACATGTCTCACCTCGCCTTTGCCGTCGCCCGCCCAACTCGTGAGGCTGTTGTAGTGCTGGTTCGGGAAACCGAGCACCGGCGGAATATTCCTGGTCTCGCCGCGCTCGGCGACGAACTGTGCCCGGGTCGGCTGCACGTTGCCCCCTTCGTCCCACGCGCGACTCTGCAATACCGCCGGTCCGCCGTCCCACCGCCAGGGCATGCGGAACCGGGTGAAAGCCTTGGATAGCACTGGCGCCTGCAGCGCGGCCTCTCCCCAGCTCTTGCCGCCGTCGGCGGAAACCATCACCTTCGATATCCGGCCGTTGCCCGAGTAGGCGATGCCCGAGATCTCGTAGAAGCCGGGCCCTCTCAGCTCAAGGCCCGGCGAAGGATGGGTGATGAAGGACTTCACCTCTTGCAGGAAATAAAACCTGAATGCCTTTCCGTTCGGCAGGATCTGCGAGTACGTCCGGGTCTCGTAGTAGCTCATGGCCGGCTGCTCGACCAGCTTCAGGCGACGCAGGAACTTGACGTTCATGTTGCCCTCGTAACCCGGCAGCAAGAGGCGCATCGGATAGCCATTGCCGGGCATCAAGCGCTCGCCGTTCTGGTAGAGCGCGATCATGGCGTCGTCCAGCGCCTTCTTGACCGGTACGCTGCGGGAGAGAGCGAGCGAGTCGGCGCCTTCGGCGACGATCCACTTCGCCTTCGGGTCGATGCCGGTCTCGTCGAGCAGGGTCGAGAGCCTGACCCCGGTCCACTCCGAGCAGGAGACCAGGCCGTGCAGCGCCTGCACGCTCGCCTGGATCGGCTCCTTGGAAAACATCGGCGCGCTGTTGCCCCCGCATTCGACGAAGCTGAAACGCGACACCATCGGGTAGCGCGCGAGCGTATCGAGCGTGAAGACCAGGGGCTGCTTCACCAGGCCGTGGATCACCAGGCGATGCTTGTCCGGGTCGATGTCCGGAGTGCCGGAGTGCACGATGGTGAAATGCAACCCGTTCGGCGTGATGGTGCCGTTGATGAGGTGGTGCGGAGTGCGCGCGTGCGAGGTGCGCGGCTCGCCGTTGGGATTGCTGAGCGTGCGAGCGATTTTTTCCTCGAAGCGCGAACGCAGCTGGTACGGCCGGCTGAGCCCGCCAGGTCCGAGGCTCCAGGGGTCGTCCGCGAGCGGCGCGGCCGCAGCAGACCGGACGAAGGTGTAGCCCATGACGGTTCCAGCGACGGCGGCGCCGCTGCGCAAGAAAGCACGGCGGTCAAGAAGCCCGTTTCCTGCAACCACCTCCAGCCCTTCCGAATCCTGCCTGTCCAGCGTCATTGCCATGTCAGCCTCCCTGAGCGAGTCCCGGACCGATATTTTGCTCCCAAACGTCTGCCGCGTGCGCGGCTCCCGTGCTGAGCATAAAATGGCCGCGCCAAGCTTCCCCTCCACCCGCGACTCACCCATCGAGAGAACCTGTGCCCCCCTGCAGCACCGCCGATCATTCGGTCAGCCCGCCCGTCGTCAGGATTCCGCGCGACTACAACGCCGCGAACGACCTGATCGAGCGCAACCTCGCCGCGGGTCGCGCGGCCAAGCTCGCCTACGTAGACGACGCGGGCCAATACACGTTCGGACAGCTTGCCGAGCGCATCGACCGTTTCGGTTCGGGGCTGCAGGCCATGGGCCTGGAGATGGAGCACAGGGTACTGCTTGCTTTGACCGACACCATCGACTTTCCCACGGCATTTCTCGGCTCGATCAAGGCGGGCATCATCCCGGTCGCGGTGAACACCTTGCTCACACCGAAGGATTACGAGTACATGCTCTCCGACAGCCGCGCGAAGGCGCTCATATTGTCGGAGCAGCTGCTGCCGCAGTTCGCGCTGCTCGTTCCAAAGCTTACTTTCCTCAAGCACGTCATCGTCTCCGGAAGCGGCGCTCAGGGCCACACCGCGTTCAAAGACGTACTGGCGAAGGGGAAGGCCGGGCTTGCGCCCGCGCCGACGACTTCCGACGACGCTTGCTTTTGGCTCTACTCATCGGGTTCGACCGGCATGCCGAAGGGCACGGTTCATGTCCATTCCAGCATGATCCTCACCGCCGAGCTCTATGCGAAGGCCGTACTGGGGTACGAGGAAAACGACGTCGTCTTCTCGGCGGCAAAGCTCTTTTTCGCGTACGGCCTCGGCAACTCGCTCTCCTTCACGCTTGCGGTCGGCGCCACTGCGATTCTGATGGCCGAGCGTCCGACGCCTGCGTCCGTCTTCAGGCGGCTCACCGAAAAGAAGCCGACGATTTTCTATGGAGTGCCGACGCTCTACGCGGCGATGCTTGCGAGCCCCGATTTCCCGAGAAGGGAGAACTTGGCGCTGCGGCTGTGCGTCTCGGCGGGGGAAGCGCTTCCGCCGCAGATCGCGAGGAGTTGGAAGGAAAGGACCGGCGTAGAGATCCTGGACGGGATCGGCTCGACCGAAATGCTGCACATCTTCCTCTCCAACCGGCCGAACGACCTGCGCTACGGCACCACGGGCAAGCCGGTGCCGGGCTACGAGTTGCGCCTGGTGGACGAGCGCGGCAATCCGGTGAAGCAGGGCGAGATGGGGGAGCTGCAAATCAGCGGGCCGACGAGCGCCGCCTGCTACTGGAACAACCACGACAAGAGCCGCAACACCTTCATGGGCGGCTGGACGAAGAGCGGCGACAAGTACAGCCTCGACCAGGACGGCTACTACGTATACGGCGGGCGCTCGGACGACATGCTGAAGGTCTCGGGTATCTACGTCTCGCCCGCTGAAGTCGAAGCCGCTCTCATCACGCACGAAGCGGTGCTCGAAGCGGCGGTAGTCGGCGCCGAAGACGAGAACAAGCTCATCAAGCCCAAGGCCTACGTCGTTCTCAAGCAGCGCAACTCGGGGACCGACGCGCTGAAGGCGGCGCTCCGGCAGCACGTCAAGGACAAGCTCGCTCCCTACAAGTATCCGCGCTGGATCGAGTTCCTCCCCGAGCTGCCGAAGACCGCGACGGGAAAGATCCAGCGGTTCAAATTGCGTGGTTAGAAGAAAAGGGAGCGGCGTGGCCGAAAAAAGTCCGTCGCCGGGCAGGCGCATTGCGATCGGTGTCGCGGTGTGCGCAATGGGCATGAGCGTCGTCGCGCTCTGCGTCTATCAGCTCGCGCCCAAGGCGAACGGGCGTTCGCCTTCGGCGGAGCGCTCTTCGCGCTGCCCGGAAGCTTCGTCAGAGCGCGGGCGCTGATCGCGGCCCTGATGATCACCGCGCTTGCGCTCTCGGCGGACTGGGTCGCCTTCGGGCCGGGTGATTCGGGCGTCAGGAACGGCTTTTCCCTCCACAACGTCCGCGGGCCCTTGCAGACCAGTCAAATGCTCGGTCGCCTGTTGTTCGGAGTAGGGGCCGTGCTCGCGGACCTTATGGCCCTCTGGGCCTGGGTGCGTTTTTTCCGGGCGCCGGGCCGCGGTGCCGCGGCGCGCGCCAGATCGGGCTCGTGAATGAGCTCGCCTGAGCCGCGGATCGCCTCCGTCCGTGCATGGATCGAGGACGCCAAGCGCATCGTGATCCTCACCGGCGCCGGAATCTCCACCGAGTCCGGGATTCCGGATTTTCGCGGCCCGCAAGGACTGTGGACGAAGGACCCGGAGGCGGAGAAGCTCTCCAACATCCATTACTACGTCGCCGATCCCGAGATCCGAAAGAAATCCTGGCAGGCGCGTCTCTCGCATCCGGCATGGACGGCGCGGCCGAACGCGGGTCACGCGGCGATCATGGAGCTCGAGCGGCGCGGCAAGCTCCACGCGCTCATCACCCAGAACATCGACGGATTGCACCAGAAGGCGGGCAACTCGCCCGAGCGCGTGATCGAGGTGCACGGCACGGTGCACCGCGTGGTGTGCCTCTCGTGCGGCTGGAAGGGACCGATGCAGGCGACCCTCGAGCGCGTGCGCTCGGGCGAAGCCGATCCGCCGTGCGAGCGCTGCGGCGGAATCCTGAAAAGCGATACCATCTCGTTCGGGCAGGCCCTCGTGCCCGAGGTGATCGATGGGGCGATGCAGGCGGCAGCCGAAGCGGATCTGCTCATTTCAGTCGGCACGAGCCTGCAGGTCTACCCGATCGCGGGGGCGGTGCCCGCCGCGAAGAACGCGGGGGCGCGCGTGGTGATCGTGAACGCGGAAGCCACGCCGTTCGACGTCGTTGCAGACGCAGTGCTTCGCAGCGCGATCGGGGAGACGCTGCCGCGCATCGTGGGTAGATAAAGGGAATACATGGACGCGGTTTCCGCCGAGGTTTCGGCTCGACGCAAGGGATTTTTGGACCGGTTTTTGCCGCTCAGGCATTGGCTGGGAGCGGAGGCGTCGGGCGGGATCGAGATGAGCCAGGCGAAGACGCGCCTGATCTGCACCCTCGTAGGGGTCGGCGGTTTCGTGGTGATGGGACGCTTCGCCAGTCTTCCCGACGGCATCGTCGCTACGGCGATCGTGTTTCCGCTGTACGCGCTGGCCTACCTGATCCTCGCCTACAAGCGCCCCGCACCGACGCGTGCAAGGCGGGGATTCGCGATCCTGATGGACAATCTTGTGGGCGCCTACGTTGCGTACTTCGGGGGTGGTTTCGCCGCGTACGTGGGGTTCCTTTTCCTCACGACGGTGGGATGGGGGCTGCGGTTCGGTCGCCACTACCTGTTTCTCGCGACGGCCATCGCGATTCTCGGCATGGTCTGGAACCTCGCCGCAAGCCCGTATTGGCAGGAGTACCCGCTCTTCGGTGCCACGATCATCTTCGGTCTCATCGCAAATACGGTCAATGCCTCGAT
>WNFL01112058.1_pt1 | contig 18083 bp, 11 predicted proteins | sample 5400361 | NCBI WGS metagenome assembly WNFL01 (sample SAMN13153351, study PRJNA577476) | soil metagenome | isolation source: 40 cm soil on Douglas fir-dominated hillslope | place: USA:California | collected 2013-09-17 | reverse complement strand
GGCCATCGATTCTGCCCGAATCGGCAACTGTCAGGTCGGTATGGTGAACCGATTCAAAACGCAGCGGCGTCTTGAACTGTTTTGCCCGGTCGCGAATGTTATCCGTTAGATTCTTGTACAAAAATTCGGAATAAAATGGTGCGATGGGCGACATCAATTGGCCGACCACCATCAGGCATTCGTAAAGTGTTTCGTAGGCTGCTTTTTTGTCTTCGGTTATTTCCCCCTTCCAGAATCGTTTGCGGTTGAGTCGTACATACCAATTGGAGAGATGATCATTGACAAACTCCTGGATCGCGCGCGCCGCCTTGGTGGGTTCATAGTCTTCAAAGGCCTTTGTCGACTCCAGAATGAGGGACTGCAATTTTGAAAGAATCCAGCGATCCAGCGGTGTGAGCTGGCTGTGCGGCACGTTGTTCATTTCGTCTTTAACGAAGCCGTCAATATTGGCATACAAAACAAAGAATGAATAGGTATTGAGCAGCGTACCGAAAAATCTTCGGTGGACTTCTCCCAATCCCTCCTCGTCAAACTTCAGATTTTCCCAGGGCGGTGCGTTCTCGATCATATACCAGCGCACCACGTCGGGACCAAATCGATCAATTGTTTCAAACGGGTTCACCACGTTGCCCTTGCTCTTCGACATTTTATTGCCACCCTTATCGAGCACAAGGCCATTGGAGATGACATTTTTGAAGGCCACGCTATCAAATAACATGACGGCCAGGGCATGGAGGGTAAAGAACCAGCCCCGGGTTTGATCAACACCCTCTGCAATAAAGTCGGCTGGAAAAGCTTTTTGGTAAACGTCCTTGTTCTCAAAAGGATAATGCCATTGCGCAAAAGGCATAGCACCCGAATCGAACCACACATCGATCAAATCGGGCTCACGGTACATCGGCTGACCCGATGGGCTGATCAAAACAATTTCATCCACATAGGGACGGTGCAGGTCAAAGTCATGTCCATCGATACTGGATTTCGGAGGCTGTATACCAGCCTTGATCGACTTCGTCATCTCCGTCTTTAATTCCGCAATGGACCCAATGCAAATTTCTTCCTTGTTGTCTCTTGTCCTCCAGATCGGTAACGGTGTTCCCCAAAAGCGCGACCTCGACAAATTCCAGTCGACCAGATTTTCAAGCCAGTTGCCAAAGCGGCCCGTGCCGGTAGATTCGGGTTTCCAGTTTATGGTTTTGTTCAACTCCACCATGCGGTCTTTGAGCGCCGTGGTCCGGATGAACCAGGAGTCCAGCGGGTAATACAATACCGGTTTATCGGTACGCCAGGAGTGGGGATAGGAGTGCTCGTATTTCTCTACCTTAAATGCTTTATTCTCTTCCTTGAGGATAATGGAAATGATGACATCCGTGGTCTTGTAGTCGGGGTGGTGTTCGTCTTCATCGGTATAATTCTTCACGTAAAAATCGTCCGGCCCCAGAGGTTTGTGTGTCTTGATTTTATAGAGCTTGACACCCTCCTGCAACTTCACACCGATCCCTGTCACAAACCGGCCGTGTTTATCGACGGTGGGAACTTCGTTGCCCATTTCATCTTTGACGGTGAGGGGTGGAATTCCGTTTTGCCTGGCTACCCGGAAGTCATCGGCTCCAAACGTGGGGGACGCATGCACAACACCGGTGCCCTCTTCTGTAGAGACAAAATCGCCAGCCACTACACGAAACGCTTTTTCGCTGTCGTACAACGGCCGAGCGTAGGGCATTAATTGTTCGTATTGAACTCCTACCAGCGTCCTTCCTAAAAATTCCTGGATCACTTCAAAAGGGATAGCCTTGTCACCTGCCTTATAATCCTGCAACCTCAGGTTTGCATTTTTATCAAAAAAATATTTTTTCTGAAGGTCCTTGGCCAGTACAACGCTGACCGGCTTGTACGTGTAGGGATTAAATGTATTGATTTGTACATACATTATCTTCTCGCCAACGGCTAATGCTGTGTTGGAGGGAAGCGTCCAGGGGGTCGTGGTCCAGGCCAATATGCAAGTGTTCCGATCCGAACCGCGAAACAGAAATTCCGACTTCTTGGTTCGCTTCACCTTAAATTGAGCTACGATGGAGGTATCTTTTACGTCTTTGTAGCAACCCGGCATATTCAATTCGTGTGAACTTAACCCCGTGCCATCCGATGGCGAATAGGGTTGGATGGAGTAGCCTTTGTACAACAATTTCTTGTCGTACAACTGCTTCAGTGACCACCACAGCGACTCAATGTAATTCTTGTCATACGTGACGTATGGATTTTCCAGATCCACCCAATAGCCCATCTTTTCGGTCAGGTCATTCCATTGGTCTTTGTAGAGCATGACCGTCTCGCGGCACTTCCGGTTGTACTCTTCAATAGAAATTTTTTTGCCGATGTCGTCCTTGGTGATCCCGAGTTGTTTTTCCACCTGAAGTTCAACGGGCAGACCGTGCGTGTCCCATCCGCCTTTGCGTTTTACCTGAAATCCCTTCAATGTTTTGTAGCGGCAGAAAATGTCTTTCACCGTCCGGGCCATCACGTGGTGAATACCGGGTGTACCGTTGGCGGAAGGCGGTCCTTCATAAAATGTATATTCGGGTTTCCCCTCCCGGTTGCTCACCGATTTCTCAAAGATCTTCTCCCGCTTCCAAAAGGCAAGCACTTCTAAAGCAAGCGTGGCAAAATTCAACTCCTTGTATTCTTTGTACTTCACTCTGCTGATCCTTTTCTGTCGTGAATTCTGATTTTACTCAAGTCAATTTCCTCATCGTCATGTTCTCCATAAAAGCTGGAATCAAACTCGTCGATGAGCGCTCGGGTTTCTTCCTCCTTCTTAACCTTGTCGAATGTCATGATGAGCGCCGGCAATAAGATCAAGTTAGTGAACATGGAGATCGCCAGCGTTGTTGAAGTCAGAATCCCCAGAGCGATGGTCCCACCGAATTTGGAGAAGGTAAATATGATAAAGCCGGAAAACAGAACAATAGACGTGTAAATGATACTTTTTCCGGTCTCCAGGATGCTCTCACTCACCGATACCGGTACAAAAAATTTATTGGCAAACTGCTCCTGACGGTACTTGGCCAAAAACCGGATCGAATTGTCTACCGAAATGCCAAAGGTGATGCTGAAGATCAAAGCCGTGCTGGGCTTGAGCGGAATGTTGAAATAACCCATCAAGCCGGCGGTGATCATCAGGGCCAGTACGTTCGGGATCAGGGAAATGATGATCATGCGTACGTTGGCGAACAAAATGGCCATGGAAAGGGTGATGAGTGCAATAGCAATTAATAAACTTCGCCACAGCTCCTGAATAAGGAACTTATTACCGCGGATAAAAATTTTTGTAGAACCCGTCACCGAAGCGGTGATCCCGGTATCCTCAAAAATCGTTTTCATCCTGGGTTCAATTACGGTGCCGACCAGCGAATCCAGTTTTCTGGAGCCAATGTCTGCAATCTGCAAAGAGATACGCATCTTTTGATACGTGGAGTCGACAAAGGACTTCACGAGGCCTGTACTGTCCGACTGTATTTTAATATATCTAAGGATAAACGCACTTTCGGCCTTGGTAGGCAAGGAATAACGCTCCGGGTTCCCATTGTAAAATGCTTGCTTCGAGGCCTTGACCAGGCTGATGATTGAAACGGGCCGTGACACATGATCCAAAGAATCAAGAAAGTTTTCAAAACTCTCAATCCGCTCCAGGTTTTTCACGTTGAGAACTCCCCTTTTCTTTCCTGTATCCACTACAATTTCAAGTGGCATAATGCCGCTGAAATTGGATTCAAAGAATTTCAAGTCCTTTCTTATAGCGCTCTGCTCCGGCACATCGTCTACAATAAAGGAGACGGAATGCAATTTCATGATTCCGTTCACCGAAATCACGGCCAGCAAAATCGACGCTGCGTAAATAAACCTGCGATGCCGGTGGACAAGCAAATCCAGCCACTGTACGAATGTGCTGAGAATTTTGAAGTCGAGGTGCCTCAAATGCTTGGCCTTGGGAGCCGGCAGCCAGGAAAAAATGCTCGGGATCATGATCAGGCTCACCACAAACAATACCATGATATTGATTCCCGCTACAATACCAAACTCACGAAGAATGGGAATACTGGTGGAAAGCAGGGTTAAAAAACCAATGGCTACTGTTAGGTTAGTGAGAAAGGTGGCCAGCCCCATCTTATTCACCACAACAGCTATCGCTGCCTCTTTATCCTGTAGTTTAGCAAACTCCAAATGATACTTGTTGAGCAAATAAATGGCATTGGTGATCCCGATCGTTACAATGACCGGAGGGATCAATCCGCTCAGCAAAGTAATTTTGAAGCCAAACAAAGCCAGTGTACCCATCACCCACACCACCACAATGCCGATGATGACCATCGAGAAAAGAACGGCGCGGAAGGACCGGAAGAAAAGGAACATGATCAGACCGGTAACGACCGCAGACAAGTACAAAAACAACGACATCTCTCTTTTTACCTGACCCGCCATCACAGATCGGATAAAAGGAAGGCCGGCATAGCGCAACTGGATGTTGGTCTTTTTTGAGAACTCCTCGCCCGCTGTTACTAATGAATTTACGAGACCCACCCGTTTGGATGAATTCATGACCTCTTTATTTACCGACACGAGCATCATCGTAGCCCCGTTGGTGATATTCACGATCTGACCCATGTAAAACTTTTGGGTCCGCAGCACAGTCATCAGACTGTCAAACTGCTCCTGTGAGGGGATTTTTTTTGGAAAAAGTGCCGAAACACGAAAGCGGTTATGAGCGGTATCTTTGAGAATGATCTTGATTTGCGGCAAGCTCAAGACATTGTTTACGCCCGGAATCGACCGGATACTGTCCCCCAGTTTTTTGAATTCTTCAAAATTTTTAAGCTCGTAAATAGCACTGTCCAGTACCCCCACGGCAATTTTATTCCCGTCTTCCCCGAACTGTTCCTTGAACTTGTTGAGGAACACCATTTCGGGATCCTCAGGGGGCACCGTGCGGTTAAAGTCGTAGCTCATCTCAACGCGGGTGGCCTTATAGGCCATGAAAACGGTTATAAAACCGATGGTCAGCGTCAGCGCCAGGCGATACCGAATGATGAATTGTGCGACTTTCGTCCACATGGAGATATTGGGTCAGAAACGAATCGGCAAAGGTAAAGATTTTTAGGGGTTTCCCGCAGATCTCGAACCTTCTCTCCGGCAGATCTCGAACCTTTTTTCCCGCAGATCTCGCAGATTTACGCAGAAAAAGCACCTGGGAGGAACTGCTCATCTCAGGAGGACGGCCCAACATTATACGAGTGAATAAATAGTAATACATAAGTTACTTAGGTATTGCGAATCTAAGCACCGAACTGCAACTCTCTAAATGGGAGTGATAACCTTCAGGAGAAAGCCGCCCGGATGAGCGGTCGGACATAGACTAAGGATGAGATTTAACTTCTCGAAGCGCAATACCTAAGTATCTTATGTATTAAGGAACAAATGCCCACGCCCCCTTCGGCGATTAGATCTGCATAAATCTGCGCCTGCCCGCCGTAGCGCCTCGCGTAGGAGGGAGATCTGCGAGAAAGAATGACCGTCAAGAAAGCGAAATCCCCTTGATCTTCCGATAAAGAGAAATAGCATGACGGTCGGTCATACCCGAAATAAAATCAATGCATTGGCGCAGCACGTGATAGAGGTCGTCAGGTTGCTGCTGGATTTCTCTTCGGGTTTCCTCGGGCAGAAGCATTCCAAGATTTTGGTATTTTCTAGACTTCCCGCCTTGCGCCAGTTGAATCGCGGCCTGGATAAACCCGTGCATCAATCCGGGCAATACTTCGTGTCCGGCCGCCTCTATCTCTACCACGTTGCGGGCATGATAAATCTTGCTTGCGGAGACTTCGCCGATGGTTTTTATCGAATTGCTGAATGCGCAAAGGTCTATCAGTGCCTGATCAAACTCTCCGTCCAGCATGGACTGCTCATGATCCAAAAAAACCATGGTGGTCGCCTCTATCAATTCTCCGATCGCCATGGCTCTCAATGTTCCAAGTTTCTCGTTCAGCCCGGTACCTCGGGTGAGTTTTGCCCGGTCGAACTTACTTCCTAAAATTGGTGCGAGTAAGTCTACAGTCTCCTCAAAGCCAACGAGGCCCAGCCGGCAACCGTCCTCGAGATCAATGATGCTATAACAAATATCATCGGCGGCTTCCACCAGGAATGCCAACGGATGCCGGCACCACACGTTTTGCTCACGCCGAATCAATCCCAGGGAGGTCGCCACTTGCCCAAAGAGTTCTTTTTCGGATTCGAAGAAGCCAAACTTTTTTTGACTTTTCTTATTCTTGTCGCGTTGTGGAAAGAAGGCTGGACACGGATACTTTGTAAAGGCACCCAGCGTGGCAAATGTTAATCTTAGACCGTATTGGCTTTTGTTCAGGATGCGAAAGCCCTGAGCGTTGCCTTCGAATCTCACAAGCTCTTCCCATTGAGTCTTGGTGACCCTGGATTGGAATCCTTGTCCGAAAACATGGTGCAGAAAAAATTCCGAGAGAGCGTCTTCACCGGCATGACCGAAAGGAGGGTTGCCCAGGTCATGCGTCAAGGAAGCCGCTGCGACAGTGGCCCCGAAGTCAAACAGCGTAAATTTTTCTGCCAGTTCAGGGTGGCGTTGCATAACGACTTCTCCTGTTTTCTTTCCCAACGATCTTCCCACAGTGGATACCTCCAGGCTGTGGGTCAGACGGGTGTGAACAAAATCATGCTCGGGCAGCGGATGGACTTGCGTTTTGTCCTGAAGCCGGCGGAAGGGATGAGAAAAGATGATACGATCATAGTCCTGTTCGAATGCACTACGCGACTGTTCGCCTGCGGGAGCCTGATGCCCGATTCGTTGAGGAGAAAGAAGTTGAACCCAATTCACTTGTATTTCGTCAAAGCGTCAGATCTTCTTGACAAGTTCGGGAATCGAAACGGCTTTCTGAACGATGGACTTCAATGACGCGATCCTGATCCGCTCTTGCTTCATCGTGTCCCGGTCGCGGAGGGTAACCGTGTCGTCTTGTAAGGTTTGATGATCGATGGTGACACAAAAGGGCGTGCCGATAGCGTCCATTCTCCGGTACCGCCTTCCGATCGTATCTTTATCTTCGTAATAACAGCGGAAATCAAATTTCACGTCACGCAGTACGGCTTCTGCTTTTTCAGGGAGACCGTCTTTTTTCACCAAAGGAAGAATGGCTACTTTGTTGGGCGCTAAAGGAGCCGGGATAGAAAGCACCACGCGTTCCGTCCCTTCCTCCTTTCCCCCGGCCGCCTCCAGTTTTTCTTCTTTATAAGAGTGGGAAAGCACCGCTAAAAACATGCGGTCAAGCCCGATCGAGGTTTCCACGACGTACGGGATGAAACTTTGATTGGTCTCCGGATCAAAGTATTGTAGTTTTTTCCCTGAGAACTTTTCATGACTTTTTAAGTCAAAATCCGTTCGGGAATGGATTCCTTCCAATTCTTTGAAGCCCATCGGGAAGTTGAATTGAATATCACAGGCGGCATTGGCATAGTGGGCGAGATTCAGGTGGTTGTGAAAGCGGTAGTTCCCGGCACCCAGACCCATGGCGAGGTGCCATTTCATTCTATTTTCCTTCCAGAATTCATACCATTTCATTTCTTCACCCGGCTTGACAAAGAATTGCATCTCCATCTGTTCAAATTCCCGCATCCGAAAAATAAATTGGCGCGCCACAATCTCATTCCGAAAAGCTTTCCCGATCTGAGCAATCCCAAACGGGATCTTCATCCTTCCCGTTTTTTGAACATTGAGGAAATTGACAAAAATACCCTGGGCGGTTTCCGGCCGCAAGTAGATCTTGTTGGCTTCTTCGGCGATCGATCCCATATCCGTTGAGAACATGAGATTAAACTGCCGCACTTCGGTCCAGTTCCGCGTACCCGAAACCGGGTCGGCAATTTCCAGGTCGAGGATCAATTGTCTCATGGCAGCCATGTCGGAACTTCCCATCGCTTCCTTCAAACGAAGGTTGGTCTCGTCGATCTTCTTTTGGTATTCCAGCACCCGTGGGTTGGTGCTCAGGAACATTTCTCTGTTGAACGATTCGCCAAAACGCTTGGCTGCTTTCTCCGCCTCTTTTTCAATTTTCTCCTCCATTTTGGCAAGCGCATCTTCCACCAATACATCCGCCCGGTATCGTTTCTTCGAATCTTTGTTGTCCACCATCGGATCGTTGAAGGCATCAACATGACCCGAAGCCTTCCAGGTCATGGGATGCATAAAAATAGCAGCGTCAATCCCGACAATGTTGTCTTGCCGTTGCGTCATGAAGCGCCACCAGTACTCCTTGATATTGTTCTTTAGCTCTACACCATTCTGACCGTAGTCATAGACTGCCCCGAGCCCGTCATAAATTTCACTGGAAGGAAAAATAAACCCATACTCCTTGGCATGGGAGGTCACTTTCTTCAAAAGATTGTCGTCCTGTGGCGCCATAAGCCGCAAAGATAAAAGAATTGGCGCGGTGATTGACAAACACCGCTGCTGTGTTTTTTTTTAACGCGGAGGCGCAGACCTGCCTGCCGGTAGGCAGGGGCGCAAAGTAGGTGCTGAGAGCTAAATACCAGTAACTCTTGATATCATTGCTTAGCTGAACTTCGACTGATCCTTCATGAATTCTTAGAATTTTTTACCCGCAAACAATGCAGAGGCACAAAGTATGGCGCAGAGGGGTAAATACCAGCACTCTTAATATTATTACTCCAGCTGAACACGTCTGTCTCTCTGCGAAAACTTCGCGCCTCTGCGTCTCCTATGCGGTAAATAATTGGAAAATTAAAATTAACTTGAAAATTCCAATGGATTTTTTCCAACGTATCGGATTTGCCCTGGCTTTCTCCCCCACCTCGGAGGCCATGCTCGCGGAAACGGCGTGGTTAACAAATTTATTTCATGCCGATTTAGTATTGATACACGTGGGTCCGTCCGGGCCGAAAGAGGAACAATTGGTGAACTATTTGCTGGAACGAGTCGGCCTTTCCGGAAAACCGGTGAAGATCATTTGGGAACAGGGTAGTCCGGCGGAAAGAATCCTGAAGGTGTGCCAGAAGGAAAAGATCGATCTCCTGGTCGCCGGGGCATTGAACCGGGAAAACCTGGTGAAGTATTATATCGGCACCATTGCCCGCAAGATCATGCGCAAGGCGGACTGCTCGCTGATGATGATCACCAATCCATCGACCCAACACCAGCACATAAAAAACGTGGTGGTGAATGCGGAAGACAGTCCTTATGTAGAAGAGGCGCTCGCCGCCGCCTGCCGGCTCGGAAGAGGCGACCGCGCCTGGATTCACATCGTTCGTGAAATTAAGTTGTACGGACTGGCCATGGCCGCTACCGGCCAGCATTCAGAAGAGGAATACAGCGATATCAAACAACAGTTATTGCGTGACGAAATTGACCATGTTGATAAAATGCTATCCAAAATCCCGCACGATGATGTGAAGATCAATGTCAAAATGCTTTCTGGAAAATCGGGTTTTGAGTTATGCAAGTTTGCCCAGCGCAAGCAAGCCGATTGGCTGGTCGTGGGCGCTCCGGCAAGGCGGTTTAAGCTCTTTGACAGGGTTTTCCCCCATGATCTGGAATACGTATTTGCCGATCTGCCTTGCAACCTGCTGATCGTTCACCCCGGGAAGGAGGGTCAACGTGGCTAAACTTTCACATGGTGAACTCATCCAGTTGATGATTCAGCTCAGCGTGATGCTGGCACTGGGGAGGCTCATGGCTGAAGTCGCACGGAAATTCAAACAACCCGCCGTCGTGGGTGAAATCGTAGCCGGCATTATTCTCGGCCCAACGATTTTAGCGATAATTTCACCAGGGGCTTTTGATGTTCTCTTTCCTAAGATAGGGAATTCAACCCTGGCCCTGGACGGTTTCACCCGGGTGGCGGTGGTGCTTCTGCTCTTCATCGCAGGGCTTGAAGTGGACTTGCATATTGTTTTTCAACAAGGGAAGCAGGCCCTTTCCACCAGCTTCTTTGGATTGATCATTCCCTTCTTTCTCGGTTTTATTATCCCGTTTTTGTTTCCTGCTTTCTTTGGTGATACCGGAGGCACCGACTTATTGCTCTTCTCCCTTTTTATGGGAACCGCCATGAGCATCTCGGCCTTGCCGGTGATTGTACGTATTATGATGGACTTGAAATTATTTAAGACCCGGATCGGAATGCTGGTAGTGGCGTCGGCTATGGTCGATGATCTCATTGGTTGGATGATTTTCTCCGTTATCCTGGGCTTGATCGGCAAAGGCCGGGATATTTCTATTGGATATACCATCCTGTTGACGTTGAGTTTTGCCATCCTCATGCTTACCCTGGGCCGTGGATTGCTCAACCGCGTGCTACCCTGGGTGAACAAAAAAATGGCCTGGCCGGGAGGGTTGTTGTCGTTGTCGATGGCACTTTGCTTTTTGGGCGCTGCCTTTACCGAATTCATCGGTATACACGCCGTTTTTGGAGCGTTCATGATCGGTGTCGCACTCGGCGATTCCGAGCACCTTTCTGAAAAAGCGAAAGAGATCGTTCACCAATTCATCAACAATATTTTTGCTCCGCTGTTTTTTGTGAGCATCGGTCTCAAGGTCAACTTCCTTGTCAATTTTGATCCCTGGATCACCCTGGTGATTATCGTTATCGCCTTCGCTGGCAAGCTGATTGGCTGCGGAATAGGTGCCAGGCTTGGTGGTTTCTCCAAAAACGAATCCCTGGCGGCCGGTTTTGGTATGAATGCCCGTGGTGCAATGGAGATCATTTTAGGTTTGATTGCCCTGGAGTCTGGTCTGATCAATGAAATTATTTTCGTTTCGCTGGTCATCATGGCGCTCGTTACCAGCATTAGTAGTGGACCTCTTATGGAGTGGGCACTGGGCAGACGGTCGGAGTAAACCGGTAATTGGGGTCGGCTCCAGGTTTCAAGTTTCTCCGAAGGAGTCCGGAGTCCTTCGGACAGTTTAAGGTCCGTTCATTCGGCTACTCCATTCCGCCAAGCCCTAGGCGCTAAGCGCCAACACCTAAGAACCAAGATCCAGGAACTAAACACCAGTCACTGTTCCAGGTTCACCTACGCGTTTCCGGCATTCACCTTCTCCTCCCCCTTCCCCACCTTTTCCTTCTGGCTGCGCAAGCTATTCCTGCGTTGATTTGGATATAAATTTGATGGACCATGGAAAATTACAATGAAAAGTATTCAAAAGATCTGAAAGACAAGATCGTCAAGGAATCCCAGGAACCGAAAAGGGGACTGGAAAATCGTTCAGGAAGGATATTCGGAGGTTCCGTATTGGTTATTATCGGCGCATTTCTACTGGCCAGGCAATTTGGGATAGAACTTCCCGAGTGGCTTTTTAGCTGGGGGACATTGCTCATCGCATTTGGGTTGTTCATCGGGGCCAAGCACTCTTTCCGGGGAATCGGGTGGTTGATCCCCATCATCATAGGCGGCGTTATTCTGATTGAAAATTTCATACCCGACCTTTCTATCAAACACTATATATGGCCTTTGCTAATCATCTGTCTTGGGCTGTTCATGATCTTCCGGCCACGGCATCATCGTCGGGATTGGGGTTGGGACCAAGGAGTTTCCTCCGAGGATTTTATCGATGCCACCTCCATATTTGGAAGCACCAAGAAGAATATCATTTCCAAGGACTTCAAAGGGGGCGATATCACAACGGTCTTTGGCGGCACCGACCTCAACCTCACGCAAGCCGACATTAATGGGACGGTAGTGATTGACGTCACGCAGGTATTTGGCGGGACAAAGCTCATTGTACCCGCTCACTGGAGTATTCAATCGGATGTCGTCTGCATTTTCGGAGGAATTGAAGATAAGCGTCCACAGTCAAAAGACATCACTGACCCACCCAAAGTCCTCAAACTGGATGGGACGTGCATTTTCGGAGGAATTGAAATCAAAAGTTTTTAACAATAAACATTAAAAGTGATGAACTGGTACATTGCAAAGATCATTTTCCGCATAAGCAACGGAGAAGGCGTGCGGAAATCACAATTTGACGAACACTTGCGCTTGATCGAAGCTGCGAATTTTGAAGAGGCTTTTTTGAAGGCACGGGTCCTGGGGCTCCAGGAAGAAGCGAGTTTTCTAAATGACTATCTTGAGCTGGTGAAATGGGAGTTCGTGAATGTGGCCGAGTTATTTCCCGTGAAAGAATTGAAAGACGGACAGGAGTTATATTCACAAATTCATGAAATGGAAGATGCTGCCCCCTACATCCATTATGTTCACCAAAAGGCAGCGGCTATGCAATTGAAGCATCGTCCCGTATTTTAGTACCGCAACGTGCCAAAACCGATCATCGGATACAAAGTCAAGATTACCTATGCAGGTGCGTGGCTTCTGTTGGCGGCGGTCCAGGCCTATGTGTTGACCGTCATCGGATATGACCTTTCGGTCGCCCTCACCGACGCCGCTATCGCCCAACTTGTTTTAACCATGGCCGGATACGCGATCAACACATCGATGAGTTTTTACAATCCCAGTCCCAAAAATTCATTGTATGTATTGAGCTGGAGCATCATTCTGGCAATTATGACTGTTTTTCTGCAACATTGGTTGCTGCTGCAACTGCTTGCTGACGTGCCGGGGTATCCTGCATTTCTCGATCAGTCCTTATTGATCCGGGGTCTGTTTGACTGGTTGATGATCGCCATGGTTGCTATTCTTACGTGGTTCTGGGTGTACGTTAAGGAGCGCCAGGAAAACGAACAGCGCAAAGAAGACGCCAGCCGGCTTGCTCGAGAAGCCGAACTTTCCAATCTCCGGATGCAATTGCAACCCCATTTTCTATTCAACAGTTTGAATTCCATCAGTGCGCTGATCGGTTCGAATCCGGAACAAGCCAGGACCATGATTCAACAGTTATCCGATTTTCTCAGAGGGACCGTAAAAAAAAGCGAACGACAGGTGGTGAATCTGGAAGAAGAACTTCAACACTTGCAATTATACCTCGACATCGAGAAGGTACGGTTCGGCCACCGGTTAACGATCCTTCTCGACCATGAAGACACAACCTTAAAAATGAAGTTACCCTCGTTGCTTCTTCAACCCATCGTAGAAAATGCAATCAAATTTGGACTCTATGACACGGTCGGGGAAATTACGATCGCCTTAGCGGCGCGATCGGAAAATTCACAACTGGTGGTGGAAGTTAAAAATCCATTCGATCCGGCAACGGCTCAGCCGCGTCAAGGTACCGGGTTTGGCTTGAATTCGATCCGGCGCAGATTGTATTTGCTTTATTTTCAAAACGATTTGTTAGTCACGCGGCAAGAAGAAAAAACGTTCATCACCACCATCAAAATTCCCCAGCAGGCATGATTAAAACAGTCCTGATCGACGATGAACCTTTGGCAAGAACCCTTCTCAAGGAATACTTGCAGGGCTATCCCACTATACAGGTCATGCAAGAGTGCAACGATGGCTTTGAAGGGGTCAAGGCGATTGCACAGCACCAGCCGGATCTGGTTTTCCTTGATATTCAGATGCCGAAAATCAACGGTTTTGAGATGCTCGAATTGATTGAGAGTCCACCCGCAGTTATTTTTACCACGGCCTTTGAAGATTACGCGATCAAAGCGTTTGAAGCGCACGCAATCGATTATTTATTGAAGCCCTTCAGCAAAGACCGTTTTGACAAAGCCCTACAGAAATGGCTTATTCAGAAGACGCCATCAAAAAATACACAAGCCCTGCTGGAAACTGCGTCCCAACAACCCGAAGAGCGGCACCGGATCGTAGTAAAGAAAGGGACCAACATCGTAATTATCCCCGTGCACAAGGTTCATTACCTGGAAGCCTACGATGATTACGTTAAGGTCTATACGGCGGAAGGTTTCTATTTGAAAAAGAAAACGATGAGCCATTACGAACGGTCACTGAATCCCGTTCAGTTTGTAAGGATCCATCGTTCGTTCTTGATCAATCTTCAGGAACTCACGCGCATCGAGCCGCTGGAAAAAGACAGCCACGTTGTCTTGCTGAAAAGCGGAGCACGCCTGCCCCTCAGTCAAAGTGGATATGTTAAATTAAAGGAAATGTTGGGAATTTGACTTAGGCAATAGCATCCCTCAAAAAGTCGTTCAGAGGCTTAATGACTTTTGCAGTCTCCACGACATTCCTTATGAACTTCTTTTCCTTTACTTCCTTGTCGGTAAACGGGTGCGATACGATAAAACTTTTATGTTTCAGGAGTTCGATATGGGGGTGATCTTTGGCATATCCTTTTGGGGCCGTTTTGAGTTTATCAAAATCATCGAGCGATGGAAACAACGTCTTAAATTTCTTATTGCTCAGGATCTTCGACAGCTTTTCCGAATCGTAATCAATTTCCTGCCTGATTTTCGCCAGGTTATTGGCATCGGGCATATAGAGGCCACCCGCCAAAAGGCTCTTGTTTCCAGGCTCAATATGTAGATAATACCCGGGTTCCTGAATCATTTTCCCTCCGGGGGAGAAGCCTGCTCCCATGTTGACCTTATACGGCCGCTTGTCTTTGCTGAAGCGAACGTCTCGGTAGATGCGGAAGGCGAGTTTTTTAGGGTTCAGTCCCGCCAGGCCCTCTTCAAATTTGACCAATTCCTCAAGCAACTTTTCCAGAAATTGATCGAAGCCTTCTTTTGCCTGAAGGTAAGCCGGCTTATTCTTTTCGAACCATGCCCGGTCGTTATTCTTCGCAATGCTCTGGAGAAACTTAAGGATGTAGTTAAAGTCCATGACTCAATTTAAGATTTAAAATTTAAATATCTTAAATCTTAAATTGAACCCCGCCCTTGTTGGTGTTGTGGGTTGGCTGTGCGCAGGATCACCAACAAGCTCCCGCCCTTGTTGGGTTGTGGGTTGGCTGTGCGCAGGATCACCAACAAGCTTCCGCCCTTGTTGGTGTTGTGGGTTGGCTGTACGCAGGATCACCAACAAGCACATCCGGGAGCACGGTACCTTAAAATTGGCTCATTACAATCTTAAATCTTAAATTGAACTAACAATGGTCTCCAGCCCCATCCCCCGTGACGCCTTTATGAGAATGGTTGCATCACGAATCGGTCTTTCTTTCAGATCCTGAACAAGTTCTTCCTTGGTGGAGTAATATTTTGCGGTTGGAAAAGTTTCCAGGGCTGCCCGGATCAATGAACCGCACAAATAGACTTCTTTTACACCGCTTTCAAGGAGTACGATCCCCAATCTTCGGTGCTCAACATCGCTCTCCTCTCCCAGTTCGAACATATCGCCCAGGACGACCACCTTCTTCGAGGCATTCATGTTGGCAAGGCTCTCAATCGCTGCTTCCATCGAACTCGGGTTGGCGTTGTAGGCATCGAGGATGATCGTGTTGGTTCCTTTTCGAAAGATCTGGGAACGCATATTGGCCGGTTCGTATTCCCCAACGGCACGGTTTGCCAGGCCGGGGTCAACATCAAAATATTTTGCAACACAAAGTGCTGACGCTATATTTTCGAAATTGTAACGACCCATAAAATGCGTACTCACCCGCTCGCCATTGTCTGCCTGAAATTCGATGAAAGGATCAGTGCTCACTAATTCACCATGATAATAATCTCCTTTCGCCGGGTAAAAAATGGGAGATGGAAACCGCTTCGCCATGTTGGCCAGAACCGGGTTTTGTGAATTCACAAACACAGTGCCCTGGTGATGGATCAAATGCTGGTACAATTCTGATTTTGCCCGGAGGATATTTTCAAAACTCCCAAACGTGCCAATGTGCGCTTTGCCAATGTTCGTTATAAGACCGTGTGTTGGGTTGGCTATTTCGGCAAGCAAGGCAATTTCTCCTAGGTGGTTGGCTCCCATTTCGATGACTGCCATCTCGGTGGATGCGTCGATTGCCAGAACGGTGAGCGGTACACCAATGTGATTATTAAGATTGCCTTGCGTGGCGTAGGTTTTGTATTTTTTGCCGAGCGCTGCGAACAGCAATTCCTTTGTTGTCGTTTTCCCGTTCGAACCGGTCAAACCGATAACAGGCAATCGCAGTTGGTCGCGGTGGTGCCGGGCAAGTTGTTGCAGGGCTCTTAGCCCATCCTCGACCAAAATGGTACGATCGCCTGTGTCAAATTCCTTTTCGTCTATCACGGCATATCGGGCACCCTTCCTCAGCGCTTCTCCGGCAAACGTGTTGGCATTGAAGTTCGGTCCTTTCAAGGCAAAAAAAACCGATCCTGGAGTGATCTTTCTCGTGTCGGTGGAAACTTTACCACACTCCATAAATTTTTTATACAGGGATTGAATATCCATACGGTTGCCGAATTCAGACTATCCTGAAAATCAGATTAACTTGCAAGGCAAGATAACAGCTACCGGTGTGCATACGTTACTTGATTAGGAAAAATTTGATGTCACTTAAAAAGACGTTATTCTGTTTCACGTTTGCCCTGGCGTTTGCTGCCCGGGCCCAGTTTACCTATGTCCTGGACCAAACTATCCCTGTAGAATACAACAACGTAACACTGCTTCTGCCCTGGGCGGGGGGAATAAATTCACCCCAGTTTAACACCATGGATCTCAATGGGGACCATCTTCAAGATCTGGTTATTTTTGATCGCACCGCCAACCAAGTCATCACGTTCTTAAACCAGGACAAAGCCTTCCGTTATGCCCCGGAATACGAAGCGTTTTTTCCCAATGAACTTGATCAATGGGTTTTATTGAGGGACTTCAATTGTGACGGCAAAAAGGACATTTTTACAAGCGATCCTTTTGGAATGAAGGCTTATGTGAACATAACCGCCCCCGGGGGAAACTTGAAGTGGCGCAAATTCAATGCCGACTTTCCTATCCTTACTATCGGTTTCAACGGAAACATCAATTTACAAGTTAACGGAACGGACATACCGGCGATTGACGATGTCGATGGAGACGGGGACTTGGATGTGTTGGACGCCCGATTTGTAGGCATAGGCTCCATTGAGTGGCATAAAAACATGAGCATAGAAAAGACGGGAAAATGCGATTCCCTTCAGCTGCAGCGTGTCACCCAAACCTGGGGCAATTTTGAAGAATGCAATTGCGGAAAATACATATTTGGCACCGGTGCCTGCCCACAGTCTGGTGGCCGCCTGGAGCATGCTGCCGGGAAATCGATCCTTACCATTGACCTTGACAACGACGGAGACCGGGACCTTCTGTTCTCGGAAGAGACGTGTACCAATCTTTTTCTCTTGCCCAACGACGGCACAAAAGACGAGGCCGTAATGACAGGGTACACGGAATTTCCCACCGGCAGCGACCCCCTGAATCTCCAGATCTTCCCGGCCGCGTACTATGAGGACGTCGATTTTGATGGTCTGCCGGATCTGATTGTGGCCCCCAATGTGTATGCACGAAATTCATTCGCAATCAATTTCAGCCAATCGGCGTGGTTGTACAAGAATACGGGCACACTTCAACTTCCACGTTTCACGTTTAGTAAAAAAAACTTCCTTCAGGATCAAATGATCGATGTGGGTGATAATGCTGTTCCGGCCTTTTTTGATGCCGATGGTGACGGGGATTTAGATTTGTTTATTGGCACTGATTTGGGGATAAATGCTCCCTCCGGTATTTTTTACTTTGAAAACACAGGAACACCGGGCGCTCCCTCCTTCAAACTGATTACCGGCGATTACGGAAGTATTTCACTACTGGGATGGTACAATCTCAAACCACAGTTCGCCGATATGAATGGCGACGGGAAAACAGACCTTGTATTTACGGCCACCCGTTTAGCAAGCAACGTCACGAGTTTACAATTCATTCCTAATCGTAGCTCGAATACACTGGACATAGCGGACCAAGCTGTGCACTCTACAGATTTTATCATCAATCAACCTGAGAACATCCTTGTAGTGGATGTCAATCAGGATGGGCGGAAGGATCTTTTGTTGGGTAAGTCCACCGGTGCCCTTGAATATTGGATCAACAAGGGCCCCTCCGGGTCATTCAACTTCTCTCTTGAAAATGCGCGTTTTCTTGGGCTTGGGACCAGCACAGACCGACAGAGCCTTGCCCTTGCCGTGGCTGACCTCGAT
>WNFL01223074.1_pt3 | contig 18088 bp, 10 predicted proteins | sample 5400361 | NCBI WGS metagenome assembly WNFL01 (sample SAMN13153351, study PRJNA577476) | soil metagenome | isolation source: 40 cm soil on Douglas fir-dominated hillslope | place: USA:California | collected 2013-09-17 | reverse complement strand
CGATCATCGTATCAGGGGTTGGAGGAAAAAAATACAGAAGATGCCAGATGCTGCTTCCTGTGAAGCCAGTGACCACCTTGACGCCGAATTTGGCGGCGGCACGGGCAGTGTTCTTGACTTCTTCAGCGGCCCGTTGGCGGACGCCCTCCGGGTTGCCGTCGCCCCATACATGCGGCGGCAGTATGCCCTTGTGTCGCTCGTCAATAATCGCATCGCAAACCGCCTGCCCAACCAGGTGAGTGCTGATCGCAAAGCATTTGAGATTGTATTTTGCCAGGAGGTCGTGACGGCCTTTGACATAACTGTCGTCACTGAGGGCCTGATTCACGTCGAAGTGATCACCCCAACAGGCGAGTTCGAGACCATCATAGCCCCACGCAGAGGCTTTCTGCGCTACTGTTTCAAGCGGCAGATCAGCCCATTGACCCGTAAAAAGTGTAATCGGGCGTGCCATCCTATTTCTCCTTATGATGAATATTTCAAAGGTAGTTGAAGTCGATACTATTTAGAATAATTTTGTCAATTCGGAGTCGAATTTACAACAAAGAATATGCGAATGTTTTGTATAATTCCTGGGTTTGCCTTTGGCTGTGGGAATATATTGGCAGCTAGAAAGGAGACTGCTGATTCTCAGGACTCATCCAGGCCAGTGTTAACCAGCGATAGAAGCACTAACCACTGGCAAAACTGCACCCAGGCCTGTCGCATCTCCCGTGTCAAAACACCCTCAAATTGTTTCTCGACCAACCAAAGTAGTGCTGCCTCAACCTGGTGAGGGTCACCAAGGCCACCCAGATTGTACCGCCTCATATCATCTACCCATCCAGCCAATTCAACCGGCTGATCCATAAACTTCACAGCGAGCGCTAATATTTCCATCAGATGATGTTGCTGTTCGAAATTTTCCATATCCTTCACTGTCCGCAGATGAGGATTAAGCTCGAATAAACGCTGATAAAACAGGGTTGTTGAGTTGTCCGGGTTTGCCGCTAAGCGGCTAAATATGCGACGTACCAGATGTCGATGCAGCGCCGATAAAGGCATTTCGGTAACTCCGATGAATGTAGTTGTTTGCAAAACCTTCTCGCTTTATACTGAAGTGTACAAACCGGGCGTCCAGAGAACGTCAATAAACTCCTAAATTGATAAACGGTGATGAACTGGTTATATCCGCTGTGCTGCCACTAAGAATTTCCACGTTTGGCGGGTTGTCGATTCAGCTTGGTGATCAAGCAGTCGGGGGATTCATCTCGCGCAAAGTTGAGGCGTTGCTCGTGTACCTGGCGTTTGAGCGGCGCGAGCATCCGCGTGAAGTGCTGGCGGAATTGCTGTGGAGTGACTTTGCTCAGGATCGGGCAATGGCTAACCTACGCAGTGCCCTGATGAGTCTGCAAAGCCAACTTGCGGATTACCTCGTTGTCAGTCGCCAGACTATTATGCTCAACCCGGAGTGTCCCTGTTGGCTTGATGCGGTTGAACTGGAAACGGCCTTTAAGGCGACTGACGGTGGACTCACGCGCGCGCAGGTCCGAACGCTTGAAAATGCACTTGAATTGTATCGAGGAGAATTTCTCGCTGGCTTCGCCATACGTGAAGCGTACAATTTTGAAGGTTGGATGGTGCTCCAGGCTGAACGTCTACGCGGAAAGGTCATCGAGGGACTTCAACGGCTTATCCACGAGGCGCGGGATCACGGAGCATTTGCTGCGGGTATCGATCATGCACGTCGCCTGTTAATACTTGATCCGCTTTCTGAAGAAACCCATCGGGATTTAATGATCCTGCTGGCGCGGTCCGGGCAGCGCACGGCGGCACTGGCGCAGTACGAAGCCTGCGTCCGTATGCTGCGCGAAGAATTGGACATTGCGCCAGAAGCAGAAACGACACGTCTATTTGCACAGATTCAGGCGCAGCAATTCACAAGTGCGCCGACGACACTTGATCCAATTGTCCGCATCCCTATTCCTTCCACGCCGTTCGTGGAGCGCAGTGAACTTAAGCAGATTGTCGACGTTCTGGATAATCCCGATTGTCGATTGCTGAGTATCGTTGGGCCGGGTGGCATTGGCAAGACACGCTTGGCGATACAGGCGGGCATGGAACGTGCCCACGAGTTTCGTGACGGCGTGAATTTTGTGTCATTAATCTCTGTGCAATCGGAAAATTTCTTGCCACTTGAGATCGCCAGTGCAATGCACTTCAGCTTTCAGGGGATACTCAATCCGCGCGAAGAATTGATCGGGTATCTGGCTAACCGCGAGACGCTGCTCATTCTTGATAATTTTGAGCATCTCGTCAACGGCGCGGGACTCTTAGCCGATATTTTGGCGAGAGCACCCAGCGTTAAGATTCTGGTTACGTCGCGTGAATGGCTCAATTTGCAGCAAGAATGGGTCGTGCCCATTGATGGGATGGCATACCCGCTTGAAGATACAAACAATGCCATGGAATACAGCGCTGTTCAATTATTCGTTGCGTGTGCGCGGCGTGTCCGTCCGCGCTTTTCATTTGACGACGAGCGCAAGGCAGTCATCCAAATTTGCCAACTGGTAGAAGGAATGCCGCTGAGCATTGAGCTTGCTGCGACCTGGCTGCGGATCATACCAGCATCGGAAATCGTCCAGCAGATCAACGTCGATTTTCTTACTACAAATATCCGCAATGTTCCAGAACGACATCGCAGTGCGCGGGCCGTCTTCGATTATTCATGGAAATTACTCTCGTCAGAGGAAGCTGTCGTACTGCGCAGGCTGGCAGTCTTCAAAGGGCCGTTTGATCGAACCGCAGCGGCTAAGGTAGCTGGTACGTCGATTGCCATACTCGCTTCCCTCGTGGAAAAATCGCTGATCAGGCTGGTCGATGAGCGTTATTACGACATCCATGAATTGATGCGACAGTATGCTTTTGATGAACTAGCTTACGCTGGTGAAGTGACGGCGATTCAGGATATTCATCTGGATTATTACGTGAATCTCATGCGCGATCCCGATTCACTGGTTCATGGACAATCGCAAACTGAATGGCTTGACCGTTTGGAGAAAGAACATGATAACCTGCGCACCGCGCTTACCTGGGCGTTACAGCGAAATACTCAGGATGGGCATGAAGCAGGGTTGAAACTCGGCGCATCGCTCTGGGAATTCTGGTCAATGCGCGGCTACATTACCGAAGGGCGTCAATGGCTGGATCGATTGCTAAGCGCGACCGAAGGAACCATTAGTATTTCCCGTGGAGCCGTGACTCAGGGGGCCGGGTATCTGGCCTGGATACAGGGTGAACATGACCGGGCCGAAGCACTGCATCAGGAAGGGCTTGCCATGCGGCGGGCGCTGGATGATAAAGCAGGTATGGGTGGTTCGCTCAGCAATCTTGGAATCGTCGCGTGGAGTCGCGGCGATTTCGAAAAGGCGCGTAGCTATTATGAGCAGGCCCTTGCCTCCCGGCGCGAAGCTAACTATGCGCTCGGTGTCGGCTCCGTATTGACTAATCTTGCGCTGTTACTCCAGGAGCAGGGAGAATACGCAGAAGCTGTCACGTATGCGGAAGAAGCGTTGGCGGTGTTTACCAAGCTGGATGATCTACAGGGGAAATCTTATACCCTCATAAACCTGGGGTCGATGATGCTTGATCAGGGTGATTGGGAACGCGGGCGCAGTCTATATGAAGAGGCGCTTGATTTGACTCGCAAGCTAGGGGACGGACGCATGATTGGGGCGGTGTTGCAAAATCTGGCTCACATTGCATTCATGGGCAGCGATTATGCTCTGGCACATCGTTACCTGGATGAAAGCCTGAGCCTTGTGGATGAATCGGGCGATAAAACCCAGATTGGCCTGACCAAGAAAACGATGGCAAGGCTGGCCCTACTCGAAGCACGATTTGACGATGCGCAAAAATGGATCAAGGAGAGTATTTCTCTCTTCCGCAGCATGGATTCAAATCTTAATCTGGGTCAGGCACTGCTGGTGCAAGGCGATCTTCAGCAAGCGCTAGGTAAATTGACTGCTGCCGAAGAGAGTTACCGCGATGGTCTGGCCCTGCTGTTCAGGTCGAGGAATCCGCAACCGATAGTGGAGGGCATATATCGTCTTGCGCACGTTGCGGCCCAACAAGAACCACTTCGTGCCATAACGCTGCTCAGCGCTGCCGATACGCTGGCTGATCGACTGAAAATATATGTGACTGCTGCACCCATGACTGAAGACCGGGCAGCCTTACAAGCAAATCTTGACATTGCGGAGAGCGAGCACGCTGTAAAGCTAGGCCAAAGTATGATCCTCGCTGATCTCGCAGAATATATCGGTATTCGCAATCCATCGACCACATAAGCATGTTGTCGCTTTGAACCCCATTATAATTAGCGTGCTGTGCGTTAGAATTGAATTGTTTTATGCGCGATATTTGCGCCTTGTAACCCATCAGCACTTTGCCACAAAGGTCGTGAATTTTGCTCCAATTACCTGAATTTCAAGCGCTGAGTAGCCTCACCCCGGATGGTCGCTTGCTCTTTGGGACGCGGATCATTCGCATGTTTGCTTACGGGTTCCTGTCCGTCGTGCTGGCCCTGTATCTAACACAGGTGGGGTTGAGTGATCAGCAAATCGGGTTGCTGCTCACCTGGACGTTGATCGGTGATGCCGTGATCTCGTTGTGGCTAACAGGAGTAGCAGATCGGCTCGGACGACGACGTATGCTACTCGTTGGCGCTGGCCTCATGGTCTTTGCCGGAGTGACTTTCGCGATCACTGGCAATCTGCTGCTGCTGACTATCGCTGCGATCATCGGTACGATCAGCCCAAGTGGCAACGAGGTGGGGCCGTTCCTGCCGATTGAGCAGGCGGCCCTGCCACAAACCGTCTCGGATAAAGATCGTACACACGTCTTTGCCTGGTACGCATTGAGTGGTTCGCTGGCAACGGCAGTCGGTTCTCTGTGCGGCGGCTTACTGGCAAGCGCCCTTCAAAGCGGTGGCATGTCGCCTTTGAACAGCTACCGGGTTATTGTCGTCGGCTATGCACTCCTCGGCATTGCGCTGGCCGCAGTTTTTATACGATTATCGCCAGCCGTAGAAGTTCCCGCGCAATACGCTACACCCAATCCACAGAGCCGATTCGGGCTGCACCGTTCACGGAACATTGTCCTAGGGTTATCACTCCTGTTCATGATTGACGCCTTCGCAGGCGGACTGGTGGTTCAGACCTGGGCTGCGAAGTGGTTCCATCAGCGTTGGGGAGCGGATGAAGCAGTTCTAGGCGGCATCTTCTTCGGCGCGAATGTCCTGGCGGGGCTATCGGCGTTAGCGGCGGGACGCATCGCTGAGCGCATTGGACTCCTGAACACGATGGTTTTTACACATGTACCATCGAATATTTTGTTGATTCTTGTGCCATTGATGCCCAATCTGCCGCTGGCAATCCTCATGTTGCTGGCGCGATTCAGTATCTCGCAGATGGATGTGCCCACACGGCAATCGTTTACAGTGGCAGTTGTGGACCCCGATGAACGCTCGGCGGCGGCGGGAGTCACCAACATTGCCCGCACGCTGGCAACGTCGCTCTCGCAATCGCTTGCCGGAAACTTATTTCAGGCGGGCTTATTGAGCGCGCCATTTTTCATTGCTGGCGGACTCAAACTCATTTATGATGTAACGCTAGCTCGCAGTTTCAGCGGTATTAAGCCGCCCGAAGAGCAGCGCGAAAATACAGGCTAGCGGCTGTTTGAACCCCTATACTCCTGATCATGGGTAGGGATATTGCCGCTCAGCTTGTTGCAAATCCTTATAGACCTGCATGGAGCCAAACCCTCGCCATGGCAGGAACCCTGATTTGTCGCTGCATGACCTGTTTTTTATGTCGAGATTACTATTGCTTGAAACTGTAATTGCACTGACAGGTGATTTAAAGCTCAGGCCACCTTCAACCGCTAAAACCTCGATACTAAAGGACGGATACGCCAGTGTCAAACTATCACTCCCTGAATATGCTGGGCCTACACTACATGGGCTTCCAAACTGCTCAATGATCTGTCCGAAGCGCAGGGAAAGCGGATTCTCAGCGCTTGCGGTGCCCCTGACCTCAACGGCCCCAATTTGTGCGTCGGTGTAGCCCATCTGGACTCGAATTGCGGCGGGTCCTACTTGACCATGAAAATGATCACCTTCGTCGCGCGTAATGTTTTGGGCGAGTGTCCGTTTTGCGTCAACCCACGTCGTGAACCCCGGAGTAATGTGAAAGAGACACCATTTCCCACCACAAACGTCGAATCCAGCGGCCTCAAAGCGTGGCGCAGGTGGCGGCGGCAATGTCCGGCCATAAACTACAGCCGTGCAAACGAGGACTAACGTTACCAGACACACAGTCAGCGATAACCATATGATGCGTCTCATCCTCTACATCCCAATCTCTCTACCATCATTAGAGATTGTAGCAAGAATCAGACTCTTGTTTGCGCACCCACGAGTTGCCCCAGCGCAGTTAACCCTTGACTGAACCCGCCATCAGGCCGCGAACAAAGTAACGCTGAAGGCTGAAGAACACAATCAGCGGCAGGATCATCGAGACGAATGCGCCCGCTGTCAGCAGGTACCAGTCCTCGCCACGCGAACCGACGAGATCGACAATCCGCATAGTCAGGACGGCATTTTGGCTGTTGCCACCCAGGAAGATGAGCGATACCAGGTAGTCGTTCCACACCCACAAGAACTGAAAGATGGCGAAAGAAGCCAGAGCTGGAACAGAAAGCGGCAGGATGAGCCGTGTAAACATCGTGAAGTGGGAAGCACCGTCGATGAAGGCTGACTCTAAAACTTCGCGCGGTAGACTGCTGATATAGTTATAGAGCAGATATGTTGCTAACGGCAGACCAAATCCTGTGTGGGCGAGCCAGATTCCGAGGAACGTTCCATTTAGTCCCAACCCATTGTATTCCTGGAGGACCGGAACCAGTGCAATCTGTAGTGGAACTACGAGCATTGCGACGACCAGGATAAACAGGATACGGCGACCCGGAAACGTCATCCAGGCGAACCCATAAGCGGCAAACGCTGCGATGAGGACAGGGAAAACTGTTGCCGGAATAGTTACTGTAAGAGAATTGATCAGCGCCCCCGACATATCTTGACCGGCTACTGTGCTAACAGAGCCGTCCGGGTTGTGGACCTGCACACTCTGTCCCGCGACGACCTGTTGATAGTTGTCCAAAGTAAAATTTGTATTCGCGGTCACTTGCCGGGCCGTTGTGACGAGGTTGCCAACCCGAATCGTACCCTGCCATGTCAAGGTGCTGCCATCGGGCATGGTGACACCCTTCCTCCACTCGTCGAAGGATTTCGTCACCCCATCAATGGTGATAGGTTTGTCCACAGACTGACCTGGTGGAATGGGTCGCGTAGCGGATTGAACTGGAGCTACGTGCGGAAAGACAGTCCACCAACCAGAATGGTCGATGTCATTCCGAGTACGTATGGAAGATATGAGTAATCCGACGGTGGGAAGCGTCCAGATAATGACAATGAGCAAAAGCGCGCCATTGACTGCAAGGATAGCGCTTCGTTTGGTGACTTTCATCGCTCCCCCTTAGAATGTTTCGCGCTTGCTGAATTCACGCAGGTTGTAGATCATGACCGGGATAACTGCCAGCAACAGTACAATGGCAATGGCAGTGCCGAGTCCCTGATTATCTTCTGTGAACAATTCACGATAAAAACGGACGCCAATAACATCTGTGCCGAAATTACCGCCAGTCATGACCATAACGATGTCGAACACCTTCAGGGTGAATATAACAACGGTGGTTGTTACAGTCAGCAGTGTGCCAGCGATGCTTGGTATAATGATCCGCCGGAAGATGGTTATCTCATTTGCGCCATCGACGCGTGCCGCTTCCAGCAGGTCGTCCGAAACACTCTTGATAGCGGCTGAGATCAGTACCATTGCAAACCCGGTTTGCAGCCAGACCATAACGATGATCAGGAACAGATTGTTCCAGGGCTGAACCAAACGCAGCCATTCCTCATTCTGACCGCCCAGACTGGTCACAACGGCATTGACTAGCCCAATGTTTGGGTTAAGGTCAAAGACAAATCGGAAGATGACGCCAGCACCGACCATCGAGATTGCCATTGGTAGAAAGATCAGTGACTTGGCAGCATTTTCAAATTTGCTGCGGTCTGCCAAAATTGCAACCAGTAAGCCGAAGCCAATAACAAGCGGTGTACCTACGATCAACCAGATTATGTTATTCCGCCAGGCTTCGATCATGACGCGCTGGGAAAACACGTCAACGTAGTTTTGCAAACCCACGAACTGCGTGCCGTTATAGTTATATAAGCTCAGAATGAATGTCTGAATAACTGGTAGGGCCAGGAAAAACACTAGCAAACAGATCGCTGGACCGATAAAAATGAACGGTTGAATACGCGCAGTCCATTTCGTCGGCAGCGACTCGACGATCCAGTTTGCCATGAAAAATAGAGCCGCTACGCCACCCAGTCCCCAAATTATCGCTACAATGCCGATAAGCAGGCGAGACCCCGAATTATTTCGTAAGTAAATAAACCCACCATATAATCCGGCCAGCGTAAGTATTGATCCCGCGACGGCGACAATAATGCGATTGTAGTCGATCTGGCCTGGCTTAGGGCTGGTGGGACTGTAAGTAGTAACTTCGCCCATATGCTTAACCCCTCAATTTTAGAGAACTCTCGGCACGGTGTTGCATAGATGATACCGAATTCGTGTGATTAGTCGATGGTATAGGTACGAGATTAAGAAAGGCAGGGTACCTGACTGGATGCCCTGCCTTTCATTGGATACTTATGGGCAGACTAAATCAGCCCATTTCAAACTTAAGGTGCTTTGGTAGCAGCGCCCGTATCGCTCGGCCAACCCGCATCAATTTCTTTGAGTGTGGTATCGAGGTCAGTTGTGCCGCTTACATAGTCGGTGATACCCTTCCAGAATGTGCCTGCGCCAACAGCAGCGGGCATCTGGTCAGAGCCATCAAAACGGACCGTGGACGCCTTGGCGGCAATATCCGCAGCCTTTAGCTGAAGCTTATCGTGGAACCACTCAGGCTTAATGTCTTTCATGGGGGCCAGCGTACTGCCATTTGCTATCCAGGTCTTGATAGATTCGCCACGGCTGAGCCAATCCATGGTCGCGCGAACTTCTGGACGGTCGTTAAACATCGACATAATGTCGCCTGCGATCAGTACGGGATTGCCATACTTAGGATCGATTGGCGGCAGATAAAAGAAGTCATAGTCAACGCCAGGGACGAGGTCCTTGCCGCTTGCATCCTTCGGGAAGAAGCTGGTGATGAACGTTGCCTGACGGTGCAGATAGCACTTGGGCGGATTGTCGAACAGACCCTTCGGGGAATCGCCGAAGTTTGTACCGACAATTGCCTTCCGGCCACCAGCAACATACTTGTCGTTGAACCAGATATCGGTCATCTTCTGGAAAGCAGCCTTAACGACTGGATCAGTGAACTTCACCCGCTGAGATGGGTCAGAAGGCACCGTCCAGTTATCGTAGGTTTGAGGCGTAGCGGTGCGCAGCATGATATCTTCGATCCAGTCCGTGCCGACCCAACCTGTCGCCGCCTGCGACTCGATACCGATGCACCAGGGCGTACCACCGTCTTTCACGATCTGGTCAGACAGTGCGAGCATCTCATCCCAGGTGGTCGGAATTTTGTAACCAGCAGCGTCGAAGGCCTTTTTCGGATACCACACAAGGCTTTTGACGCTGTTGCGGGCCATGACACCACCAACGATAGAGCTACCGCCCTTGCCGGACATCATTGCCAGGTCGAGCCAGCTCTGCGAATAATTCTGCTTGAGCCAATCCATGTTCATGAACTTGCTGACATCAACAACGTAGCCCAGAGCAGACAAAGATTTGACCAACCCAGGCTGCGGGAAGTCAGCCATATCAGGGGGATTGCCGCCCTTAACGGTCGCGGTCACATCGGCTTCGAATGCCTTCGAGCCAGTGTAGGTTACTGTGATACCAGTCCAGTCCTCAAATTCTTTGAATGAAGCCTGAAAGCTATCAGCGTCAGGACCAGCCTGCGTGCCAATAACTGACACCTTCTTGCCTGCCATTTCACCCTTGCACGCTGATTCCAGTTCCTTGGACATCATGGTGAATGTGCCCGCCGGGCATCCGGGAGGCGCTGCGTTGACGGCTGTGCTGGCAAAAACGGGGACGGCCATCACGATCATCAGAAAAATGGGGAAGATTTTCCGCTTAAACATAGACGTCTTCTCGCTCCGTAGTAACTTAAAGAGAATAAGGGTGGAAATAGCGGTTACGAAAATTTCGAATAGCTGCACCTCCTCTGAACTACCAAAAAGAAAAGTGAGTCGCTAGGAAGATCCGCTCTCATAACCTCGCGCAGGATCGCTGCTCAAGCGAAATATCCCTTGCGGAGATTCCCAGATGGTAAGGGGATGACGAGAAAATTTCCGTAAATAGATTGAAGTGCATTTTCTTCTAAGACGTTTTGTTAATTAAGTAATTGAACTTATCAAAACGTTTTGCATACGTCAAATATACAGCGGATTGGATAAGTGTCAAGTTTGGCATAATGGATGAAAACCTCAAAAAAATTCTCAAAGTGACTGAATCTGAGAGCGCTCCCACATCATACCACAAAAAGGTAATTGTCGTCTAAAAAGGTAATTGTCGTCTTTTGCTTGCAAATCAGTTGTTTATGATAATCGATACAAAGTTCAATAACTTTTAGCGACAAATATTGGACAAATAGACGTTGAAGGATAATAAATCAAAGTATTTAGCAGGGAATATAGCGCACGCATTACCAGAGCGCAAGGATATTGTTGCTTATGGCGGCTCAAAAACCCCGGAACTGCCACTAAGGTGCGCCTGCCCTTCCTTGCGTCAAGCGGCTTCTTCGTGCTATCCTACCTGTGAAAGATCCACATTTGAAGCGAATATCAGATTGACACTTCATGTGTCTGGCTGTGCGTAAAGAACGGCGAAAAGAATAATGGAAATTAATCGGACGTTTACACCCCACGGCGCACCGATCCATGAAGCCAAATTGTTACCCGTTCAGCCACCGACTCAGGTTATTGGCCGCAACCGTGAGCTTGCTTCGATGCACGTTACGCTTAGGGTCGGATCGTCTGTTTTTCTTTCCGGCGAACCGGGAATCGGAAAAACGGCGCTGGCTGCGGTTTTGGCGACGGCTTATATGGCGTCCCATCCATCGGGTGTCCTGTGGTTCAGCGTCATAGAAGACGATTTTGACACGCTGATCGCACGTATCGGGCGGGCCTATGGATTGAGCGCACTTGCCGGATCCAACGAAGACCCTTCAAGCAATTTCGAAATGGTCCAGGCAGTGTTAGAGCGCAATCGCCCGCTAATCGTTCTGGACGGTCTCATTGACATTGATGCAACGCGCGAATTCGTCAAACAATGTGCATCGCAAACCCCCGTGCTGATTGTCAACGAGCGACCGGGGAGTGGACCCTGGACGCCCATTTCTCTGGAACCCCTCTCTGACGAAGACAGTGTTACTTTGTTCAAGCAGGTGTCTGGACTACAAGATTCGCTCTATAACCTGGACATAGGCGGTCTGGTCAAATTCCTGGGTGGTAACCCAATGGCAATAGAACTGGCGGGGCGCGAAGTCACTGTCGATGATATGCTGCCTGCTGAGCTATTGACGACACTGCCTTCGAGTACTGGACATGATGGCGCTTCGACCATGATGGCTCTTGTCTTCAAGCGAATGCCATCTCCTGTTCAGGCGATGCTGATGATCGTTTCCGCTATGTTTACTGGAAGCGCTTCCGCCGAATTGATAAGTGACCTGAGCAGCGTGCCCGCCGTCAACATCATCCCGCTGATGCGGCAACTTGTGGCACGAGGCGTTGCCTTCGAATCTATTTCCTATGGACAGTTTGCCTATTCACTCCATGAAATCGCCCAAAACTACACACGCAATTGGCTTCAGCAATATCAACGTTTGCAAGGGATAGAAAACCGCGCACTGAAAGCCGTACTCACCTATGTCGAGCGTCACGCGCACGAGGGGACGGCGCACCATGACCGTCTTGCCGCCGAGATGGGAAATATCGTGGGGGCGGCAGCCTACGCCACGGCCACTGGACAGGCCCGCGCCCTTCGCCAATTGATCCACTCTATCAACCAGAATGCCGAGAACTTTGTGAATTTGCGCGGCTTTGGGCCGGAATTGGACCAGATGATCAAATTGACTTCACTGCTCGGTGCATCCTCAGCGGACGCCACGCAGGTGATGCCAATGGTTCGATCAGATCAGGTAACACGACCCGCGCAATTAAAAAGGGATACGCAATCTACCCGCGCAGTGCGGGCGACGCAGCCCGCCGAAGCTGTCAAGGTGCCAGAACCACCCATCGACAGGGAAGCAACGCCCAATGTCCCGTATGAACTGCGAACGCCAAAACCTCCGCCAGATTCTGCGCCTGAATTCGAGGAAGAAACTCAGATAATCGGGGCAACGAGCGTAAGCAAGCCACCCGCCGGACTTGAGGAAACGCAGCCAAGCGCGGCTGAAGACACAGATCTATTGGATGCTCCTTCTGGCGACCTGTCACGGTCTCTGGTGGAAACGCCCGCAGTAGTCATCGAAGAACCACCCATTGCGGAAGATGATACGGACATTCCCACTGAACGCTCTCTGCCGACACTCCAGGGCAAGTTGGATGAAGCGCGCGCGGGAGGCCAGACGCTGCGACAGGCTAAACTGCTCCACGCGATAGGCGAGTATCACATTCAGCAGGGAGATCGGCAGCAAGCGCTTATTTATCATCAACAGGCGCTCGAACTTTATGAATCTCTGGATAACATCGACGGGATGTTGGCAACGCTTGATACGCTAGCAGAGCTGACTGCACAGGCGGACGATGCTGAAGGAGCGCTGGTCTGTAGGAGACCAAACACGCCTGGGCCGCCTGCAAGCTCGCCTGGGCGATGTCCGGCTGGCACTTGGCGATGTTGGAGCCGCTGTCGAAACTTATACGCAGGCCGTGGAATCACTGCGTTCCACCGAAGATTGGATGAGCATTGGCCTTGTGATGTCCAAACTTGGCAACGCCTATCTGGAACAACGTCGCTTCCAGGAGGCAACCATGATTCTTGAACAAACCCTCGCGATCTTCCAAAGGGAGCAGCGCCCCGATTACGTAGGCCGGGTGCTGGGTGGCATTGGTGCGGCATACAGTGGGATGCAACAGTGGGCCAAAGCGCGGGACTACATTCAACAAGCGCTAACGCTGGCGCGTCAGAGCGATGATGTGCAAGGTGAGGTGGCGCAGCTAAACGCAATTGCCCACATTCGTCAGATGCAAAATGATTTGCCTGGCGCAATTGGCTATTATAGGCAAGCGCTGCATATGGCCTATGAGCTTGAAGATGTCGATTTGCAGGCCGAACTTACGTACGAACTCGGAACGCTGCTCATCGACAATCCCAATACGTTGACGATGGGTCTGCAACTGCTCCGCGAATCCGATGAGGCAGTGCCGAATAGCGAGGCCCGGCGGCTTATTGGTAGGGCTAGCAAACGGCTGGAACGGGCAAATGCTGCCGGTCTGGCTGTCGCGCCCGCCCAACAGTCAACCCGCGATTATGCCGCATCCGCCTACCGGGCCGATTAAACCACCCTGCCATCTCCGCATCTTTTCCGCTAGACTGTATAGCGATTGTCTAAAGAACAGCTAAGACTAGAACGGATCAAAGCTATGACAACCTTCGAGACCTTATCTCTAATCGCTTCAATCGCCGGGTCCATTGGCGTGATCGCTTCACTGTGGCTAGTAAATCGCCAAACACGCGTTTTTCAGCGTACGTTGATGGAAGGCATTTCGCAAACGATGACGCGCTACTCATTAGACATCAGCCGCATATTTCTGGAAAATCCCGATCTACGCCCCTATTTCTTCTCAGGGCGGACCATAGATGAAAACCATCCCGATTATTTACGGGCTGAAGCAGTAGCCGAGGTCATCCTCGACATATTCTGGACCATGAACAGCCAGGCCAAGCGAATCCAGGACGCAGAATTCAGAGATAGTGACGCGAGTTCGCAGTGGGCACTGTATATAAGCGACACCTTTGCCTCAAGCCCAATATTGACCAATTTCCTGACGCGGCGAAAAGACTGGTATGGGCAAGAAATGGTGAACCGTATGGAGCAAGGGCTGTCACGTGCGCGGCAACAAACCACATGAACGATTCTACAAAGGATCCCGGCTCAGAGTATCGGTTCCAGCGCCTGACGGCTTTTCCGCCCGATGCAGTACGGCAAATCGGAGCTATCTATGAGGTGAGTTTTCCGGCAAATCAGCGTAAACCGTACTGGATAGTTTCCGATGCGATGCTGCACGGACGTTACAGCGTATTCGTCATGAGCCAGGATCGTGGGACAACCAGTGAGATTGTGGCCTTTGCATTGTTGGTCCCGCTGCGTACTTCGCAAGCCATGTACATTGAATATCTTGCCGTAGCCCCGGTGCTGCGCGGCAAAGGGATCGGCTCGCTGCTGTGGCGTTCATTAGTTGCGTACCTCAAGAACACCGACTCGTCTGCAATCGTGTGGGAAGTCGATCCGCCCGAAAAGGCAGGCGACGATAATGCGCGGCGCATCCAGTTTTACGAGCGGCTAAATGCGCATCTGATCGAACAAGCGAAACAATATGGTATGCCCAATTACTACAAAGGAAGCGGAATTCTGCCACTCCGTATGATGTGGACGCCACTGCGCGATGATCCCATTCAACCCACCAAATCTGAACTCATTGCGTTTATCACAGATATTTACGAGACTGAATATCGTGGGCACGACGCCATACGCGATGAAATTATTGCCAACCTGGACAAACCGTAAAATCGCGTGGATCACCCACTGTTAGCCTCGCTTGCATAAATTGCACTCGCGTAGCATAATGATTTCACTGGGGATTATGTGCTTTACGGGCAGTTAGTGAGTTTAAATGGCTGATACAACGCTCAAAGCCTATATTGCGGAACTCAAATTACTTTTAGAACAAGAAGCCCTTGAAGAGGTAATGGGTCATTGCCGCCACATCCTTCAACACTTCCCAAAGAATGTCGAAACCTACCGATTTCTGGCGCGGGCGTTGCTCGAAAAGAACCGTCACCAGGAAGCAGGCGACGTATTTCAACGTGTACTCAGTGCTCTACCCGATGATTTTGTCGCACATCTCGGCCTGAGCGCCGTCGCCGAAGAAGCGGGCCAACTGCCCCTGGCAATCTGGCATCTTGAACGCGCCTACGAACAGGAGCCGAATAACGGTGCGCTCCGTGACGAGATCAAGCGACTTTACGAGAAGCGTGACGGCGTAGCGCCAGAACGGTTACAGGTCACGCTAGGCGGATTGGCGCACAGCTACGTCAGAGGACGGCTGTATGAACAAGCTGTGTCCGAGCTGAACAAAGCGCTAACGCAAATGCCAGATCGCGTCGATCTGCAATTGTTGTTAACCCAGGTGCTGTGGGAAAGTGATCGCCCGGTTGAGGCCGCTGAAGCTGCGCTTAAGGCGCTCGACCAACTGCCAGATAGTATCGAGGCAAATCGGATCATGGCGATGCTTTGGCTCAATGCCAGTCGGCCCTCGGACGCCGCACCTTTTGTCTCGCGACTCGACCAGCTTGATCCGTTCCTGGCCTGGAAAGTAGTCAATCCTGAAAAAGAACTCCCGCGCGACGCATTCTCACTGCCGCATCTGGATTGGGATGCACGCGCTGCCGCCGCCCTGGCAACGGATGTCCCGGATTGGGTAAGCTCCATCAGCAATGTTTTTGAAGCTCCCGAATCGGTCTCCTTAAGCAGCGACAGTCGGGCTGCTGAGTCACCCGCTTCTGGGTCAACTCGTAAGCCGCAATCTGGACTGCTGCGTGCTAGAGGCAATACGGATTTATTTTCTAACCCGGATGTTTCGAGCAAAGAGTCTAAATCCTCCGAGGAATCTGTCGAAATTCCCGATTGGTTCAAGGATACCAGCGCCACTCAGTCTAATACCGTTGCGGAAACGCCAACGGATGATGTACCCGATTGGTTCAAGGATGCCAGCCCTGAACCGACGGAACCGTCAGCCGCAGTGCCCTCATGGTTAGATGATATACCAGACGTGAATGATATCACGGGAAGTCAACTACCCTCAGGCTTCACTGATCTTCTGGCAGGCAGCGCCTCGCGACCACCTGCACAAGCCGCACCGTCATCTGCTGCGATGCCTTCATGGTTAGATGAGGACGAAGAAGTTTCACCTCCAGCACCGAGTGGCGCATTGGATGCGATGTCGTGGCTCAATACAGGTCCGCTCCCGTCGTTGGATGAGGTTGCTCCCACGAGTGAACCTGCCAACACTGCTGACGAAGCGCTTGATTGGATGATGGACATGCCCGCCGAGACAGCGGGCAACCCTGAGCCAGCACCGAGCGGCGCGCTGGATGCGATGTCGTGGCTCAATACAGGTCCACTTCCTTCGTTGGACGATGTTGGCGCGACAAACGAGACTACCAGCAGCGATAGTGACCAGGCCGCCGATGAGTCAGCACCGAGCGGCGCGCTGGATGCGATGTCATGGCTTAATACAGGTCCACTCCCTCAATTGGATGAGGTTGCTCCAACAAGCGAGCCTGGTAGCACAGAACTTCCGCAAGACCTGTCCGCTTTAGATTGGATGGCGGAGACGCCTGACATCAATGAGAGTAGCCCTGAAGCTGCCGAGCCTGCGGCGGGTGGGTTGGATGCCTTGTCGTGGCTGAACGCCGATTCAGTGGATGAAGTTACATCATTGAGCGAACCTGCCAGTGTGGAGACTACTCCAGAATTTGCGAGCTTCGATTGGATGGCGGACATGCCTACCATCAATGAGAGTGGCGCTGAAGCTGCCGAGCCTGCGGCGGGTGGGTTGGATGCCTTGTCGTGGCTGAGCACCGATTCGGTAGATGAATCTTCCCAGACCAGTGCAGCACCTTCACAGGAGCAATCAGGCTTCGGTTGGATGGACAATGTACCTGCCGAAACGGAAAACTTTGGTGCGCAACAAGGGCAGCCATCGTTCGAATGGATGACCGATTCCTCGGAAAGTCTCACACCGGAACCTGAAGCGGAGAGTGTTTCCTCGAACGCAGAACAGGAAACAGAAGCACCGTTGGCAGAGGCGACTGATGCGCCCGACTGGCTCTCTCGGCTAGCTCCTTCCAATGTAGAGCAACCGTCTATCGCGCCTTCCAGCGAACCGTCCTTAGAGCTGGAAGAAGACTGGCTAACTTCATTCGAAACTGGCCCTCTTGTTGCCCCAGAGTCATGGTCAGATCAAGCCGCAGCGCCAGCCGCTCAATTCAATGACGCTAATACGCCTGCGGGACCACCAGCGGCAAACGACTGGTTGTCGTCCTTCGGGTCGACTGGCGAAGATTCTGAATCGGCAGCCTCTGGCGATGATTGGCTCGGTTCTATGAAAAGTTCAGGAGATGTTCCTGCTGAGACATCCGACGCCGCCTCTGACGATTGGCTATCTTCACTTGGATCGGCTTCCGCTGATGTAAATACTGCCGCGCCATCAAGCAATGATGATTGGCTGCCGCCAGCGGCTACGGATAACTTTGAAAGCCTGCTCCAAGGCGCAACCGAACAAGCCAATCAACCACTTACAGCAGGCGACGACGGACAATCGACTGCAAGTAATATGTCCGATTGGATGAATTCCTTCTCGGACAACGAGAACGCCGAGCCAGAACCCGAATCTTCCACTGCTGGTATGCTCGACAATGTAGATTTCAGTGAACTCGGTAGTAGCCTAGAGGGAGCTGAACCAGCGGAAGGTACACCTGATTGGCTCTCGGCAATGGGGATGGAATTGGAAACGGAATCTCCGCCCGCTGAGCCAGCCGGGGAAACCCCCGACTGGTTGTCGGCGATGGGCGCACCGTCTGAGCAAGCGACTATGCCTGCGGCGTCACTGGACGACTTGGATTTCGGTGATCTAGACAGCACGCCCGCTGTGCCAGCCGGGGAAACCCCTGATTGGTTGTCGGCA
>WNFL01375317.1_pt1 | contig 18095 bp, 18 predicted proteins | sample 5400361 | NCBI WGS metagenome assembly WNFL01 (sample SAMN13153351, study PRJNA577476) | soil metagenome | isolation source: 40 cm soil on Douglas fir-dominated hillslope | place: USA:California | collected 2013-09-17 | reverse complement strand
CGTTCGGCATCATCGTCGCAGTCCCCTCGGTGCTGGCCTATCGCCATTTCCGCACGCGCGTTGACGACTTCCTGGTCGAGATGGAGCAGCAGGCGCAGCGGCTGGTCGAAGCGCTGTATAACCAGGGGTCGAGCATGATGAAGCGGAGCGACGGGTAGCCCGGTTCGAACCGGTCGGCCACTGGCAGCTGTCATGAGATTTCGCCGCGCGTTCATCGAGGAGCCCGAGCTGAACCTGATCCCGCTGATCGACGTGCTGCTGGTGGTGCTGATCTTCCTGGCGGTCAGTACGACCTACTCGCGCTTCACGCAGCTGCAGATCGAGCTGCCATCGGCCGATGCCGACCGGCCCCAGACGCGCCTGCAGGAAATCCAGGTCGCAGTCACGGCCGACGGGCGCTTCGCGATCGACAAGGCGGTGGTGCCGATGACCGATCCGGAGTCGTTGTCGGCGCTGCTGCGCGCTGCCGCGCAGAACAACGCGGCGCCGCTGATCGTGATCAACGCCGATGCCCAGGCGCCGCACCAGGCGGTGGTCACGGTGATGGAGGCGGCGCGCCTGGCGGGCGTGACGCACCTGAGCTTTGCGACCCAACGGCGATCCTCGGGGCGCTGAGCGGCTATGACCGACCCGTGCCAGTGCAATTTCACGGATGGGTGAACAGGATGTGGCAAAAGCGCGGCCTGATCGCCCGCCTGCTGTGGCCCCTTAGCCTGCTGTACGCCCTTGGCCGGGCGTTGGTGGTGGGGGCATACCGGGTCGGGCTGAGACGTCCCCAACGAGTCGGGGTTCCGGTCATCGTGATCGGCAACCTGTATACCGGCGGCAGCGGCAAGACGCCGCTGGTGATCGAGCTGGTCTCGCTGCTGAAGCGGCGCGGCTGGCACCCGGGAGTCGTTTCGAGGGGTTACGGCGGCACGGCCCACCAGGCCCGGCTGGTCACCGAAGGCAGCGAAGCGTCCGAGTGCGGCGACGAGCCGCTGCTGATCGCGTCCACGACCGGCGTGCCGGTGGGGATCGGCCGTGACCGCGTCGCGGCAGCGAAGCTGCTGCTGAGCATGCATCCGACCTGCGATGTGCTGGTGTCCGATGACGGTTTGCAGCATCGGCGCCTGGCGCGCGACTTCGAGATCGCCGTGATCCACGGGCGGGGCCTGGGCAACGGCTGGCTGTTGCCGGCCGGGCCACTGCGCGAGCCGCCGCGCCGCCTGCGCGACGTCGATGCGGTGGTCTTCAACGGGCGCGTGCATCCAGTGCGGATCTATTCGCCGTTCTTTTTCCTGCGCACCGAAGTCTCGGACACCTACTGCCTGGCCAAACCCGAACGTCGGGGCTCACTCGATGTCCTGGTACGGCGGCAGGCGCAGGCCAACCTGAGGCTGATGGCGGCATGCGGGATCGGTACTCCGGAATCGTTCTTCCAGATGCTGCGAGACCGTGGCCTGCGATTCAAGACGCTGGCGCTGCCCGATCACTACGCGTATCGGCGCAATCCTTTTCCACGGCACGGCGTCGACGGGATCCTGATCACGGAAAAAGACGCCGTAAAATGTCGAGCCGATCGCACGCTGGCGCACGACGAGCGGCTGTGGGTCGTGCCGTTGCGTGCCTTCGTGGACCAAAGACTCACGGAATTGATCGAGACGCGACTGCGGGGTGCCCAAAATGGATCCGAGGCTGCTTGACATCCTGGTGTGCCCGGTCACCAAGAGCCCGCTTGAGTACGACCGGCATCGGCAGGAACTGATCTCGCGTCCAGCCGGCCTCGCCTACCCGATCCGAGACGGCATCCCGATCATGCTCGAAAGCGAAGCGCGGCGTCTGGACGAAGACGAGCGCGCCGGGCGCTGAGCGCTCAGTTGCCCGTGCCGGATTTCATTGCGCTGATTCCGGCGCGCCTGGCTTCCAGCCGCCTGCCCGAAAAGCCCCTGGCCGATCTGGCCGGAGTGCCGATGGTGGTCCGCGTCGCGCGGCAGGCTGCCGCCAGCGGGGCCAGCCGCGTGGTGGTGTGCGCCGACGATGTGCGCATTCTGGCCGCGTGCCGGCAGCACGGAGTCGAGTCGATTCTGACCGAGGTCGGACATCCATCGGGCACCGACCGGCTCTCGGAGGCCGCCGAGCAGCTGGGTCTTCAGGCGTCGGACGTGGTCGTGAACGTTCAAGCCGACGAACCGCTGATCGACCCGGCAACCATCGGTGCGGTCGCGCGCCTGCTTCAGGCGCGGCCCGAATGCGACATCGCGACGGTCGCGCATCCGCTGCGCCGCCTGGAGGAACTCTTCGATCCGAATGTCGTCAAGGTCGTCACCGACGCCGCCGGGCTGGCGTTGCTGTTCTCGCGTGCCCCGATTCCCTGGTCGCGCGAACATTTCGCCGTCGCAGCTGGCAGCGCTGGCGGGCAAGCCCGCCGAAGCCCGCAGGGCGAAGGCGGGAGCCGGGCCGGCGATCAATGGCCAGCCGACCTGCAGGCGCTGCGTCACGTCGGCCTGTACGCGTACCGGGCAGGGTTCCTTCAGCGCTTTCGGCAATTGAGCCCGGCTCCGATCGAACGGGCCGAGAAGCTGGAGCAACTGCGGGCTCTGTGGCATGGGTCGCGCATCGCGGTCTTGCAAGTCGATGCGTCGCTGCCGCCGGGAGTCGATACGCCGGAGGATCTGGCCCGCGTTCGAGCGCTGCTGGACGGCGCCGCCGAAACCGTAGGCGCCGCGCGTTCCGGGTAAACTCGGACCGCCCGGCCCGTGGTTCAGAAGAACAGCCAGCGGAGCAAAACAGCGCAGGGGCGCAATGCAAGCACCAAGGGGGAGCGTCGGGAAATGCGAGTCATTCTGCTCGGCCCACCGGGTGCCGGCAAGGGAACCCAGGCCGGGTTCATCTGTGCCCGCTACTCGATACCGCAGATTTCCACCGGCGACATGCTGCGCGCTGCGGTCAAGGCCGGCACCCCGCTGGGGCTGGCAGCCAAGCGTGCGATGGACGCCGGCGAGCTGGTGTCCGACGAAATCATCATCGGCCTGGTCATCGAGCGGATGAAGCAGCCCGACTGCGCCAACGGCTATCTGCTGGACGGATTTCCGCGCACGATCGCCCAGGCCGAGGCGATGCGCGCGGCCGCAATTGCGGTCGAAGTGCTGCTCGAAATCGAAGTTCCGGATGCCGACATCGTCGAACGGATGAGCGGTCGTCGCCTGCACCTGGCAAGCGGCCGCACCTACCACGTTCGATTCAATCCGCCCAAGGTCCCCGGTCGCGACGACATCACCGGCGATCCCCTGATCCAGCGCGAAGACGACCGCGAAGACGTGGTTCGCAATCGGCTGCAGGTGTATCACTCGCAGACGCGCGCGGTGGTCGACTACTTCCGCGCCTGGGCCGCCAGCGGTGAGCCGGGCGCACCGGTATACCGCCGGGTCGACGGAATCGGCACGGTCGAGGAGGTGCGTCAGCGGGTATTCGACGCACTCGACCAGTGAGAAATTTCAATACGAACTCAAACACAATAAGGAGAGTCGCATGTCGGGGTTGACCCTTGCGCTGCTGTGCGGCGGAGCTGCCGTCGTATTCGGCGCAGTTTCGATTTCGTGGATCCTGAAGCGCGACCCGGGCAACGCTCGGATGCAGGAGATCGCCGCCGCCATCCAGCAGGGCGCGCAGGCTTACCTGAGCCGCCAATACCGGACCATCGCGATGGTCGGCGTGGCGCTGGCCGTGCTGATCGCGGCCGTTCTGCCCAGCGGAGTGCTGACCGCTGCCGGATTCGTGCTGGGAGCAGTGCTCTCGGGCGCCGCCGGATTCATCGGAATGAACGTGTCGGTGCGTGCCAATGTGCGCACCGCTCAGGCCGCCACGCTGGGACTGAACGCGGCGCTGAACGTCGCCTTCCGCGGCGGAGCGATCACCGGGCTGCTGGTGGTCGGCCTGGGGCGTTCCTGCAGACGAGCCACTCGGCCTGGGATCTGCGCGCGATGCTGCGTCCGATGGTTGGCCTCGCATTTGGCGCCTCGCTGATCTCGATCTTCGCCCGGCTGGGCGGCGGCATCTTCACGAAGGGCGCCGACGTCGGCGCCGACCTGGTCGGCAAGGTCGAGGCCGGAATTCCGGAGGACGATCCGCGCAATCCGGCCGTGATCGCCGACAACGTCGGCGACAACGTCGGCGACTGCGCGGGCATGGCGGCGGACCTGTTCGAGACGTTCGCCGTCACGGTGATCGCCACCATGCTGGTCGGCGCCTCGGCCTTTCCGGGCACGGACGCAGGGGTCATCTATCCGCTGGCGCTTTCGGGCGTTTCGATCATCGCGTCGATCGTCGGCTGCTATTTCGTGCGGGCGCGCGAAGGCGGCAAGATCATGAACGCGCTGTACCGCGGACTGATCGTCGCGGCCGCGATTGCGCTCGTGCTGTTCTGGTTCGTCACGCGCTGGATCCTCGGGCCAGCCGCGGCCGCTGCCAACCTGTCGCTCGGGAACCTGTACCTGTCCGCAGTGGTTGGAATCGCGCTGACGGCTGCACTGGTGTACATCACGGAGTACTACACGGGAACCGACTTTGCACCGGTGCGCTACGTCGCGAAAGCCTCCACCACGGGCCATGCGACCAACATCATCGCCGGGCTCGCGGTCTCGATGAAGGCGTGCGCCTGGCCCCTACTGGCGATCTGCGCGGCGATCTTCGCCTCGTTCCACCTGGCCGGCCTGTACGGCATTGCGATCGCCGCCACTTCGATGTTGTCGATGACCGGCATCATCGTGGCGCTGGATGCTTACGGGCCGATCACCGACAATGCCGGCGGAATCGCCGAGATGGCGGACTTGCCCAAGGCGGTTCGCAACATCACGGATCCGCTGGACGCGGTCGGCAACACGACCAAGGCGGTGACCAAGGGCTATGCGATCGGGTCGGCCGGGCTGGCTGCGCTGGTGCTGTTTGCCGACTACACGCATGCGCTGGATGAAGCCGGACACCACCTGACGTTCGAGCTGTCGAACCACCTGGTGATCATCGGCTTGTTTATCGGCGGGCTGATCCCGTACCTGTTCGGCGCGATGGCGATGGAGGCGGTGGGCCGCTCGGCCAGCGCCGTCGTCGAGGAAGTGCGGCGCCAGTTCCGCGAGATCAAGGGGATCATGGATCGCACGGCCAAGCCGGACTACTCCAGGGCGGTGGACATGCTGACGGCGGCAGCGATCAAGGAGATGATGATTCCCTCGATCCTGCCGGTGCTGGTTCCGGTGCTGGTCGGTTTGCTGCTGGGACCCGAGGCGCTGGGCGGCGTCCTGATGGGAACGATCGTGACCGGATTGTTCGTGGCCATCTCGATGACCACCGGTGGCGGGGCCTGGGACAACGCGAAGAAGTACATCGAGGAGGGCAACTACGGCGGCAAGGGGTCGGACGCGCACAAGGCGGCGGTTACGGGCGACACGGTCGGCGATCCTTACAAGGACACCGCGGGCCCCGCCGTCAACCCGCTGATCAAGATCATCAACATCGTGGCGCTGCTGATCGTGCCCATCATCGCAGCCCACGCCCGTTAACCTGCCCTCACCCACGTTCCCTCGCCCTCGTCAGCGCCAGGAAGAAAAAACTCCCCTCTCCCGCTTCGCGGGAGAGGGGTTGGGGCTTAGGGTCCCTTATGATCTTCTCTGTCTGACTTTTACATCTCTCGACGGTCATGCACATACGCGACAACGTGTTCATCGTCTCGGGCGGTGCCTCGGGTCTGGGCGCCGCCGCGGTGCGGATGCTGGTCGAGGAAGGCGGGCGCGTGATCGTCGCGGACCTGCAGCAGGAGGCCGCCCAGGCCCTGATCGAGGACTGCGGACCGGCCGCACGCTATGTGCCTTGCGACGTGACGTCCGAGCTGGATGCGCACGCGGTGGCGCAGGCTGCGCAGGAAGACGGACCGTTGCGGGGACTCGTGAACTGCGCCGGCGTGCTGGCCGCCGAACGGATCGTGGGACGCGACCACCCCCACCTGCTGGAAACCTTCGAGCGTGTGATCCGCGTGAACCTGATCGGAACCTTCAACATGACGCGCGTCTGCGCGCAGGCGATGGCGCACGGGACGCCGTCGGACGACGGCGAGCGCGGCGTGATCGTGAACACGGCGTCGATCGCAGCTTTCGAGGGGCAGATCGGACAGGCGGCCTATGCGGCCTCCAAGGGAGGCGTGGTCGCGATGACGCTGCCGATCGCCCGCGATCTGGCCCGGCACGCGATCCGGTGCGTGACCATCGCGCCGGGCAGCTTCGAGACGCCGATGCTGTCCAACCTGAAACCCGAGTCGCAGCAGGCGCTCGCCATGCAGGTGCCCTTTCCCTCGCGGCTGGGTCGACCCTCTGAATTCGCGCAGATGGTCCGCAGCATTGTCCAAAACGTGATGCTCAACGGCACCACGATCCGACTGGATGGCGCGCTCCGACTTCAGCCGAAGTAACGGCGGCCGGGCGATCCGGCTGAGTCTGGGGATTGCGGCAGTTCTGTGCTTCGGCGCAGTGCCGGCCGCAGGCCAGCAAGCGCCCGAGGCTGCGACCGGGCTGCAGGCGGTTCAGCCGGCCGCGACGGCGCAAAAGCAGATGGCGGCCGCGGCCAATCCGCTGGCCGCGCGCGCTGGGCTGAAGATCCTGCGCGAGGGCGGCTCGGCCGTCGATGCCGCGATCGCCATGCAAATGGTGCTGACGCTGGTGGAGCCGCAAAGCTCCGGCATCGGCGGCGGCGCGTTTGTGCTGCACTGGGACGGACAGCGGGTGCAGGCGTACGACGGTCGCGAGACCGCACCGATGGCCGCAACCGAGGACCAGTTCATCGGTCCGGACGGGAAGCCGCTGCGGTTCCGGGACGCCGCTGCCAGCGGCCTGTCCGTGGGAGTCCCGGGGGTGCTGCGGATGCTGGAACTCATCCATCGAGAGCACGGGCGCTTGAAGTGGCCCGTGCTGTTCGAGCCGGCGATCGAGCTGGCGCAGCAGGGATTTCGGGTTTCAGCTCGGCTGCACGCGCTGCTGGAGCGCGAGACTCGCCTGCGCAACGATGCGGCCGCGCGCGCGTATTTCTACGATCCGCAGGGCAACGCGGTTGCGGTCGGAACGCTGCTGAAAAATCCGGCGCTGGCCGACACGCTGCGCGCGCTGGCCGCGGGCGGCGCCGACGCGTTCTACCGAGGCCCGATCGCGGCCGATCTGGTGCGCGCCGCGCGAAGCGAACCACACCACTCCGGCCGGATCACCGAGGCGGACCTCGCCGGATACCGGGCGCGCGAACGTGAGCCGGTGTGCGCCCCTTACCGGAGCTGGACCGTGTGCGGAATGCCGCTGCCCTCATCGGGCGGCATCGTGACCGCCCAGATCCTCGGCATCCTGAGCCATTTCGAGCTCGAGCCGCTCAGACCGCGCCAGCGCGGCCCCGACCTGATGCTGCAGCCCGAGGCGATCCACCTGATCAGCGAGGCCGAACGGCTGGCATTCGCAGACCGCAACCTGTACCTGGCCGACCCGGAGTTCGTGCGCGTCGACGCGGCCGCGCTGCTCGACCCGGGCTACCTTGCCGGGCGTGCCGGGCGAATCGGCGAACGCAGCATGGGGCGCGCCGAGCCGGGTCCCTCGCGCGAGCCGGGTGCCCGCCTCGCGCCGGACTCCTCGCCGCCCAGGCCAGCCACGTCGCACCTGTCCGCGGTCGACGCGTGGGGTCACGCGGTTGCGATGACGACCTCGATCGAGGATGGGTTCGGATCGCGCATCTTCGTGCGCGGATTCCTGCTGAACAATCAGCTGACCGATTTCTCCTTCACGCCGCGCGCCCAGGGCCCCGACGGTCAGGTGGCGGCGGGCGGGGCGCCGATCGCCAACCGTGTACAGCCCGGCAAGCGACCGCTGTCGTCGATGTCTCCGACGCTCGTGTTCGATCGTGGGGGTGGCCAGCTGGTTGCCAGCCTGGGATCGCCGGGCGGAACCTGGATCACGTCGTATCTGGTCAAGACGCTGGTCGGCCTGCTGGACTGGCAACTGGATGCCCAGCAGGCGATTGCCTTGCCCAACTTCGGCAGCCGTAACGGCCCGACCGAGCTGGAAGCGGACCGTTTCGAGCCTTCGCTCGTGCAGGCTCTGCAGGCGCGCGGGCATGCGGTGGTCCAGATCCCGATGACGAGCGGGCTGCAGGCGATCGCCGCCGCACGGCCAGCATCGCCTCGGAGCGGGATCCGATGGATCGGCGGCGCCGATCCCAGGCGGGAAGGCATTGCGATCGGCGATTGACAGCCCGTTCGGCAAACACCTGCGCTTGTCTACGGATTGGAGCCGGGTGCCGGTCTAAACTGGCTGCGCGACCACCCTGCAACAGGAGCGAGAACGATGACCATCAAGATCGGAGACCGGCTGCCCAGTGGCCAGATCCAGGAATACGTCGAAGTCGAAACGGCGGGCTGCTCGATCGGCCCCAACCGGTTCGATATCGACAAGCTGACCAAGGGCAAGACGATCGTCGTGTTCGGAGTGCCCGGCGCCTTCACGCCGACCTGCTCGGCCCAGCATGTTCCCGGATTCGCACGCCACTACGACGAATTCAGGAGCAAGGGCGTGGACGAAATCTGGTGCTTCTCCGTCAACGACGCGTTCGTAATGGGAGCATGGGGACGCGACCAGAAGGTCGGCGGCAAAATCCGGATGATGGCCGACGGCTCGGGTGAGTACACGGGCAAGCTGGGACTCGAGTTCGACCTGCGCGCCGGCGGGCTGGGCATGCGCTGCCAGCGTTTCTCGATGCTGGTTCAGGACGGGGTCGTTAAAAAGCTCAACGTCGAGGCCTCCGGCAAGTTCGAAGTGAGCAGCGCCGAAGCGATGCTGCGCCAGCTGGGCTGAAACCTCAGTTCAGGCGGCTGGCCTGCTCCTGCAGTCGCGCCCACCGCTGCCGGATCGAGCCTGCGTCCGGTGTGTTCGGATCCAGACGCAGACACGCCAGCAGATCGAGCGCGGCTGCGCGAGGGCAATCCAGCCGCTCGTACAGGCGGGCACGATCGAGCAGCTGCTCGCGCTCGCCCGGCCGCAGCTCAACCAGCTGCGACTGAACGGCGAGCGCCTCGGCCCACCGGCCCGCCGCCTGGTGCCGCAGCCTGAGTGCCCGCAGGATCCGGACGGGGATATCGTCCTCCGGCACGCCGCGCAGCAAGCGTTGCAGCGCGCCGCATCCTTCGTCGGCATCGGCGTCGCCGCAGGTCGAAGCGAGCCTGGACTGCAGCTGCTGCACTGACAGCGTCGCGCCGCGATCCGACACGTCGATCACCAGTACGCGGCCGGTGCACACGAGCTTGACCAGGAAGCTGTCGGGGAACTCGAGCGCGACCAGCTTCAGTCCGATCGCTCGGCCGATTTCCATATATAGGATCGACAACGACAACGCGATTCCGGCCCTTCGCTCGATCACCCGGTGCAGACAGCCCGCATCGGCCCAATCGCCGCCGCTGCGCTCGCCATGAAAACCGAGCTCCTGGAAAAAGAAGAAGTTCAGCATCCGCAGCCGGTTCAGGACCGAGGCATCGGGTGCGATCCGCCCGCACAGCCGCTGTCCCCAGCCGCGCACGGTTCGAACGACTTCCTCCGGCTGACTGTCGCGATCCACCAGCCGCGTCAGCGCCGCCACGCTCTCCAGCAAAGCCGGAGCCGGGTCGTGCGGGGTGATGGCGTCGAAACGCTTCAAGTTAGGTGGAAAAGATCACGTGGGACCCTCACCCCCGGCGTAGCCGGGCGAAGCCCGGCCCCTCTCCGCAGAGGGGGAGAGGAGGCAAAAGGCGTCGCAGGGCAGGTTCATGAGGAACGCAGTACGAAGTCGCGCAATCTGAAGCTGACCAGCCAAAGCACCGAAATGTAAAGCGCGCCACCTGCACCGACCACCGCCGAGATCCACAGCAGCCGGTCGGCGAACGAGGAAGCCTGGCTCGGCACGGGCAGGTAGGTGCGGATGAGCCAAAGTAGCACCGCCAGCGCACACAGCGCAAGCAGCAGCCTGCCGCAGAAAACGGCCCAGCCGGGGGACGGGTGGTAAATACCGCGCCGCCGCAGACCGAACAGCAGCATCACCGCGTTGGCGCACGCACCCAGGCTCACCGACAGCGCCAGGCCGGCATGGCGCAGCCAGGGCACCAGCGCTACGTTCGCAAGCTGGGTGGCGACCAGCACCACGACCGCGATTTTTACCGGGGTCCGAATGTCCTGACGCGCGTAGAACCCCGGGGCCAGGATCTTGATCGCGATCAACCCGATCAGGCCGACCGCGTATCCGATCAGCGCGGTGGCGGTCTGCGTGACGTCGTGCGCACCGAAACGACCTCCTGCAAACAGCGCCGCGATCATTCCGTCGGCCAGCAGCACCAACGCCAGCATCGCCGGCAACGCCATCAAGCACGTCATCCGCAGCCCCCAGTCGAGCAGGCGGCTGTACTGCTCGGGCCGATCGTCGGCGAAAGCGCGCGACAGGCTGGGCAGCAGCACGGTGCCCAGCGCGACGCCCAGCAGCGCGGTCGGAAACTCCATCAGGCGATCGGCGAAGTACAACCATGCGTTGCTGCCCGCACCCAGGTGCGAGGCGATCGCGGTGTTGACGATGAGGCTCACCTGTGAGACCGAAACCGCGAACACGGCCGGCCCCATCTGCCGCAGCACTCGCCGCACCTGCGGATCGACCAGCGACGTCCGCAGCCCGACCATCATCGTCGGCAGCATCCCGATGCGTGCCAGCGCGGGCACCTGGATCGCGAGCTGCAGTACGCCGCCCAGCAGTACCCCGATGGCCAGGGCCAGGATGGGAGGATGCACATGCGGCGCCGCCAGCACGGTGAGCGCGATCATCGATACGTTCAGCAGCACCGGGGTGACTGCCGGAACCGCAAAGCGGCCAAACGTGTTCAGCGCGCCGGCCGCGCACGCAACCAGCGACATGCACAGGATGTACGGGAACATCCACCGGGTCAGCAGCGTGGCCAGGTCGAACACGGGCGGCGTCTTCAAAAAACCACTGGCGATCAGCACCACCAGGGCCGGGGCGGCCACCACGCCGAGCGCCGAAACGGCCAGCACCGTCCAGAACAGCGCCGAGGCCACATGCGAGAGCAGCTCGCGGGCGCGCTCCGAGCCGCCGGTGGACTGCGTGTGGGCGAAGATCGGCACGAAGGCCTGCGAAAACGCTCCCTCGGCGAACAGGCGCCGCAGCAGGTTCGGCAGGCGGAACGCGACCGAAAAGGCATCCATGTCGCTGGCGGCGCCGAAAATGCGCGCGATCAGCACCTCCCGCACCAGTCCTGTGATGCGGGACACAAGGGTCAGTCCGCTCACGGCGACCGTGGCGCGCAGCAAATTCAAGGCAGGACGCTTCAAGCAGGCGGAACGGTCAAAGCCGCTCGTAGGGAACGAAGGATGGTGTGGTAAAGTTTAAAGATTTAGCGCTTCCTGCGCCCGGCGCCCAGGAAGAAAATCGACCGAGGAAAGCTCCGGACGAAAGACGGACAAATGGCGAATACGAAGCAGGCCCGCAAGCGATCCCACCAGGCGCGGGTGCGCAATCAGCACAACACGGCGTTGCGCTCGCGCCTGCGCACGGCGATCAAGAAGGTGCGAAAAGCCATCGCCGGCGGCGACAAGGCGGCGGCGGCGGCGGAATTGCGCGCGTCCACCCGCGTGGTCGATTCGATCGCCGACAAGAAAGTGGTCCATAAGAACCTGGCGGCCCGCAACAAGAGTCGCCTGGCGGCCGCCATCAAAGCGATGGCTTAGCCACGAGCCAGCTCCTGCGGGGGCCGACCGACCGTGGCACGCCGCCTGCCAGCCCGTTACTGCGCTGCCGGTCAGCGGTCCCTTGTCCCCTGAACCGGTTTCCTGCGTCCGGCTGCGCGGTTGCCTGTCAACCGCGCGGTATCGCTTGCGTTTAGGCACCAATTCGCGCATAAAACCCCCCCGCCCCGCCATGGCCAAACCGACCTCCAAGGTTCTGGTGATCAACGATGAACCGCTGATCCTGAAGGAGCTGCTGAAGGGACTGAATGCGGCGGCCAGATCGCTGGACAACCCGTTCGGCATTTCGTTCACAGGGGCACTGACCGCCAAGGAGGGGCTGGCGCTGATCGAGCGCGACGGCGACATCCAGGTCGTGATCGTCGACGACAAGCTGTATGCGGTGGAGGATGGACCGCGCCGGCAGCAGCGCAACGGCAGCCGCAACGGCAAGACCCCGCCAGGGCGCGAGCCGTCCCGCACTCTGCAGGTGAGCGCGCTGAAGCTGGTGCAGAAGATCACGGCGCTGCGGCCCGAGCTCGACCTGTACATCCTGATCGAGAAGGAGCGCGAGGACGAAGTCGTCGACACCTTGTTCGCCGAGGCCGTCGATGGCTACTTCTACCGGGAGGAACGCGACTATCGCGGCATGTACCGGATCCTGAATGCGCAGATCGCGGAGCGGGCCCGGACGCCGTTTTACGACGCGCTGTGCGCCTACGTGCTGGCCGCCAAGGACGCCTGGCATACGCCCGGCCATTCCAGCGGCGACTCGTTGCGCGGAAGCCCGTGGGTGAACGACTTCTACGAATTCATGGGCGAACACGTGTTCGACGCCGATCTTTCGGTGTCGGCCAAGGCCCTGGATTCGCTGATGGAGCCGACCGGCGTGATCGCCGAGGCCCAGCAGATGGCGGCCAAGGCCTTCGGCGCCCGCAAGACCTTCTTCGCGACCAACGGCACCTCCACCTCGAACAAGGTGATCCTGCAGACCCTGATCGCCCCGGGCGAAAAACTGCTGCTCGATCGCAACTGCCACAAATCGGTCCATCACGGCGTGGTGCTGTCCGGCGCGCAGCCCGTGTACATGGACTCGAGCGTAAACCGTCAGTACGGGGTGTTCGGACCGGTGCCGCGTGCCACGATCCTGCGCGCCATCAGCGAGCACCCGGACGCGCAGCTTCTGGTGCTGACCTCGTGCACTTACGACGGCCTGCGCTACGACCTGAAACCGGTCATCGACGCGGCCCACGCGAGCGGCATCAAGGTGCTGATCGACGAAGCCTGGTACGGCCACGCGCGCTTCCATCCGGACTTGCGGCCCACCGCGCTGGAAGCCGGCGCCGACTACGTGACGCAGTCGATGCACAAGACGCTGTCGGCGTTCTCGCAGGCCGCGATGATCCACGTGAACGATCCGGCCCTTCGCGAGCACATCTTCCGCGAAAACTTCAACATGCACACCTCGACCAGCCCGATGTACAGCCTGATCGCGAGCCTGGACGTGGGTCGCAAGCAGGCCGTGATGGAGGGCTACAAGCTGCTGGAGCGCACGCTGATGCTTGCCTCCGAGCTGCGCCAGCAGATCAACTCGACCGGCGTGTTCCGCGTGCTCGAGCTGGAGGACCTGCTGCCGGAGGAAGTGCGCAACGACAACATCCGGCTCGATCCGACCAAGATCACGGTCGATATTTCCTCGTGCGGGATGACGGTCGACGAGCTGCAGCAGGAGCTGTTCACACGGTTCAACATCACGGTGGAAAAGTCGACCGTCAATACGCTCACGCTGCTCCTGACGATCGGAACCACGCGCTCGAAGTGCTCGCGCCTGAACGACGCGCTGATGCGGATCGCGCGCGAAAAGCCCCGACCTGCCGCCCTTCACCGAGCTGGTCTACCTGCCGCGCGACGCCTATTACTGCGGCGGCGAACTGGTCCCGCTGCTGAACGACAACGACCAGGCCAACCAGGAGCTGCTCGGGCGCATCTGCGCCGATCAGATCGTGCCGTATCCACCCGGCATCCCGGTTCTGGTTCCCGGCCAGCTGGTGACCGACAACATCGTCGAGTTCCTGATCCGTTACCTGCGCGTGCAGAGCAAGGTCGAGCTGCACGGCGTCGTCTACCAGGGTTACTTTCCGAGCATCCGCGTACTCACGGCCGCCGAACGCAACCGCCTCACGGCGCTGACCGGCGCGCAGCAGGCGCGCATCGCCGCCTGATGGCGACTGAGCGCGTCCGCCATTTTCTGGAGTTCTCCGATCTGTCGCGCGCCGAGCTCGAGCACGTCTTCGCCCGCACCCGCATCATCAAGGACCGGTTCAAGCGCTACCAGGCGTACCAGCCGCTGACCGACCGCACGCTGGCGATGGTGTTCGAGAAGGCCTCCACCCGCACGCGCGTGTCCTTCGAGGCCGGCATGTACCAGATGGGCGGCTCGGTGATCCACTTGACCACGGGGGACTCGCAGCTTGGCCGCGCCGAGCCGATCGAGGACACCGCGCGCGTGATCTCGCGGATGGTCGACATCGTGATGATCCGCACGTTCGAGCAGTCCAAGATCGAGCGCTTCGCGAATAACTCGCGCGTGCCGGTGATCAACGGCTTGACCAACGAATACCACCCGTGCCAGATCCTGGCCGACATCTACACCTTCCTGGAGTTGCGCGGGCCGATCCAGGGCCGCACCGTGGCGTGGATCGGCGACGCCAATAACATGGCCTATACGTGGGTGCAGGCCGCCGAGCAGCTCGGGTTCGCCCTGAACTTCGCCGCCCCGCCCGGCTACGGCCCGGATCCGGCCCGCATCACGCGCGGGCCGCATCTCACACTGTGCCAGGACCCGCGCCAGGCCGCGGCCGGCGCCGACCTGGTCACGACCGATGTGTGGACCAGCATGGGATACGAGGCGGAGGGCGATGCGCGCCGCAAGGCGTTCGCGCACTGGATGGTCGACTCCGGCGTGATGGCCGCCGCCAACCCGAACGCGCTGTTCATGCATTGCTTGCCGGCGCATCGCGGCGAGGAGGTGTCGGCGGACGTGATCGACGGGCCGCAGAGCGCCGTGTGGGACGAAGCGGAAAACCGCCTGCACGTGCAAAAGGCGCTGCTGGAGTACCTGCTGCTCGGCTTCGAGGTCCAATAGCCGCGCTTTCCACTCACAAAGAGTGTGCACGGCTTGAAGCTGGGGTGAATCGTGGATCAGGCGGACAACCGCCTGCACGTGAAAACGCCGCTGCGGGAGTACCTGCGACCGGGCCGCGACGTCGAGCAATCCCCGCGATCAGCGTCTGGGCCGCTGTCCGGCGAACGGCGGCCTCTCATCGATATGGCGGAACGTGATGCGCCCCTTGCTCATGTCGTAGGGCGACAGTTCCAGCGAAACCTTGTCGCCTGCCAGGATCCGGATCCGGTGCTTGCGCATCTTCCCTGCGGAATAGGCGACCAGCTTGTGTCCGTTGTCCAACGTGACTCGAAACCGGGAGTCGGGCAGCACTTCGCTGACGACCCCGTTCATTTCGATGTGTTCTTCTTTCGCCATGACGACACCTCCGGGGTGAAAAGGAACGGATCAGCTGGCACGCGCCGGCCTATCCGGCAAGGGCGGCGCCGGGCTTTGGCCCGGGTCCGCGTCCCCGCAGGGCGACCGCGCCCGCGCAATGCGCGGCGCGGAAGGAGCAGGAAAGAGCGCGGCGCAGCGGCCGCACCCTTTCCTGCCTGTTCGATTGCCGGTCAGACGATCTGGATCTCGGCCGCCTGCGGGCCCTTTGCGCCCTGCTTGACGACAAACTCCACCTTCTGACCTTCGCTCAGCGACTTGAAGCCGCTGGTGCGAATCTCGGAGAAGTGCGCGAACAGGTCCTTGCCGCCATCCTCTGGCGTGATGAATCCGAACCCTTTAGCGTCGTTGAACCACTTGACGGTGCCACTTGCCATTTTTTCGTACCTTGAAAAGTGAATGAAAAAGTAATCGACCGCGAGAACGCCTCGCAGCGAGCCAACGCTCAAGAAACGTGTACCTGGGGGAAACCTGAGATACGCCGCGGCGATTCTGTTGCGGCGGGTCAGGAAGGACCGGAGGAAATACGAAACTTCAACGAAAGCCCGGCTAAGTTACGCGCTTCCCCACTGCGTGTCGAGCGATATATTTTGCGGCTGCGCGCTTGAATTCCGCCGATACCGCATTCCCGTCTCGATATTCAGGTCATGGACCCGGAACCGCATGCACGCGCTCCCTGGGTCCATACTTCTTTGATGCAGGAAGTTCAAACGTACATCGATATTGGAGCCCCGGCGTCGCTTGTTTGGGCCATTCTCGCCGACTTTGGTACCTACCGCAGGTGGAATCCGTTGATTCGCGGGGTCCTCGGCCGGCCCTCGAACGGTGCGGAGATCGAAATCAGGCTCAGATCGCCGCAGGGCGAAGACGTCAGTATTCGCTCGACGATCGTGCGCGTTCGCGAACCTCGCGAGTTGCGCTGGCGGGAGCGCTGGACGGTGCCGGGGCTGTTTTCCTCGGAGCGTCGATTCCGGATCGAACCGCTCGACGAGGGGGGCGTTCGGTTCCACCATGGCGAACAGGCGCGGGGAATCATGGTCCCGCTGCTCAATCAGCGCCGTCGGCTGCGGGGCAAGTCCGGCTTCGATGCGATGAACACTGCCTTGAAGCAGCGCGCCGAGCGCGCATGGGCCGACGCCCCTCAGGCGACCAGCTAACGGGATCACCAGAAAGGACAGCAGATGCGTAATTCCGCCGGTGCAAGCAAGCCGACCTTCCATGCGCCGATGCGCCTGGACTGGTCCGATGAGAAGCTGCAGTCGCTGAGCCAGGAGCAGCTGCTCAACCTGCTCGAGAACCTGGATCATCAGCGGGCGATCGGCCGGGTTCCGGAAGGCGCCGCGGCGACGGTCGACCAGCGCATCACTTCGCTGTTGACGAGCCGCAACAGCGCCAAGCGGCGCAAGCAGCTGGCACAAGCCCTGGTGATCGACGTTCCTGCCAGGGATATGGCTTGACGAGCGAGCGGCGACCGGGCGCGACGATGTCTTCCCGTTCAACCCCGATCATCGTGCGCCGCCGATTCTGGCTATACCGTCTGGCCGGTCAACAATATGCCCAGAGCGTTTCGTTCGACGATCCGGTCACCGCTGCGATGGCGCGCAGTTTCCTGCGGCGCACGGTCGGAAATCCGCTGGAGCTCTGGGGACGAAGCACGAGCGATTTGAAGCCGCCGTCTTCGTGAAGGCGGCGGCCCTTTCGCGGGCCGCAATTCCCGATCAGCTGTCGCGCGGTTGTCCCGGCTCGTTCGACTCGAGCAGTCCCGCGGTGCCGGTGCCGGCCGAAAGCACGCCGGCGCGCGCATAGACCGCCAGTTTCTGGCGCGAATCCAGGATGTCCAGGTTGCGCATCTGCAGCTGGCCGAGCCGGTCCAGCGGCGAGAACGCTTCGGTGTCGACCCGTTCCATCGACAGCCGCTCCGGCTGGTACGTCAGATGCGGCCCCTTCGTGTCCAGGATCGTGTAGTCATCGCCGCGCCGCAGCTCGACCGTTACCTCGCCGGCCACCGCGGAGCCGACCCATTTTTGCAACGTGTCGCGCAGCATCAGACTCTGCGGGTCGAACCAGCGACCCTCGTACAGCAGGCGGCCGAGCTTGCGGCCCAGCGTGCGGTAGTTGTCGATCGTGCCCTCGTTGTGGATCGCGCTCAGCAGGCGCTCGTATCCGATGTGCAGCAACGCGATGCCGGGCCCTTCGTACACGCCCCGGCTCTTGGCCTCGATGATGCGGTTTTCGATCTGGTCGGAGATGCCCAGTCCGTGCCGGCCGCCGATCCGGTTGGCCTCGAGCACCAGTTGCACCCGGTCGCTGAATGCCTGGCCGTTCAGCGCGACCGGGAAGCCTTCCTCGAAACGCATCGTGACTTCCTCGGGCCGGATTTCGACTGCGGCGTCCCAGTGCTTGACCGACATGATCGGCTGCACGATCCGAAGGCCCTCGTCCAGGAACTCGAGTTGCTTGGCCTCGTGGGTGGCGCCCCAGATGTTCGAGTCGGTCGAGTAGGCCTTCTCGGCGCTGGTCTTGTACGCAAGGCCGCGCGCGGCGAGCCACTGGCTCATTTCCTTGCGACCGCCCAGCTCGCGCACGAAGTCCGCATCCAGCCAGGGCTTGTAGATCCGCAGCGCCGGATTGGCCAGCAGACCGTACCGATAGAAACGCTCGATGTCGTTGCCCTTGTACGTGGAGCCGTCGCCCCAGATTGAAACGCCGTCCTGCTGCATCGCCTTCACCAGCAGCGTTCCGGTGACCGCGCGGCCGAGCGGCGTGGTGTTGAAGTAGGTTCGCCC
>WNFL01405434.1_pt2 | contig 18096 bp, 25 predicted proteins | sample 5400361 | NCBI WGS metagenome assembly WNFL01 (sample SAMN13153351, study PRJNA577476) | soil metagenome | isolation source: 40 cm soil on Douglas fir-dominated hillslope | place: USA:California | collected 2013-09-17 | reverse complement strand
ATGGATCAGTTAGATCAGGAAAAACTGTAAGCACACTTTTCCGATTCATGGAAGCTTGCTGTGAATGTCCAGATTCTCAACTTTGGATGATCGGCCATACTGCGGAAACCATTTATCATAATGCAATACGCTTGTTGCTTGAATCTAATCATCCTTCTAATCCATTAGGAATATACCGTAGTTTCATTACATGGCATCCTGGTAAACGACAATTAAAGTTCAAAGATAAGACAATATCTACCCTTGGAGCCAAAGATGAAGGGGCAATTGGTGCCATCCAAGGTAAGACTTTTTCAAAGGTATATACCGATGAGATTACTCTTTATCCAGAATCTGTAATCGATATGATAGATACAAGATTATCTAATCCCCATTCTCAATTATTTGGGTCATGTAACCCTTCTCACCCTACTCATAAAATCAAACAGTGGATAGACAAGGCAGAAGCTGGAGATAAAAACTATTATTCATTGCAATTCACACTCGATCATAATCCTTATGTTGATGAAGATTACAAACAGAGAATTCGGGAAAGTCTTTCTGGCTTATTCTACAAAAGAAACTATCTTGGATTGTGGTGCTTAGCAGAAGGTGCCATTTTCGATTTCTTCGATAGAAAAATCTATGTAGTCAAAAGACCCCCAAGAGCTGCTGAATATTGGGTTGCCGGCATTGACTATGGGACCGTTAATAGTTTTGCATGTACCCTAATGGGAGTAAATAGTGGCCATAGCACACAATCAGGTGTATGTAGATGGTTTGAAAATGAATATGTGTGGGATTCAAAAGCAAGAGGACGACAAAAAACTAATTCTGAATATGCAGATGATGTTCAAGAATTCTTAGAGCCTTATGGTGTGAGAGGAATATATGTTGATCCCAGTGCTGCCGCTTTTAAATTAGAACTTAGAAAAAGAGGATTGACAGTTCTAGATGCAGATAATGATGTGTATAATGGACTTTCATTTATGATTTCAGAAATGAAAAATGGAAATTTATTTGTCTGTGATACTTGTCCTAACCTAATCAGAGAAATAGAAGGGTATGTATGGGACTCTAAAAAAGCAGAGAAAGGTGAAGACGTCCCATTAAAAGTTGCAGATCACAGTATCGATAGCGCGCGCTATTGCTCATACACCCATAAAGTAGCTAAATATAATCCTTATGCTCATAATCCTACAAAATATATTCAAAACAGGTTTCAGAGTAATTTTTGATGTCAGGTGAAATCTTAGATTTTTTAGCGGGCTGTCTGATTCAATATGGTAATTATCTAAAAATTAGAAAGAATCATTTAGGTTGGATGGTTTCTATGATTGCAATCATATATTGGGTAATCCGAGCACATACTACAGGTTTTAGCAGCCAAATGTTTTGGCATATGGTTTCTTTTATGATGGCATCTTATGGATATTTATCTTGGAGGAAAGAATATTGGACGACTATTCAAGCGAAGTAACATTTATCCCTGTCACTAAATTTACAAATTATATCAGTGATATTGTTTCCAAACCTAAAATGGAAAAGACAAATGTGTATGATATCCATTTCACAATCTCAATTGTCAGTCAACTCTTGCATAAATGCCAAAATTTTCAGCACAATCCAAAAGACCTTCAATTCACCCTAATCCAATCGCTCAAGCAACTTTTATCCGCCTTAGAAACAGAAGCTAATAGATAACATTTCCTTAATAAAATCTTTATGATATGTTTATTAAAGATATCTTTAGGAGGTTTTATTTCTTTTTATCTTCCCCCATGGAATCAAGGTATTGAACCGAACGCAGGAAATGTGCGGCAATGGATGGATAATCTTTTTGCTAAGGCTCAACCTTTAGAACAATCTAGATGGAATCAGGCCAATATAGATACACTTTTCTATGCTGGTAATCAAGCCTACATAAATCAAGGATTTCAATATTCTGCGGGGTTAACACCTAATAGTTATTATTTCAACATTTCCCAGCAACCTATCAACATGGTGACTGGATATCAAAGACAACACCGAAAAAGTGCAGCCTTTCAAGCAGCTGATGGAGCAGATCCTCATACTACTGATCAATATACCCGTCTGATTATGCAGAATAATCAAAAAGAAGGGATTAATGAGATCTTTAGCAAATCCTGTGAATTAAGCGCTGTAGCTGGTCTAAATCTCATGCAACCCTATTTGGATTATACAGGTGATGATCCAGCCCAAGGTCAGTTAAAAGTAAAGGTATGGGAATATAATTCTTTTATCGTAGACCCATATTTTAGACAGCCCGATATGTCAGATGCTCAGTATGTATGGTGTCAGGAATATATTTCACGTGACGAAGCAGAAAGCAGATTTTTAGAAAAAATAGATGGCGTCGTGGGAATGTATGGAAGCCCACAGAATTACGGCAGATTCTATTTTCTTCCTGAAAACTACAACATGAATCGTAATGATCTGATGATCGTTTCCTATATTTGGTATAAATCGAAAACGAAAAGAAAGCGTCTATATTCTAAAAAGAAAAATCAATTCTTTGATTTTGCTGGTGGCGATGCTCAACTTGAATCAATCCTCTATCATATAGATGATATGCAACCAGTAATGATGGAGTCGCCTTGCTGGAAACTTTGTACAGTACTAAATGAACAGTTGATGTTTCAAGGGAATAATCCCCTTTGGGATGGACCAGAATGCCCATTTATACCAAATTTTTGGAATTATGAACCACATATCAATCAACCGGAATTGCGCTCTCGCTCGCTCATGTTCACTATGCGCTCCCCTCAATTCCTCTATAACTACAAAATCATTCAGAATAACGACATTGCGGCCGCCACTATAAATCAAGGATGGAAAAGAAAAGTAGGAGCTGTTGCCAATGAAGAAAATTTAAAGAAAACAGGTCAGGGATGGGATGTCATCATCAATGATGGTTTTGAGCTTACTGATTGCGAAAAGATACAACCTAGTGCTGTTCCTGAATCTGATCTTGCCCTTGCACAACAGATGGCCGATCTTGTCTATGGAACATCCGGCATTAACCTAGAAAACTGGTCAGGTCAAGAAGATAAACAAATTGCAGCGCTTACAGTTCTAATGAAACAAGCCGCGAATTTGATGGTGTTCCAGAAATATTTCGATCAATGGGACATGTCATTAAAATTGCTCAATGAAAGGATGCTTCAGTATGCGCTTAATAACTGGAATGAATCAAAGGTCGCTCTTCTTTTGGGTGAAGAACCTTCTCCTCATTTTTATTCTAAAATATTTGCAAAATATCAAACTATAGTTGAGGAAGGGCTGCTTACTGCGACTCAGAAAAACATGTCTGCTCAGCAAAAAATGGATATCAATATTGCATTTGGCAGAGAAGTATTCCCCCCAAGCATGATCATTCCAGATCTAAATATCCAAGGCAAAGCAGAAATCATGAAATACTTCCAAGAACAAGAACAACAACAAGCAGCGGTACAAGAACATGCGACTACCATTCAGCACGCGGTTGAAGAAGCTAAACTTAAAGAGCTCTACAGCAAAACGGCCAATAATATTGCAATGGCGAAAGAAAGATATGGAAGATTTGAAAGCAATGTGGGCTTACTTGAAGAAAGGATTAGTGAAATTTCCAAAAATCATTCTCTCTCTACTAAAGCTAAGATGGAGGCGCTCGAGAAATTAATGGATGTCATAGCCAAATTCGGAGAAGTTGAAACCTCTCTTAAAATGGCTGGAGTTGAGTCTTTTTCAGATCGTGATAGACAGATGGAAGAATCTGAAAAACAAGAAGCTTTTAGTGATGCAGCCTCTAACGAGTTTGTATCTAAAATGATGAATGGACTTGGTGTCGATCAGAGAATTGCCCAAGGTCAATAAATTTATTGAGATATATAATATTTAGTTTATAATTAACCAAATTAAGAGTTAAAAACTCTAGGAGTAAATATGGGAAAAAGAATTGATGATCATTCCTTTTGGGCTGGATCTTCTACAGAAGAAAGCGTTCTTCCAATGGGTGTAAAATCTAAAATGTCATCTAGTGCAGAAGGCGCAGGTGGACTTACAGACTACAGAGATACTAGCGAAGCGATCAAAGAACAACAAGAAATGGGCATCAGCAAAGCTAAATCGAATCCTGTTAAGCCTGGATATCGTAATTAATATCGAATTGATAGCTTTTCGGGAGTTGCTCGTCGTGGTTGGAACTCCCTGTAATGAGGTTTTATGAAACTGAAAAAAGATCCATTTCCTGAAAAAATATTCACAAAAGAAGAGACCAATCCTTCTATAGAATATCCTTCCATGAATTATGACGATAGATCAGGTCCATCAATAAGCGCAGGAGATTGGCATGGTGTGGGTAAAAGACAACCTGTTGGTCATTCAGGAAATCCTACCGATTCTCCATTAAATAGCTGATATGAAAAAACATATAGAAGCCCATTCATCCAATAAGAAATTTACTCAAGGTGATTCTTATGGAAATGCCATCAGAAATAAAGTTGGAAGAGTGCGAGATTCTTATATGAATGGAGTAAAGCCTAATTCTAAGAACTCTCTTAAGAAACCTCCGAAGTCTTTGGCTTAGATTTTCTTATCAATTTAAATAATAATTCCTGACATTTTTCTTTATCTGAAATATCTAGCAATTTTGGAATATTTTGTTTTTCTGCACACACCTTACAAATCCACTTATCAGGATATTTTAAGTCTTTTGGATTCCATATATGAATGAGATCTTTGATGGATCCTTGAATTTTACATTCTATACAGTCATATTTTTTTGTCATTTTAATCCAATAATCTTTTTTGGTTGCTTCATTCCCCTCTTAATATCTAGATAGATTTGCTTGATTCTCGCTTCAGGTAAATCTTCAGGATCTTTGGCTTCAAGTTCTTTTCTATTATTCTTGAACTGATCTATACACCACATAGCCGTTTCATTTTCAGTCACCTTCCCCTTTTCATATTGCGTCCAAAGTTCTGGTGGAGGAATAAGCCAGCAGATATGAATGATATCTGTTTTAGATATAGCCCTGAAAAGAAAAGAATTTGTTTGAGCCTGTGGTTTGGTTAGTCGGGGTTGCCAAAGCAATCTTTTCCTAATTCCATCATCATGGGTACGTGCATGAGCGAAAATGTAAATATAGGGCGATTTTTCTTGTAACTGAAGAGAAAGTTCATTTTTCTTTAGACATTCTTCAGCGCCTTCGGCAACAATTAAAGCTTGATCACTGATTAAATGTTTTAGACGATCATGAGTATCATATGGATTAATTTTTATGAATGGGTTTGTCATTAATAGCCTATGATTTTAAGGATTGAAATATATTAAATATTTTAGTTTAATAATTATCAACCTCAATCGCTCGTCGGCGTCAAGACAAGGATAATCATGGCAATTAATGCACAAGAAAACCAAGAACAAGACTCAAAACAAACTGAATTGGATAAAAATTTTGCAGTTCAACGTAGACATTTTGAAAAGCAATTAGAACAAGAAAGACTAGCAAGACAGCAAGCCGAACAAGAACGGGATTCCGCTATAAAAGCAGCACAAGAACATTCTAGAATGTCTCCCTTAAATACTGATGAAGATGATGATGCTGAGCCTTATGTGGACAAAAAGAAGCTTAAGAAGGCTTTAAATCAATTCGGGCAACAGAATAAGGTAGAAACCAAGCAAGACATCGAACAGGCTGTACAAGCGGCATTAGAACAAGAGAGAATTAAGACTTATCTAAAAGACAATCCTGATTTTTATGATGTGATGAAGCCTGAAATCTTAGAAAAATTGATGAAAAAAGATCCTGAATTAGCCGAATCCATTCTAGGTATGCCAGAAGGATTTGCAAGAAATAAAATGGTTTATCGCAATATCAAGACTTTAGGTTTAGATAAAGCTGAGGCAAAAGAACCCTCTATCCAAGATAAAATTGATGCTAACCGTAGATCTCCTTTTTACCAACCTACAGGAGTGGGTACTCCTTCTTACCAACCTGTTGGAGACTTCAGCAAACAAGGTCAGAAAAATGCCTATGACAAGATGATGGAGTTGAAGGGAAGATTGCAAATACAATAAACAATTAATTTCATAGATTTTTCTCTTGGAATTTTCTATGCTTCTTGCTATCTTTGATACAAATTTGATACAAAGAAAAAGGAAGCATAGAAAATATGGAGATGTTTATGAAAACCAAAAGTCGACGTCGAAAAATTTCTTCTAACACAAAGCCAAAAAGACGTATCAATGTAGCGTTTACTGCAAAAATATTTAAAATCGTTGATTCTTTAGCTAGCAAAGAAGATACTTCTCTCTCAAATATGGCTCATGAGCTTATAGAAGAAGCTTTAGAAATGCGCGAAGACATATATTTTTCCAAATTATCTGATCAACGACTTGAGGAATCTGAAGGGAAACCTGGTATTCCAGCTGAGGAAGTATGGAAACGACTCGGTTTAGAGTAATCTTCCTAAATGAAGATGTGATCAAAGAATTCCAAGTTTTGCCAAAGACTATTCAAACGATGATGAATAGAGCAATAAAGGAAAGATTGGAAATTGATCCAATAGGTGTTGGAAAGCCTCTTCAATATAGCTTGAAAGGAAGCAGAAGGCTAAGAATAAATTCTTATAGAATTATTTACGTAATAGACATGAAAAAAAGAATAGTCATTATCACTGCTATTGGCGATAGGAAAGATATTTATGAGTCCACATAAGATTTGGCTATACATGATTCCATGTTTCATCTTTGCGGCCTTTATCCTCATAATAAATTATAAAACCGATGGACTAAAACTCACTTATTATCCGATTATTGTTCCTTTATCAATCATTTTGGGAATTTATGGAATAACTTATGCTAAGGAACCACACAAACTAATGGATAACTTTAAATCTAAAGTCTCTTATGAAAAAGCTATAGAAGCTTTAAAATGTGGAAAAATGATCCATAGAGCAGATTCTGATTTTCCTAATTTTTATGGATCTTTGGAAGTAACAATTAATGGGGATGCAAAAAAATATTATGGAAGAATCGATAAAGGGCAATTACAAATCGATTCTTCATTTATAAAATTTAATGATATATTATCTAACGAATGGGTCATTGAAAATGTCCCTAAAAGTGTAAAACTTAAAATTTTAGAGGATTAAATGGGCTGTTTAGGATTTATAATAGCGATCGTTGGGACTGGAATGGCCCTCATCATGGTAATTACCTTGATGCTTGTTTGGATTAGATCTGAAGCTAATCACGATAGACGTATGCTGAAAAATATGATAAGAGAAGATATTAAGGCTATTTATGATACGATCCATGCGATTCATCTTGAGAACAAACACTTTCATCATCGTTTGGAGAAGATTGACGAGCGCTTTAAATACCACCTTGTTGATATAGAAAGACGCAAAGCTGGTTTTGAGCCAGAACCTTGGGTAAGGAAAGAGTAAAATGTTGTCAAAAATTATTTTTAGTTATCCTTTTATCATTTTATTTGGAATTTTTTTTACAGGAATTGGAATGTATTTAGGGCTTAAAAAATGAGTAATCAAAACGAAAATAAAAATACAAAACTTATCATATTCGAATGGATATCGGTGATCACCGTTTTCTTGATTTGTTTTGTTTATCTAGCAAATAAGATGGAAAAGCAAACTGAGAGAACCGATAGACTTTATGAGATGTTCATTGGACTTTTGTCTGATAAGAAAATAGGTCATATTTCAGATAAAGAACTTGAGAAATTTGATAAAAAGAAAGAGGTTTAAATGTTTACGTTTATCGTGATCTGTTGGATTGTAGGACCTATTTTGATTGGACTTATAATTTACAATGTTTGCAAAAAAGAAGACGACTGCGATAATATCAACTATTAATCCTGAAACTCCCAATACTCCTCTCCCTCTTCTTTCTGCATCGCATCATCCAATTGTTTTAGATATTTATTAAACAAAACAGAATCTTCTTTTGCAGCTGCTTTGACTGTATTTCCATATATTTTAGCTAAAGTTGGAGACTGTGCGATTCTATAGCTCAATTTTCCTGCTTGATATGGGGCGTATAATCCTCCAAAGGCAGTAGCAGCTCCTATTCCTAAAGGACCTAAAACTAAATGTATTAAGCCAGATGTCATAGGACTTTGTTTGATGTTTTTTTCTGCCCATCTTGCCATGATATTGGATTTTGCAATTGTACCAAAAGCCTGATCTGCATCTTTATAAGGCTTTAGGAATTTAGGATTCGTTTTTCCATAGTCATGAATAGTTTCATTGAGCATTCCATTGATTTGTTTAGCTAGTCCTCGAGCTCTAATTTGATCTTTCTTGTTCGGTGTTATCTCATAAAGTTTTTGAAGGTCTTCATTTAAGCTTTTCTTTTGAGCCCAGCTTTGATCCACTTTGATTTTTCCATTTTGAATGAGATTTTCAACTTTATTTACTGCATCCACCACAAACTTTTCTGAAGGAGCCAAATTTTTAGCCGGTCTGCCTTTTGTTACACTCTTTTTTAATCCATTTAGATTGGTTTGCAGTTTTTTAGCGCTTGTTGTGGCACCAGATGGCAAGTTTTGTTCTGCTTGATTATATAATTTTGCAATTTGCTTAGCTGCCCCTTCCTGATCCAACAAGGAAAGCATAAAAATGGATCCTGCTTTTGTTAAAGCTCCAGCTTCATCACTTCCTGATATCTGTTTAGTAGATTCCCCGGCTAAATTTGCACCAATGGATTTGAATAAACTTTTTGCAGATTTGTTTAATAACTTTGCCCCACCCTTTATCAGTTGAGTAGGATTTAAAATCATGGCTGCGTCTTCTATAACATCATCGCCCCATCTTTCAATTTCATTCCTAGGTTTTAAATAGTCCCCTGCAACATTTTCAACACCTTTTCTATGTGTTTCAGTGGTTGGAATGGCTTTTCCTAAAAATGTTTGTTCGTAAGGTGTTCCCTTTTTACCGGATATAGCTTCAGAAGCAGGCTTGGCAATGAAATCATTCACAAGAGATAAAATATCTCCTGGTAAACCGACAGCTCTTGTGCCTATATTACTGATCTGACGAGCAGTATTTCTTGCAGTTTTTGCACCTATGCCTTCATCGTGAGAATCTTCTATTGGATCGTCTATAAATGAATATGACATTATCTACCTACTGGAAGCCATTCTTCACCATTACTCTTGAGAACCTCTCCAGTCTTATGATTTACGACTGTTTTACCTTTTGCCTCTTGTGCGTTAGGCAGAGTTGGAAATCTACCAATCTCATCAAACTTTTTGACCAGCTCATTAATCTTTGGATCTGAAAGTTTTTCAGCGAATCGCTCAGCTGTATCAGCATCAATTTTACGAACACCACCGGCTTTGTCATATACATTCTTCAGATTCTTATAATAAGCAGAATTGATTTGATTCACGATTTTCATTTGTTGAATGACTCTTTTACGTCCCTCTGATGAGTTAAGCAAATTTGGATATCTAAGCATGTACTGCTGCAAATCAAAATTTGTGACCCTAGATCCATATGTATCTTTTGCCCCAGCTGAGAATTCATTAAGAGTTTTAACAAATTGCTGCGCTTCAGGTGATGCTAAGAAAGGAGCTCGCAAGTTGCCATCACTTTTAACATTGATACGCCCCAAATTTTTAGGAAGATTATCGCTATCATTTATTTTATTGATGATATCTAGTCTTTCTTTATCACGAGCAAGTCCTCTCAATTTGGTTCCTGCTTCCTCATATCTTTTTAAACCCGTATCAAATCTCTCTTTTTGTCTTGCAACTCTTTCTTTAGGAGTCAAACCTTCATCTTGAGTTTCGAGTTCTTGATCTAATTCTTGGTTTGCTTGTTGCTCTGGAGATAATTTTCTTTGTGGTACTTCATCTTCCTCTTGTCCAGACAAATCAGAATTTGGACGGTTATTAGGAAATTTCTTTTCTCTTTTTTGGGCTTCTAACATGTCCTTAACGAATGCTGTTTGACCACCCACGCTTAAATGTGCATAAAGATTAGCATCATCTTCAGATACCCCTCTTTTTTTAAGAGCACTAACTATCATTTCATGTCCCGGTGTCTTAGCTAAGCTTTCAACAAATATTTTCTTCATTTCAGGAGATAGTCCAGAAAGATCTTTACCAGTTAGTTGTTTAATGGCTTCGTCCTGTTTTTTTTGCTGATATAATTGAGAAACGCCCTCTAAACCTCTTCCAACTCCAACATTGAGTTTCTCTGCAAAGGTTGGTTTCCTCTTTTCCTGAACAATTGGTATCATATTATCTCCTATTAAAAACTAGACCCTACATTATATCCTAATTGAGCACCAGTTATTGCACCTCCTGGTCCACCTGCAAACAATCCTCCTAATCCCCCAATTCCAGCTCCAATTAATCCACCATAACCTTTGTTTTTTTGCTGTTTTTCTACCAAGAAATTTTGATATGGATTTTGTCCAAGAAGATCCTGAATCATTTTGTTCATATCCATCATAGCTTGTCTTTGCAGACCGTATCTCTTTTCCGCTAAGTTCGAAGCAAAATCTACAGTCCCTTGGGTCTGCGCATTCTGAAAACCACTTCCACGTCTTGCACTCATAGCACCAGGTGCTAATTGACTAAACCTAGAAGCATTCTGCCCTGAAAATTCCTGAAAATCTCTTTTTGCTCTATCTTCAAATGGTTTAAATGCACCTTCATCACCTGATGCAAGCTTAGATAATTGACTATCTGGTGCTACTTGAGAAAAAGAGCGCTTGAATAGATCCATTTGCTCTGGCGTGAATTGCTGTATTTGACCAACTTTATAACCTTTGGGTATTGAACTACCCGCTGGGCCTCTAGATCCTGTCATTGAACTCATAACTTACTCCATCTCTATAGTTGGAAGATTATTTTTTTCTCGTCTTCCGCATTTAGAACACCTTCCTTTTGGAAGATTTCCCATCCACGTATCGGGAAGAACTACATCGCCACCACAAATTGAACATTTACCGATTCTCTTCTTTTCGACAATTGCATCATATCTAAAAAATTTAGGAGGACGATCGATGTAGTGGTTCATAAAAACCTCGTTTTTGTCAATAGTAACACTGTAAATAAATATTTTGTATAGGAATTAAGAAATGTTTATGAGTGCATAAAAATATCTGTTTGATTAAGTATGTTTGAAGAATTTATATTGTCTCTTAATTCAGTGATTGTGGGCGGATGCCAGAGTGGCTAAATGGGGCAGATTGTAAATCTGCTGTCTAACGACTTCGCAGGTTCGAATCCTGCTCTTCCCATTTTAAAACTGACTGATCCATTCTAAGTCAATAACTCCAGCAACGATAGTTGGTGCTCCTGCACCTGCTAAAACTACAATATTTGTTGGTGTCACGTAAAAACTTACCTGGCCTGCAATTGCTACATTACTAGCATAAATCGCTCCATAGTAGTTTCTCAAAGTAGGATCGGCATTATCATAAAAAGAGCCATAACTTCTAGGTGAGAACTGAAATATTGTAGTGAAATTGATTCCATGAGGGATATTTCCAGCACCGGTGAAGTTATAGATCTGTCTTAAAGTTTGTAGCTTATTCGGTTGCCCTGTGAAATACCAGCTTTCTCCTGTAACGATTTGAAAATTAAGCGCATACAATCCGATTGTGCGAACATTGACTTTTTGGGCTATATCAATGTAGGCATGATCCGTTTGATTGGATAATTCACGGAGATCATCATTCGGAAATTGACGCTGCTCACGTAGATATGGAGATGTTTGAAGAGTCATTTAATTGTTCCAATTTTTCACAAAATTCACGGGCTTGTTCATTAGCTTGTTTATGATATTGTTCAATGGTTAAACCCAATGATTTAGCCCGTTCTAAATGATATTTTTCTCTGTCTTCTTTATATTCTTTGTAGCCAGGTTGCTCATTGCACCATTTTTCTAATTCGGTAATTGTAAAATAATTTTTATCTATCATTATGACATCTCCTTTTTAAGCTAAATGACTCGATTTATCTATTGTTATATGCATCCCGTGTAAACTCACCTCTGCCGTTGCAAAAGTTAAATTCCTCATCTGCGCATCGCTTAAAGTGAATCCTATCTGAAAACTATCTCCAATAAGTGATGTATTGTATCTATGCCATATCTGATATTGCCCTTCAGCTGTTGGCATCTGTAAATTCGTATTCGCTGGCGTAAGCCCAATATTCGTGCTTTCTGGGCACGTATAGACAATTTGGCTATAAACCAAACCATTTGGAGGAGGATTTTGTACAACGCTGTTCCAATTATCATCTGGATCTTGGCTAAGTGAGATGTTCACAGTGATTTGTGATGTTGGGGTAAAATCAAGAAGATATTTCTGAGCTGACAACCTGACTTGTCTTCCTTGCTCCCAATAAGGATTAAACTGCTTTGTTTGTAGTACTGGCTGAGATAATCTAGTGAAATATCCATTTCCTGCATAAATCGCAGCAGTAAAAGGAATATCCACAACAAATGTATTAGCATCAGCAGTTGAGATCACCTTTCCAATTTGAGCTTGTAAAGGAGAAAATGTAGCGATTCCACCAGAACTGTAAGCGGTAAAGCCAATCGTATTAAGATTGATGGTGAAGTTGGTACCTGTTGCACTTACGATCTGAACATATTTTCCATTAATCTGGGTCATTCCAACTACTTCAGAGATGAGAACGTATTGCCCAGCGCTAAATGTATTCACTGCTGTCACTATCGCTTGCGCTGCAACCGTAATCCCTGTAATCGTTGCAGTTGTAGTACTTATCGCTCCATTAAAGTAGAGATAATCCCCTGTATCTGTATTTGGATTAGCTGCGCTGACGCAATGATTTATGGAAGTGATTTGAGTTAATCCTCCACTATTGGCAATAGCTAATATAGTACCTGATTGCCCTTCTCCTGTTCCTTGTCCTTTCACAAGCACAAAACCTTGTGGTGTGCCTCCGACAATAGAAGGATATTGAGGAGTTGTAGAGCCAGAATTCCATGCTTCCTGCCATGTAGACCAAGAACTAAATGGAATCGTTCTCCATGTATATTTCTGTTGCTTTCGATAGGTTCCTTGTGCAGTGAAATTTTCATAGAGAATAGCCCATGTATTATCACGGTAATTGAATAAGAAAGATTGTGTTGGGAACTTCCAAGGACTATTGCTTACTGGATAGTCAAAATAGATCCATTCTTTCTGAAAATCTCTGACTCCACTAACTCTTTGCGCACCATTGTTCTGCGCTTGTATTTGGAATACTGAATCAGGGATATCAAGATCAACACGCTGCGAAGATTGCTGATCCGTCATTGCAACACCATAAACCCCAATGTCAATAGCTCCTTTATCAAGAGATATTGCTGAAAATGTCGAATCTGAGGGTAATTCTGAGTTGATGTTATAAAATAGGAATGGATTGATATCGTTTCCAGTATACACATAGCGAGTCTTGCGTCCTCTTGCGCCTCCAAACCCAATCAAAAGAGCATCTTCGTTATTAGAAACAGTCATAATCGGCTGAGAAATCCCTGCCGAAATCCAACCGCCAAGACCTGTTTGATCGACATAATAAGCTCTAACGTCAAATGTTTCTGACCCAGAAATTGGCGAAGGAACAAGCGAATTGTAATACGGCGTTCCATTCCAAGACCATAAAACGGTATCTTGAAGCTGAATAGGAGCGCCCGTACTTGTTTGAATATAGGGGCTGAAAAATAATAACCTGTCCTTGAAAGGAAGAATGGCTAGTGCCCCTACAAGATAATATAAAGCAGCTGGTTGATTTTCTATTGATACGGTGGTAGCAGTCAATGGAGGCGCAAAATTCACCCACCCAAAACCTGTTCCAGTTGGTATGCCTGTACCTCCTGTTGGATCTCCATCATACCATTTAATGCCATCTTGACCTGTTATACTAGCGGTTAAAAGCTGAGCGATGCCAGTTCCAGCAACTGTCTGATTCCCTGTAAATGTAATTATGTAATTTCCATTGGCAGCATCGGCATTTGTAGTCACAGAACCCACTAAACCATTGATAGTAGATCCTCCAGCTGTCCATTCATTAAACCAAAGTTTATCACCAATTATTAAATTAGTATAATTTACGCCACCAGTTTTAAGATTCATGGTAATGGTTGGAGTTCCTGTACCGGCAGTATATGTTCCAGTGACAAAATTAAACCCGGGCTTATTGTTTGTTGCCCATAGAGCATTTGAATAATTGGCGGTCCAAAATTGCTGATAATCCTGACCAGACCATACAAATGGAGTGTTTGTTCCTTTGTAATAGGTAACATTATAGAAAAAAACCGTAGCAGAGTTTTGATTGAGTTGATAAGCCTTTGTCGTATCAAAGGCGAGCAAAAGCGGATATAGAGGATTTGAAACAATATAAGTCGCCACTAAATCCCTAAGGCCCATTACAGGCTTGCCAGGAAAATAAGAAAACGTACCTGTTACGTTGCTTACTCCTCCCCCAGAGATAGTAAATGCGCCAGTTGCGTAATTTACACTCCCACTTCCTGCTGGAGTTCCTTGTAAAGTTCCGTCTAAATTTGTATCCGTATAAGTATTAGCTCCAACAACGAGTGATAAAGAGCCAGGAACTAAAGTAGCAGAGCTTCCTAATGAATAGTGGCTTATCAAATTGCCTGTACCGGCAACAAGAGCAAATTGTGTCAATTGATAATTGTTAGGAACAGCAGCTATTTGTTCTTGTATCTGAAGTTGTCCAAGAAGAAATGTACCGCGCTTTCTTTTCGCTCTACCTCTCCATGAATAGAAATTGAACATCGTTGGAAAAGCATCGTTGTCAATGACGAAAGGAAGTCTACTTGTAATTAAGCCTTTGCCAAAATTGCCAATGTAGATTTGCTCGGGCATTTTAATTCCCTATTGCTAAATAAGTTCCATTAACTGCCGTAGCAGTTCCGGCTGCATTTTTAGTACGAACTGTAAAACTAGTCGTTGATGGTATTGAGGTAGAAACAAAATCACTTGCTCCTGTTCCACTTACAGTGGCTAAGGCTAGAAATCCAGAATTTGGAAAAGCATTAGCAAAAGTGACTGTTGCAGCTCCTGCTACAGTGGTGAAATATCCCCACTTTAAAATAATACCGCCAAACAACAAAACACTTCCTGTTGATAATGAATTGTATTGATTTTTAGATTGAGCAGCTGTTCCAGTGTACATAAATAGTTGAGCAATGCCGCCTGGTAAAGCATTTCCTGCTCCATCTTGTGTATTAGTGAATAATACAGGAACAGAAGCTGTTACAGCGGCTTCATTGTTAGAACTAAATGTCACCTGTTTATGTGTGCCACCACTAGATACATTAAAACTGACATGATCAACTGCAAGAATACTATTCGTAGAAGCTGCATTTGTCTGCATTCCTGGCTGATCATCTCCTGGATAATCAGGAGCATTGGGAAGATTAGGAAAATATGTAAATGTCATGTTAGCCCCGAAATGTTGTAGTTTCCGTTATATCCGCCATTATTATTTTGACTATAGATAGTCTGTGAACGAGTGGCTGTAAATTGCCGTTGTGATCTTTTCCATACGAGCATCTCTTGCTCTCTAAATAGTGGTTCATAGAAAGCAAATTGTTCAGTATCCCCTGTATCTGCCAGAATCTTGCGCGCAGCTCCCCTTGCTATGTATTCACACATGTATGCAAATTGAATGGATTGACCCGTTGCAAGGAATGCAGCAGGTGTTAAATAAGCATCTAGTTGAACGTTGTATTGAGTATCTGGAACATTGCGGAAGGTAAGTATGTTATTGTAATAAAGAACAGCACGAGGTAGTCCTGGATTATAGTAGTAACATTGCGCATTGATGATCTGACCATCTGGAATATTAACAGGGAATGTCACATTGGCAATACCTGTCGAATAGTTGATGGTATTTAAGCTAGTTGAATAACCACCAGGTAAAGCCGAATATCCGTATGGAGCAGGACCAGGTTCCATTAGCAGTCCATAATTCACATTACCAGTTAAGAATTGTCCAGAATCTTGGACTACGACCGACGCGCCGGTACTATCAATAGAAGTAAAATAAACAGCAGGAATAATGCTAGTGCTTGGTACTGCTGGGTTAATAGTAGAAGCGATGATAGGATCAGCATTGTTGCCAGTAGCAATGATCCCAGTAATGTCGACATGTCCCCTCAATAATCCGCTAGCTTGCTGATTGACAGTTGTCTGAATATTAGACACGATCGGCAAGTTTATTGTATAGGTTGCTCCGTCATCACCTGTTGCGACATTAGCAAGAGGCTGCACAAAATAAGGCCAAGTATTGAAAAATGTCGATCTATCAGTAAAAAATGGGGCCGCAACCCCATTTATAAAGCAATTTCCTGTGAATCCTTGATAAACAGGATACATACCAATCGAGCTTTGTAAGGGAGTGAGTATAGGACTTGCTTGGATATTATAAAGCGGTATATTGTACTGATCGACATTAGGAACTGTCTGAAACTGGTAGATCGTTTTCAGATCAAACACTTGGATTCTGGCATCCACATCCATGATCCAGAATCTATTGATATAATCGACGATTAAAGAATCAGTGATCACAGCATCAGATGGTGATTTTATGATTCTACGGATGTATGTGATGATATTGGACAGCAAATTCATCTATTAAAACCCGCTAGCTCCCATAAAAACAGACTTTTTATCGGATACAGGTCTTGCAGTAAGCCTTTCAATAGTTGTGTCTGCTACCATTTGACCATAAGTTTCTCCTATGAAATCCGAATGGATCACCTTGTTTTCTTGCATGACGAGTCTGTGATAAGACTTACGTCTAATTTGCTCTGCAACATATCGAGGTGCCCAAACAGGTTTATTAACAGGAACAAGCCACTCTTCTGCTGGCATACCACCATAAGGCCGTGTCCACATATCAATTGTTTCGCCCTTGCATTCTTTATTCTCAGCTATGAAATGGACATATTCTTTGTCAAATTGATATTGTTCACGAAACTTCTCATTGAACTTTTGTGATGTTCCAATGCTTTTGTGCGGTTTTAGATAAATAGCCTTTGCAGCTTGCTGCTCACGAGTAGACATTTTGACTTGCATCTCTGTTTCTTCTTTTGGCGCAAGTGCCATTCTATCCATTGTTAATTCTTTGATTTTATCGTCATATTTATCAAATTGTGCCTGAACTTTATCTAGTTCTTTTTCTGCAAAAGATGACGTTGGTTTTGGTTTTTTCCCATCTAACTTTGCTTCTGTCATAAATAACTCCTAACTTATGTTTCTAAAAGATCCTGTAATGTAATTTATATTTGATTGATTGCCGTTCGCATTTATTGACCCTGAATTTATATCCCCTATTGCAAGGATCTGGGCTGGTGTTCTTGCATTTGATGCAATAAATGGCTGTCCACCTGCTGAATCAAGATCTAAAACGATCTGATTTGGAAAATTCACATCTATTACAAATCCAGTTTTATTGTTCAGCTGCCTGCATCCAAACATAGGTGGAATAATTAGTCTTACTTGCTGTCCAACCACATAATTAAGGGTAGTGATAGATGGGACATCCACTGTAACTGTGGTAGTAGCACCAAGTGTTAACGCTGTAATGACAAATTTCCACGGTATATAGTTTTGCGGTTCAATAGGTACGTTGTTATAAAGTGGAATTGGCCCTGATATCGACATTTCAATCCTTTAATTAAAGAGGGAGATTTTATCCTCCCTCTAGCTTCAAAATACTATGAAGGCACTGACATATCAGAAAGAAAAGCTTTCCAATAGATCACGTTACCATTAGCCCCAACAAGTACAGATGAGGTATCAGTAGCACCTACACCTGCCCCTATGATGAATCCTTGAGATGTATTGTTAAAATACGCTCCTTGGATTGCTGGTCCACCAATAGCATTCACTCTTGTAGTACCAATTGGTACTATGTAAAGAGGCGGATACAATGCAGAGCCAGAAGAAATCTGAACGCCGCCTGTATTCACATCGCCCACTGCAACCATTTGTGGAAATTGCTGACCAGGATAGCCGGCAAATGTTTGGTTAGAGTTGAATGCTGTGTAGCCAGTAGAGTTAATGTTGACGATAACAGTGTTGTAATCAGTGAC
>WNFL01394084.1_pt1 | contig 18103 bp, 18 predicted proteins | sample 5400361 | NCBI WGS metagenome assembly WNFL01 (sample SAMN13153351, study PRJNA577476) | soil metagenome | isolation source: 40 cm soil on Douglas fir-dominated hillslope | place: USA:California | collected 2013-09-17 | reverse complement strand
ACGAAGACGACATATCCTTGCTGCGCGAGCATCTGGCCGGTTTCGATCGCCGGCTTGATGACGCCTCTCCAATTGGGCGCCATCAGCAGAAGCGGCCGCAGCGCCTTCACGCCGTCGTCCCACACCAGCGCGCCGCGACAACTCAGGCCGGACACCGAATAGAAAATGCTCTCAACCGCCATCGGATTTCCTCCGTATCTACCCACTTTGACTCAGCAGTTCATATACCGCGGTCCCACATGAAAGTGTGCCGGATGCGGGGCATTTCCCTCGCGCCGCGAAGCGGGAGCGAGGGTTCAACCGCGTTGCACCGCGGCCGGGCGCAAGAAGGCAAAGTCGCAGCCTTCATCCGCGCCGAGAATTTCCTGCGCATAGAGCTTGGCGTAGCCGCGCTCCGGCTTTACTTGCGCGGGTTTTGCCGCGGCGGCGCGCGCTTTCAGTTGCGGGTCGTCGACCATGAGTTCGATGCGGCGTTCCTTGACCGAAAGCCGGATGCGGTCGCCGCTGCGCACGAGGCCGAGCGGGCCGCCGGATGCCGCATCCGGCGTAATGTGCAGCACGATGGTGCCGAAGGCCGTGCCGCTCATCCGGGCGTCGGAGATTCGGATCATGTCCTTGACCCCGCGCTGTGCGAGTTTTTTCGGGATCGGCAGATAACCCGCCTCCGGCATGCATTCGCTCGCGTGGGGACCGGCGTTCTGCAGCACGAGCACATCCTCGGGGGTGACGTCGAGCGCGGGATCATCGATGCGCGCCGCAAGATCGGCGAGCGAGGAGAAGACCACCGCGCGCCCCTCGTGCTCGAACAACCTTGCATCGGCCGCCGAGCGCTTGAGGATCGCCCCCTTGGGGGCGAGATTGCCGAAGAGCGCAACGAGCCCGCCTTGCGGTTCGAAAGGCTTGTCGCGTTGCGCAATGATCGAGCGGTCGACGTAAGCGGCGGCATCGCATGCCAGGCGCTCGCCCAGCGTCTCGCCGCTCACTGTGACGCAGTCGAGATGCAGCAGCGGCTTGAGTTCGCGCAGCAGCGCGCCCATGCCGCCGGCGGCGAAGAAATCTTCCATGTAGCCGTTGCCGACCGGCTTGAGATTGACCAGCACGGGTGTCGAATCCGAGAGCCGGTTGAGCTCTGCGAGCGGAATTTTCACCCCGGCGCGCCCAGCGATCGCGGTGAGGTGGATCACCGCGTTGGTCGAGCCGCCGAGCGCAAGAAGGGCACGCAGTGCGTTCTCGACCGATTTTGCGTTGACGATGTGCCCCGGCGTGCGATCGGAGCCGATGAGCGCGACGGCCGCGCTGCCGGTTGCTTCCGCGGCGCGCAGGCGATCGGCGTGCACCGCCGGGATCGCGGCGGTGCCGGGCAGGATAAGCCCGAGCGCTTCGGCGATACAGGCCATCGTCGAGGCGGTGCCCATCACCGCGCAAGTGCCGGCGGTGACCGCGAGCTGCCCTTCGACTTGGGAAATTTCCTCCTCGGCGACCTCGCCGGCACGATAGCGCGCCCAGAACCGCCGGCAATCGGTGCAGGCGCCGAGCCGCTCGCCGCGGTGCCGGCCGGTCATCATCGGGCCTGCCACCAGCATGACCGCCGGCCGCCCGGCGGATACCGCGCCCATGATTTGCGCCGGCACGGTCTTGTCGCACCCGCCCATGAGCACGACCGCGTCCATCGGCTGCGCGCGGATCATTTCCTCGGTGTCGATCGCCATCAGGTTGCGGTATTTCATGCTGGTCGGGCTGAGAAACACCTCGCCGAGCGATATGGTGGGAAACGCCATCGGCAGCGCGCCGGCGGCGAGCACCCCTCGCCGCACCGCCTCGAGCAGTTCCGGGAAATGGCGGTGGCAATTGTTGAAGGCGGATGGCGTATAGGCGATGCCAACGACGGGCTTGCTCAAGAACGCGCGCGAGTAGCCCATGGACTGCGCAAAGGAACGCCGCAGGTAGAGCGAGAAGTCGCGGTCGCCATAATTGGTGAGACCGTGCTCGAGCCCGTATTCGCTCACTCTCTATACCTCGGTGGCCCCCGTTGCGTCTGCCGCCATGGCGACAATGCGGAACACTTTACAGCAATTCGCATCAATTTTCTGACTGTTGCGCGGCAATTATCGCCTCGACAAGCGCCCTGGAACGCCTCTAATTTGGGGCTGTTTCAAAACCGCCAGCCTGCCGAGGGACTGAGCAGTCATGAACTACGAGGCCTATTTTGCGCACGCCCTCGCCCGGCTCAGGGACGAACACCGCTACCGGGTCTTTGCCGATCTCGAACGGCTTGCCGGGCGCTTCCCGCATGCGATCTGGCATTCCCCGCAAGGGCCGCGCGACGTCATCGTCTGGTGCTCCAACGATTACCTCGGGATGGGCCAACATCCCAAAGTGATCGGAGCGATGGTCGAGACCGCAACCCGTATGGGCACGGGCGCGGGCGGCACCCGCAACATCGCTGGCACCAACCACCCGCTGGTCGATCTCGAGCGCGAGCTCGCCGATCTGCATCGCAAGCAAGCCGCCCTCGTCTTCACCTCCGGCTACGTGTCGAACGAGACCGGGATTTCGACGATCGCCAGGCTACTGCCGAACTGCCTGATCTTGTCGGACGCGTCCAACCACAATTCCATGATCGAGGGCGTGCGTCAGTCGAAATGCGAGAAGCAGATCTTCCGCCATAACGACATGGCGCACCTCGAGGAGCTATTGCGGGCGGCCGATCCGGAGCGGCCCAAGCTGATCGTGTTCGAGACGCTCTATTCCATGGACGGCGACGTGGCGCCGATCAACCGCATCTGCGACCTCGCCGAGCGTTACCGGGCCATGACCTATGCCGACGAGGTGCACGCGGTCGGCATGTACGGGCCGCGCGGCGGCGGCCAAGCCGAGCAGCAGGGCGCGATGGGGCGCGTCGATGTGCTCGAAGGCACGCTCGCCAAGGCCTTCGGCTGTCTCGGCGGCTACATCGCTGCGAGCGCCGCGCTGTGCGACGCGGTACGCAGCTACGCCCCCGGCTTCATCTTCACCACCGCGCTTCCGCCCGCGATCTGCGCGGCGGCCATCGCCGCGATTCGCCACCTCAAGGCGTCGAGCTTCGAGCGCGAACGCCATCAGGAGCGCGCCGCACGCGTCAAGGCGGTGCTCAACGGCGTCGGCTTGCCGGTGATGCCCAGCCCCACCCACATTGTTCCGGTATTCGTGGGCGAGCCCGAGAAGTGCAAGAAGGCGAGCGATCTCATGCTCGCGGAGCACGGAATTTACATCCAGCCCATCAACTACCCGACGGTGCCGAAGGGGATGGAGCGGCTGCGCATCACGCCGACCCCCTATCACGAGGACGCACTGATCGACGCGCTGGCCGAGGCGCTGCTGGAGGTTTGGGGTCGGCTTGCATTGCCGCTCAAGGACCGCGCGCTGGCGGCCGAGTGAGATCGAACGCGGCCGGATGCAAAACGCCGGCCGCACGAACTCGGACCCGCTATTCTAAATTCCAAAGCCCGACGGGGTACGCCCTTCCCCGCCCCACGGGGTACGCCCTCCCCCCTGCCTGCGATAGAATGCAACTCCGGGGTCTCAGCCCCCCACCCCACGGGCCCGTGAAGCCATTATGCTGCAAGGCTGGATCGTCATCGCCGTTGCGCTTGGCTATATCGGCCTGTTGTTCGTGGTCGCAAGCTACGGAGACCGCACGCGGCGCTTTGGCCGCGAAGGCCGCTGGCGGTTCATCTATCCGCTCTCGCTTGCGATCTACTGCACCTCTTGGACCTTCTTTGGCTCGGTGGGGCTTGCTTCGCGCACCGGCTTCGATTTCTTGACCATTTACATTGGGCCGATGCTTTTGATCGGACTGTGCTCGCCGCTGATCGTGCGCATCGTACGCTTAGCCAAGGCACAGAACATCACGTCGATCGCCGACTTCATTGCTGCTCGCTACGGCAAAGCGCAGACGGTCGCTGCCACCGTGGCGCTCATCGCGATCATCGGCACGATTCCCTATATCGCGCTTCAGCTCAAGGCGGTCTCATCCTCGTTGGCCACGATTCTCGTGCCTATTGGACCGGCCAGCGGAACCATGCAGCCGGTATTTGGTGACATCGCCCTTTACGTCGCAGTCGCAATGGCGATCTTCACCGTCCTGTTCGGCACGCGCCATATCGATGCCACCGAGCATCAAGACGGGTTGATGCTGGCAATCGCAACCGAGTCGATCGTCAAACTCGTTGCGTTCGTCGGCGTCGGCGTATTCGTCACGTTCTGGATGTTCGACGGGCCGCTCTCGCTTTTTGCGCAAGCCCTGGAACGGCCGAATACCGCTGCCGTGCTCTCCCGCGAGCCGGCGCCGGGCACGCTCCTGGCAATGACGCTGCTGTCGCTGTTCGCCATCGTTTTGCTGCCGCGCCAGTTCCACGTCACCGTTGTCGAAAACAACAGCGAGGACGAAATCAGGCGCGCCTCTTGGCTGTTCCCGCTTTATCTCGTTCTGATCAATCTTTTCGTCGTACCGATCGCATTGGCCGGACTGCTGACGTTTAGTCCCGGACAGGTCGACAGCGACATGTTCGTGCTCGCCTTGCCGCTCGCCGCGCATTCCGACCTGTTTACGATCGCGGCTTTTGTCGGGGGTCTTTCTGCGGCGACCGCGATGGTGATCGTGGAATCGGTCGCTCTCGCCATCATGGTGTCGAACGACATCCTGATGCCGCTTGTGCTGCAGCGGCGCGAGGCGCTGATCGCCGGCCGAGGCAACGTGGGCGGCTTGTTGCTCATCGTGCGACGAATGGCGATCTTCGTCATCTTGTTTCTTGCCTACATCTATTATCGCTTGGCCGGTGACGCGCAGCTTGCCTCGATCGGCCTATTGTCGTTTGCGGCGGTGGCGCAGCTCGCCCCTGCTTTTTTTGGCGGCCTGATCTGGCGGCGGGGTACTGCACGGGGCGCGTTGGCGGGAATGATCATCGGAATCCTGGCCTGGGCGTATACGCTGTTGTTGCCCAGCCTGACGAGTGTCGGCATCGTCGATCAGAGCCTGCTCTCGCACGGGCCTTGGGGAATAGCGCTGCTGCGCCCGCAGGCACTGATCGGCCTCGATCTGCCTCCGCTCGCGCAAGGCGTGACCTGGAGCCTTGCGCTCAATGTTCTCGCCTATGTGGTGTTCTCGCTTGGGCGCGCTCCGAGTTCGATCGAGCGATTGCAGGCTGATTTATTTGTTCCTTCCGACCTGGCGCCGATCGCGCCGAGCTTCCGGCTCTGGCGCTCCTCGGTAACGGTCGAGGAATTGACCACGACCGTATCACGCTACCTCGGCGAGGAGCGTACACGTAGCTCCTTCGACAGCTATGCCTTGACGCGCGGCATCAGCATCGATGCCAAGGCGGAGGCAGACTTCCAGCTCCTGCGCTATGCCGAGCATTTGCTCGCATCGGCCATCGGCGCAGCTTCGTCGCGCCTGGTGCTCTCGCTGCTGTTGCGCAAACGCACCGTATCTACCAAGGCGGCGCTCAAGCTGCTCGACGATGCCAACGCCGCCATTCACTACAACCGTGAGATCTTGCAAACCGCGCTGGACCACGTGCGCCAAGGCATCGCAGTATTCGACAAGGATCTGCTTCTCGTTTGCTGGAATCGGCAATTCGGGGAAATTCTGGCACTGCCCCCGCAACTGACTCGGGTCGGCACCCCGCTCGATCACATTCTGCGCTTCCATGCCGAGCAAAGCACCTCCGACAAGAAGACTGCTGATGCGCTCGTGCATGAGCGGCTCGGCCGTTACGTCAACAGCAGCGAGCCGTTTCTGGAGCGCTTTTCCGAGCGCGACCTGGTCATGGAAGTGCGCGCCAATCCGATGCCTGACGGCGGCATCGTCACGACGTTTACCGATATCACGCCTAGCGTGAAGGCCGCGGAGGAACTCGAGCGTGCCAATGAGTCGCTGGAGCGGCGGGTGCAGGAGCGCACCGAAGAATTGACTCGCCTCAATACCGAGCTCGGCCGCGCCAAGGGCGAGGCCGAACAGGCCAACATCTCCAAGACGCGCTTCCTCGCCGCAGCGAGCCACGACATCTTGCAGCCGCTCAATGCCGCCCGTCTCTACGTCACCAGTCTGGTCGAGCGGCAAGGCGGCGGCAACGACGCCCAGCTGATCACAAATATCGACGCCTCACTCGACGCGGTCGAAGAAATATTCGGGGCACTGCTCGACATTTCCCGGCTCGACACCGGGGCAATGAAGCCGGAAATTGTCCGTTTTCGCATTGACGAGTTGTTGCGACAATTGGAGGTGGAGTTCACGCCCCTCGCGCAGGAGAAGGGATTAAAACTCAAGTTCGCACCCTGCTCGCTGGCGGTCCAATCCGACCGGCGTTTATTGCGGCGACTGCTGCAAAATCTCGTCTCCAACGCAATCAAGTACACGCCCAAAGGTCGCGTGTTTGTCGGTTGCAGGCGCCACGGCGGTCGGCTGCGCATCGGTGTCTACGATACCGGGCTTGGCGTTCCGGCTTCGAAAAAACGTGCAATTTTTCAGGAGTTTCACCGGCTCGATCAGGGGGCCAAGGCGGCACGCGGTTTGGGATTGGGCCTTTCGATCGTCGAACGCATCGCACGCGTTCTCGATCATAAAATCATCGTCAGCTCCGCGGTTGGTCGCGGATCGCAGTTCTCGGTGGAGGTCCCGCTTTCGGCCGTCGTACCAGCGCGTCAGCAGCAACAAGTGGCGCCGGACGTCGATCGGGTGCAACTCTCGGGAATTAGCGTTTTGTGCCTCGACAACGATGTGGCGATCCTCGACGGCATGGAAATGCTGCTCGAGGGATGGGGCTGTCGGGTTCTGAAAGCCGCGGATCTCACGGCGGCCATCGCGCTCGTCGCAGAGACCAAGGTGACGCCCGACGGCCTGCTCGTGGATTACCACCTCGACGACGGGAATGGCATCGCGGCGATCGCGGAGCTACGCCGCCGCTTTGGCGCCGATCTCACGGCCATCCTGATCACCGCCGACCGCAGCCCGCGCGTACGCGAGGATGCCCGCGCCAACAGCGTCCAGGTGCTCAACAAGCCGATCAAGCCAGCGGCATTGCGCGCGTTGTTGACGCAATGGCGTATGCAGCGGCTTGCCGCGGCGGAATGAGAGAGAGCGCGCGCTCAGCGGAGATCGCCTGGCCAGGAAACATCAATGACCCGCGCCGACCGGCTGCGGCCAGTGCCCGAGCTCGATCTTGGAGGCGGCAATGACTGCTTGTGTACGGCTCTCTACCCCGAGCTTTTGCAAGATCGCCGATACATGCGCCTTCACGGTCGCTTCGGAGACAGCGAGTTCATAGGCGATCTGTTTGTTGAGCAGGCCCTCCGAGAGCATCATCAACACGCGTACCTGCTGCGGCGTCAACGAGGTGAGGCGCGTCAATAGGTCAGTCGTCTCGGCATCCGAGCCAGCTCCAAGATCTATATCCGGCGGGGTCCAAACGCCGCCCTCGAAGACGCGGGTAATCGCCCCGCGCATCGTCTCGATGCCGAGCGTCTTGGGGATGAAGCCCAACGCTCCGAAATCCATGCAACGGCGGATCACTGCAGGATCGTCATTGGCCGACACTACGACGATCGGGACGCTCGGATACTGGGCGCGCAGATATATGAGGCCGGAGAACCCCCGCACGCCCGGCATAGTCAAATCGAGCAGGATGAGATCGACCTCCGCGCCGCGTTCCAGCAGCTTCGTTACGTCCTCGAAGGAACCCGCTTCGGCAATCTCCACGTCCTCGAACAGACCTGAGACCGCCTCGCGCAAAGCTCCGCGAAACAGCGGATGGTCATCGGCGATGACCAAGCGTATTGATCCGGCCATTCGCTTCATCTTCTGCGCAACCCTCTAAGTTGTCGGTTGCTTCACTGGCCGGAAGCATATCATAATACCCGCATCAGTGCTCAGGGCGCCGCCGGCCGAGCCTGATCTTATGCAGAACGACAATCCGATCACAGCCTGCTGCCGATGAATTGCAGCACGATTTCGCGTCGGTGCGGCCGGGCGCGATGCTCGGCAATATAGATGCCTTGCCACGTGCCGAGCGCGAGCGCTCCGCCAACCACCGGAACGTGAAGCGACACACCGGTGAGCATGGTCTTCACATGCGCCGGCATGTCGTCGGGCCCTTCGGTATCGTGAATCCAGGCGGCATCCGCGGGTGCAAGGCGATCGAGCGCGCTCGCGAGATCGCTGCGCACGTCCGGATCGGCATTCTCCTGGATGACCAGAGAAGCCGAAGTATGCCGCACGAAGAGGAACAGCGCGCCGTCCTTCGCCCCGCTCTCGGCAACGAACCGCATGGCATCGCGCGTAATCTCGGTGAAGGAGCTTCCACTGCCGTCGACCACGAGTGTCGCAGTCGCAATGACCTCCGGCACGCAATCGGTGATTGGAGACAAAGAGCCTCTCATGATCTTGTCGCGGCGACGATCATCAAGTCTTTTTCAGTATGTCCTTCTGCAGCCCTGCGATCATTTCGACGAAGCGGCGCCAGACCTTCTCAATGAAGGTCATGACCCTGTTGAGGTCGGCGTCATTAGGAAGTTGCAAACGAGGTTCGTCAGACTTTGCAGCCGGGGGCTGTGGCTTGACGGTGCCCGGCAGCGGTAGATCGTGCGCGAGAAGCTCTTTTTTGACTGCTGCGTTTTCGGCCTGCAGGCGGGCGATCTCGGCCTCGAGTGCGCCACGCTCGTCAGGCATCACCTGGCACGCCCATCCTGCGCTGCGCTGGGCGCAGATCGATACTTCGCCAGTGCGGCCGTCGAGCCGCAGATAGCCGTCAGCGATGCGATTGAAAGTATACCGTGGATTGTCGCTTTCCGGCGGCGCGGTTTGCGCCGAAGCCACCGGCGCTCCCGCGAGTTCCAGTCCGGCAACGATGCATAGCGCCATGCGGATCATGCAATCTTTCCTCGTCTGGTCGTCCATAGACGATCGCTCGTGTGCCTGCATGTAATGGAATCCTACGCCGCAAAGAATGCTGCCGCCACCCATGCGTGCGTGCCCTAAGTCAGCTCATGGAGCGCCCGTTTTTCTTTCCGCGCCAGGATGCTTATTTGGTTCGTTTTCAACGGGTTGCTGCGTAGGTGCAATTCTTGACTCGTATAAACCCAATCAGTATGGTCCGCCCGACTTTTGGGGGCGGCATTGTCGTGATCTTGCCAAAACCGACGCGGGTGTCGAAAGCATGGCCGACGACGCACGCGAAAAACGTGATCGCGAACAACCGCTGGAGAACGAGGCTGCGCTTTCCGCTCACGACGCCGGTGACGAGCTCAGTCGAGAGCGGTACGAATGAAGGGCGAGCCGCCGATCCATCGGCGATGGCGCGCGGCTTTCGGCTCTCGACTGAGCTCGTCACCGGCGTCGTGGTTGGCGCGGCGCTCGGTTGGGTGTTGGATCGCTGGCTCGGAATTTCGCCCTGGGGAATGATTGTGTTTCTGCTGCTCGGCTTCGCGGCCGGCGTTCTCAATGTGATGCGCGCTGCGGGCGTCGCCCCGAGCGGCCCACTGGATCCGAAGCAATGAACGCCCCCGCCCGTCTGAAATGGCCATGCCGCCCCGCAGCGACGAGGACTTGAGGCCGCATGGATCCGATCCATCAGTTCGAAATCAAAAACCTGCTTCCGATCGGGCGCATCGGCGGGATCGAGATTGCTCTCACCAACTCAGCGCTGTTCATGTTGATCGGCCTCAGCCTCATCCTCCTGCTGATGCTTGGCGCCACAAGGTCGCGCGCCCTGGTGCCCGGCCGGCTGCAGGCGGTCGCCGAAATGTCCTACGAGTTCGTCGCGACGACGCTGCAAAGTACGGCCGGACCGGAAGGCATGAAATTCTTTCCGTTGGTGTTCTCTATCTTCATGTTCGGTATTATTCCATATGCCTTCACAGTCACGAGCCACATCATCATTACCGTTGCGTTCGCGCTGCTGGTCTTCCTCACGGTCGTGATCTACGGCTTCTGGCGGCACGGATTGCGTTTCCTTAAGCTGTTCGTGCCGAGCGGGATACCGATCTACATCCTGCCGCTGGTGACCGCGATCGAGGTATTGTCATTCTTTTCGCGGCCGGTATCGCATAGCGTGCGGCTATTCGCCAACATGCTCGCCGGTCACATCACGTTGAAGGTGTTCGGCGGCTTCGTCGTGATGCTCGGTGGTTTTGGATTTCTGGGCTGGCTTGGCGCCGCCTTGCCGCTAGCTCTGACGACGGCGCTCACGGCACTCGAGCTGCTAGTGGCACTGTTGCAGGCCTACGTCTTCGCCATCCTGACTTGCATCTATCTCAGCGATGCGCTTCATCCCGGCCATTGAATGCCGATCTTTCAAGCAACCCTCGAACAGGAGCTTTCTCATGGATCCGACGGCCGCGAAATACATTGGTGCTGGGATTGCCTGCATCGGCATGGGCGGTGCCGGCGTCGGCGTCGGCATCATCTTCGGCAACTATTTGGCCGCGGCGATCCGGAACCCGTCGGCCGCGGCCGGACAGTTCGCCAACTTGATTTTCGGTTTTGCCATTACCGAGGCACTTGGCATCTTCTCGCTGCTGATTGCGCTGCTTCTGCTGTTTGCCCTCGGCTGACCCAAGCATCGCACGCGTGGGCGGTAGCCGACCGCGGTGCAGCCCATGGAGATGGCCATGGCTCAAGGTAGTTCAGAGCCGGTAGGATCGGTCGAGGTTCCCGCAAGCGAGCACGGTGGCGGGTTTCCGCCGTTCAATGCGCACACCTTCGCCTCTCAGTTACTGTGGTTGGCCCTAATCTTCCTTGCGCTCTATTTGTTGATGTCGCGGGTTGCATTGCCGCGCGTCGGCTCGATCCTCGAAGCGCGCCGACGGCACATCGACGACGACCTTGCCGAAGCACAGCGCTTCAAGGATGCCTCGGATGCCGCCATTGCCGCACACGAGAAAGCGTTGGCAGAGGCGCGCGGACGCGCGCAAGCGCTCGCCAACGAGACGCGCGCGAAGGCGGCGGCAGCCGCGGACGCCCGCCGCAAGGAAGTAGACGCGAAGCTCAATGACCGAATTGCCGAAGCGGAGAAGGCGATCGCAGCCACTCGCTCCTCGGCAATGGCGAATCTGCGCAGCATCGCCGTCGAGCCTGCAGGCGCCATTGTCGAGCGGCTGACAGGCGTCCTGCCGGCGAGCGAAGAGCTTGGCCAAGCCGTGAGCAACGTGCTCAAACGCTGAGGAAATCGATGTTTGAAGCCGAGTTCTGGGTCGCCGTCGCTTTCATCATCTTTGTGGGCGTGCTGGGCTATTTCGGGGCCCACAGGCGCTTGGTCAACAGCATCGACGATCGGCGGGACCGTATCAAAGCAGAACTCGACGAGGCACGCAGGCTCAAGGCCGAAGCGGAGGCTCTGCTGGCCACCTATCGACGCAAGCAGCAAGAAGCCGAGCGCGAGGCGCAAACGATCATCGCGAGCGCCAAGGCCGAAGCCGAGCGGCTCGCTGGCGAGGCAGAGGCCAAAATAGAAGAATTCGTCGTCCGACGCACGAAGATGGCGGAAAGCAAGATCGCTCAGGCCGAAGCCCAGGCTCTGGCCGATGTGCGCTCAGCCGCCACCGAAGTCGCAGTCGCGGCGGCGGAAGCGATCCTGACCCATAGCGTGAAGGGCAAAGTTGCCGACGACCTTCTTGCTAAAGGCATCGCCGATCTCAAGGCCAAGCTAAATTAGTCTTTTTCTCGCCGTGTTCGCCCACGTGTGGTCACGCCCCACCGTTTTCCGGCGGGCCAAGAAGCTGTGCAAAAAAATCCCGGAGTCGTCCGGCGCCCGACTTTTGCCACGGCTGCGATTCTTATTTTTCTGGTCCCGATTCGTCGAACGGGCATTAAGACCGGCGCAGTCTCCCAGCAACGCGCTGGCACGAGGGCCCCGTGATCATCTTCGACTGCAACGGTGTGCTGGTCGACAGTGAGGAGATTGCTGCCGCGGTTGTTGCGGAGGAACTCACGCGCGCAGGCATTGCCATCACGCCCCAACTCGTGATGCGCTATTTCTCAGGGCGCCGTCCCGCCGACATGTTTGCGATGATCGAAGCGGCCACCCGCAGTAAGCTGCCGGCGAACTTTCCAAGCACCGTGGCGGCAGCGACGGTGCTGCGCCTGCGCGCGGAGGTGCGCGCCATGCCCCATTCAGCCCATGCGCTCACCTGGCTGCGCGGGCCGAAATGCGTGGCATCGTCCTCGCCCCCCGAACGTATTCGGGCGAGCCTGGAAACCACGGGCCTCGCCAAGTTCTTCAAGTTTTTATTTTCGGCAACCGAGGTGCCGAATGGCAAGCCGGCGCCCGATCTATTCCTGCATGCAGCCTCACGCATGGGAGTTCAGGCGCCCGCGTGTATCGTGATCGAGGACTCAGCCGCTGGCGTGAGCGCCGCCACCGCGGCCGGCATGACAGCGGTCGGGTTCGTTGGCGGCAGCCATGCCGGTGCTGAACTCGGCGCGCAACTCAAATCGGCGGGGGCGCGGACGATCGTCGCCGATCTGCGACATTTAAAGAGCGCAGTAGTTGCCCTGCGCGGATGGTAACCAGGGGGGCTATTGCTGCCGTGTTGTCGGCTTCTTCGCCGACTTCGGCATCTTCTCGTTCTTGTCGCCGATCTCGTCAAAGCCGACATAAACAACATAAGCGTCGAGCTCCGGTTTGGGCGGCACCGGAAAGCTGAGGCCCTCCTCGATGTCAACGAATTGGACATGGGTCTGGCCAGGCGGAACGGTTACCGTTACCCGCTTGAACTTGGTCACCACCGTCTTGGGCTGCGGCCCCTCGCGCACGACCGCGTAACGCAGCGGAATGCCGACTTGCCCCGGCCCGCCCATGGGTCCGAGTATCACGCGGCCCTGAACGCCAACTTTGATACTCATCGCGCCGCCCTGCACCGCGCATTCGCGGGCGGTTTGGCCGAATGAAAGCTGGTAGCGCAGATCGCCGGCGGTCGCGTCGGCGGCCTTGGCGGCGACGTTCATGGTCGAGGCGCCGGTCCGAATATCGACACCTGGGCATTCGACCTCCGGCGCACTCGGCATCGGCGAGTGCGGCTGGGTGACGCCCGGCGTGGCTCCGGAGAAAAAACTGGTGAACCGGCTCGCGAACGAGGGCGAATCCTCCGACGATCCAACGCTCGAGGCCAGTGAGCAGCCGCATAGCGCCGCGGCGCTGACGACCAAGCCGGCCACGCGGCGCAGACTGCCCGTTCGCTCACGGACGTTTCCATGACCCATTGAAATCACTCGGTTTTTTACGAACCCGCGCCTTTTTCGAATGTTATATCAACCAATTCGTGGCGGTCCCAAGGCCAGCGAATACCCTACTGATCGTCCTTGAGACGGGCGAAGAGCAGGTGATCTTGCCACACGCCATTGATGCAAAGGTATTGGCGCGCGAAGCCCTCGCGCTTGAAACCGGTTTTCTCCAAGAGCCGAATCGACGCCACATTGGCCGGAATGCAGGCGGCCTCGATTCGATGAAGCTTCAGCGTCGCGAACGCGAAGGGAACGATTGCGTTCACTGCAGCCGTCATATGACCTTGGCGCGCGTAGCGTGATCCTATCCAGTAGCCGAGGCTGGCGGCCTGGGCACAACCCCGACGGATATTGGCAAGCGTCAGTCCGCCCAAGAGAACATCGTCGTGCTTGCGAAGAATAAAGAAGGCGTAGGCGACGTCGTTGCGCTGGTCCTCGCAATATCGCCTGATGCGCCGGCGAAATGATGGGCGGGTGAGATCGTCGGCGGGCCAGGTCGGCTCCCAAGGCGTGAGGAAGTCACGGCTTGCTTCCCGCAATGCCGCCCATTCGGCGCAGTCCGCCATTTGCGGCGCTCGCAGTACGACGCCATCGCCGGTGACCGCGGGTATTTGCTCGGACAAGCTGACGGTGCGGAAGAAGGCCATAATGCAGCCACTGAACGGCAAGCAGACCGCGTGGAGCGGAAATCCGCCGCTGGAGTGCGTCGCCGCTCATCAGATTTCAAGCAGCGCGACGGGCGAGACTGTCGGCGATCGTGGCGGCACTTTCAAGCCCGGAGCCGGGACCAAGCGCCGCGATCGCGGGTCGGCCGCGCACAACCAGGGCACACCCAGCGGCGCGGGCGCTCTCGACAGTTACCGCTTCGATTTTCTCGACAAGCTCCTTGAGCGGAACAGGTCGGCCCCAATTGAACATCTGCCTCGCGAGCTGCTCGGCGCGCGCGGTTGAGCTTTCAAGAGCCATCAGCAATCCGGCCTTCATCTGCGCCTTGGCGCGCGCGACTTCTGCCTCGTTGATGGTCTCTGCTGCGGCATTGATCTCGCCCACGACGACGCGCATCAACTCGGCAACATCGGCCGCATCGGTCCCGGCATAGAGGCCAAACATCCCGATGTCCGAATACGGCGCATGGAATGCGTAAATGGCGTAACACAGGCCGCGCTGCTCACGCACCTCCTGAAACAGACGCGAGGACATGCCGCCGCCAAGTACGTTCGTGAACACCTGTAGACTAGGCAAGTTCGGATCGCGGTGCGGCAACCCATGCATGGCGAGCGCGACGTGAACTTGCTCGAGATCGCGTCTGTCGATGCGAGAACCTCCTATGAAGCGTGCCGGCTCGGGCCTCGGTGGTTGAGGGCCGGTAAAGGTCGCGAATCGCCGTTCGACCTCGGTCACCACGGCTCGATGTTCAACCGCGCCTGTCGCCACCACTACCATGCTCGGACTGCGGTAGTTGCGAGCGAGATAAGCAGCGAGGCGCGGGCGGTCGAACGATCGCACGGTCGCCGGTGTGCCAAGAATGGGCCGGCCAATCGATTGCCCGGCAAAGGCCGTTTCCTGCAGCTTGTCCCAGATGAGATCGTCCGGAGTGTCTTCGGTCGCGCCAATCTCCTGCACGATGACGTTCTGCTCGCGCCGCAGCTCCTCGGAATCGAATATTGGATCGGTGAGGATGTCAGCCAACACGTCCAGCGCGAGCGGCACATCGGCCCTCAGCACACGCGCGTAATAGGCGGTCGTCTCGATCGATGTTGCCGCATTGAGATCGCCGCCTACCGCCTCTATCTCCTCTGCGATTTGGCGGGCCGTACGCCGGGAGGTCCCCTTGAAGGCCATGTGTTCAAGCAGATGTGAGATGCCGTGCTCGTCCGGCTGCTCGTTCCGGCTACCGGAGCCGACCCAGACGCCAAGCGCAGCGGTCTGTAAATGAGGCATCACATCGGTCACCACCACAAGACCAGCGGGAAGATGCGTGACTTCGACGCTCATGCAGCGGCTCCTTCATGTGCGGCACGACTGACGGAAAGAATGTGGCGCTCGACCGCGATCTGGTCGATGGGCAGCGTGATCACGCGCTCCGGTCGCTGATCGAGGTCGGCGAGCCAATCGGGCAGCGCCGGCCGAACACCGCTCGCCGCCTCCACGGCATCGGGAAATTTGGCCGGGTGAGCAGTACCGAGCACGACCATAGGAATCGACGGATCGCGAATTTCCTTCTCCGCGACCGCAACGCCTACTGCGGTATGCGGATCGATCAGATGGCCGGTCTCCCGCAGCATGGTGCGAATAGTTGCCGCGATTTCCTCCTCGTCCGCCCGGTCGGCGGAAAACACGGCGCGCAGCTGCGAGAGCGCGCTTGCCGAGAGCACAAACCGGCGCGATTGGGCGAGCGAGGCCATCAGCGCGCGAACTGAACGGCCGTCGCGGCCATACACATCGAACAGCACGCGCTCGAAGTTCGACGCCACCTGAATATCCATGGAGGGCGAGGATGTGGGCACCACGTCGCGCAGCTCGTATGTGCCGGTGGCGATCGTGCGCGGAAGGATGTCGTTGACGTTGGTCGCGACCGTCAGGCGGTCCACGGGCAAGCCCATGCAGAGCGCGACATAGCCCGCGTAGATGTCACCGAAATTCCCAGTAGGAACGGTGAACGCGACCTTCCGGTGCGGAGAGCCGAGAACGACCGCCGCAGTGAAGTAGTACACCACCTGCGCGACGATGCGCGCCCAGTTGATGGAGTTCACTCCGGAGAGCCGCACCTGGTCTCGAAACGCCTGGTGGCCAAACATGGCCTTCACGATCGCCTGACAATCGTCGAACGTCCCCTCGATCGCTAGTGCATGCACATTGTCATCTTCGACGGTCGTCATCATTCGCCGCTGCACATCGGAAATGCGCCCGCACGGAAAGAGCACGAACAGGTCGGTGCGCTCGCGACCGCGAAATGCTTCGATTGCGGCGCCGCCCGTGTCCCCGGACGTCGCAACTACGACGGTCGAGCGTTCCCCACGTGTCGTGAGCACCTCGTCCATGAGTTGGCCGAGAAGCTGCATGGCCAAATCCTTGAACGCGAGCGTGGGCCCGTGAAACAGTTCAAGTATGAAATCGCTCATCCCGAACTGGACCAGCGGCGCGACCGCGGGATGGCGAAACCTGCCGTAAGCCTCGCGCGTCATGCGGGCGAGATCGCCTTCGGGGATGGCATCGCCGACGAACGGGCGGATGATCTCCACCGCCACTTCGGCGTAAGGCCGGCCAGCAAAAGCGGCGATCGCGTCGGTATCGAGCCGCGGCCAGGCCGCGGGGACGTAGAGGCCACCATCGCGGCCCAGCCCTGCCAACATCGCATCGGCAAAACCGAGCGTCGGGGCTTCGCCCCTCGTGGAGACGTAATGCACGCCGGCTCCTTCTTGAGGCTAAGCTGCCGTCGCGCTCGGCTTGGCATGCCAAGCGGGCAGGAGCCGTAACCTCTTGAATTCACTTCGCTTACCGGCGGAACGTGGAGACGCCGGCAAAACGGTGGACTAAAAAGATAGTAGGAAGGCGCCGTCTCGACAAGGAACGCCCTTTGCCGCACATCTCAGGCGGCGCGCGCCGCTCGGCCGCGGAGCCAATACCCAAACATCACCGCCACGACCAACGCGAGGCCGTACCAGGTGATCGCATATTGCAGATGCTCGTTGCGCAAGTTCGCCGTGAGCGGGCCGGCGCGCGGCAATCCGCCGGACGCCTGCGGGCTTTCCAGTTCAACGTAGAAGGGCGCGACTTCGCCCCAGCCCTTGGCAGCTGCAATCCCGGCCGGGTCGCGCGTGAACCAGAGATTGCGGACGGGATCATCCTTTGGCGAGAACACACCGCGAGATTCTGGCCAGCGCATCACGCCGACCAAGTCGGCGCGGCCGGCCGCGGTGGCAACAGCACGCGCGGCGGGGTCCTGCCGTCCCTCCGGCACAAAACCGCGATTGACGAGGACAATCCCGCCGGCCGCGAGTTGCGCCGGCGCAAATACCCAATAGCCCGGCCCAGAAACGTCGCTGCGCAATGCCGAACCGGTCGTATAGACGAGGGCATCAGCGCCCGGTACGAACGCAGCAGAGAATTTCACGTGGCGGAACTCGTCCTTTGCCGGATCGAGCTTTGCCCAGCGGTTGCGGGGCGACAGATCGACCGGCGCGGCAGAGAGGCGCTGCTCGAGGCTCTCGATCAGCGCTTCCTTCCAGGCCTTGCGTTGGACTTGCCAGGTACCGAGTCCGATGAACGTTACGATCGCCAGCAGCGCCAACAACGCCGGCAATACAAGGCCCGATCGCAACCGCCGTGATGGCGCGCCCTTCACGGTCCATCGCCACCGGTAAAGCGGCTCTCCGCCGCCTTGTGGTGATATTGCAGCGCGATCAAAAGTCCCTTGAGCGGACGCAAAGGTGCGAGCGTCGTCAGGAGAATCAACGGGCCCCACAGCAGCGCGTGAACCCAGTACGGCGGGGCATAAAGGATTTCCACCGCCAATGCCGATCCGGCGACAATGAAGCCGGCAAAAAACATCACAAAAAAAGCCGGTCCATCGGCGGAATCGGCAAACGAGAAATCGAGGCCGCACCGCTCGCAACGCGAATGTAAGGCGAGAAATCCTCGGAACAGACGGCCCTCGCCGCAGCTCGGACAGCGCCCCATGAGTCCAGCCGCGATGGGCAAAGGCGGTGTATCAGCTTGATGGCTCAACTAGGAAATCCGGCGCCAAAAGCACTGTTCGCGAGATGGCGTGCCGGCCCTCGGTTCTCAAGTCCCCAACATCAAATCATTGCTGCGAGCATTGCTACGCCAATGGCCTGAGATCCT
>WNFL01091977.1_pt4 | contig 18103 bp, 30 predicted proteins | sample 5400361 | NCBI WGS metagenome assembly WNFL01 (sample SAMN13153351, study PRJNA577476) | soil metagenome | isolation source: 40 cm soil on Douglas fir-dominated hillslope | place: USA:California | collected 2013-09-17 | reverse complement strand
CAATCTGGGTACCACTGCTACTCCTGTTGGACGGAATACACCAGCATGTCCATCACTTAAGCAATTTGGGATCCGATATCGTCGCTGGTTGCGACCAACGGAAGAATTTGACTTGATTCCGGAGTTGATGACCATTATCCGGTCAAGACAACAGTCAAATTGCTCTCTGCAAAGCTTTCGCATATGGAGAAGCAGTAACCAGAAGGATCCATTGGAGTTGATCGAAGGATCACAGATCAGCCTCAAGGGATTTGAGGTCCTAGCCAATGCCAGCGCAATGAAAGGAGTGAATTTGTTAGAAGTGGTGGCTAGTAGATTGTTGGAGAACCTGTTCAAGGCCTCCGGGAAGTCTTCTACTACACGCTCCAAGTGTAACCATGACAAATTCGCAGAGCAATAGCGCGTGTCATGGACACTGGAGTTTCCCAGAGGAAAGTAAGGAACATGGTTTCCAAAGGCAAGGGTCTTGTGGATGCAGGACAGGCAGAAGTTGGAAACTTTCTGAACGACTTCCGACTCCACCTTCTTGGGCTTTGGTTACGACGTTTGATTGAAGATGTGGGACTTATTCATGACGGAAAGCACCATGACGGAAGTTGGATAAGGAGCTGCGAATGGAGGGGAGGAGGGTGTCGGATATCAAAACTTTCGGTGAGCTCTCGTTTGTCTTCCGTGCCTTGTCTTCCATGCCCGCATGCCCAAACTGTCATATCTATGCTCTCCGAATAGCTGCGTTCGCTGGATGGCTATATTCGCTTGTTCATGTCGCAGTGTTAGTGCTCTCATCTTAACGGTTACGGCATGGTCTTTTCCTATGGCTTCGATCTATCGTTTTCGAACATTTCTGGCTCTTGTACACCGAGAATAAACACGAGGTCTCTGTCCAGATACTCACCGCAAAAGTCTACTGCCATCAACAAAAAGCGAAATGTCCCGCAGTTTCTCTCCTGTCACGTCAACATTGAGACGAAGGCAGGGAGATTCAGTCGCCCGCAGTATAATTTGGCACATACTTCCATATGCTCCTATGCTTCCAGTAGAAGACCCACGGAACGAGAAGCTTGCGGACTATACGAGGTATAGGTGGGAATTGGGCCGTAGTCGGCGGGACGTGCAGGCAGCCGTGAACGAGGTAGCCGAAGGGTTCGACTTCGTTCTGAAGGTGATTCTCGATAGCGGCGTTCATCTGCTCCAGTTTTTCAACCGGGGGGCCTGTAGCGCGCACTTTGGCAGGATCGAGGTAGCCCATTTCTGCTTTCAGCTGAGAGGTGATGTCAATTTCTAGCGTGCGAGGTTGAGGTATTGCGTGCGTGCGCTCACGTGAATGAACATGGGTTCGCAGAGCCTTTCGGTTAGACCCTTGATCTTTGCAGCGTCGAAGGCGGCCCTTTTGCTTCCCTTGGGCGGCTATGGCGTGGTCCTTTTCTTTCTTCTCAAAGCCGCATATATCCTCCAGGTAGTGTTCAAGGTTGTGGATTGCCTCTGAAAATGTGGCGTGCTCCTCTACAGCCGGGCAGGTAAATTTAGGCTCTAGTGATCCCATTTGTAATAGGTACGAGGTCAGGGATGACACACATATTATTGTTTCCTCTAGCCAGTGGTGATGAATAAGAAACTGCACACCGAGTAGCGAAAAGTGGGCGGATTTCTCCTGCTCCGCCAAAGAAATCGAGTCAATCTTCATGTAGATGTTTGACAACGTCTCAGTGATGACAACGTGACTATGGTTTGTACGAATTGGATCCAGAGGGGGGATGGGGGATGGGGGCAACTTTGGACATTACGAACAATTGCGAGGCCGGGGATTGAGGTGCAGCTGACTAGATACTAGCGAGATTTGTACTTCGCTGTCCAGGGGCAAACCATGCCCGCCCTTCGTGTCTCGCATTGTCTCGCATCACTAGGTCGCACCGCTATTCGACTTCGGCGTGATGGGCCTCGGTTGATACTTCCATGCGTCCAATTGTGCTTCCAATACGTGCAGCTTTTTGGCGTGAATCTCTTACTATCACCCGGCGAGGCGGAGGAAGAAGTAGCACAACTCGACCAAATCTAATGGCAAATCTATGTTCCTGACAATACCAGCACACAATAGATCCTCTGAGGGCGGCCAAGTGCATGGCCTTCACCATGGGACCTTCTTTTGTCCAAGTAACAGGTCGATGGCGTCTCCGGACTTCAGCTGGGAGAATAGTAATAGGCAAACGTCAGCATATACACACTCCCTAAAAATTCCCAGCAGCTTAAGACGTGCAGAGGGTTGGACAACACTTACCGAATTTGCGACGAGCCGATGGATGAATTGGAGGTCTGTGAAGCTCTCGAGTCAGCAAACACGATCAATGTGGCGAGACGGAGAAGAACTATGCTACCCACAATCCCTGTATGACATGCCACCATTGTTCGTGTCCTCGACCAGCAAGTTCGCAAACTCCAACTCCGCTCCGTCGAGATTTTGCCGAGCCATCAGAAACCGTCTTCGGGAACCACTCTGTCTCTCTAAGTGACTAAGGAGCGTTCGAACTCGCTCGGAGAGAGACGTGTTTAGCTCTGGTAGCTGTGTCTAGTGATAGCCAAGGTTAATGTCGCAATTACGATGCAACCCAACTGCAAATGAATGTCCACACTCACCGGAAGAGGTGTTGGAATCTCATGAGCGCCTTCCACGCCCAATAAGTCCCTTATTTCGTTTGGGTCTGCGTCTCCGCCGAGCCATAGGATAGCCATGTCGCCATCATCTACGCATTGGTTCGATGAAGTAGTTCGTGACAGCTGGATTCACAGGGATAACTCACCGATCAAATAAATTCCATGACCTTGCATCCAGGCGTGCGAGGACCGGACGACCCAGGGCATGATCATCCTTCCAGTTTCTGGGTCATAGGTCCCCATTGTCTCCAGTGCTCCGTGCAGCTGATACAGCCGTGGGTAAATCGAGAAGGTAAGTGCACGCAAGCCGGCTGCCAGTAATTTTCGGGCATGAATGTTACGAACATCCCCCACCACTCGTGACCCTAGGGGCGTTTTGAGTCAATGAATTTATCAGTCGGAGTTGGAAGTCATTACATGTACCCTTTAGTGGTCTGGACTTCAGGATAGAATCCACGAGGACCGGCAAAGTGCTCAACTCGGTGGGCATTATTAACTAAAATCGTGGTTAATTTGTAGTTGTTGCCACGGCATCATTTACCCACCTGGAGCGGGGCTGCAGAAGCAGCGCAATATTTTCGATAAGCCAACATAACCTCCGCGCACGCGACAGTCAAGTTATCCCTGATTGTCCTCAATGTCTTGCTTGGCATCTGCGCTACAGCTGCACATGGACGCGAGTCGGTTTGAGTTCAAGTGCCAGTGGGTACCTTACATACCCTCCTTTGCCCAGCATCCAGCGATCGACTGTACCTGAGCGCTCTCGAATACACTTCCCGCTAACCGAACGACATTGACCGCGAGGTTACACGTCCTCACTCTCCTTTGGCCTTCCCTCGTTGTGTATAAAACCGCACTCTGGAAAAAGGCAGGCTCCCGTTCGTCCAGTGCATCTCCTCGATGTTCAATTACCGCAAGTATAGACTTGTCCGCATCCATTGTTCCGCACTCGAGGTCTGTCGTTGTTCTTTCGAAGAAACTACCATAGTGGGCTTTCACCGACAGTCCGTTCGAGCATCGGAGGCGGAAGGTGCATTGGTAGTTTGTCTCGCGGCGCACGATTCGAAAAATGTAAGAGGATAAAACAGCCTCGTCGCGCTCGGGGTCGAATCGTGGGAAGTAGTACATATCACCGCCCGAGATCCATGGCACGACGCCTACATAAACATATTAGTAGTGCTGCTGGCTTTGGTTCAAGATACATACCCAGAGTCGCAACATCTATATAACGATTCGGGGTTAGAATCAAAGTGACACCAACGCCATGATCAACACACTCCTCGGCGAGTTCTTTCCAGTAGTTGTCCCGGCTGCGATAAAGCATGTTCTCGTTGTCTGTTCCATGCAATTGCTCTTCCGCTTGATGTTCGAGGAGCGCTCCTTGTCCTACCATCGGCAACGTGGATTGGAACGCAATGATCTGGCCACCGGATTCCGAGAGAAGAGCGAGCGCACCGCCGAGAGCAGAACCAAGAGCGGAAGTCGCAACCGGATGCTCGGAGTATGTACGGGGAATAGAGCGAAGGAGCGGCTCTAAAACGTGCCTGCCCGTATCTGTTTTCGTATCAACCGGTAGAAGAGAAAGAAGGGGCTGTATACCTGGATTCGGCTGGATCTCCAAAAAGATCACTGCGACCTGGAGGGTAGACTTCATCGATATCTGGTACTACTCGGATGGCGGCTTGTGAGAGGTGGGGCTAAATATATGTCAATCCTCCAGGAGCACGTGTAACATCTATGGTATATAGACTCACAGAGATATCGTAAAAGTGTAAGACCCGGTCGAACGTAATAATAGAGACCTTACTTGCGGAAGGCCAACACCCTTCGCCTCCATACAACGTCTGTAGGATTCCAGAACATGCCGAAGAGACCATGCCACTCACAACCGCTTCGTAGCTCACATCAATAAGGAAGACGTAGTTCATAGGTGATGGTGGACGAGTCGACCCGTCAGGTGGTTGAAGGTCTGGAGATTGAAAGGAATGGAGGAGCCTCTTCGGCGCATTAGGAGCGTGATACTCCTTTGGAACCACAAAGTCAACCGTTCCACGATTCAGCTCCGGTCGTGCTTCGTGGTCCACGCGTCGGAAAGAAGAGTCGATTGGGGAGAAGTAGTCGGTGTGGACTGCGAACAGTATTAGACAGTGTTTATGAGGACTCTTGGGACGGAGGGACATTCGCGCCCGCGGCCTCGTACAAGAAACGGGATAATCCCTCACCTTCATTCGCATGCTTGCATAGGTTGCATTCCCATCGAGCGCCTCCGGATGTCCACTGACACCAAGGATTGATATACGCCCGACAGTGGCTACATCTGGGTGGTCCAAGGTCGCTGTAGTCTACGACGGGTATCGGGTCCTCTTCAGGTGGCTGCTCTGCAAACGGTTGGACATGCAACGCGATCGGGATATGCACGGTCTTGGCGAGTTTTGGAGTAGAGGGTATTGAGTGTAGCGTCGATCTTATGAATCTTGGTGTTGAGTTTCCTGCGATTGTCCTCAGACTTCGTCAAATCTACGTCTTATAGTGAACCCCTGACCTTGGTCAATCGCGTAGTACTCAGAAGTAGCTAGAGGTATTGGCTGAGTTCCAGCTGTAACATAGGACTCGAGGTGCCATCGTTCCTGGTCATTGTAGTGTTCTTCGACAATCGAAGGAATTTGCGCAGGGGTTAATTTGAACTTTAGACCCGCAAGAGGTGTCCCGGCACTGTGTGGGGGCTGGGATATGGGGTTTGCAAGGAGGCTTGCGTCAAGGGCTTGAGGTCGGCGGGCTCTAGGAGGCATTGTAGTAGCCAAGACTTATCGCAGCTGATAGGAACAGGAGTTGAGGGGGCGACTACGGATAAGCAATTCGCCACCGGGATGTTTGTAGGGTTTGGGGTGAGGAGGCGTACGGTATCGAACAACTAGCTCAAGCCAGGTCAGAACTCAATCGCCTAGCAACCGAAAGACAAGCCACTGGAGAGGACGATAGAAGAAGGTCCGATATACAGTTGAATTGCTCATAATGCAAAGGGTCGGTCAACGCTCAAAAGCTATGCAGTATCGATATTTTGCATTACTAGAGCTCCAACTGAATTGAAATGTATTGGTCAGGCAAACCCCGTCGACGCCTGAATCGATGCGTTGTGCGGTACGAGGTGTTGCAGTATGAGCGACTCAACTGTAGTGGCATTTATTGACACTCAGTGAAATTCCAGAGACGGAACTCCAACATTGAGGGATAAAGCCAAGAGTTTGTATCGCAAGAAAACTCTGCATATTCACAGAGGACTAGGCTAGTCAAACCAAGGAAAGTGGGCAGCCTCGGAGCATCCGGCTCGACTGGGAGAACCACGTGGCTGGTGAGTGGCAGTCACCGGCTATACAGGCCAGAGTCAGTTTAATTATTGCCCTTGAGGACAGAGAAATGAAGGCGACGTGTGAGGTAGGAACCCAAATTTGCCGATCTCATTTGTATGCGCAACCATTTCAAGAGGGATTGATACACAGATCATGTGCTTACATGTAATCTACAAAGGTCGCGTTGTTCAAAGTCGGAACTTCCGGGAACGTAAATCCTACTCCAACCGTCCGCGCTGCAAATGACGCAACAACCATTTTCGCGATGTCCAGGGTATAACATAGTATTGCTCACTTGAGTGTGTCTGAAAGCCGAAGAAGATTGACAAGACTGAGTCCAAGGTTCACGTTATTTGGTTCGACGCGTTCTTACACCTACCCACGACAACGCCGCAAAATGGGAAGCCGGAATCTATGGCTGGATCCTCCCCCTGGTGGGAAGAAGACCGCCCGGGAGCTTCTTGGCGCAAATAAAACAATTTCGACTTCGTTGTCCCCGCGAGCACAATCGTTGGCCGTTTACACCACACCCGTGACCATCGTACGCGCGTCCAATCATTTCTAGTATGGTCATATGTTGATAAATTATGCTCGACCCCATTTTCGACTCCGACTCTGGCGCGTGTAGCACGACAGGCAACTGCCAGTCTTAAAGAAGGAACCACACCCGCTATGGTTCGCGCAATGGGACACTGTTGAACCATATAGAAGAGAGGTTTGGTGCTTTGAAATGACCATAGAGAACCCAAAGCTGAATTCTGTGTTGGTGTTGGCAGTTTGTAACTCAATCTTTCCTTGTCTACGTAAAATATCGCGAGGGTGTGAGGCATATTATCTATACGAAACCCCAAGAGTCAGTATGGTACATATTCCAGCTCCTGGCACTCCCTCATAATGGTTCGCAGCTTGCTTTCGAACAAATCTATCTCGCTATACGCGGAGACGTGTCAAGGCTACATCGATATTATTCAAAGACTTCTCAAAAAGAACAAAGAAGCAAAGGTATGCGCATCCCTTTATGGTTGGAGTTTCCTTAACTTTGCATTCGTCTCAGCCCGAGCTACGAATGAATGAAAACGAGCAAGCATTATTCGAAGTTCTGGTTCCAGCGTTGGATCTATTCCAAGTCGTTTATATGCCGAGTCACGGTTACCTCAACGCCCTCATTGCGCGTGAACTTTTGACCTGGCTTAACTCCAATCTTCCTATTAGATCCGACGAATTAGGAACACTTCTAAACATCGAGACGCCCTGGAAAGTTCTGAATTTTTGGAATTTCATCAAGCAGTACGTCCCCTCACTTCGCCGTCTGGAACCCCCCTTCTAACGTCCTGCCTCAGTTGTACGCTGCGTTGCGTTCTTGAACCGGTGTCACTTCTTCTGGGAATTGTCTCGGAAAAGCACCCATCTGTCGCAACACGCGAAGTCACTTCACTTATACTCCGCGCAATAATGGGCATGCCAAACTTGGAGAATTTCCAGCACGATCAAGATTTTTATGATGCGCACCGGCTGTGGAAAACTGGGCTCCATAAGTTGCGACGGGAGTGCGCGAAGCATAAGGACGCAAAGTACGAGGGGAAAGCCGACCTCCAAGAGATGCTCTGTCTCCTAGAGGGAAACACCAGAACCCTTTATGAAATCTGTGAAAGAACCGGTGGAGGGTTCCGAGAAGCGGTGTGCGTGTGGGGCATTTGGATCAACGAGGGTCTCGAGCGAGAGCATCTGCCGTGAGTCCGTTCTAGATGCGTCTCAATGTTATCGCTTACGCTTCTCCGACAGTGATGTAACCGCTGCTGTACTTGCAGACCTGCCGATGGATTCAACAAGCATAGAGGATGTTCTACATGCAGCATTGCTAACGAAGGAAGCTGCCAAAGTAGCGAGCACTGCGAATGATATGGATCTTTGGTTAGCAGCTCATATCACTGATCTGATGCTCCCGCTCCAACTGCCAGAGACCTCTGTTCTTTCGTGCGTTTTCATCCCTATCTCGACGCTATGGACATGTACGCTAATTCCGTATATAATAGGGGTCTCCGACGGCACTTCATCATTGCCTATGCAGAGTCGATATTGTCCGACCCGGGGCTTTGGCGAATGGCTGTAGAGTATATGGTCACATGCGACGAGATCGGCTTACAAACGGCACGCGAGGTACTCTTGCATGTACCTTTGCGAATACTAGAGCCTGCACCAAAAGCTATTAGCGCCAGCGACGTTGCGGCCTCTCCAGGCTCATACTTGGAAGACCTACTCGAGGTTTGTGATGAGCACGATTTCCGGGATACAAAAGCCAATATTTGTCGGGTAGGTGGTCATCTTCCTTGTCGTATGGTAGTCTAATGTTCTATGCGCTTAGACTGCCTCCCGGATGCTCGCGACACGAAAAGAGTATGGACGGGCGATTGAGTATTGTGCGCGGACTTTTGATATCGTCGCCGTAACACGGGTGGTCAACCTATTATTAGATGAATACCTTGAGCAAGGTGCGCAAATTCTGACCACCTTTGAAGCCGGCGAACCACTCACGACACACGCTATTGAAAGGTCCTGAGGTATTTATCACACTTGTCGATGATATTTCAGCCAACTTGCTATACCCTGATTTACCTGGTGCTCCACCGGCACCATTCGGGGAGACATTGCAATTCATGGTTCGTTATGCAGAATTTCACCATACGCGATTAGAAGGGAGACGAGCAGACGCTGCTGGAGATCTGACAGATCTTTTTACTAACGACCTCGTACCGCGATCATGGTGGGGACTGTTGCTCGTCGATGCGGCCGAGCTTCTGAGCGATGGTACGTTCTTGCACCATTTCATACTTCTCGAACGCTCACACTAGCTCTATAGAGGATGATACTATCTTGACGATCAATGAGGTACATACACTCCTCGCTCGACTTGAAGAGATCTGCGCGAACGAATATTTTGGACAAGGATCGGCTGGAGAGTATCTCACTGCATTACGAAGACGGACAAAACTCGAGTCTGATGCCGAGGCGATGGAAAGACTGGAATCCGTTCGCTTGAATTTCGTGCGATATGCGTCAAAATGTATGATGAGTGGCATTGGTGGTGAGGGATCATTGCTAGATACACCCATGGTTATGTGAGTCTAATATCCGTGATACCAATGGACTCTGCAATGTCGAGTATCCCTGCGATTGTCTTCTGTGTCTGGTGAAGGTGTTCCTTCACGGTGTTAACTGTGCTCCACGATGTACGCTCAAAACGAGTATCCTACAAGCACCTTGCAATTATGGTACAAATCTGGAGAGTCCGGGAAGTTATTCGACAACGGAAGCCTCAAACATCGATGGACATCGATATCGCGTGGTCCTGCCATGTGTGCAATCGATGGTAACTGCCAATGAACTCATTCCATCGCTCATTGCATCCCAAGGTGGCAAACCATGCGCCATCGTCGTCCGGTTCAGCATAGAGCTCCTAGATGAGGGTCGTCCAAGGCATGGTCCAAGGCCCCAAGGCTTTCAAGTCGTGAGAGCGTCATCGCCACAATTGAATAGTCCTTTTTTTGGACTGGGCGCAATCTGTCGCTTCACCTTGGACTCCACTACACCCGCCGATCTACCATGCCGTCGCTCGGTTGGCTGCTCATCGCAGTCTGCGTTCTGCTCATCATCGCTCCACAAGGCGCGTTCGCCTTCGGCGCTGGGAATATCCCAAGGTAAATCACGTTCCGAACCCCTCGGTGAATCCTAACGGATTCGGAATAGCTTTGCATACTTGGAAGGAATTGCCTTCCGACATGGTGATATCGTGCGTGTTTTCTCTTCGATCCGCGCTCGCGATCTAACCCCGCTACAGGAAGATATACTCACCGAGCTCCTCAAGCAAAGCGGATCCGGTTTCCTTAGCATGGGGCGCAAGTTTGGAGGGTTAGACGTCAAACGTGTCTACTTTGGGTGAGTCTATGTGTGCGTTTTCTATCGTTCGACACTCAAAATCTTTATGGAACCTTCTTTGCAGCAACTGGTAGGTTACCAACGAACAAATGGTTTCTTAATGTACGATTGACCCTTTGGACCCTACCATAGGTTGCGTGATTACTCGTGAGCGTGTCCGATCTCCATTCGATTCCTTGTTCTAAATCTGCCACCCAAGTCAAGCTGTGGATGTGGCTATGTTGAAGCAAACTACAATGCAAAATATAATGAATATTGTCACGGTCCTCGGATTCTTGGCTCACGGCTATGCCACCGAAGAGTTCCAGGTCACAGAGGAGCGGCTTGGTGTATACCTTCCTGTAAGTCACCCCTTGTTCCACTTTTTAATCAGAGCGTTAAACAGAGTTTTAGGTCGAACACATAGGTCGGCTTCTTTATCTCATGAGCATATTTGGAGCATTCGCTTATCTTGGCCCTTAGACAACCCTCGAGGGTACCCCGACAATGCTCGGCAGTACCATCCTAAACTACGTGGTCCAGTCGATCCTCGAGAACTCGAAATTGACCTCCGCACTGGAATGAAGAACTATATCGCGAACGAAACTGGGTCTTGGGATACGTCGAAGGCACACGCCCGTCGCACTTTGGAAAAGTGCATCTGGTATGGGCGCCAGTGTCCGTTGCATTTGTTTTCCTCCAGTCATACTCCCCGCTAAATATCGCTTGCAGACCGCGCCACAAGTAATAAACCTGACTCGTATGAGGCATACCGACTCTTAGGAACGGCGTTGCATACCCTCGAAGATTTCTCCGCACACTCCAATTTCTGTGAACTTACCCTTGTCCGCTTGGGCCACCCCGAGGTCTTCACTCATGTTGGCGATTCGGTCCGTCTGCGTGCCCCAGACGGGAAGATGGTTCCACCACTTGTTACCGGTTAGTAGTGTCGTATTTGGTTTCACACTTGATTCTGACCTCTGACCAGGGACCTTCGGTGGAGACGACTTCATTCACTCCCTTCTTGGTGAAGCTTCTGACCACATTGTGCGTGTATAAATTTCTATGCTTGATTTATCCTGACTACGTCCACATTAATCAGAGTCAAACATCGATTTCGGAGCTGAATACCGCCGTTAACAGCGCTAAGGACAAGCAAAAACAAGGAGCAGGTGCCAACCAACTCAAAGCACTCCTCAGCAAAGTTTCAAGTGGAGGAGACGGGAGCATGGCCTCGGATGTCGATCAGATGACTGCGCCTCCTGCCCAAAACCCCGAGACAATGGACCCACGTGAGCTTTATGCCAACATCTGGAGGATCTTGACGATTCGCGATAATTGTGAGTTTCCTTGGCAACAAATGGGCCATTGTGGTTACTCAGACTCTGGCACAGTGGTGAAGAAGATCGAGAAGGTCATCGAAAAGATTCCCGGGTTGGGGCCATTGATCGAGGAACTGATGAACTCCATTGCCGTTTTAGTGTTCACGAGCCTTGAAGTCAGTCGTACTTTTCACTCTTAACTTCGATTCCAGACTGACTTCGTTCAGCCCTACCTCAAACCGCTCATGCAAACCGCAACCAAGCAACTCTCATCCGCATCCGGAGATGTCATCAAAGGTCATGATCAGGAAGAATGCTTCAGGTGCTGGTTTCCATATTTGTTTGATCGTGAAATATGTTGAAACCTTCAACTCCAGGGATCCCTACGCCAGCGACCCGACCCACTCATATCTAAGTAAAGATCATTTCGTTAGTCGAATACTTCGCTTACTACTGCGTCCACTGAAACCCCACCCTCTATTGTAGAACCTCATTCGTGAGTTAGGCTTTTGACCTAGGCCAATACTGCCGCTCAATCGTGCAATTCTAGTTAACGAGCCTGCTGGAAACATTGCCAAAATCATTGTGGTATGATGCTTTGCGTTCTCGGCCTGTAAAGGCATTACCATTGATACCTTCGAAGAACCACGCAGTCAAAGCTGTTGTGAACGCTTGGGACAACCCTAATGCTCCCACTCATCAAGTTACCGAACCGATTCTCGAGTGCTTGTTCCATCCCGATTTCCATAATCCCAATTCTCTTATACAACGCGAGATGGTGCGGCCCATCAAATCGGATCGTTGTGGTGTTGTTGAGCTTACGACCCTCTAGCTTGATTACATGCAAAAATGGATTCACAGCCATAGTACTGGACCGCACAGTGTGATTCAACGTTTGACCAAGGAGTCGGTCCGTATGCACCGCAACATTCGCGGCAGTTAGTGGCCCGCCACCGGGTGCAGTGATCTGTACTCACATATTCCACAGAAGGCGATCAGAACTATGCGTCCACCAGCGGCCACGGGTCTGCTCAAACTGCGAACTTTGCGATCCCCGGTGTTGCGATCCCCGGTTCGTCCTGCTACGACTGAAATTCTCTCGTACTTACCCACTCTTGTAGGAATGGGTGGTTCTGCCCATTCGTCATCCGCTGGACCCTCGCCCCTTGGCCTCATTTCCAAGATTCCAGGGCTCGAAGGTGCGGCGAAAGTTGACCAGTTGTTCCAGCAGCTGAACCTGGGTGATGGCGGAAATCCCCCGAAGGAGAAGAAAGACAAGGAGAAGAAGGATAAGGATAAGGACAAGGACAAGGACAAGAAGGATAAGAAGGATAAGAAGGACAAACACAAGCATGAGTACAAGACTCGCGAGGATGAGGATTATACAGAGTCGCATCGCCATCACGAAACTGAGTGGAGCTCGGCTTCCAGTAATGCACCAATTGGCGGCTATGAAGCGACCTCGTACACCTCTCCTGGCTACATGCCGCCATCGGGTCCTCCAGAACACCATTACGGCGCGCCTCCCGCTGGGGGTTTCTCTGCGGCAGGGGGGTATGGGAGTGGACTCTCGCCAGCTCCTTCTGTTCCTGGATATTCTCCCTCCTACTCCAGCCCTGCTGGTCCTCCACCAGGCGGTGTCCATGGAGGACCTCCTTCATTCCCTCCACCGCACCATGGTGCACAATATGGAAGTTCCCAACCACCGCACCAGTACGGGGGCTCCCAACCACCACCACACCAGTACGGGGGTTCCCAACCACCGCCGCACCAGTACGGGGGCTCCCAACCACCACCACACCAGTACTCACCAGTACGGGGGTTCACCATCACCACCTCACCAGTACGGGGGTTCACCACCACCATCTCACCAGTACGGGGGTTCACCACCACCCCCACACCAGTACGGGGGTTCACCACCGCCGCCTCACCAGTACGGGAATTCACCACAGCCACACCAGTACGGGAGTTCACCACAAGCACCCCAGTACGGGGGTTCACCACAAGCACCCCAGTACGGGGGTTCGCAACCGCCTCCTCAGTTCCCCGGAGCACCCAGAGGATATGGTGACGGCGGTAGTGGGTGGTAAGGGAAGAACGTTGAATGTACGAGACAAAGTTTGTGGTGTTACAATTTGTAAAGCTAGAACATGAAGTCAATCGATTAGTACTGCCACATTTGTTCTTTTGTCTGACGCGAATGTGAAGGCTCGATGCTCTTTGGACTCGGCCGTGCTCTCACCAATTTGATTTTTCTCTTATGGTTAGATTCATCGTGGGATAGCACACTACTATCGAAATCTCTAACGTCGAGAAAGCCAGAGCCTTCAATTTGTGCACGCTCAGGATGCGCAGAGCCGTATGTTTCCATCATCAGCACTTTTTCGAATTCTGCGCACTGATGCAAGTTTCACAGAACACAGTGGTTCAATATGGGCCGTAGTAGCAACAGCAACCGATCATGTACTCTCTGCATCTGCAGACGGGACGGTGGCGCTTCATGCATCGTCCACTACCTCTGCGATCCCCGAAATCGAGGGGCACCCTTCAATCCAGCATGCACAACCGAATCCAGGTGATCGTATATGGACGTTACCACGCCAGCCCCTCGGCTTCGTTGGTCTCAGTGTTGCTGTTTCGGATTCAGCTAGCGATCCAACGCCCGAGATCGCACGACGGGCTCTTTGCAATACTATGAATGGCAAAACCATCTTAATCGATTTCGGCAGTGGAGACATTTTGGCCACTAAGGAAAGCTTGGAGAAAGATCCAAACGTGGGGGTCATGCCGATGGAACCTGGTATGATTCCTTTTACTGACCATATTTCTGGAATATTGTTTTTCCACTAAATCTACTATCCAATGCTTCCAGTATGGAGTACTTCACTGTCACCCGACGCGAGAACGTATGCCTCCACCAGTGGCAGTTCGGGGAACGTTTGCATTCATGACGCCGCTCCTGGTCCCACTTTTGGCTCAACAATCTCTACCCTACCTATTGGACGAAACAAATGGGGAATGCACGTCCGGTATAACCCAGACGGCTCCAAGGTGGCCATGTCAACGGAAAGCGGAACGATCTACGTATTCGACACGCAAAAACAAACCCTTGAGTCTACATTTGCCAGTCATGCCATGTGTGTACGGGCGCTGAGCTGGAGCGCTGATGGGAAGGTGCGATTTACCTCCGCCCATGGGGCTATGTGCATGTCGTGATCGACCTTTCCATTTCCACCTAGCTACTTCTTTCAGGCTCTGACGACAAGAGGCTCGTCCTTCACGACGTGAGGTCGTCCAGCAAAGGAGGTGGAAGCGCCGTGGCACATCTGGCGGGACATAGAGACTGGGTCCTGAGCGTGGCCATATCACCTGACGCCCGACTTGCTGTTTCAGGGTATGTCCTCGTTCACAGCGGGAATAGAGACCGGAATTCATATGAAAAACTCCCGCAGGTCTTCCGACAAGACGATACGTATATGGGATTTGGCAGCGAGGACGTCTGTATCCATAATATCGGAACCCGCAGAAGTTTGGAGCGTCTGCTGGAGACAAAGGGTCCCGGGGACAATGGTGGGTTCTGGTGGTGGTGCAGGGTTTATGAGTGGTGGGGAGCAAGGAACTGTGCGTTGGTACAGAAATGCTGGAACAGCATGACGCGGTGGTTTGGACACAGGGTATCCCAAATACTAGTCTCAACGGTATCATCAGTTTCCAGTTTCGGATGTATCGTTCAATGTGTGGAATGGACCCAACTGTGTGCACCACCTTTGACACTGTCACTGAAAATATTTGCACGTTGTGATTGTACATTTGACGTAGGGTCCATTGGAATTACCTTGTACCAGGCTGACCCACGACAGCGAGGGCACGCAATTTTCATTGGATGAGTGATGGAGAAGTCGAGAATCACGAAGAGTGTCCAACCATAGGTGTCCTAATATCAGTTGCCGGAGGTTGGGCTTCTACTTGAGGAGGGACGAATTGAGGTTGGGAACAAACAGCAGAAGCGAGGGCAACAACGCATGTGGCATACTAATTAGCCTGTTTGCTGTCAAACTGGCCTAACGATCAGTGCCGTCCAAGACGAAATGCAACTGGTGCCACCCGCTCGCCCCCCTCCTCCAAATTGCCGCGTCAGATACTGTACCTCAAAATGACCAACATCCACTCCACTGAAGACGATCACATCCCTCGACAACAGCTATTGTTCATTACTCGAGCAGTAATATATCCGCACAATATTGTTGGAATTTCCCTGAGAACGATAATACGAAAGTACCCCTGTTTTGTTGTCGGGGCCTGCTACAAACTGTGATCCCGTAACAACCCGAGCACTGCCCAACTGCACCCAAACCCCGACACACACATCACCCGTCACTTCTAGTATCTCGTTTCTCGTTCGTCCGTGTTCAACACGCTAAGCTACCCAGAATATATTTACATGTTATGCATATTTTGGGCTACAGATCAGACTTGTTGACCTAATAGACGTCCTCGATTTTCCTAACCTTCGTCTAGCTAGGGTACCGCGAAGTGAGTGTATGCGACTTTGTCCTCCATCTTACAGCCCAATTCAATGAAGTCCCATCTCCGATTTCTATTATTTAACTCTTCCGTGAACGCAAGTATTCGCCCCTGTATTAACTCAAGCCGCCTGCATGTTGACATGTTAAATGATATCACCCCTGCCTCTTCGTGCGATGAGTAGGAAGGGGACGTACCGGGTGTGGGTTGGAGAAAGGTATGAGCTCGATCTCGAGGCCTTGAGGCGCTGGGTGAGTGTGTTTGGCTGTATGGCCCTTGACCGTCTGATCATGACCGCGTTCATTCACTCTGTCGAGTCTTGGGTCCGCCTCATCCGCATATAGTCGGGGTCACGGAGACGTGGTGACGGTGTGGAGTAAGGTATGACGCTTCGATTGACGAGAGCTTGGGACCTATTCGGCGGCGCCCCAGACCAGTCCGCCAGCAATACTGGCATTACGAATATGGTGCACTGGTCGTGTATGGAATGGAAGGGGGATGTGGGTATCTATGAAAGATGGCAAGTGGGAGGGAGACTTAAGGGAACAGGAATCCTTGGTGCGGCCCCTCCGAACACAAACTCCAATTTTACGTACTATGACGACTACGAAGGTTCTACAACACAATTTAAGTCAGTCCCAAGTTGCCCATTATTGGTCTGTCCCTGCAGCTCCGCTTGTGGAGCCTTTCATGAAAGAGTTATTGAGCCAGTTCCCTTCTATCCATACTACTATTGGGTCGGCTGCACCATCTTGCAGAGCTGTAGCTGGGTGCAGCTTAAAAATTTGGCTACCTTGGCACTCGCCTGGATTATGTCTGTCGCTTGGTTGGACCCTGTCCTGATTCACCCCTAGCTAGTTGCAGTGGATGCCCAATGCACATAGACGTATATAGCCTCATTGATATTCGCTGGCTTTCGGAAAAGCGTTGCAAGAAGCAAACCAATGGGTAAGATGAGTTCTGGACTTCTATACGTTTGAGATAGATTGTCAAGAGACGACTACCATCCTGGTATAATCACTCTGCCGTTGAACCCCATCCGTTTGCCTTAAGGTGTTTGGCCCCTCGTCGATCTTTTTGAGGACGTCCTTTCCAACACCTCACATAGAATATTGGATGAGAAAGCAAATAATTTAGCGATTCCTGCTTTTGGGATGTACATTGCATTGGTACGTTAACGTTGGGCCAGAAATTATATGTGCTGAGCCGAAGCATGTCAGTTCTGTACAGAGAACGCGAGGGGTGCGAACGAACATTCAAAGATAAGCAGCTCGCTCAACACCCTCTTCCACGTTGAAGCGCTTCCTCGCGACCCCCGATCTGACTTTCGACACAAATACGCGCTGAGAGGCATGGCGTCTAGCCTCCAGGGATTAGCCTCCAGGGATGGTTTTAAGTAGGAGGTTAGGATACTGCCGAGGGTGTTAGGATATACTTGTGACTATATCTCGGGGTGTGCACGTCGTCGTCTTAGCGTTGCTGCTGACATTTGTTTGTCGTCCTCCCAAGTTTACCGACTTGGAGTGCACCCTTGCCTCAATTTTGTCGCGCGCCGCGGATTTTATCACCGTTGGCTACGGCGCTTACGATCTTGGTAACGACCACACACGACAGATTCTTTGAGCGTTCCTGAGCGAGACGCGCCGCGCGGTCTTCACGATGGACCCAGGATCTACAGACCAGATGCCCCGCCACCCCTTTTTGGATCAGCCGGTGCTCTATGTAAACGGTCTTCCAGAGTACGTGCGCGACCAGGACATCGCCCAGGCCCTCGAGGCGTGTGTTCCCTTTCGTCCTCAAGTCGTCCGAGACGGGTCAGGCTACAGCCACGGGAACATTCTTTTCAAGTCCTTGGAACGTGGTGCGTGCTATTCCATTATCATTACTATGGATTTCTGCTCAACTCGTTTTCATTCCCAGCCGAGAAAGCTCTGGCCACCGTCAACGGAAAACCTATCCCCGGTGTCCAACCCCCAACCGCTCTCAATCTGGAACCATTTCCTCCACACCTCTCCCCTAGGAGCCGACCAAATCCCACCGCCCGGCCCCGCATTGTCTCCAATCTCCCACCGAATTTCACAGATTCCCGCCTCTTTGATATCTTTCGGGGTTATGGCCCTATATCTTCCGCCCGCCTCCAGCCGAACCTCGGCCCTGATATCGCGATCATCGAGTTTTGGCGCGAAGATGACGCGCGCCGTGCTGAGGAAACGATGCACTGTTCCGAAGTCGACGACTGCAGCATCACAGTGCACGTCTACCAGCCGCCTCGGAAAGCCGAATTCAGCGTTTCTGCTCCTCCCTTTATTCCCTCAGGAATGTACCCCCGACTCGGTCCAGGCTCTCCCC
>WNFL01316351.1_pt1 | contig 18108 bp, 13 predicted proteins | sample 5400361 | NCBI WGS metagenome assembly WNFL01 (sample SAMN13153351, study PRJNA577476) | soil metagenome | isolation source: 40 cm soil on Douglas fir-dominated hillslope | place: USA:California | collected 2013-09-17 | reverse complement strand
ATTACATCGGTGAGCTTCATCCCGTCGCGGTACGAGTAGCGGCCCGGTCGAAGCACGTGGCCTTCCAGGTAGATCGCCGCCGTGTTGTATGGAGCAATCGGGAAAATGTGTATTTGATCGCCGTCATGCACCGCAAACTGCCGCATCTGCTCGCGCACGGCTTCCATATCGCTTGTTTCGCCGAGATCCAAGCTGAACATCGTGCGGTTTTCGTGCGCCACGAGCCGTTGCACTTCAATGTGCCGCAGAGCCGCGGCAGGCAAGATTCCGCCCGCCAGGTCCAGCACATCCTCTAGATTTTTTTCCGCGCGGATTTCGTAAGTCGCAGGGTGCCGCACCATTCCATCCACGGTGACTGTCGCGCCCAACGGCGGCACCCGCAGCGAGTCCCCGCTTTCGAGCCGCTGCATATTGCGCCGCACTCCGTGCAGCAACAAATCGTACGCATCAACCTTTTCCAGTAGCTGATTTCCCCGATAATGCTCCAATTGACGCAGCGAGCCCCGCGACGTAACTCCCCCCGCGGTAAACAGCGCGTTCAATGGCGTGGAAAGCGAGCTGATGTCGTACGCGCCCGGAGCCGCTACTTCTCCGACCACGTAAACGCGTACAGTGCGCAGCCGCAACAGGGACACATCCGCGGACACATCGCGAAATTGCGTCCGCAAGATTCTCTGCATCTGGTCTTGTATGTCGCCGAGCGTTTTTCCCGAAACCAGCAGTGGTCCCGCCTCCGGCAAGGAGACGCGCCCTTCGCGATCCACTGTTCGCGTAATGCGCTGTGACACTCCGCCCCACAGATCAATCGCCAAGCCGTCGCCCGGGCCGACGACGTAATCTGGCCCGACGGGCAAGTCCATCGGCAACAAATCCGTTTTTGCGGCGCCGCGTTGGAAGACGTTCAACCCAAAGCGCTGCATCGGCTGATTCGTAGCAGCCGCTTGCACGTACAAGTCATACAAAGCGGGAACATTCGCGTAGGGATTCGGCTGATGCACCATACGGACCGGTTCGAGGTCCGACGTCGCGGGTTGCATGTTGCGATATGCGCTGAGCAGTCGCTCCAAATCGATCCCGCCGCCTCGGGGCTGTTCGGACGTGCCACGTTTTTCTGGTGGTGCAACCGCGGAGTTTAAGGCAAGCGCCGCGACTGCGTCGGACTGCGAAGCGGGAATGGGCATTTCACCGGTGCCCGCCAGGGACTTCGGCATGCCGCTTGGCGGATTGATACTTGTTGAGCCTCCGCCGTCTCCAAGCTTTGCGGAAGCTAGCAACGTCTCCGGGTTACTGCTCTGCGGAGCGCTGGCGGTGCGAATGTCTGAGGATTTGTTTAAGTAATCGGTGCCCGGCGCCTGCGGCTGCGGTTCTGGTTCTCGCGGCGCGCCGTTATTCGGCGATGCTCCCAATGACGCACCACCCATCGCGCCGGCTTGCGCTGCCAGGCAGCTCAAGTCCGCCCGTGGATCGCATCCCGCCGCCTGCGCCAGCGGCAATTGCCCGGCAAATTCTTGCCTTGCCGCAGTTCGCTGCATATCCGCCGCTTTCTGGCGTATGTACAGCGTGCGTTCTTCCGCCATGTCCGAATCCGGATTGATGCGCGGCAGCAAATAGCCATAACGCTGCAAGAGCTTCGTCGCCAGCATGCGCAATCGCAAATCCTGCCGCAGCCGCGCCTCCACGGCCGCGTCGGTCAGGTCTTTCTCTTCCAATACTTGCCCGTGCAGTCCAGCCTCTTGCGCGTAAATCGCCTTCAGCTCCACCATCAGCCCTGAGTCTTTGTTCACCGCCGCCAAAATTTGGTCCGCCGTGGCCGCTACTCGCGCCAAATTTTCCGAAACCAGATCGGAAGGGGACGGCCGCCGCTCGAATCCTGTCTGCCTCTGCTGGGCGTTTGAATCGTCACGCGCTTGCGAAGCCCCTTGCTGTTGGCCCTCAGCCGCGAGCGGTCCGATGGCCAAGGTCCAGGCGAGCAACAATGCAATCGGCCGCTGCAAACTTTCCGGTAGCCAGTTGCCTGGCCTGCTTTGCGTTCCCGCCATGGTCCTCAAGAGATTCGCCCTCCCGGAAGTGCATCCTTTTTTCGGATCACTTCGAGCAACCCTTCCTCGCTTGCTTCCAGCGTCGCGGAATGAATTTCGAACGACGCCCAATAAAAAATTCCCAGGCTCGAAGACGGGGCCACCGCAATAATTCGCAGCGATGGATATTGCTTCAACAAAACGTCGCAAATTTTCGGACGCTTCCGGCTTTCATCCATTCCAATCAGCAAAAAGTCGGGCTTCGTTTTTTCTACTAAGTCCGGTACGTCGCGTTCGTCTTCCACTTCGCCTACCACGTCGATGCCCGCCTTCTCGGAAAGTGCCGAAAGCACCATCTCGCGAAGAAGCCGCGGGCGATTGGCCACCAGGACACGAACTGCGTTTTCCGTCACAACTGCACCCCGGCCGGGCTTACCTGGTTCGGTAGCTGCGTTTGAATCGGCTGGCACCCTGCGAGGCTAGAAATAAAAGTGGCGAAGTAGAAGGTTCGAAAAAGTGGGAGACAAAAAGTACCCGAGCATGAGTCAAAAGTACTCGCGCCTCTACGAAGCGCGGTACCTCTGGTACTTTTCGCCACAACTGCAACAATCGCCGAAACTTGCAGAGGGAAAAATCAGCTCTGCCACTGCAAAACCAGATGTCGAGTGAGGTCAAGTACTGTCGCTTCTGTACAGGAATCGCTGCTGCGCTGTGCCTGAAATTTTTCTTAGTCCGGGGCGTTCGCGTTGTCTTCCCACTGAGGCAAGTCTTTTTTGCCGAGCATGGCTTCGGCCGCCCATGCGCCTAAATACACCGAAAGCGCAACGCCGTGTCCGCTGTACGCCCCGAGCACAATTACATCGCGATGGTATGCGTGCCGGCGGAACACCGGCTCCCACTTGTCCGCAATCAGAATCGGTCCGCCCCACCGATGGCTCAAGCGCACGCCGCCGAGCACGGGATGCAGTCCGCGCACGCGTCTTTCGAGGTCGGCGAGAAGTTCCGCAGCTTGCCCTTCCGTCACACTGAGCGTCAGCAACTCCCGCCAATCTTCTAAATGCACCAACCCGCTTCCGAAAATCACCCGGTTCCGATGGAAGACGCGCCCCCATAGGTAGGGCAGATCGATCGTGTAAAACGGCTTTCCTGGCGCGAGGCCTAGCGAGGAGATCTGTTCGCTTGACAGCGCCTCCGTTGCCACCGCCAACGTGAATTTCGGCTGAGCCTGGCCTGCAAGGCCGCTTAGCTCTAAAGATTCGGCGTTTGTCGCCAGCAGCACGCAGCGCGCGCGCACTCGCTTTCCATGAATCTTTAAGACGGGCGATTCCTCGGTGGTTAGGCTTTCCACCGGAGCGTTTTCAAAAATCAGCGCGCCACGTTTGGTTGCCGCCTGCGCCAAGCCGTTTAGCATCTTGCCTGGATCAACAGTTCCGCCGGGCACCTCTCGCGTGACGCCCAGCATGCCGGAATCGTTCCATGAGATCGGTGAATTCGGCATCACTTCATCCCGGCCAATCTCGAACGCGCCCGGTAAGGTCAGATCGCAGCGGACTCCCAACTCTTGCAAAATATTGGACAATCCCGCGAGCACATCCCCGAGGCCCGGCAACTCTCCTGCCGCTGTGTCAGCGAGGGTCATGCCGCCGGTATGTCCGCTGGAACCTGCGCCAATGCGGCTGGCCTCGAAGAGAGCGACGCGCTTATTCGGTTCCACATGCCGCAGCCAAGCCGCTGCCGCTAAGCCGGTAAATCCTCCGCCAACAACGGCGAAGTCCACTTCCTCCGGCAGCGTGAGGGGCTCGGAATGGAATTCAATCGTCCAGGGCGGCAAGCCCCATCGCGGTATTCGTGCTGTATTTTCGGATAGCCTCGCACCCATGTGTGTAGACAGACCCTCCAGTTAGATACCCGAGGAGAGGGCCGGTTGCAGGCGTTTACGATAATGGTACTTGCGCCGAGTTCGGCATCCGCCCCGTGCAGCAAAAGCCCTATTGAACCTTAGGCATCGAACGTGACACATTGCTCCCAAGTCCAGGTCATGAAGCGAATTCTCATTGCCGACGACAATGCGAGCGTGCGCCGCGGGCTGCGGGGTGTGATTCGTGACCACCACGATTGGGACGTTTGCGGCGAGGCAGTTGACGGGCGCGACGCCATAGAACAGGCGCGCGAATTGCACCCTGACATTTTGCTGCTGGACCTGGCAATGCCGGGTATGAATGGCTTCGACGCGGCCCGCGAGTTGGCCAAACTGGAGCCCGAAGTGCAGATCCTGCTATGCACCGTCCAACTCTCTACATTCGTGGTCAGGCAAGCCGAGAAGATGGGAATTCAAGGCGCCGTCTCAAAGTCGAAAGTGTCACAGATCACCGAGGGAATCGCGGCGCTACTTCGGCATGAGACGTTCTATTGTTGGCCGACTGACTAATGGCCAGCGATATCCTGACGACCTCGCTTGGCAAAGAATCACTTGAGGTACAATTCGACAATGAGTCATTGCGCGTGGTCACCGCGATCGGTTGCCCAGCGATTGGTTACACGATTTTGCCTTTGCAGCCTGCGTGCGGACAAAGACAGTCGAGGTCGGGCGTCTTTTCCATAGCCTCGCACTCCACGCTGCAATACCTGCTGCCTTCGGCTGCCGTACAACTGCAAGGTGGATGTGCGCATTTCTTATTTTGTGCCGCCATAAGTCCTCCAAGTTCCAGAAGCATCTCCGCGAACACTACGTTCGCGGAAGAGATAGATCTTTTTTCCAAATCGCCCGAATGGTGTTGTCAGTAGGTAAGTCTGCGGCCCTCACGGAAGCTTGCTCGCGTGAGTAGGAAAGGCAAGCTGGCAATAAATATTGAGTTCGCGGCAATCGGAAGTTCCGCCAATCGGAAATTCCCAGTTGTTCGTCTAGCTCTTCGGCCGCACGCTCATTTCGCCTTTCACATTGTTAGCGCCAGCGATTTGCGTCGCCTTTTCGGTGATCGTCCTTTTTTCCTCTTCCGAGCGTACAGGCACTTTCAGCGTCACAGTGCCGTTTTGCGCGATGATCTTGACGTTGTGAGCGTAAGCGGAAAGCGATTTGTCCGTGACCACCGCTCTTCGTATTTTGCGCGCAAGCTCACGGTCTTGTGCGGATTGGCCTTGCTGGTCCGCGCGCGCCGCGGTGGGAGTGTTGCCGGGCCGATTTGCTTCGGTGTTGTCCGGATTTTGCTGATGTGTCCCTGAGAAGAGCGAGCCCGCGCTAAACGCCGCGAGAGCTGCGCACAGCGCGAGATCTCTCGCCACCCAGCTTGCCCAGGAAACTTTGCAACACCTTGCCCAGGACTTTGCAAAACGAGGATTCGGTCATCACGTCCCTTTCCGCTCGTAGGCCAGTCCACCCTATGGCCATGCACCGTGCGCTTCCATACAGCAATGACCCGACGAGGAAGGGCCAGGAGACCCCAGCGCCGCTGAAGTTTGCGTGCCGATCCTTTCGGTCTTCGCCGATCGTTTCGGTATTCGCCGATCTTTTCTGTCTCGGACTTATTCGGGTACCTATTCCCGCTCAAATTCTGCGCCTTGTTACGCACTCATTACGCAAAGCTTAGAGACATTCGTGTATGGACGGAGCGCAGCCCAACTTCTACCTTCAACTAGGCCCGCGAAACGCGAGAGTCTCGGAAGGTTGCCAAAAGGAGAGCAGCAATGGAGCACAACGCATTGATGGAATTGTACGTGGACGAGCTAAAAGACTTGTATGACGCGGAGAACCGATTGGTGAAGGCTCTGCCCAAAGTGGCCAAGGCCGCGACCTCAGAGAAGCTCCGCTCCGCTGTTGAGGAACACTTGGAACAGACCCGGGGTCATGTGGACCGCCTGAAAGAAATCTTCGAAAATTTGGGCGAAAAGGCTTCCGGAAAAAAGTGTGCCGGCATGACGGGCATCCTCAAAGAGGGTGAGGAGCTCATGGACGAGGATTATGAGGGCGAGGTGATGGATGCAGCGCTGATTTCGGCGGCGCAGCGCGTGGAGCATTATGAAATCGCCGCTTACGGAACGGTAAGGACCTGGGCGGAGTTGCTGGGAGAGAACGAAGCGAGCAGCCTGTTGGAGAAGACACTTGAGGAAGAGAAAGAGACGGACGAGAAGCTTACGCAGTTAGCGGAAGAAATTAACGTGCAAGCGAAGGAAGAGGGAGGCGAGGAAGGCGAAGAGGGTGAGGAGGAAGCGCCGCGTGGGAAGGCACGCGGGGCACGAGCCTAAACCTCCAGGCGAGCCTAAACCTTTAGGCCTTATCGCAACGTCCGGCGGCTGGTGTTCGACAAAACATCCAGCCGCCGTTTTGTTTCAAGCCGATTTTGTTTCAAGCCGACGATTTTTGTTTCTCTCCAGAAACGCTCTGGCTCAATGCATCCAGCGCCGCGTCGAGATTTTGGCGATTGTTCCAAAAATCTTTCCACAAATCGCCGGTAGCTTGCAGCCTTGAAGGCAAAGTCTTGATCGTCCATGCGTCCGGATCGATATTGCCTTTCATTAGCTCGTCGGCGGTCACTGGGGTGGACACTGTGGTTCCTGGGTGGGCCCTTGCGGAATAGACCGCAGCGAGCGGCTTGCCCTTTGCATTTTGCAATGCGTCGAGCAGCACGCGCCCCTGCGGACGCTTGCGGACGCTGCGCTCGAGCGTCGTTTCTCGCGGCAGTTCGGAAGCAACCATCTGGCTAATGATTGCCGCAAAGGTGCGCGTCTGCGCATAGGTGTAAATCGGTTCGAGAGGCACGTAGATGTGAAACCCGGTCGCGCCCGACGTTTTTAGAAAACAGACGAGACGTGTGGAGAGCAGCACTTTGTAAATCGCGCGTGCGACGCGAAGCACGGTAGTAAAAGGCGTCTCCGGTGTGGGATCAAGATCAAAAAACACGTAATCGGGATAGTCTTGATGATCGAAGCGGCTGGACCATGGATTATGGTCGATGCAGCCGAGATTGGTGAGAAAGAGAAGCGACGGCCGGTCTTGGGCCATGACGTAATCCATTTCACCGCCGCGCTCATCCGAATACACGCGAGCTCGTTGGATCCAGTCCGGAATCGATTCCGGCGCTTCCTTCTGGAAAAAGCTTTGGCCGTCAATTCCGTTCGGGTATCGCCGCATCACCAAAGGGCGATCTTTTAGGAAGGGAAGTATATGGTCTGCGATTCGGTAGTAATACGCGAGCAGGTCGCGCTTCCGGATACCCGACTCGGGAAAATAAATTTTGTTCAAATGTGTCAGAGCGAGAGTCCTGCCGTCGACTTGCAAGCGCAGGCTCTCTGCTTTGCCGTGAGCCAATTCCTCAAAACCTGCGTCGTGTGGTTCAGCTTCTGATTTCGGGGGTTTGGCCTGGCCTTGGAACGCCATTCTCATGAATGGCGTTTTGGTGGTCGCCAATCGGGAGACTGGCGTTCCCGGAAGTTTTTCGACGTACTCTGGGCGCGCCGCGCTGAAGGTACATTCTTCCGGGGTGCGGTCTTTACGGATACTGAGGAAAACCGGCGCCCGCAGGTGATTGTCTTCGGTCCAATTCGCGAACTTTATTCTTGCCACCATTTCCGGCCGCACCCATTCGACGTGTTCGCGCAATTTCGGAAGATTACGCAGCGGAGAGCGCGCAACGCGCAGCTTTTCCAATTTCGCGAGCAGATCCTTTTGGGTCTGTTGATCGAAGCCGGTGCCAACGCTCCCGATAAACTGCAACTCCTTCTTTTCGTCGTATAAAGCGAGGACCAGCGCTCCGAAATACTGGCGTGTGCGCCGCGGCGCAGTCCAACCGACGATTACAGCGTCAAGCTCGTTTACGATTTTAAATTTAAGCCAGAAGCCCGTGCGGTTTCCGGTATAGGGGCTTTCAATCTGCTTTCCGACAATCCCTTCGAGTCCCTGTTTCTCCGCTGCGGCGTATAACTCTTTGCCTTTTTCGAGTTGGTGTTCGGAATAGCGCACGCGGTCGTCGCCTCGAAGCACCTGGCGTAGCAGTTCTTTTCGCTGCAGCAGCGGCGTTTTGCGCACATCGAAGCCATTGCAATACAGGGCGTCAAAAAAATAGTAGGTCAAGGGAACGTCGCTGATCAGTTTTTGCGAAGGCTTAGTGACGCCGAACCGGTTTTGCAATTTCTGAAAATCACTGCGCCCGTTTTCGTCGAGCGTGACGATTTCGCCATCAAGAATCGCCGTACCGGCGCGCAAGTGCTTCGCCAGATCCTGAAACTCAGGAAACTCCGCGGTGACATCGCGTTTCGATCGAGAAAATAACCGCACATCGCCATTCTCCACAAATGCGACGGTGCGAATGCCATCCCATTTGATTTCAAAAAGCCAGTTTGGGTCCGAGAAGGGCTTGTCCGCGAGTTTGGCGAGCGTAACGGAAACCTCGCGCGGCATCGGCGCGCTTCGCGCTCCGGCCAACTCCGCCGGGTTCGGTGGAGTTGAGTCCTGGGTGGCTCTCTTTTCCTTTTGCGTTTTGGGCAGAGGGCGGCCGCTGACCACGGATTCGCCGTGTTCTTCCACGTCCCACATCGGGTCTGCGTGGTCGTCTCGATGTTTGATCAGCAACCATTCATTCTTGCCTCGGCTGCGCTTCAACTTCACCAGCACGAAGCTTCCGTTCAGCTTGTGGCCATGCAAACGAAACTTCAGCTCGCCGCGTTCGAGTTGTTCTGCCGCGCTGAGAGGACCTTCGGGTTCGTATGTGCCCTGATCCCAGATGATGACTTCACCGGCGCCGTAGTTTCCTTCGGGGATCGTTCCTTCAAACTTGCGGTATTCAAATGGATGGTCTTCCACCTGAATAGCCAAACGTTTGTCTCCCGGATTGAGCGAAGGTCCTTTGGGTACGGCCCAGGATTTCAGCACCCCGCCCACTTCGAGGCGCAAATCATAGTGAAGCCGCCGCGCAGCATGTTTTTGAATGACGAAGATGTTTTCGTCTTTGCGTGCTTTTTTCCCTCGAGGCTCAGGCGTATCCCCAAAGCGGCGCTTTCGACGGTATTCCGCAAGTTCAGCCATTCATCGCATTATAGTGCGCCCTAGCAGGGACAGGCGTTCCGAAATGCCTGAACTCTCGGGAGGAGCCCGGCGCGACATGCGTGGCTAGCAGGCTTGGCCTCCGAGCTTGGCTCCTGAAAAATCAAGTACATGAAGGTTTTACCCTATTGTGCGGTTGTCTTGCCCACCCAACCATTTGTTTAGGAGGAAAGTAGATGGCTGCTTCGGTCTGGAAGGGCTCCATCAGTTTTGGCCTGCTTAGCATTCCCATTCAGTTGTACCCGGCAGCGCGCACCGAGCGCATCAACCTGCACCAGATTCACAAGAAGTGTCACACGCGATTGCGACAGCCTCTGTATTGCCCGACGTGCCATCGCATCGTCGAGCGTTCCGAGGTAGTGAAGGGTTATGAGTATGAGAAGGGCCATTACATCCTGATTGAAAATGAAGAACTGAAGAAAATTACTCCGCCCTCGGGCAAAACGATGGAGATTCAGGCGTTCGTCAAGGGCTTGCAGATCGACCCGATATTTTTTGAGTCTTCGTACCTGGCCATGCCGGACAAGGATAATCCCAAGCCGTACGTTCTTCTTGTCAAGGCGTTGGAGGACTCAGATCGGGTGGGCATCGCTAAGGTGACCATGCACCAGCGCGAATATACGGTGTTCATTCGGCCGAGAAGCCATGGACTGACAATTCACACCATGTACTTTGTGAATGAAATCCGAAAAGTGGAAGGTTACGGAAAGATCGCAGAAGATGTGAAGCTGAGGCCGCAAGAAATAAAGCTTGCGGAGCAGCTCGTTGAAAGTCTCGCTGAGGATTTCAAGCCGCAGCAGTACCACGATACCTTTCAAGAAAGACTAAAAGCGCTGATCGAAGCGAAACGGGAAGGGAAGAAGATCGTAGAAGAGGAGCAGCCCAAGCGCGCGCCCGTAATCGACATGATGGAGGCGCTGAAACGGAGCCTGCAGGAGACAGAGGCGCAAAAAGGTAAAAAACCGATGCGGGCCCGTCCAGCCGCTCGCGAGAAGGAAGGAAGGAGACGGTTGGCTAGCTAGGACCTAACAAATCCTGCGCCCAGTGCATCGTAAACGCATGGTGCATCGTAAGTGTACGGGGAGATGGGTTCTACTGGTTTCACCTTATTCCGGCAGGAGGCTGTCATTTGTTATTCCTCTTGCGAGTCTCGTATAGGTTCGTCAGGCGTCGGGCGTTAGCACCGCCTATCGTTCATCAAATAGTTGTGACGCATTCTTCCGGCATGCGTCACGAAACGTCCCAGTTCTCTCCCACCCAGTCGTCGTGCATTGGTAGAAGTCTATCTCTAATTGATGGGTGTAAGGATGAGACAAAACATCACAAGCCCTATCCCTGAGTTGGAAGTGTTGGTGAGCGAGAACCGCGGTTCCGAAGGGGTGCGCGATGCGCGGCCGTCCTCGGCAGGCGAAGGCAAGCGCACCGCGGAAAATATGTGGCGCATTTATGTAGTGGCGTATAACCGTCTGCTCCGTGAAACCCTGGGAAAGCTGCTGGCCAAGCGCAACGATCTGCAAGTTGTGGGGCAAGGCGCTCCTACGATGGAGACGATGCATGAAGTGACGGAGTGCCGCGCTGATGTGCTTCTGTTGAATTCCGGCGGGGATGTAGTCAACGATTTAGCTGTGGTTCGCATGGTCCGCATGCAAGCACCGCGTGTGCGTATCATGATGCTCGGAATGAACGATGAGCCGCAGGAATTCTTGCAGTGCATTCGCGCGGGCATCGCCGGATACGTGTTGCGGGATGCATGCTCCCAGCGCGTGCTGGAGGCGGTGCAAGTGGTATGCCGCGGAGGCGCTTTTTGCGATGGGCACCTGTGCCAACTGCTGTTCAACTACTTCGAGAAAAGCGCGACGTGCCTGCCTTCTTCCATGGTGCGCGATTCCCTGGGACTGACACAGCGCGAGCAAGAGCTTGTGCCGCTGCTGGCGCGAGGGGCCTCTAACAAGGAAATCGCCGACCAGTTCTGCCTTTCGGAGCAAACGGTCAAGAACCATCTTTATCGAATGAAGCAGAAAGTGGGCGCCGCGAATCGACTGGGCATCGTACATCTTTGCCGCAGTCACGGATTGAACGTCTAGCTGGCAGAGCGGTTGTTGCACACGCAATCGCCAAAGTTCTTGCAGTGTCAGGGATGCTCCCGATCTGTTCTGTCAGCGATGTGCCCGGTCCGTACCCCTTACCCCCCTCCCCCCTGTTTTTTGTAAGTGTTCATTTTAAAGGGACTTAAAGTGCCTTGTTTTCATACACTTTTGCAAGTGTTGATTGCAAACGAGTTAGATAACAGGCTGGGCCCTGCGTATCAACTCTTCGTGGAGCTCCGCTTAGCCGCACGCAGTACCCAGAGGCCTGTGGCGGGCAAGTTCTCTCTTCACGAAAAAAGCGGGGAGGCTTCTGAAAAACAAAAGCGGGAGAGAGCTCTCGCAGTCAAGGCGCAGATTCTTACACGGCGTATGATAGCCGAAAGGTGACTACAAGTCACGGTAATTCGACTAATGTGATCCAAGGTGGAGGTGGGAAAGGGGGGACAGGTGCCTGTGTTCGGTGTGAGGAGGCAGGCACCCGTCCGTCAGCGAGGGTCGGTCTCGCCATGAGCGTTTTCACGCATGGTGTTAAGTAAAAAGGTAAACCACGCATGATATATCGCAATCAGGTCTTTCCTGTAGTTGGAGCGCCTAAAACCCTTGAGCGGGCGCTAACGTGAGGTATGTCTAAGGGTAAGTATTGGTGCGGCTACTGCCAGGTGGCGATAGGCTCCATGTTTGCGTGTGGCGTAGCCTCGGGCTTTACCAGCCTCGCAACTCTCAATGCCCCAATAGGTTAGCGGGAGTTGTCGGAGCGTCCTTGGAGCCGTTTTTCTAGTTGGGGGAGTGGTCCTGTTTGCTGTCAACTTGGGCAGACCCCAGGAGACGCCGGTCCGCCCGGGCCCTAAGGTCTGATCTGACCTGAGACTAACCTCTATACCGGCCGCCGTTCTACCGGTCATTATCCTGTCTTCTTTGCCATGCGTGGGGACCGTGGCTGCTAAAGCGGCTGATGCGCCTTTGAACCACAGGTAAGTTCCTGTTCATTGTACAAGGTCATCGGTATTGCGTGATTTGCTCTTCCCTACCTAGACTTAGGTGTACGGGGTAGCTGTCGTTCTGGTCGTAGTTTTAGATAGACATACTGTGTTTCATTCCCTCCGGTGCCCAGCCAGGATCCTCAGGAGTGAACATCCGTCAGAGTGCATGCCTTAACAACAATTGGAGCGCTGTTCCAATAGGCTTGCGCCAAACAGAAATCCTATCAGGCAATACAGACTGAGCTTGGGCACAGCCCAAAGCCTTGAGGAGAAGCGCGTGTTCATGGAAAGCAGTGGTAGAGGTGTGCGCCCATTTTCGCTTATTCACACTTTAACTATCTTGTCCCTGCTGGTTTTTGCGAGCAGCACGCCGGCGCAGAATGTCACTACGCAGCACAATGACATCGCCCGTACCGGCGCGTACACGACCGAGACAGTCCTAACTCCCTCGAATGTGAACGCGAGCAGCTTTGGCAGGGTGTTCTATTACGTCGTAGACGGCTACGTATACACCCAGCCGCTATACGTGGCTAACGTCACGATGGGCGCAGGGACCCCGCAAGCAGGCACCAAGCACAATGTCGTGTTCATAGCCACCGAGCACGACAGCGTCTACGCGTTCGACGCTGATAGTAATCTCGGAGCCAACGGCAAGCCCCTATGGCAGGTCACACTGCTCGATTCAGCGCACGGCGCCGCCGCGGGAGAAACGACCGTGTTGCCCGGCGACGTGGGGTCTACGGATATCGTGCCGGAGATTGGAGTGACCGGAACGCCGGTGATTGATCCTGCAACGAACACAATGTATCTGGTGAGCCAGAGCAAACTGAACAATGCCAATGTCCAGCGCCTGCATGCTTTAGACATAACCACTGGTGCTGAAAAATTTGGCGGACCGACGGTTATCACTGCTTCCGTGCCTGGAAATGGGCAAAGCAGCGTAAACGGCATGGTTTCATTCGATCCTCTTTGTGAGAACCAGCGTCCCGGTCTGCTCCATCTGAACGGCATCGTGTACATCGGATTCGCAGCCCACTATGGTTGCGGAAAATGGCATGGCTGGATTCTGGGTTACAACCCGACGACGTTGCAGCAGACGGGAGCATGGACGTCAAGTCCCAACGGCTATGGCGCAAGCTTTTGGGGATCCGGAATGGGGTTGGCCGCAAACGTACCTGACCCAGTCGGGCATCCTTACGGATATCTTTATGCCGCAACAGGGAATGGGAACATTAATCCCGCGGTGCCGTACACGAACGCCATGAACTACGGAATTTCTATCATCAAGCTAGATTTGGCGGGCGGCGCGCCCACGATACTCGATGACTTCACACCGTTCGATGCTGTGTCGGTGTTGAACCCTGCCGACAAAGACCAAGGGTCTAGTGGAACGATCATTCTGCCTGACTCCGTTGGCGGCGGAAAACATCTGATTATTCAAGCAGGGAAAAGCGGGCGAATCTACCTATTGGATCAGACCAATCTCGGAGGCTATCACCCCAGCAACACGTCCGATCCTCAGGCCAAGGCGTTTGTGAATGGAGTGTTCGGCCTGCCCGCCTACTGGAATGGAAATGTTTATTTTTGGGCACTCAGGGACAAGCTCAAAGCATTCTCCATCGCAAACGGGGTCCTTTCCTCCACTCCGACGTCCATCGGTCCAGAGACGTCCGGTTTTCCCGGCGTATCATCATCGGTTTCCTCGAATGGCACCAGCAACGGGATTGTCTGGAGCGTACAAACAGACGCGTTCGGCACGCCAGGGCCGGCAGTTCTGTATGCGCATGATGCCACGAATGTCGCCACCACGCTCTACTCCAGTGCGCAGAACGCCGCTCGCGATAGCGCCGGCAATGCCGTCAAATTTGCCACGCCCACGATTGTGAATGGCAAAGTCTATGTGGGAACGCAATATGGCCTAAGCGTTTATGGACAGCTCAACGGCGCAACGCAAGCCGCTCAGCCCGTAATCAATCCTACGGGGCAGCTATATCATCCCACCCTGCAAATCACGATCACGGACTCAACGCCCAACGCGCAAATCTTCTACACCACAGACGGAACCGTTCCGTCGACCGGTTCCACTCGTTACACCGGCCCGTTCACAATTTCCACGTCGCAGACGATTCAAGCCATCGCCGCAGGCACGGGACTGTTGGCAAGCACCGTCGCCAGCGAGACCTACACGGAGGTCAACCAGGTTCCGGCGCCTACGTTTAGCCCTATCCCTGGTGATTACACTTCCTCTCAATCCGTGAGCATGGCCACCACTTGGCCGGGTTCCACGATTTACTACACGGCAGATGGCACAACGCCAACCACCTCCAGCACTAAATACACTGGGCCGGTATCGATCAGCGCTACCACTACGTTGAGAGCGATGGCTACCGCGCCGAATTTGGCCAACAGCTATGTGGCCAGCGGCGTGTACACCATCGTGCCCAACGCGTCGAACTCCATCAACTTTAGCAACGGCTTCACTTCAAGCGGTTTGGCCTTTGTTGGCAAAACGAGTATTAAGGGATCCCGTCTGCGCCTTACGGACGGTGGCACGACGGAAGCCTCGGCCGCATGGTTCGCCACTCCTGTAAACGTGCAGGGCTTCTCGACCGATTTTACTTTCCAGCAGACTCCCACTGTCAGCTCGGTCCGCCTCGCTGATGGTCTGACCTTCACGATACAAGGAGTAGGAATATCCGCGGTGGGTCCGTATGGCGGAGGTTTAGGTTACGGCGCAATCCTCCCGGGCGGCACGCCGGGCATCCCAACGAGCGTGGCCGTGAAATTTGATCTTTTTAGCAACTCAGGGGAAGGCAACAACTCGACCGGTTTGTATACAAACGGCGTGTCGCCTACAAAACCTGCCGACGCTCTGGGCGGAGGGGTCAATCTTCAGACGAGCGACATTTTTGCCGTGCACATCGACTACGATGGCGCGACGCTTACGATGACGATCACCGATACGGCGAACGTCAGCCAGACATTCACAACATCCTGGCCCATCAATATCCCGGCCACTGTCGGTGGCAATACGGCTTACATCGGATTCACTGCGGGGACCGCTCACTACTCCTCTGTTCAGGACATTCTGAATTGGAGCTATGTTTCGAATTCCACCGGCGGCCAGCCGACGACTGCCACTCCCATCATTTCACCAACCACCGGCACGTATACTTCGCCGCAAACAGTCACCATCACGGATTCTACATCCGGGTCGAGCATCTTCTACACTCTTGACGGCACGCAGCCGACCACCTCATCAACACAATACACCGGTTCTTTCACGGTCAGCACCACCACAACCGTAAAAGCCATCGCCACCGCTACCAATTTTAATCAAAGCGCCGCCGCTACGTCGGTAATCACCATCGGCTCTCAGCCGCAGACCTCCACGCCACTGATTTCGCCCGTCACGGGGACCTACTCTTCGCCGCAGACAGTAAGCATCACCGATGCGACTTCCGGCTCGACGATCTTCTACACGATGGACGGCAGCCAGCCGACGACAGCATCGACGAAATACACCGGCGGGTTTACCGTCAACGCGACGACTACCGTGAAAGCCATCGCCACCGCGCCTAATTTCACGCAGAGCAACACGGCAACTTCCGTCATCACCATTCAGAGCGGTGGCTCAACTAGCATCAATTTTGCTTCTGGCTTCATAGCCGCGGGGCTGCAGTTCAACGGAAGGGCAAAGTTGAACGGAGCACGTTTGGAATTGACGGACGGTGGCGCGTCCGAGGCCTCGAGCGCGTGGTTCACTACGCCGGTGAACGTGCAGAGTTTCACGACCGACTTCAGTTTGCAATTAACCAATCCGAACGCGGACGGCATGACCTTCGCGATCCAGAACGCCGGAACGACCGCGCTGGGCTCTGCCGGTGGGGGGCTGGGCTATGCATCATCCACCTGCGGCTCGACCTCCGGCATCCTCACGAGTGTGGCCGTGAAGTTCGACCTGTTCCAGAACTGCCAGGAAGGCAACAACTCTACGGGTCTGTACACAAATGGAGCGTCACCGACCGTTCCAGCCATAACGCTGGGCGGCGGAGTAAATCTGCATAGCGGCGACATCTTCCAGGTGCACATGACCTACGATGGCACCAAGCTCACGATGACCATCACGGACACGGTGACCAACGCCACGTTCACCACTTCTTGGACCATCAACATCCCTGCTATTGTCGGCGGAAATACCGCTTACGTGGGTTTCACCGGAGGCACCGGCGGCCAAACCGCTAAACAAGAAATCATCAGCTGGACCTATTCTCAGAATGGTTCGTCTCAACAGGCCGCGGCGACCCCGAACATCTCACCGGCGACCGGCACTTACACCTCCGCGCAGACGGTGACCATCACCGACGCGACCGCAGGCTCGACGATCTTCTACACGCTAGATGGCAGCCAGCCAACCACTTCTTCGACGCAATACACCGCTTCGTTCACGGTGAGCACGACGACTACGGTGAAGGCTATCGCCACCGCGCCCAATTTCACGCAAAGCGCAACGGCGACTTCGGTGATCACTGTCAATCAGCAATCACCCGCGGCCACGCCGATCATTTCGCCTGCGGGGGGAACATTCACGTCGCCGCAAACGGTGACCATCACGGATGCCACTTCCGGCTCGACGATCTTTTACACTTTGGACGGCAGCCAGCCGAGCACATCTTCGACGAAATACACTGCTTCGTTCACGGTCAGCACGACGACTACGGTGAAGGCCATCGCCACCGCTCCCAACTTCACGCAGAGCGGCACAGCAACTTCCGTCATCACCGTTCAGAGCGGTGGCTCAACGAGCATCAATTTCGTTTCGGGCTTGAATGGAACTCGTTTGGAATTGACGGACGGTGGCGCATCGGAAGCCTCGAGCGCGTGGTTCACAACGCCGGTGAACGTGCAGAGTTTCACCACCGACTTCAGCTTTCAATTAACGAATCCCAACGCGGACGGTATGACGTTCGCAATCCAGAACGCAGGCTTGACCGCACTTGGACCGACAGGCGGTGGTCTCGGATACGGCGCGGGGTTGCCAGGGGGAACTCCAGGCATTCCTACCAGCGTCGCGGTGAAATTCGATCTGTTCCAGAATTCGCACGAAGGCAATAACTCAACGGGTCTGTATACCAATGGCGCATCTCCGACCAGTCCGGCGATCACGCTGGGCGGCGGAGTAAATCTGCATAGCGGGGATATCTTCCAGGTGCACATGACGTATGACGGCACCACGCTGACCATGACCATCACCGACACTGTGACCAACGCAACGTTCACCACGTCCTGGGCGATCAATATCCCGGGCACAGTTGGCGGAAACACGGCGCTCGTGGGTTTCACGGCCGGGACTGGCGGGCAAACCGCCAAGCAGGAAATCATCACCTGGAAGTACGGCTCATAGAGTTCGCCGCGCGCAAGCGGCGTTCGATGGATTGATCTTCAATGGATTGAATAGGGGCCGCAGCGTTACGCGAGTGTGCGGGATAGTTTGATTTGGATAGTTTGATTTGATCGCGCTAATTTGACCGCGCATCGCTCATCCGCTATAGTGATTAAGCGGGGTGGAGCAGCCTGGTAGCTCGTCGGGCTCATAACGCGTCATAACCTACATGGCCCTGCTGGATTCAAAGTACTTAGCTCTTCTGCATAGTCTGCAAACAACCTAAAATTCAGGTATTCAGGGCACTTAGCGGGCACCTAAAAATTCAATTCGGCCCGATCTCTTTAGTAGTGCGCGTGCAGCTTCCTTCGTAAGGGTTCCACACTTTACGGCCATGAGGATTTTATGGAGTTCTACCGTAGAGAGTAGGCCGATGTCCTGCTCCTTAGCAGCTTCAACGATGTGCTCAAGGTCGCCTGTATAGGCTCTTGGACGCATCTTCGGATGGCGCTCGCAATCGTAATTCAATACCAGCAAACCACTAACGTTCGATACTCCCTCTGGAATGAGGTCAGTCTTTCTTCTAAAGATCGTCGTCATTCTGCCA